>Ga0209162_1000237_pt1 | contig 61496 bp, 46 predicted proteins | sample YNPNPMetaG_FD_187121 | JGI IMG/M metagenome (GOLD analysis project Ga0209162, IMG submission 187121) | Anoxygenic and chlorotrophic microbial mat microbial communities from Yellowstone National Park, USA - YNP NP MetaG (SPAdes) (version 2) ...
CCGGGCTGTGGAATTCGCAAATGGTGCCGAAACTCAGCAGACGGACTTTCGATTTCTCGAAGCGTGCACGCACGCGAGCCCGCTCCTGCGGCGGCAGGGACGGCTCGACGCCGTGGGCGTGCGTGGTGCGCAGCTCGACGGCTTCAAAGCCGGCCTGTTCGAGTTTTGTGATCACCGTCTCGAGGTCCCAGTCTTTCAGGACGTTGTAAGTGACAGCTCCGAGCATCATCGCGGCAGTCTCCTTGTATTCAGCTTTCGGCTCCGGGCGCCGCGGCGGTTGCCTGCTGTTCCGCGGGCGGGGTCAGGTCATAGCCTTCCCAGCGGGCAACGACCGCGCTGGCCAGGCAGTTGCCCAGCAGGTTCACCGACGTCCGGGCCATGTCCATCACCGTGTCTACGCCAAGCAGCACGGCCACGCCCTCCAGCGGCAGGTGGAACGTGGACAGCGTGCCTGCCAGAATGATCAGCGACGCCCGCGGCACCGCCGCCACGCCCTTCGAGGTGAGCATCAGCGTGAGCATCATCATGAGCTGCTCGCCAAGGGACAGGTCCACGCCGGCGGCCTGGGCGACGAAGACGGAAGCCAGCGAAAGATACAGCGTGGTGCCGTCGAGGTTGAACGAGTACCCGGTGGGCAGGACGAAGGCGACGATGTGGCGCGGCACGCCGAAACGCTCCATGTTCTCGAGCGCCAGCGGCAGGGCGGCCTCGCTGGACGCTGTGGAAAAGGCCAGAAGGTAGGGCTCCTTCACCCAGTGGACAAACCGGCGCACCGGGATCCGGAAGATCAGAACCACCGCGCCCAGCACGAACACCACAAAGACCGCCAGGGCGACATACAGCGTGAGAATCAGCTTGCCGAGGCCGAACAGCACGCCGATGCCTTTGGAGCCTACCACCGCGGCCATCGCGCCCCCCACGCCCACAGGCGCCAGGTACATGACGTACCGCGTGTACTCGAACATCACGTCGGCCAGCGACTGGAGGAAGCGCACCACCGGTTCGGCCTTTGCGCCGATCATCGTGCAGGCGGTGCCGAACAGGAAGCAGAAAACCACCATCTGAAGGACCTCGCCCCTGGCCATCGCGTCGATGATGGAGGCGGGGAAGGTATGCTCAAGAAGCGCGGAAAACGTGGCTTTCTGCTGGGGCAACAGGTTGTCGGCGGCGGTTCTTTCGAGCGCGATCCCGACGCCCGGGCGGGCCAGGTTGACGGCGGCCAGCCCGAGAAACAGCGCCACGGTCGTGACGATTTCGAAGTAGATGATCGCCTTGAGCCCGATGCGCCCCATCGCTTTCGCGCTGCCCGAGCCGGCGATGCCCACCACCAGGGTGGCGAACAGCAGCGGCGCGATGATCGACTTGATCAGGCGCAGAAAGATGTTGCCCAGAAATGCCAGGTCCTTGCCGACGCCGGGGAAAAAATGGCCGATGGCGATGCCGCCCGCCATGGCGATAAAAATCCATGTGGTGAGAGAGATTCTTTTCACCTTTCCCCCCATTTCAGTTTCTGTCGCAACACGTCGAAGAACAGCATCCGCGGCGGCCGCACCAGGGAAAGCGAATGGGGCGAGGCGCGGCAAACGATGCGGTCCTCGCGGCGGAGCGGCTCGCCCACCTGGCCGTCGATGGTCAGATAGGCGTCATTGTCCGCGGCGGAGTTGATGATCTGGATGACGCTCGCATCGGGCACGATCACGGGCCGGTTGGTCAGCGTGTGCGGGCAGATCGGCGTGATGCAGAGCGCGGACACGCTCGGGAAGATGATGGGGCCGCCGGCGCTGAGCGAGTAGGCGGTGGAACCGGTGGGAGTGGCCACGATCAGCCCGTCGGCCTTGTAGCGGCAGACGAAGTGCGCGTCGACGTAGGCGACGAGGTCGATCATGCGGGCGATGTGCGCCTTGGTGATGACCACGTCGTTCAGCGCCACATAGCGGGAGACGGTCTCCTCGCCCCGGCGCACCTCGCAGGCCAGCATGCGGCGCCGCGCGATGCGGTGCTCGCCGCGCAGGGCGCGCTCGAGTTCCGGGAACAGCTCATTGGTCGAGATGGTTGTGAGAAACCCCAGCCCGCCGAGGTTGACGGCAAACAGGGGAATGTCGCGCCCGGCGATGGCGCGCGCCGCAGCCAGCAGCGTGCCGTCCCCGCCCAGCACGATGACCATCTGGCAGCCGTCGGCCACCTCGTCGCGCGGGATCGCAAGGCCGCGGCCCGGCGCATAGGCGGCCGCCACGGGATCCAGGCGCCAGGCGATGCCTCGCTGCTCGAGCCAATCGAGCAGCGAGGCCAGCAGGCCGGCGGCATGAGGCACGTCAGGCTTGGCGATGATGCCGACCGTGCGGATCGAATCCATACAGCAGAAACTCCTTGTTGCCCTCGGCGCCGGTCACCGGGCTTTCGATCACTTCAGTCTCGAAGCCGAGCTGTTGCGCCGCGCGGCGCACGCGCTCCACAGCCGCCTGGTGCACGGCGGGATCGCGAACGATGCCGCCCTTGCCCACCTGGCCGCGCCCGGCCTCGAACTGCGGCTTGACCAGCACGACAAACTCGCGCGGGGCGGCCAGCAGCGGGGCCATTGCCGGAAGCACGAGGGTGGCCGATATGAAGCTGACGTCGCAAACGGCGAACTGGACATCTTCGCCGATGATATCCCGGCCGAGAAACCGCGCGTTCACGCCCTCGTGCAGCACGACGCGCGGGTCGTTGCGCAACCGGTAGTGAAGTTGCCCGCGCCCCACGTCCACAGCGTGCACGCGCAGGGCGCCGCGCGCGAGCAACACTTCCGTGAAGCCCCCGGTCGAGGAGCCGATATCGAGACACACGCGCCCTGCCGGGTCGATTTTCCAGTGATCCAGCGCGGCGATCAGTTTCAAGGCCCCGCGGCTGACCCAGGGAAACGGCTCGATGACTTCGACCGGCGCCTGCTCGTCCACCAACGCGCCCGGCTTGTCGACGGTCTGGCCCGCCACGCGCACCGCTCCCGCCAGCAGCAGCGCGCGCGCCTTCTCCCGCGACGGCGCCAGTCCGCGGTCGAGCAACAGAAGGTCGATACGGCGGCGGGACACGAGAGTCAGGAGGACCGGTCCACGATGAGGTCCGCCAGCTGGCGAAGCCGGAGCCCGGCTTCGCCGAAAGCCGCCACCGCCTCGTGCGCAAGCGCGCGCTGCGCGGCGGCCATTCGCCGCGACTCTTCCAGCCCGTAGACGGCGGGAAACGTGACCTTGTGCTGCGCGGCGTCCTTGCCGGCCGTCTTGCCGAGCTGCTCCGAGGTCTGGGTGACGTCGAGGATGTCGTCAACGATCTGGAAGGCAAGCCCGACGTGTTCGCCGTAGCGGGAAAGGGCCTCCAGCTGCTCGGCCGAGGCGCCCGCATGCATCGCGCCCAGCCGCAGCGAGCATCGCAGCAAGGCGCCCGTCTTGGCGCGGTGGATGCGTTCGAGCAGCTCAGGCGTCGGCTCCAGCTTCTCGCCCTCGATGTCATGCACCTGCCCGGCGATCATGCCGCCGACGGTGCCGGCGGCGTGCGCCAGCTCGGCCACCAGCGCCGCCGTGCCGCTGCGCGCCAGCACCTCGAAGGCCAGGGTCAGCAGGGCGTCGCCGGCCAGGATCGCCATCGCCTCGCCGAACACCTTGTGGGAGGTGGGACGCCCGCGGCGCAAATCGTCGTTGTCCAGCGCGGGCAGATCGTCGTGGATCAGCGAATACGTGTGCACCAGCTCGAGCGAGCAGGCCACGTCGAAGATGCCGTCGGGATCGCCGCCGGCCACGGCCCGCGCCGCCTCCAGGCACAGAATGGGCCGGATGCGCTTGCCTCCGGCGAAGACCGAGTAGCGCATGGCGCGGTGGATCGTCTCCGGCGGCTCGCTCTCGGCCGGCAGCAGACGGTCGAGGGCGGCGTCGACAAGCTTCACCTGGCCCGCCAGGTACTCGCGGAGGGACAAGGCAGGAGAACTCATTTTTGTTCCGGCCCGAAGGGTTGCGGGATGACCTTCTGGCCCCGCTTCAGCAGGATTTCGATGCGGGATTCGGCTTCCACCAGCTGCTTGCGGCAGGCCTCGGAAAGCCGCACGCCCTTCTCGAACAGTTCGAGCGCGCGCTCAAGCGGCACGCCCGGCTGCTCGAGCTCCTGCACGATCTGCTGGAGCTCGGCAAGGGACTGTTCGAAAGGAACCTCGCGCGGCTTTTCCTCGCCCGCTTTCGACTTGTCGTGTTCGCCAGCCATCTGCTTCATTTTACGATCCGCGCTGCTCCGTGGCGCCGCCGGCGGAAAGCCGGCCCACGGGGCGAACGAGGAGGAACAGGACCGCCGCCGCGCCCAGGGTCAGCAGCGCCAGCGCGCGGAACAGCTCGAACGGGGGCAGGTGGCCGTAAAAGGACGCCAGCCGCCCGGCCAGGTAATTGCCCATCGAGAGGGAGAGGAACCACACGCCCATCATCAGCCCGGCGACGCGCGCGGGCGCGAGCCACGTCATCGCGCTCAGTCCCACCGGGCTCAGCAGCAGCTCGCCGAAGGTGTGCAGCAGGTAGGTTCCCACCAGCCACAGCGGGCTCACCAGGACGCCCGAGGCGGCGCGCCGGCTGGCTTCCATCATCAGGAAGAAGCCGGCCGAGGCGCACACCATGGCCAGGGCGAACTTCGCCACCGAGGACGGCTGGCGGTCGCCGAGCCGGATCCACAGCCACGCGAACACGGCGGCGAAGCAGATGATGAAGGCCGCATTGAGCGACTGGTACCAGCTGGCCGGGAACGCGAAGCCGAACAGCACGTTGTTCGTGTGGTTCTTGGCGAACAGGTTCAGCGAGGAGCCCGCCTGCTCAAAAGCAGCCCAGAACAGCGACGAGCCGCAGAACAGGACGGCGATGACCGCCAGGCGCCGCCGCTCGGCCGGCGTCCAGCCGCCGCCGAAGAACATCCACGCGAAAAGGCCGAGCGTCGTCAGCGCCAGCACGGCGCCGGCGGAATTGACGAGGAATTCAATGCTGATGGGGTAAATCCCGGAAAAATGCAGCAGCAATATCGCCGCCAGAATGCAGAAAACCCCGATAACCGCATGGCGGAAATTCCGCCGCCATGCGAGTCCGGCTTCCGGCGTGGGCGGCTGCACCGGGCTGGCGCCGGCGCCGCCCAGCCGGGCCATGCCGCGCCAGAACGTCAGCACGCCGACCAGCATTCCCAGCCCCGCGAGTCCGAAGCCCAGCCGGTAATTGATGCGCTCCCCCACCCAGCCGCAGGCGAGCGGCGCCAGAGTGGCGCCGAGATTGATTCCCATGTAGAAGATGGAAAAGCCGGAGTCGCGCCGCGGGTCGCCGGGCGAATAAATCTGGCCGACGATGGTGGAGATGTTCGGCTTGAGCAGGCCGGTGCCCGCCACGACGATCGCCAGGCCGGCATAAAAGGCGGCATCGGAAGGCAGCGCCAGCGTCAGGTAGCCGGCGGCAATGAGAACGCCGCCATACAGCACGCTGCGCTGCTGGCCAAGCAGCCGGTCGGCGATCCAGCCGCCGGGCAGGCTGGCCATGTAGACGCTGGCGGTGTAGAGTCCGTAAATCGCGTAGGCGCGCGAAGGATCGAGGCCGAGGCCGCCGGCCGCAGCCGCCGCGGTCATGAACAGCACCAGGATGGCGCGCATGCCGTAATAGCCGAAGCGCTCCCAGAGCTCGGTGAAAAAGAGCGTGGAAAGTCCGGCCGGGTGGCCGAAAAAGCGGGTGTCGAGGTCTTCGCGGGTCATGGGAAAGCAGCGCGGCGAGGCCGGCCCGGGCTCATTGGGCGAGCCAGCCTCCGTCGATGACGATGTCGGTGCCCGTGATGAACCGCGCCTGCTCGGAGCAGAGGTAGACGGCCAGCGCGCCGATATCGTCGGGCCGGCCCCACTCTCCGAGCGGCAGCCGGGCGAGAAACGCGGCGTTGGCCTGCGGATCATTCATCAGCGCGGCGTTCATCTCGGTGGCGAAGGGCCCGGGGCTGATGCCGTTGACGGTAATGCGGTGCGGCGCCAGCTCGAGCGCGAGCGCACGCGTCAAACCGAGCAGTCCGGCCTTGGACGAAGAATAGGCCGCACGGCCCGGCAAGGAGACATGGCTCATGATGGAGGTCAGGTTCAGGATGCGGCCGTAGCCGGACTGGATCATTTGCGGAATGAATGCTCTGGCGCAGAGAAACGCGCTGGTGAGGTTTGAGTCGATCACCCAGCGCCACTCTTCGAGAGTGAATTCGGTGACCGGCTTGCGCAGGTTGACGCCGGCGTTGTTGACAAGGATGTTCGCCGGCCCCAGGTGCTCGGCCACATGGTCGGCCAGGCGGCGGACATCTTCTTCGGAGGTGACGTCGGCGGGCACGAGGATCGCGCCGGCGCCGCACAGGCGGGCCGTTTCGTCCAGTTTTTCCACGTCGCGGCCGACGCAGGCCACGCGCGCGCCGGCCCGCGCCAGCGCCACGGCGATCGCGCGGCCGAGACCGCGCGAGGCGCCGGTCACCACGGCAATGCGTTTGTCGAGCGGGAGTGTTTCAGGCATGGGATGAGTTCAGGAGGCTTTACCCTTTGCGGCGCGCGATGCCGCCAGGATGCGGTCGGCAACCGATTGCGGATCGTCGACATCTTCCACCGCCAGGCCGCCGGATTCGGCGGCCGTCTCGATCACCAGGTCGCCGATGCCCCACAGGCGCTGCCACAGCGTGCGCCGCACGGAGATTTTCTCCAGCCGGTCGAGATCCACGGTGGCGACATTCTGGCTGAGCAGCCCTTGGCGAAGCCGCACGGCGCCGTTTTCAATCGTCAACTGCGTCGACCAGGAGCGCACATAGATGCGAAGCGGAAGCAGGAACAGCAGGAGTCCGAGCAACAAGACCGCCTTCGGGGTGTCCGGCGCAGTGAAGAAGACATAGCGGAGCAGCGCGGCCAACGGGATGGCGCACAGGAACAGCAGCGCGTGCGCCTGCCGCACGGATGGACGGATGCGAAGTTCAGTCACGTTCCGGCCTCGCCTGCCCCATTGTATAGCAGAGCGCCTCGGCGCCAACCGCTGCCCTGCGTTGTCCGCGCCGCGGGAATCGGATACTCTGGCAGGGAAGGAGGAGCTTGCAACCAATGAAAGTGCTTGTACCCCTGGCGGCCCTGGCGATCAGCTCCGGGCTTGCCTTCGGCGATTTCAGCTACCAGCAAAAGACGCAGATCACGGGCGGCTCGCTTGTGAAGATGATGCGCATGGTGCCGGGCGCCGGCAAGGCGCTGGAACCGCAATACAGCCGCCTCTATTTCCAGAAGGACCGCATGGCGACGGTCGCCGACCGCGAGGTCGATATCATCGACCTCGGCTCGGAGCGGATGATCCACGTGGACCTGGACAAGAAAACCTACGCCGTGATCACGTTCGAGGAATTCCGGCAGGCCATGGATGCGCTCTCCAAACAGATGGCCAAACAGATGGGCGGCGGGCAGCAGGCGGTCATGGACATGCGGCTGTCCGTGAAAGAGGGGGGAGAGAGCAAGACGATCCAGAACATGCCCGCCCGGCTGATGAAGCTGCTGCTCGAGATGGACCTCAAGGACCAAAAGAGCGGGCAGACGTTTACGTCCACCATCGAGATGGATGAGTGGCGCACGCCGGCCGTGAGGGGGTACGAGGACGTACGCGCGTTCTACGCGCGGTACGCGGAGAAGATCGGCATAAGCCCGGAAAGCCTGCGGACGATGCGCATGGCGATGGGGCAGGCGGGAACGGCCGAAGGCATGGCAAAGCTGGCGCGGGAGGCGGCGAAGCTGGAAGGCGTCCCGCTCGTGCAGGTGATGCGCATGACCGGCCTCGGCATCGAGATGCCTGACATGGAGATGCCGAGCGGCGCGGAGGTGGGCGGAGCGGCCGCGGAATCGGCGGCCGGCGCGGCCCTCGGCAGACTGGGCCGACTTGGGGGCCTCGGCGGTTTCGGCCGCCGGAAGAAGAAGGAGGAGCCTCCGCCGCCGCCGAAGAAGGCCGAGCCTGCGCAGGGCGGCCAGAAGCAAAGCGTGCTGCTGGAGGCGACGACCGAGATCTCCGATTTTTCCACCGCCGCGGTGGACCCGGCGCGCTTCGCCGTTCCGGCCGGCTTCAAGGAAGTCGAGCATGAAATGAAAAAGATTTTGCGCGAGAGCACGAAAAAATAGCCGCGAAAAACCATCCGTATTTCAGGCGGCGGCGCGCCCCGGACAGGCGCCCGCCGCTTTCTTGTCACGGCGTCCGCCCGGCGGCGCGCGGAGGGAAAATGGAATCATGATCGTGGAAGTCGAAGGCGTTGCGCTCCACCTCAGCCACCCGGTCGAATACCCCGCCGAGTGGATCGGGCAGGAGGAAGTCCTGCGGGAGCTGCTGGCGGCGTGGATGACCCTGGGCGACGGCGACCTGCCGATGAACCCGCGCATCACCGGCAAGCCGGGCGTCGGCAAGACCACGCTGGCCTACACGGCGGCCCGGCGGCTGGGCCGCGAGGTGTACATCATGCAGGGCACCGTGGACACGCGCCCGGAAGACCTGATCGTCCAGCCCGTGGTGGAAGGCCCCGGCACGCTCCGCTACGTGGCCTCGCCGCTGGTGACGGCAATGTTGCGCGGCGGCGTGGCGATCCTCGACGAAGCCAACCGGATGCCGGAGAAGAGCTGGGCGAGCCTGGCGCCGCTGCTCGACGCGCGCCGCTACGTGGAAAGCATCGTGGCGGGCATCAAGATCCCCGCCCACCCGGACTTCCGCCTCGTCTGCACGATGAACGAGGACGCCTCCACGTTCGATTTGCCGGAATACATTTTCAGCCGCCTTCAGCCGCAAATTCACGTCGATTTTCCCGAACAGGAGCAGGAACTGGAAATTCTGCGCCAGAATTTGCCGCTCGCCGAAGAAGAGGTTCTTTACAGGATTTCCGTCTTTCTCCAGGCCGCGCACGAGCAGGATGAGCCCTACACCGTGCGGGACGGGATCAACATCGGCCGGTACGCCATGCGGCTCGTCAGCGCAGGACGGCAGCCGGACACGGAGCGCGCCCTCCGCTTCGCTATCCGGCAGGTCCTGGGCGAGGAGGCGCTCCGCTATGTTGGCTGAGGCGCCGGTTGCCGATCTGCTCGGCCTGCGGCGCGGGAAGTGGACGTTTCTCCCGGTGGCGCCGCGCCGCATCGAGTTCGCCGCGCTGGTGCGCCGCCGGCTGCACGAGCTGCGGCCTGCGCGGGTAGCCGTAGAAGTGCCGGGCGAGTTCGGGACCCTGATTGCGGTAGCCGTGAACGCCTTGCCAAATTTCTCCGCGGTGATGATGGGCAGCCGTGATGACCCTCGCGGGGAGGTTGCAGCCATTGTGGAGCCCGGCGACGCGCTCACGGAAGCCGTCCGGACCGCTTCCGAACTGGGGATTCCCGCCACAGGGATCGGCTCGCTGGCCGCGGTGGCCTACCCCCAGAAGGACGTCTACCCGGACCCGGCGGCGCTTGCCATCATTCCGTATGAAAAGTACGTCGAGCAGTATTTTCTGAATCCGCCTCCGGCCCAGGGCGCCGACGAGCGCGCCGCCTGGGCCGCGGCGCGCCTGTCGGAGCTGGACCCGGAAGCAGAGACCGCCGTCGTGGTGACTTTGCCCGTGTTCGTCCGTCTGCTTTCCCTGCTGCCGAATGCGGAAAAGCGGGAGTGGCCCGATTGGACGGGCACGGCGCAGAACTTCGAGCTGGCCGCATCCTGCCTCGGCGATGTCACCGCCGACTGCCCATATCTCCAGGAACGCTACGAAGAGATCCGCCAGCAGCTGGTCGAGGACCCCGCCTGCCCGCTGCCGGACCGGCGGCGCTGGCTGGCCGACCTCTGGAAGGAAGCCGAGGACAATTACCGCGCCATTTACCGCGGGGAGCTGGCGCCGTGGCAGCGCCGCCAGGCGTCGCGGTTCCTCGAGCGGCTGGTCCGCATCGACGGCATGATCGCCCCGTCGCTGTTCGACCTGATCGCGGCCGCCCGCGGCGTGGTGGACGACAACTTCGCCTACGAGATCTGGCGGCTTGGGGTCACGCCGCGCTACCACGCGCCGCGCAGCAGCGATCTGTTGGAGCTTCGGGCGGAACAGGTCTTCGCAAGTACCCGGCTGCTCCGCTTGCGGCAGCGGTACGAGCGCGAGAAGCGCCGCCTGGTGCCGCGCGCCTGGAAGCGGCGCCCGCCGCGCGACCTCCGCGGCTGGGCGGCCCAGCTCGACGGCGACGCCATTTGCAGCTATCCGCCGGAGGACATCGTCATCGAGGACTACGGCCGTTTTCTGCGCCAGAAGGCCAGAACAATGCTTGGCGAGGAGCGCTCCCGGGTGGAGCCGTTCACCACCAGCGTGCTCGACGGCATCGACCTGCGGGAGACCATCCGCCGCTGGCACGAGGGACGGCTCTGGGTGCGGGAAACCGAGCGCGTTGCCGGCAACGCCGGCGCCGTGGTGGTCATCTTTGATGAAGACCCGCGGGACCGCTACTCGTGGCTGACCACCTGGCTGGGCGAGCATTCCAACGAGAGCGACATGGCGTTCTACTCCACGCCGCCTTTCGACAACCTGGTCGGGCCAGGCATCGGCCGCGCCGAATATGGCGGGTTTCTGATGACGCTGCCGCCGGGCCGGCTGATGGATGTCTGGACCGACCCCGACTACGACTTCGCCGAGACCAAGGCCGAACGGCTGCTGCTGGCGGCGCTCGACTACTCGCTCGACCGGCTGGTCGTTTACGCCGCGGCCCGGCCGCCACGGGCGATCTTCCGGCAGATTGCCGCACGGCTCGGCCGGCAGATCGTCTACATTCCGCTGGGGGCGCTTTCGCCGGAGAAGTTGCGCAAGATCCGCGTGTTGCACGTGCTCGACAGCCACGAGCGCCGCCGCATCGCCTCGCGCTACATCTGGTGAAACCCGCGCCGCGGCAGCGCGCGTCCCACCCGCAGGCGCCCGCAGCGGGAAGCCGCGCTCATCACGCTGATATACTGAGAGTTTGCTCGCTTTGAACTCCCCATGAAGTGGATCTTTGCCTTGTGTGCGCTGGCGGGTGTGTGCCAGGCGCAGGAATTCTACTCCGCACAGGCGGCGCGGCTCGTCATCGGACAGAAGCCTTTCACGGCCGCCTCGCCCGGCGCAAGCGACGTGCTGCTGGGCTCCGTGACGGGCGTCGCCTACGCCGCCGACACGCTCATCATCGCCGACGGCAACAACATCGGGGGCACGCCGGTGAACCACCGCGTGCTGATCTACCGCAACGTCAGCAGCTTCATCCCGGACCGCAAGGCGGTGCTTCCGCTGAACGACCCCCGCTGCCCCGCCTGCGTGGGGAAGGCGGACGTGGTGCTCGGCCAGCCGGACTTCACCACCACGGAGCTGAAGCCCGCCGCGCAGGACACGCTCCGCAACCCGCTGGGCGTTGCCTACAACGGCCGCGTGCTGGCTGTGGCCGACACCGACAACAACCGCGTGCTCGTCTGGCGCTCGCTGCCCACGGTGAATCAGCAGCCGGCCGATTTCGTGGTCGGGCAGAAGGACTTCACCTCGGTCGCCCCCGGCCTCAGCGAGACGGCGCTGCGCGGCCCCAACGGCGTTTTCCTCGATGATAACGACGGCCTGTGGGTGGCCGACACGGGCAACAACCGGATCCTGTATTTCGGCCCGGTGACCCAGAACGGGCAGGCCGCGAAGCTGGTGCTCGGGCAGCCGAACTTCACCACCGACCAGCAGTCCAACCGGTTCCCCGAATACGTCTCCAAGGCGGACACCATGCTTGCTCCCGCTTCGGTCTGGGTGGCGGCAGGCAAGGTGTTCGTCGCCGACCTGGGCCTGAGCCGGGTACTGATCTGGAACTCGATCCCGTCGCGCAACGGCCAGCCGGCCGACGTCGTCGTCGGCCAGCCGGACTTCACCTTCCCGGAGTTCAAGAGCGGCGGCACGCCGGCGACGCACGTCCTGTGCGAGCCCAACGGCACGGACAAGGACGGCAAGCCGACGTACCCGGACCGCTGCGCAGCCACGCTCGACATGCCGCGCGCGGTGCTGAGCGACGGCCGGCGCCTCTTCGTGGCCGATTCCGGCAACGACCGCGTGCTCATCTGGAACGAAATCCCTGCCCGCAACGGCGCTCCCGCCGACATCGTCATCGGCCAGCTTGATTTCGAGCTGAACCAGAGTTCCGATTCGGGCGAGCCGCGCCGCGTCGCCTCCACGGACTCCTTCAAGACGCCCACCGGCCTGGCTTACGACGGGCTGAACCTGTACGTCTCGGACACCTACAACCGCCGCGTTCTCGTTTATACGCCCGGCGACTTCAACCTGCCGGTCACGGCGGTGCGCAACGCGCCCAGCCCGTCCACTTATGCGCGCGGCTCGGTCGTCTTCAGCGGCACGGTGGAGAAGGAAATCGAGCTGACCATCAAGATCGGCAACGAGAACGTGAAGGACGCTGACGGCAACGTGATCACCAAGGACTACAAGATCACGACCACCGTCGACGACAATTTCCAGACGGTCATCGACCGCTTCGTCCAGCTCATCAACGATTCGCAGGACCCGTACGTCATCGCCACGCCGAACTACCTTTACAACGCCATCGTGTTCATCGCGCGCGAGGCGGACGTGCTCGGCAACTCGGTGACGCTCGGCACGGAGGTCAAGCCGGACGGCGCCAAGATCGTCATGACCACCAGCGGGTCGAAGCTGTCCGGCGGGCAGGACCCGGCGCTGGTCGCCCCCTTCGCCCTCGTGGCGGTGCTCGGCGACAACCTGGCCGACCAGACCGTGAGCGTGCAGGATATAACGAAGCCGCTGCCGTACGAGCTGGGCGGCGTGCAGTTCTTTGTCGACGGGCTTCCCTGCCCCATCCTGGCCGTTTCGCCGGAGCGCGTGATTGCGCAGATCCCCGTGGAAGTGGCCGGGTCGAACAGCGCCAGCGGCGTTTTGCGCGTGCGCCGCAACAACGGCGAGATCACGGTTTCGAGCGCCGTCGCGGTGCGCCTGATCGAACAGAACCCGTCGGTCTACACGCTGGACTCACCCGCCCCGGCGCCCGGCATCGCCTATCATTACTCGAGCCATGCCACCGCGACGGTTTCCGTCGACGGGGCGGCCAACCCGGGCGACACGCCCACCGTCTACATCCGCGACCGCAAGTACACCTACCGGGTGCAGGCGACCGACACGCTGAGCACCATCCGGGACAACCTGATCGCCCTCATCAACGCCTTCGACCCCGAGGTGGAAGCTTTCGCCGCCGGGCCGTTCCAGCGAATCCGTCTGCGCGCCCGCATCGAGGGCCCCGCGGGCAACGGCATCCCGATCAAGGCCGAGGCCAATACCGACGCGCAGGTCATCATGACGGCGCTGAACAGCGAGCTTTGCTGCGCGAACACCGCCGGCGCGCCGGTCACCGAGGACAACCCCGCGCAGCCTGGCGAGACGATCGTCGTGCTGGCCGCCGGCCTCGGGCTGGTCGGCCCCGAGGCGGCGCGGGAGGCGATGAAGACCGGCCTGCCCTACGACGGGCCGGAGATGAACGATCCGGTGGAATTCGTCTCTTCGCTCATCGGCGGCAGGACCGCCAACGTGCTGTTCGCCGGCCTGAAGCGCGGCGCCATCGGCGTCTACGAAGTCCATCTGGAGCTGAACCCGGATCTTCCCACCAACCTCAAGACGGAAGGCTGGATCGCACAGAGCTTCCAGATCTCCAACATCTTCACGATCCCGGTGGTCAGCCGCAAGCCGCGGCAGCCATGACCGTCCATGGCAGGAAATTCCGCCCATGACGCCACGAAACAGGAGCGAAAAATGACGCGAATGATGACGGGATTTCTGACCGCATTTCTCGCAGCTGCGGGGGCATTCGCCCAGGCGCCCCCTGTCTACACCATCGACAACGCGGCCGGCAACGGCGCCGCCGGCTTCGCCGGCGACAGCGGCAAGGCGCAGGAGGCGCAGCTCAACTACCCGCTGGGCCTCGCCATCGACAAGTCCGGCAACATCTACATCGCCGACCACCTCAACCACCGCATCCGCCGCGTCGCTCCGGACGGGACCATCACCACCGTGGCCGGCTCCGACAGCCAGGGCTCGACCGGCGACGACGGGCCCGCCACCAGCGCCCGCCTCAACTACCCGAGCGGCATCGCCGTCGACAGCTCCGGCGCGCTCTACATCACCGACACGATGAATCACGTGATCCGCAAGGTGGTGGTCGGGGGCAACATCACGCTCTTCGCGGGCCAGCGCGCGGTTTCGGGCTTCCAGGAGAAGGACGCGAAGGGCGAATACCTCGAAGCCAAGGACGCCCAATTGAACGCGCCGACGGGCATCGCCATTGACAGCGCCGGCAACATCTATTTTTGCGACACGCGCAACCACCGCGTCCGCAAGATCGGCGCCGACGGCAAGATTTCCACCATCGCCGGCACCGGCGAGAAGGGCGAGACGGGCGACGGCGGCGACGCGCTCAAAGCGAAGCTGAACTCGCCGACAGGCGTCGCGGTGGATGCCGCAGGCAACGTGTATATCGCCGACCAGATGAACCACCGCATCCGCAAGGTGGACAAGGACGGCATCATCACCACCGTGGCCGGCACCGGGCTGCCCGGCTATTCGGGCAACGGCGGCCTGGCGACGAAGGCGCAACTGTTTTACCCGTGCTGCATCGCGCTCGACGCCGAGGGCAACCTGTTCATCGCCGACCGCACCAACAACCGGGTGCGGCGGGTTGACGCCGCCACGGGCGTCATTTCGCTTGCGGCCGGCAACGGCCGCTTCGGCGATGATTCCGACGGCCGCCTTGCCGAGCAGGCGCGCCTGCGCTTCCCCATGGGCCTGGCCGCCGATCCCCAGGGCCGCATTTACTTCAGCGACAACGCCAACAGCCGCGTGAAGCTGCTGACGCCGGCCCCGCAAGGGCCGTCGGGCGAGCTCACCGAGCCGCCTGTCATCCGCGCCGATGGCGGCATCGCCGGCGACCCGAACTTCGGCGCGCCGCTGGCCGTCGCGCCGGGCGCCTGGATCGAGATCTACGGCTCGAATCTCGCCGCCGCCGAGCGCGAGTGGTCCTCCACGGATTTCCAGGACAACCGCGCGCCTGTCACGCTGGAAGGAACCACGGTGTGGATCGGCGGGCGCATGGCGCCGCTTGCCTACGTCAGCCCATCGATGATTCGCGCGCAGATGCCGCTCGATATTGACTCCGCCACCGTCGAGGTGGTTGTCGAAACGGCGGCGGGGCGCAGCACCCCGCGCATGCTTCGCATCGATCCTGCGGCCGCGGGCGTGCTGGCGCCGGCCCGTCTGCGCCTGGCCGGCAAGCAGTTTGCTGCCGCGGAGATTGCCGGCGAAGGCGCCTGGGCGCTGCCTGAAAACGCCCTGCCGGACATCGCTTCGCGGCCCGCAAAACCGGGTGAAGTGCTCGTGCTGTACGGCACGGGCTTCGGGCCGGTCTCGCCGCATGTCGATGCCGGCGAAGTCCCCGCCGGCGAAACACAGTTGACCGCGCCGGTGGAAGTCCGGATCGGCGGCATGCCTGCCGAAGTTGTCTACGCGGGGCTGGCGCCGGGCAAGGTGGGACTTTACGAGGTGCGCGCCGTCGTCCCTGCCCTGCCGGAGTCGGGAGCGGCGCCGCTGGAGATTCTCATCAACGGGAAGCCCTGCCCGCAGGAATTGTTCGTCGCCGTCGCGCAATAAAGCGGCTGCCACGCGAAAGGCCCGCGGGCGGCGGCGCCCCCGCCCGCGGCGCCGCTTCCTTCGCCGCAGCGCGGATCCTATACTGGAATAAAGGATATAAAGGTGCGAATCCGGGTCCGCATCACCGGCGCGGTGCAGGGCGTGGGCTTCCGGCCGCACGTTTACCGGCTGGCGCGGCGCCACGGGGTGGCCGGCTTCGTGCTGAATTCCGTGCAGGGCGTGGTGGCGGAAGCCGAGGGGAGCGAGGCGGCAGTGCGGGCCTTCGTCGAGGAGCTGCAGCGCGAGCCGCCGCCGCTGGCCGTCATCGCCGCGTTTGAAACAAGCGAAATTCCGGACCAGGGGGAAACGCAGTTCCGGGTGGAGACCAGCGACACCGGAGGCGAGCCGGAAGCCTTTCTGCTTCCCGACCTCGCCTTGTGCGATGCCTGCCGCGCCGAGATCTTCGACCCGCGCAACCGCCGCTACCGCTACCCGTTCACCACCTGCACGCACTGCGGGCCGCGCTACTCGATCGTCGAGTCTCTTCCCTACGACCGGCCGAGAACGTCGATGCGGGACTTCCCCATGTGCGGCGCCTGCGAGGCCGAATACCACGACCCGGCCGACCGCCGCTTCCACGCGCAGACCAACTGCTGCCCGGCCTGCGGCCCGCACCTGGAGCTCTGGTCGCCGGACGGCCGCGTCGTCGCGCAGCGCGAGGAAGCGCTCCAGGGCGCTGCCCGCGCCGTGCGCGATGGGCGCATCCTCGCCCTGAAAGGCATCGGCGGCTTTCACCTGGTGTGCGATGCCCGCAACCGGGATGCGCTGCGCGAACTGCGCCGGCGCAAGCAGCGGCCGTCGAAGCCATTCGCGGTGATGCTGCCGGAGCATCCTCACCCGCTGCTGCACACGCCCGCCTCGCCCATCGTGCTGGTGGAGAACAGTCTGGATCTTCCCGATGAAATCGCCCCCGGCAACCCGCTGCTCGGCGTCATGATTCCCTACTCGCCGCTGCACGCGCTGCTGATGGCGGAGCTGGGGTTCCCGGTGGTGGCGACCAGCGGGAATCTCACCGATGATCCCATCTGTTTCGACGAACGGGAGGCGCTCGAAAGGCTCGGCCGTATCGCAGACATTTTTCTGGTTCACAACCGCCGCATCCTGCGGCCCGTGGACGACAGCCTGGTGCGCGAGATCGACGGCGCGCCGGTGCTGTTGCGGCGGGCGCGTGGCTACGCGCCGCTGCCGCTCGAGGCCGGGCGGCCGCTGCCGGAGATGTTCGCCACCGGCGGGCACATGAAAAACACGGTGGCGTTTTCGCGCGGCCGCCGGGTGTTTTTGTCGCAGCACCTGGGCGATCTGTCGACGCCCGCGGCCGTCGAAAACCACCGCCGCTCAACGGAAGATTTCCGGCGCATTTACGATGTGCGGCCCGTCGCGGCGGCCTGCGACCTGCATCCGGACTACGGATCCACAGCCACGGCGCACGCTCTGGGCGTTGCCGTGCGCCCGGTCCAGCATCACGTGGCGCACCTTTTCTCCGCGGTGCTGGAGCACCGGCTGGAGCCGCCGGTCTTCGCCGCTTCCTGGGACGGCACGGGCGCCGGGGCCGACGGCGCCGTCTGGGGCGGCGAGTTTCTGCTGTGGGAGGGGGCGCGCGTGCGCCGCACGGGGCATTTGCGCGCGTTCCGGCTGCCGGGCGGCGAGCAGGCGGTGCGCGAGCCGCGCCGCGCGCTGCTCGGCGCAGCCTGGGAGATGGGCAGGCCGGAGCTGGCGCGCCCGCATTTCCCCGACAATGAATGGCAGGTGCTCGTCCGGATGCTGGAACGGAACCTGAACTGCCCGCGGACCACCAGCGCGGGCCGGCTGTTTGACGCCGCCGCCGCCCTGCTCGGCCTGTGCGGCCGGGCCTCGTTCGAGGGCGAGGCGGCCATGCGGGTGGAGTTCGCCGCGCGCGGGGAGGCGCCGCCCGAGCCCCTGCCCATCGAACAGGACTGGGCGCCTTTGTTTGAAACGTTGGCGTCGGATTCCGTGCCGGTAGCGCGGCGCGCCGCGCTGTTCCACGCGTCGCTGGCCGAATCCATCGTCCGCGCGGCGCGGCGGGCCGGCGCGGAACAGGTGGTGCTTACCGGCGGCTGCTTTCAGAACGCCCTGCTCACGGAACTGGCTGCGGCGCGGCTGCGCAGCGAGGGGTTCCGCGTCTTCACGCACCGGCTGACGCCCCCGAACGACGGCGGGCTCGCCGCCGGCCAGCTGTTGGCGGCGGCCCAGGAGGTGATCCTCGATGTGTCTGGCGATTCCCGGTGAAATCCTCGAAATCACGGGCGACGACCCGTTGACCCGCATGGCTCGCGTCTCGTTCGGCGGCGTGGTGAAAGAGGCGTCGCTCGCCTATGTGCCCGATGCAAAACCGGGCGATTATGTTCTCGTCCACGCGGGCTTCGCGCTGCACACCATTGACGAGGAGGAGGCGCGGCGCACGCTCGAGCTTTTCGAACAGCTCGGCGCCGCGGGCGAGGAGGGCGAACCGTGAAGCACCTGGACGAGTACCGGGATGCGGCGCGCGCCCGCGCGCTGGCGCTCGAGATCGCGCGCACGGCCAGCCGCCCGTGGCGCGTGATGGAAATCTGCGGCGGCCAGACGCACGCCATCCTGCGCTTCGGCATCGACCAGCTGCTGCCTCGGGGGCTGGAACTCGTCCACGGGCCCGGCTGCCCGGTCTGCGTCACGCCGGTGGAGCTGATCGACAAATCAATCGAGCTCGCTTTCCGTCCCGGCGTGCTGCTGGCCTCGTTCGGCGACATGCTGCGCGTGCCGGGCTCGCGCACGGACCTGTTGTCGGCGCGCGCCCGCGGCGCCAGGGTAGCCGCCGTTTACTCGCCGCTGGACGCTGTGCGCCTGGCCGAGCACAACCCGGACAGCCACGTTGTTTTCTTCTCGGTCGGGTTCGAGACCACGGTCCCGGGCGTGGCGCTGGCCCTGCGGACGGCGCGGCAGAAGATGGTGTTCAACTTCTCGATTCTCTCCGCTCACGTGCTGGTGCCTCCGGCGCTGCGGGCGATCCTCGGCTCGCCGGGCAACCGCATCCAGGGCGTGCTCGCCGCCGGCCATGTGTGCACGGTGGAAGGCTACGAGGATTACGAGCCGATCGCCCGCGAGTTTGGCGTGCCGATCGTTGTCACCGGGTTCGAGCCGGCGGACCTGCTGCTCGGCCTGCTGATGTGCGTGCGCCAGCTGGAACAGGGGCGGGCCGAGGTGGAAAACCAGTACGCGCGCGCCGTGCGGCGCGAGGGCAACCCGGCGGCGCGGGCGCTGGTGCGCGAGATCTTCGAGCCCGTCGACCGCAAATGGCGCGGCATCGGCGTGATCCCGGCCAGCGGCCTGCGGCTGCGGGAGGCGTGGGCGGAGTTTGACGCCGAGCGCCGCTTCGCGCTGACAACCGGCGAGGTGGAAGAGTCCTCCGCCTGCATTGCAGGACTCGTTCTGCAAGGCGCCAGGCGCCCGGTGGAATGCCCGGCTTTCGGGCGCGAATGCACGCCGGAGCGGCCGCTGGGCGCGCCGATGGTGTCGAGCGAAGGCGCCTGCGCCGCCTACTACCGCTACGGGAGGAAGCATGTCTGATTTCGCCCTGTCCTGCCCTGCCCCGTTGCCGGAACGGGAACGCGTGCTGATGGCGCACGGCGGCGGCGGGCGGCTGATGCGGGAGCTGATCGAGAACCTGTTCGCCGCGCGGCTCCAGCCGGAGCACGAAACCGATGCCGCCACGCTGGCCCTTGGCGCCCGCCGGCTTGCGTTCACAACGGATTCCTTCGTGGTCAGCCCGGTCTTTTTCCCGGGCGGAGACATCGGCTCGCTGGCGGTGCACGGCACCGTCAACGACCTGGCGATGATGGGCGCCGAGCCGGCGGCGCTTTCCGCCGCGTTCATTCTCGAAGAAGGGCTCGAACTGGACACGTTGCGCCGCGTGGTCGATTCGATGGCCGAGGCGGCCCGGCGCGCCGGGGTCCGCATCGTGACGGGCGACACGAAGGTGGTCGAGCGCGGCCGCGCGGACAAGCTGTATATCACCACTTCGGGCGTCGGCGTCCTGATCCATGACGGCGAACTCGCGCCGTGGCGGGTCGCGGAGGGCGACGAGATTGTTCTTTCCGGGGACATCGGCCGGCACGGCATGGCGGTGATGAGCGCGCGCGAGGGTCTGACATTCGAGTCGGAAATTGTTTCGGACTCCGCGCCCGTGCACCGCGAGGCGCTCTCGCTGCTGCGGAACGGCATCCGCGTGCGCTGCATGCGGGACCTGACGCGCGGCGGGCTCGCCTCGGCGGTGATCGAGATCGCCCGCGCGGGCAAGGCGGACATCGAGCTGGAGGAAAGCCGCATCGCCGTGCGCGAGGACGTCCGCGCCGCCTGCGAGCTTCTGGGCTTCGATCCCCTTTACGTCGCCAACGAGGGGCGCTTCGTCGCCTTTGTCGCGGAGGGCGAAGGCGAGCGGGCGGCGGCGCTGCTGCCGGCGGGCGCCGTCATCGGCAGGGTGAAGGGCAAGGGCGCCGGCACGGTGGTGTTGCGGTCGGTGATCGGCGCGGAGCGCGTGCTCGACCTGCTGAGCGGAGAACAGCTGCCGAGGATCTGCTGATGCACGAGCTGGCCATCACGCAGGCGATGCTGGATATCGTGCTGAAGCACGCCCGCGGGGCGCGCGTCCGCAAGGTTTCCGTTACCGTGGGCGAGTGGACCGGCTATGTGGGCGACTCCATCGAGCTGTTCTGGCGGGAGCTTGCGCGGGGCACGCCCGCCGAAGACGCGCAGCTGGAATTCCGGCTCGAGCCGGCCACGCTGCGCTGCCGCACTTGCAGCGCGGTCTTCCCGGTCGACGGCTCGATGCTGGCCTGTCCCCGCTGCGGCGCGCTGGGCGGCGAACCCGCCGGCGGCCGGGATTGCATGGTGGAATCGATCGAGATCGAGGGAGGCGAATCGCCATGAGCACAACGGTGCCCGTTGTCGAGAGGGTGCTTTCAGCCAACGATGCGGTGGCGGCGGAGGTGCGCGCGCAGCTCGATGCCCGGGGAATCTTCTGCCTGAACCTGATGGCCGGCCCCGGCGCCGGAAAGACGTCGCTGATCGAGCGCACCGTGGCGGCGCTGAAGGACGAGATCCCCATCGGCATGATCAACGGCGACACCTCGGCGGCCGCTTTCGACGCCGAGCGCAGCCAGCGCGCCGGGGCCGCCTCCGTCCACATCAACACCGGCGGCAAGTGCCACCTGGAGGCGGCCATGGTGCGCGACGCTCTCGCTCTGTTGCCGCTTGAAAAGATCCGCCTGCTGCTGATCGAAAATGTCGGCAACCTCGTCTGCCCGATGAGCTGGAAGCTCGGCGCGCACGCCAACGTGCTGATCAGCTCGGTGCCGGAAGGCGATGACAAGCCGTACAAGTACCCGAAAATGTATGCCGGCGTCGACGTGCTGGTGCTGAACAAGATCGACCTGCTTCCCTACGTCGATTTCGACCGCGCGAAGTTCCTGCGCGGCGTGGAGGCGTTGAACCCCGGCCTGCGCAGCTTCGAGCTGAGCTGCCGAACGGGCGAGGGGCTGGAGGCGTGGATCGCATGGCTGAAGCAGATCGCCGGGGCTTCGCGCTGATCGCCGCTCTCGGCAACCCGCTTCGGGGTGACGACGGTCTCGGCGCGGCTCTGCTTGAAGAGTTGCGCCGCCGCGGCCTCGGGCGGCGCGCGCGCCTGCTCGACCTGGGCGCCGGCGGGGTGGACCTGCTGCTGGAGCTCGAAGGCGCGGACGCGCTGATCCTGCTCGATGCAGTGGCTTCGGACGACGAGCCCGGCACGCTTTGCGTGCTTGAAGGGGAAGAGATTTTCCGCTACGCGGAGGCGCGCGGCGCGAGCTCGCACCAGCCGTCGCTGGCCTCGACGCTGCGCCTGGCCCGCGAGCTCGGCCTGCTGCCTTCGCGGATCGCCGTGGCAGGCGTCGCCGCCTCGCACTTCGACTTCGGCGAAGGGTTGTCGCCTGCCGTGGCCGGGGCCCTGCCGCAGGCCGCGAGCCTTGTGGAGCAGATCCTCCACCGTTGGGAAGGCGCCGGCGAGGGGGCTGATACACTGGAACGGGAAACATGACGGGGATGCGCCGGACCGCGGCCGCGCTGGCCGCCATTTTCCTGTCCGCATTTCAGCCCGAAGGGCGCGTGCCGCCTGTCCATTTTTCGGGCCGCTATCTCGATTTTTTCCTCGACAACGACGAATCACCCAGGCGGCGCGCCCCGGAAACGATGGCCGGCGGGGTCGCCGCATTCGACTTTGACAACGACGGCGATCTCGACCTGTTCTTTTGCAACGGGGCGAACCTGTCCAGCCTGAAGAAAGAAGGCCCCAAGCACTGGAACCGGCTGTACGCGAACGACGGCCGCGGCCAGTTCACGGACGTGACGGAGAGGGCGGGCCTGCAAGGAACCGGCTATGACACCGGCGCCGCCGCCGGCGACTTCGACAACGACGGCCACATGGACCTTTTCGTGGCCGGCGTCCACCGCAATACCCTCTACCGCAACAACGGCGACGGAACCTTCACGGACGTAACGGATAAGGCGGGCCTGCCGCCTGCACGCCACCCGAAATACGGCCCTTTATGGGCCGTTTCCGCCGTCTGGACGGACGTCAATTCGGATGGATTTCTCGATTTGTTCGTTGTCAATTACCTCCTCTGGGAGGAGAAAACCGAACCGGTCTGCCCTTACGAGGGCAGGAACGAGTACTGCCACCCGAAGTATTACAAGGAGATCCCCAACCAGCTTTTTCTCAACAACGGGGACGGGACTTTCCGGGACATCTCGGACAGCAGCGGCATCGGCCTCCAGCCCGGCAAGGGGATGGGCGCCGGCGCGGCCGATTACGACCTTGACGGCAGGCCCGACATTTTTGTTTCCAACGACAAGCTCTTCAACTTCTTTTTCCACAACCTGGGCGGGCTGAAATTCGAGGAAAAAGCCTTCGATATCGGCGTGGCGCTGGCCGAGCACGGCAACATGATCTCCGGCATGGGCGTGGATTTCCGCGACCTGGACAACGACGGTTTCCCGGACATCGTGATGGTGGCGCTCGACAACGAAACGTTCCCGATCTTCCGCAACAACGGCAAGGGCGGCTTCCGCGAGGTCACCGCCTCGACCGGAATGACGGCGATGTCCCGCTCCATGGCCGGATACAGCCCGGTGCTGGCGGACTTCGACAACGACGGCTGGAAGGACCTGCTCGTGTCGCGCGGCCATGTCCAGTCCCCGCTGATGGAGCCGCGCGTCGCGGTCAACCAGCACAACACGGTCTTCCGGAATCTTGGCCGCGGCAAGTGGCAGGTCCTCACCGAAGAAGCCGGCCTCGCGGCGCTGCCGCCGGCGCGCCACCGCGGCTCGGCGGTCGCCGACTTCAACGGCGACGGGAAGCTGGACTTTGCCGTCAGCGCCCTGAACGGGAAGGCGTCGCTGTGGCTGAACGACAGCCCCGGCGGGAATCACTGGATCGCCTTCCGGCTGCGGGGCACGCGCTCGGCGCGCGACGGGCAGGGCGCGCGCGTCAAGGTGGCGAGCCGCTCGCTGACGCAGTACAACCACGCGGCCTACACCGCGGGCTACGCCAGCTCAAGCGCCGGCCCGCTGCATTTCGGCCTGGGCCCCGACGAGGTGGCCGACGTTGTGGAAATCGTCTGGCCGAGCGGCGCAAGACAGGAGCTGAAAGGCCTGCGCGCAGGGCGGGTCTACGACGTCACGGAACCCGCGGCGCAATAGCCGCCGGGGTTCAGTTCTCGTCCAGATTCACCGACAACGTGTTGACAGGCGCCGGGTGTGATTGCTCCCAGGCGGCGATCTCGGCTTCGTGCTTCAGCAGGAACCCCAGCTCGTCGATGCCCTCCAGCATGCATGTCCTGGCGAACGGGTCGACGGGAAACGAGACCTCCGTGCCGTCCGGCAGGGTCAGCGTTTGCGAGGCCAGATCCACGCGCACGGTGCCGAGCGGGTCGGCTTCCAGCATCCGGAGCAGCCGCGCGTGCGCCTCCGGCGGGATGACGATGGGCAACAGCCCGTTCTTCAGCGCATTGCCCTTGAAGATGTCGGCGAAGGAAGTGGAGATCACCGCCTTGAAGCCGAACTGGATCAGCGCCCACGGCGCGTGTTCGCGCGAGCTGCCGCAGCCGAAATTGTCCCCGGCCAGCAGCACCTGGGCGCGGTTGCCCGGCGGGCGGTTCAGGACGAAGTCCGGGCGCGGGTTGCCGTCGGCATCGTAGCGCCAGTCGTAGAAGAGCTGGTCGCCGAGCCCCTCCTTGGAAACGGTCTTCAGGAAGCGCGCCGGAATGATCTGGTCCGTGTCGATGTTGTCCACCGGAAGCACGGCCACCCAGGACTCGAAAGGAGTGAACTTTTCCATGCGTGCAAATCCTCCTGTTCAGGCGAGCAGCGTGCGGGGGTCGGTGACCACGCCGGTGATGGCGCTGGCAGCCGCTGTCAGCGGGCTGGCCAGGAACGTGCGCCCGCCCTTGCCCTGGCGGCCCTCGAAGTTGCGGTTGGAGGTGGACACCGCGTACTCGCCCGGCGCCAGCTGGTCGCCGTTCATCGCAATGCACATCGAGCAGCCTGCCTCGCGCCACTCGGCGCCCGCCTCGCGGAAGATGCGATCCAGCCCTTCGGCCTCCGCCTGCCGCTTGATCTGTTGCGAGCCGGGCACGACCAGCACGCGGACGTTCGGGCTCACCTTGCGGCCCTTGAGAAGCGACGCCGCGGCGCGCAGGTCCGTCATGCGCGAGTTCGTGCAGGAGCCGATGAAGACGACGTTCACGGGATGGCCGGTGAGCGGCTTGCCCGGCTCGAGCCCCATGTAGGCGAGCGCCTTGCGCCGCGTCTCGCGCTCCACCGGGTCGGCGGCCTCCGAGGGGTCCGGCACCGGCGCCGTGATCGGAATGCCGAGGCCGGGATTCGTGCCCCAGGTGATCATCGGCTCAAGCGCGCCGGCATCAATGGACACCTCCCGGTCGTAGGTGGCGCCCTCGTCGGTGGGCAGCGTTTTCCAGCGTTCCACCGCGCGGTCCCACGCCTCGCCCTTCGGCGCAAACGGACGCCCGTGCAGGAACTGGAACGTCGTGTCGTCCGGCGCGATCAGGCCGGCGCGCGCGCCGCCTTCAATCGACATGTTGCACACCGTCATGCGCTCTTCCATGGACAGGGCGCGGATCGCGGGGCCGAGATACTCGAACACGCAGCCTGTGCCGCCGCCCACGCCGATCTTCGCGATCAGCGCGAGGATGATGTCCTTGGCGGTGACACCCGGGCGGAGATGGCCGTCCACCCGCACGGCGAAGCTTTTCGACGGCGATTGCAGCAGGCACTGGGTGGCCAGAACGTGCTCCACCTGGCTGGTTCCGATGCCGAAGGCCAGCGCGCCGAAAGCGCCGTGCGTGGCCGTGTGCGAGTCGCCGCAGACGATGGTCATGCCCGGCTGCGTCAGGCCGTACTCGGGCCCGATGACGTGCACGATGCCCTGCCGCGGGCTGCGGTAGCCGAAAAACGGGATGCCGAATTCGCGGCAGTTCTTTTCGAACTGCTCCACCTGCGCGCGCGCCACCGGGTCCATGATGGGCAGCTCGCGCGGCGTCGTCGGCGTGGAATGGTCGCAGGTGCCGAACGTCTTGTCCGGGCGGCGGACCTTCAGGCCGCGGCGGCGCAGCCCGTCGAAGGCCTGCGGGGAGGTCACTTCGTGTACCAGGTGCAGGTCGATGTAGAGCAGCGCCGGCGCTCCCTCCGGCTGGCAGACGACGTGGGAATCCCACAGCTTCTGGATGATGGTGCGTGGCTGAGGCATGGCTGTCAAATCGCTTCGCAAACGGCGGCGCCCACCCCGCTCGTCGAGCAGGGCGCTCCCTTCGGCTTCAGGTCCGCCGTGACGCGGCCGCTGTCGAGCACCGCCTGGATGGCGCGCTGCACGGCCGCGGCTTCCTCCTTCAGCCCGAACGAATATTCGAGCATCGCGGCCACGCTGCCGATGGCGCCGAGCGGGTTGGCCTTGTTCTGTCCGGCGATATCCGGCGCGGATCCATGAACCGGCTCGTAGAGCCCGACCCACGCCCCCGACGGGCGCTTCGGCCCGATGGAAGCCGACGGCAGCATGCCGATCGAGCCGGCCAGCACGGCGCCCTCGTCCGACAGAATGTCGCCGAACATGTTTTCCGTCAGCACCACGTCGAACCGCACCGGGTTGAGGATCAGCTGCATGGCGCAGTTGTCCACCAGCACATGCTCGAGGGCGACATCCGGGTAGTCGCCGGCGACCTCCGTCACCACGCGGCGCCAGAGCTGCGAGCACTCGAGCACGTTCGACTTGTCGACGCTCGACAGCTTGCGCCGCCGCTGCCGCGCCAGCTCGAACGCCATGCGGGCGATGCGCTCGATTTCGGCGCGCGTGTAGGCCATCGTGTTCACGGCGCGTTCCTCGGGGCCGGATCCTTCGATGCCGCGCGGCGTGCCGTAATAGATGCCGCCGGTCAACTCGCGCACGATGATCATGTCGGTGCCGCGCACCCGCTCGTTCTTCAGCGGCGAAGAGTCCAGCAGCGCGTCGAATGCGCGCACCGGGCGCAGGTTGGCGAACACGCCCAGCAGCTTGCGGATGCCCAGCAGCCCGCGTTCGGGCCGCTGCGCCGGAGGCGCGTTGTCGAATTCCGGCAGCCCCACCGCGCCGAGCAGCGTGGCGTCGGCCTCCTGCGCGAGCCGCGCGGTTTCCTCGGGCAGCGGCGTTCCGGTCTTGTGGATGGCGATGCCGCCGAGCAGCCCCTCGGCCAGTTGCAACTCGTGGCCGTACTTTTCCGCGACGCGGCGCAACACGCGCACGGCCTCGCGCGTCACTTCCTCGCCGATGCCGTCGCCGGGCAGAACCAGGATATTCAGCTTCATAAGTCGAAATCGCGCGCCTTGCGCAAAACGAGAGTGTAACCTGCGAGGCGGGCCGCGCGCAGCGCTAGTCGGCGGCCACGCGGTCCCCCTTGACCCGCTCGCCCGCTTTCAGCGTGTGAATCAGCGCGAGAATCTCCTGGTCGGTGACGCCCTTCTTGCGGTCGGCGATCTCGATGAAGCCGTGGTAGACCGCTTCCAGCTCGTCTTTGGTCAGCTGGTAGCCGAGATGCTCGCACTTGGCCCGCAACGCATGGCGGCCGGAATGCTTGCCCAGCACCAGGCGCCCCTCGGGCACGCCCACCGTTTTCGGGTCGATGATCTCGTAGGTGGTTTTCTCCTTGAGATACCCGTCCTGGTGGATGCCGGCTTCGTGCGCGAAGGCGTTCGAGCCGACGATCGCCTTGTTGGGCTGCGGGCCGAAGGAGATGATCTGGGAAAGCAGCTGGCTGGCCGGGAAGATCTGCTCGGTGACGATGCCGGTCTCGAACGGGAACCGGTCCTGGCGCACCTTCATCGTCATGACCACTTCTTCCAGAGCGCAGTTGCCGGCGCGCTCCCCGATGCCGTTGATCGTGCACTCGATCTGCCGCGCCCCGGCAAGGACCGCCGCCAGCGAATTCGCCGTCGCCAGCCCGAGATCGTTGTGGCAATGCACGCTGATAATGGCGCGGCCGTCGACGGCGCGCGCCATCCGCCCAATCAGCGCCGCATGTTCTTCGGGTACCGAGTAGCCCACCGTGTCCGGCAGATTCACCGTCTTCGCGCCCGCCTCGACGACCGCGAGAACCACCTGCTCCAGATAGTCCGGGTCGGTGCGCGTGGCGTCTTCGGCCGAGAACTCCACGTCATCGGTGAATTGCCGCGCCAGCTCCACCGCCGCGCAGGCCTCATCCAAAACCTGCTGGCGCGACTTGCGCAACTTGTATTTCAGATGGATGTCGCTGGTGGCGATGAAGGTGTGAATGCGGCTCAGCTTGGCCGACTCCAGCGCACTGGCGGCGCGCTCCACGTCCAGCCGGCAGGCCCGCGCCAGCGCCGCCACCCGCACCCACGGCAGCTCCGTGCTGATCAGGCGCACCGCCTGATAGTCGCCCTCGCTGGCAATGGGAAATCCTGCTTCCAGGATGTCCACCCCCAGCTCGGCCAGTTTATGGGCCATCCGGAGCTTCTCCGGCACTGTCATGGAACAGCCCGGGGACTGCTCCCCATCCCTCAACGTCGTGTCGAAAATGTAGACACGCTCTCGCTGCCGTACTCCATCATCCATATGCGGCTTCAAACTCCTCAAGGTTCTTGAGATTTCACGGGCGCCGTCCGCCGGTCGGCAATTGCGCGCCGTGCTTTTCCTCCATTGTCGGCGATCCTCTCGCATAGATCAAATTTATAATTAGATCGAGTTGCATAACCCAGACATATGTGATAAGTGTAGTTTATACGACTCCGAGCGAAGGAGGGTCGCCACTTTGGAGTTCTATCTGCTGAAGGTCTTTCACACAGTGGCCACCGAGGGCAGCTTCTCGCGCGCGGCGGAGAAGCTTTCGCGCACGCAGCCGGCCGTTTCGCTGGCTTTGCAGAAGCTCGAGGCCGAGCTGGGCGAGAAGCTCATGGATCGCGCGGGCAGAGATCTGATCCTCACCGATGCCGGCAAGATCGTGCTCGAATATTGCCGGCGGTTCGAAAACCTGGAAAGCGAGATGATGAACGCGCTGGCCGAGCTTCGCGACCACGCGGCGGGCCGGCTTTCCATCGGGGCGAACGAATCCACCGCGCTGTATCTGTTGAAGCACATCGAGCTTTACCGCCGCCTGTACCCGAAAGTGAAAGTGCAGGTGCGGCGATGCCTGTCCAGCAAAATTCCGGCGCAACTGATCGACGGCGACCTGGAGCTGGGCGTCATCAGTTACGACCCCGAGGATGACCGCCTCGAGAGCCGGGTCATCTACATCGACCACCTGGCCTTCGTGGTCAGCCCGGAGCATCGCTTCGCCGGGCGCAAGAGCGTTTCGATCTCCGAGCTCGGGATGGAGACCTTCGTCGCGCACAACGTGCTCTCGCCCTACCGCGAGATCGTGCTGAAGGCGTTCCAGAAGGCGCGCGTGCCGCTGAACATGGACGTCGAGATGCCGACGGTGGAGACCATCCGGCGCATGGTGCAGCGCAACGAAGGCGTCGCGTTCCTGCCCAAGATGTGCGTCGAGCAGGAAATCGAGCAGGGGCTTCTGTGCGAGGTCGAGGTCGAGGAGCTGCGGGTGGAGCGCAAGATCCGGCTGGTGTATCCGGCGCGGCGCGCTCTCAGTCATGCGGCGCAGGCGTTTCTGGAAATTATCAGCGCAGCCGAGCCGGCGTCGGCAGCCGAAGGTGGCGAATCCCGGCCGCAGCCGGGTAAACTGGAGTAAAAGAGTTCGACGTCCTCAAATTCCCAGCGCCTATGTGGAGATTGCTCACGCTGTCTCTCCTGTTTCTTGCCTTCGGGCTGCTCGCCCAAACCCCCGGGCCACAGCCGCCGGAGCGCCGCGACTCGATCGTCGTCACCGGCACATGGGAGCCTCTGCCGATGGAAGAAGCTGACCGCGCGGTCGCCTCGCTGCCGGTGCGCGAACAGTCCGTTCTATTTTCCAACGCGATCGACTTTCTCCAGCTGGATCCTTCTCTCGACCTGCGCCGCCGCGCGCCATCGGGCGTGCAGAGCGATCTTTCCATCCGCGGCGCCACCTTCGGGCAGACACTGGTGCTCGTCAACGGCCGGCGGATGAATGACCCGCAGTCCGGGCATCATTCGCTCGACATCCCGCTGCCGCTCGATGGGGTCCAAACGGTGGAAATCCTGCGCGGGGCGGGTTCCACGCTGTACGGCTCGGACGCGATGGGGGGAGCGGTCAACTTCATCACCGTGCGGCCGGAGGCCTGGCAGGCGCGCTTGCGGCTCGCCGGGGGCAGTTTCGGGACCCAACAGCAGTTCGCCTCCGTTTCCGCCGTGGCCGGCCCGGTGGCGCAACACATCGCGGTGTCCCGCGATTTTTCCACCGGATTCATGCCGAACCGCGACTATCGCAATCTCGCCGCCAGCTCGCACACGCAGTGGAAGTCCCGGCTCGGCGCCACGGGAATCGATCTCGGCTACGCCGACAAGCCCTTCGGCGCGCAAAATTTCTACGGCGCGTATCCCTCCTGGGAGCGGACCAGGACGTGGTTCGCCGGCCTGCATCACAACTTTCCCGAGCGGTGGGAGGCCGCGCTGAGCTACCGCCGCCATTCGGATCTGTTCTATCTGTTCCGCGACAACCCGCAGCGCTACCAGAATCACCACGTCGCCGACGGCTTCCACGGCTCGTTGCGCCGGCGCGACCCTCTGGGCGGGACGGTGACGCTGTTCACCGGCGTCGAGGGCTTCACTGACCGGATCGAGTCGTCCAATCTCGGCGTGCACTCGCGGGCCCGGGGCGCCGCGTACGCCGCTCTGGACGTGCGCGCGCTGCGGCGTTTCTCGCTTTCTCTCGGCGTGCGCAACGAAAGCTACCGGGGCGCCTTCGATCAGGTGAGCCCGTCGCTCGCCGGAGGCTGGTGGGTGAATGCGCGGCTGAAGCTGCGCGCCTCGGTCAGCCGCGCCTACCGGCTGCCGACCTACACGGATCTTTACTACCGCGACCCGGTCAACCGCGGCAACGCGTCGCTGCGCCCGGAGTCGGCCTGGAGCTATGAATCCGGCGCCGAATATCGCCCTGCCGAAGCCTGGCGCCTGCAAGCCACCCTGTTCCACCGCCGCGACCGGGACGGCATCGATTATGCGGGGCTGTCCCCTCAGGGCCCGTGGGAAGCGCGCAACATCACGCGGCTGAATTTCACGGGGGTGGAAGCCTCGGCCGCCTGGCGGCGCCGCGCGCACCTGGCCGAATGGTCCTACACGGGGATGCGCGCCATTTCGACCTTGCCGCCGGGAATTTACACAAAATATGTGATGAATTACCCCATTCACTCCGGCGTTTTCAGCTGGACGGGCACGGCGGGGAAACTGTCCGCGCGCACGCGGCTCGGCGCCGTGGAACGCCGCGCGCGTTCGCCGTACGCCGTGTGGGACGCGTCTCTCGCCTGGCGCGGGCGTCACGTCTCGCCTTTCCTCCAGGCGACCAATCTCACGGGAACCCGCTACGAGGAAATTCTCGCGGTCAGAATGCCGGGCCGGGCGTTCCTGGCCGGAATTGAGCTCCACTGATTCCGGACCGGACGGGATTGACACCGGAGCGGGATTGGGAAAAGATATCACGCTGATGAGGTACTGGGCTTTCTTCTTTCCCGCTCTCCTTCTGGCGCAAGGCCCCTATATCGCGGAAGGACTGCGCATCGGCGAGGTGACCGACGGTTCGGCCGCCGTGCGCTTCCGGCTGTCGCAACAGCCGTCCCAGAACAAGGGCAAGTACGTGCCGCCACAATACGAAGGCTCGCGCCCGCCGGCGCTGCCCGCCGACCAGGATCCGTGGCTGCTGCCCGGCGCCGTGCCGGGCCTTGCAGGACGCGCGCGGCTCTGGGTGGCCACGCGGCCCGATCTGAAAGACGCCAAACCGGGGGAATGGCTTCAGGGCGACGCAAAGAGCGATTTCGTATTGAAGACGCAGATCACGCGCCTCCGGCCCTCCAGAACCTACTATGTCGGCGTGGAAATTCATGCCAGGCCCGAAAAGGCCATCGCTTCTTTTACCACAGCGCCTGAACCAAAGCGCCGTGCGCCAGTGAAATTCACGGCGGTCACCTGCCTCGCCTACAAATCCCTGGATCATGACGAGGGCTTCGAAATTTTCCCGTCCATGGAAAAGCTCGCGCCGCATTTCACCGTCTTCACTGGCGACAACGTGTACTACGACAACGAACCCCCGCGCGCCAACACGACAGAGGCCGCGCGCTACCACTGGCAGCGGCTCTGGGCCATGCCGCGCCCGCTGTCCTTCCTTGCAAAGACCCCGCAGTACTGGATGAAGGACGACCACGACACGCTTTGCGACGACTGCTGGCCCGGCCGCGATCCCGACTGGATGAAGCCGATGACCTTCGCCGAGGGCCAGCGGATTTTTCTTGAGCAGACTCCGATTACCGGCAATACCTACCGCACATTCCGCTGGGGCAAGGCGCTCCAGATCTGGCTGCTGGAAGGGCGCGATTACCGCTCGCCCAACACCGATCCGGACGGCCCGTCGAAGACCATCCTCGGCGCGGAACAAAAAGCGTGGCTGAAGAAGACCGTGGAGGAGAGCGACGCCGACTGGAGGATCATCATCAGCCCCACGCCCTGGATTGGTCCGGACCGTCCCCAAAAAGCCGACAATTACGCCAATCAGGCCTTTGCCACGGAGGGCAAGGAAATGCGAGCATGGGCGGCGCAGAAGAAAAATGTGGTAATTGTCTGCGGCGACCGCCATTGGCAGTATCACTCGATCGACCCCGACACCGGATTGCATGAGTTCGGGACGGGGCCGGCGTCGGACCGCCACGCCGGCGGCACTCCCGGCGAGGACAAGCGCTATCACCGTTTCCACCGCGTGGCCGGCGGATTCCTCAGCGTTACGGCAGAACCTTCCGGCTCGGGCAGCCGGCTTGTGCTCCGCCATCACGATACAAAGGGCGCTGTCGTATACGAATTCACCTTTGGCGGTTGACGGGCGTCCTGCCTTTCTGGCAGCGCCGCTTCACACGGGTTCCTGCTTCAGCCACTCGAGCATCCGCGGCACGCCTTCTTCATAGGGTGTCTTCCCGATGCTCCCCAGCGCCGAGCGCAGCGCGCCGTCGTCCAGCAGCACCGGCGTCTCGCCCAAATATTGGAGCTCCACCAGCTCGCGGAGCAGCGGGCTGAAAATTCCGCCGAGCCGCAACATCAGGCGTCCGACGGCCGCGACCCTGGCCGGACGGTTCAGCTCTCTTGCGGCCAGCGCCGCAAATTCCCGGCCGCTGATGGCGCCCGCGCCGGCAAGGTTCCATCTGCGGCCGAAGCATTCCGGGCGCGCCAGCAGCTCCGCGATGACCCGGGCCGCGTCCGGCATGAAAACGAACTCGTGAGGCGCGTCCGGGTCGCCAAGCCACCGTGCCGGCTTGCCTGCCTGGAGCGAAGCGAGCATCATGCAGGCCAGACTGTTGGTCGCATAGGGCCCGTAGAAGTCCGGCAGGTGCAAGACCAGCGTGGCCAGTCCGCCGCGCCCGTGGGCGTCCATGGCTGCGTCTTCCTGCTCTTTCCGGAACCGCCCCTTTCGCGTCTCCGGCTCCCGGGGATGCTCTTCGCTGACGCGCGCGGCCCGCGGATGCCCGTAACTGTAAACGCTGGAGACGACAATCATGCGCCGCACGCCTGCCTTGCGCGCCGCCTCCAACGCGCACCGCATCAGCACGGGATGCCGGTCGAACTGCGGATACGGCAGGCCGACGCAGTAGACCGCGCCGCCGCATCCTTCCAATGCCCGGGCCGCGTCTTCGATATTGGCGATGTCAGCAGCGCGGATCTCCGCTCGCGCACCGAAAAGCCGCTCGAGCCGCTGCCGGTCCCGCGCGATGACTGCCGTGCGCGCGCCGCGCCGCTCCAGTTCATCCACCATTGCCCGCCCTACGGCGCCCGCCGCGCCTACGATCGCCACCGAATCCTGCATCCGTGTCCCCTCCATGCCGCCTGCCTCGCGGTGCCGCGTCTTCGGATTATTGTAACAGCACGGGTGCAGCCGGGGGCGGCCGCGGGCCGCGTCAGGAGGCGGGTTCGCCGGCGAATTCCAGCGAGATCCTTCCCTCTTCGGCCTCCGGCGGGAATTCTTCGACAAGCTGGCGGAGACTCAGCTCGCGCCGGAAAATGCCGCGCACCGCGTGATCCTTCCTTTGGAGCAGGACATGGAGGATTTCATGAGCCACGACCCGCCCCAGCGCGCGCCCCAACAGGATTTCGCTGCCGCTCCTGTCGAGGCCTGCCAGCGCAGGCCGCACCTGGCGCAACACCGATTCGCACTCCACCTCGCTGAAGGGCAACAGCACGCCATCGCTTGCATGCGTCCGCGCCATCACCTGCCCGTCCCGTGCCGGGAGCGGCTCGCGGGCGGGACGGCACCTGCCCCGGAAGCGCACAAAGACGATGATGTCCGCTTCGAGGTTCGCCCCGGCCTCCTCCCGGAGGGCCCATTCAAGCCGGAGGCCGAGCGGCGAGAACAATCTGTCCGTTTCCTGTTTCAGGGCCGCGAAAACTCCGGCGGGCAGCGCCTGCTCCGCCTCGGCGACCACCGTCACGGCCTGCGGCCGCCTGGCCGGGTCGCCCGCCTGGCAAAGGGCTGCCATCGCGACCGCCCAGAGCGCTGCGCAGATGCGCATGAAGTTCGCCTCCCGCTCCCGGCATTCCGGGATCTCCAGCGCCCACAGAATATCGGACTTTTTGGTCCGATTCAAGCCCCGCGGCCGGCGAGCTGCTCCCGCCGGGCCTCGAGAAAGCTCTTCACCGTTTGCGCCGGTCTTCCGGCGAGCCGCTCCACGTCCTTCGTCACCACCTCGAGCAGCCCTTCGGCGATGGCCCGGTCGAATCCGACCCACAACTCGGCCAGCATCGGATCCATTCCGCCCGCCTTCAGCTCGGCGAGCCATGCCTCCGGCGACACCGGCTCGTAAACGACCTCGCGCCCCCCGAGCTCGCTGGCGATTTTCGCCAGATCGGCAAACGAGAGGGCTTCGGGCCCGGTGATCTCGTAGGCAGCGCGCGTCTCTCCGTGGAGCAAAGCGCCGGCCGCCGCCTGCGCGCAGTCTTCGCGGGTCACATAGGCGGCTCTTCCTTCGCCGGCGGCCGCCTTCAGCTTTCCGGTGCGGATCGCCTCCGGCAATGACAACAGGAGGCTGTCCGTGTAAATGTTGTTCCGCAACAGCGTATATTCGGTGCCGATTTCCCGGAGCAGGTTTTCCGTGTGGAAGTGATCTTTGGCCAACGGCACGGGCGAAGCCGGGTACGGAAAGGCCAGCGAGGTGTAAACGATGTGCTCGACGCCGGCCTTCACCGCGGCGCGGATGGCCCGCTCGTGCTGCTCAAACCGCTTGCCCCACGCCTCCAGCGTGTTCGTGCTCACCAGCAGCATTTTCTTCGCGCCGCGGAACGCGCCGGGCAGGCCCGCCCCGGTGGCAAAATCGGCCTGCCGGACATCCACGCCGCGCGTGGCCAGATCGGCGAGCGCCTCGGGATGGCGCGTGGTGGCGGCCAGCGGCCCCACGCCTTTCTCCAGCAGGATTTCGAGCACTCGCCGCGCCAGCTTGCCGCTGCCGCCTGTTACCAGAATCATTTTCCCCGCAGCCATGCTGTGCCGGATGCCGACATTCCCATTCTCGCTGATGACGGAAGCCGCTCAACGAGGGCGCACGGTCGCCAGGCCGCCGTCCACGCCGATCACCTGGCCTGTCACCCACGAGTTTTCCGGATCGAGCAGCCACGCCATTGCAGACGCAATCTCCTCGGGACGCCCGATCCGCCCCAACGCGTGCATGGCTTCGCTCGCCTTTCTGGAGGCCTCGTTGCCCGTGATGCGCGCCGTCAGCGGGGTTTCCGTCAGGCCCGGCGCCACGCAATTCACCCGGATTCCGCGCGCCGCGTAGCTGGCCGCAGCCGCGAGCGTGAGTCCGATGATGCCGGCCTTGGCGGCGGCGATCGCTTCGTGGTTGGCGAGGCCGATGCGGGCGGCGGCGCTCGAGACCAGCACAATGGCCCCGCCCGCGTTCATCATGGCCCTGGCCGCCGCGCGCACCGTGGCGAAAGCGGCATCGAGATTGGCAGCCATGGTGGCGCGGTATTCCGCTTCGGTGGTCAGATGCGCGGGCTTGAGCAGGAGGGAGCCCGAGCAGAGCGCCACCCCGTCCAGCCTGCCGTGCCGCGCCGCCGCCTCCTGCACCGCCCGCTCCACGCTTTCGAAAGACGCGGCATCAAAAACAATTCCTGTTTCTCCTGTTTCGGCGGAGATTGCGGCCAGCTTCTCCGCGTTCCGCGCCGCAGGAATCACGATGCCGCCCGCGGCGCGGATGCGCCGAGCCAGCGCGGCGCCAATCCCGCTCGTCGCCGCCAACACCAGCGTCACAGTTCCCTGAAATCCCATGATCAGCAGACCTTCCGGAGAATCTCTTGCGCCTTTTCCCGGATCGACCATTTTTCGCCCGGCTCGATCCGCACCAGCTTCCGCAGTTGTATTTCCATTCCCGGCACACGCCGGAGCCGGTCCTCGCGGCGCATGAGAAAATCCCGGTAAAGCACCGTGAACGGGCAAGCCCGCTCGCCCGTTCTCTGCTCCGGGTCGTAACGGCAGCCCCGGCAATAATTGCTCATCCGCGCGATGTATTTTCCCGTCGCGGCGCAGGGTTTCGATGCCATCCTCCCTCCGTCGGCGAACTGGCTCATGCCGAGCACGTTGGGCAGTTCCACCCATTCCACCGCGTCGACGTAGATGGCCAAATACCACTCGTGCACCTGCCGTGGCGCCACGCCGGCGAGCAAGGCGAACAATCCCGTGACCATCAGCCGCTGAATGTGGTGCGCATAACCTGTCCGCAGAGTCTCCCCGACCACTTCGCGCAGGCATCGCATTTCGGTCTCGCCCGTCCAGTAGAAGCGTGGCAAGGGCGCCTGTGCGCCCAGCTCGTTCCAGCCGGCGTAGTCCGGCATCCAGAGCCAATAGACGCCGCGGACGTATTCGCGCCACCCGAGGATCTGCCTGACAAAGCCCTCCAGGGCGGCAAGCGGGGCGCGCCCCTGACGATATGCGGCCTCGGCTGCCGCAACGACTTGCCGAGCCTCCAGCAACTTCAGGTTCATTGCCGCCGACAGGCGCGAATGGTAAAGGACCGGTTCGCCGGCCCACATGGCATCCTGATACTGCCCGAACCGCTCCACGCGGCGGTCGATGAAGTCGTTGTGCGCGGCTTGCGCCTGCTCCGGCGTCACCGGCCAGTCAAATCCCCGCAGGGAGCCGGGATTGTCCGGAAAATGCTTTTCCACCAGCCGCAACACTTCCGCCGTGATCGCATCCGGCGCGAAGGAGACAGGGGGCGGCACGAATCCGGAGCCTTTTGGAGGGAAGTGTTCCCGGTTTTCGGAATCGTAATTCCACCGGCCGCCGCAGGGCCCGCCTGAATCCATCAGAACTCCGTGCCGCCGCCGCAATTCCCGGTAGAAATATTCCATGCGCAATTGCTTGCTGCCGCCGGCATGGCGGCGGAATTCGTCACGGCTGGCAAAGAAGTGCGGATGGGAAAGCCACCTGATTTCGACGCCTTCCTCGCGGCATGCCTCGTTGAGCATCTGGTCGACGCGCCACTCGCCCGCTTCCACCGCCACGACACGCTGCGGACGCCATCGCCGGATAGCCGCTCGCATCTCCCGGCCCGGCGAGCCGCAGTTGTCCTTGTCGTCCAGGCGCCGGTAATCCGGACTCCCCCCCGATTTGCGGAGCCATTCGGCATGGTGCCGCATCGCGCTGAGAAACAGCGCGGTGCGCGCCTTGTGCGAAGGCACGCGGGTCGATTCCTCCGCCGCCTCGGCCATCCAGAGCATGTCATCGCTGCGGCTGGCGCGGTCGAGAAGCGGCGAGCGGCGGCCGAGCTGATCACCCGGAATGACGCACAGATGGCGAACGGGCACCATGGACATGGATGCGCCGGCGAGGCGGCCCGCTTTACGAAATCCTCCCCGCGCCTTCGATACCATCGAAGACATGCGGCTGAAGCGCTCTCTTTTTTCCGTCGTTTGCCTGCCTCTGCTGTTGGCCGCCCAGGGCAACCTCGACACGGTGGTGGAGAACGCCCTGCGCACATTCGAGGTGCCCGGCGCCGCGGTGCTGGTCGTCAAGGACGGCCAGATCGCCATCGCCCGCGGCTACGGCGTGCGCAAGCTGGGCGAGCCGGCGCCCGTCACGCCCCGCACCCTGTTCGGCATCGCCTCCCACACCAAGGCGTTCACCGCCGCCGCCGTCGCCATGCTGGTCGACGAGGGCAAGGTGAAGTGGGAGGATCGCGTCATCGACCACCTGCCGGAATTTCAGATGTCCGATCCCTGGGTGACCCGCGAGATGCGCGTGCGCGATCTTTTTACCCACCGCAGCGGGCTCGGGCTGGGAGCGGGCGATCTGATGTATTTCCCGCCCTCCGACCTGAGCCGCGCCGAGATCGTCCGCCGCCTCCGTTTCGTTCCTTTGGCGCACAGCTTTCGGGAGCGGTACGACTACGACAACATCCTCTACATCGTCGCCGGCGAGCTCGTCGCACGCCTCTCCGGCATGAGCTGGGACGACTTCGTCCGCACGCGCATCTTCGAGCCCCTCGGCATGAGATCCACCAACACGAGCATCCGCGCCCACGGCGAAGGGGCCGAGGTCGCCATGCCCCACGCGCGCGCCGACGGAACGCTGGTCCCGCTCCCGCTGGCCGACAGCGACAACTGGGGGGCCGCGGCGGGCATCAACTCGAACATCGAAGACCTGAGCCGCTGGGTGCGCCTGCAACTGAACCGCGGCGAATGGGGCGGCAAACGGCTGTTTTCCGAGGCCCGCCACCGCGAGATGTGGACTCCCGTGACGCTCATTCCCCGGCGCCCGGCGGAAGGCGCACTGGCGCAAGTCGCACCCCGGTGGTCCGCCTACGCCCTCGGCTGGAACATCAGCGATTACCGCGGCGTCCGCACGGTGCACCACAGCGGCGGGCTGGCGGGAATGGTCACCCGCACGGTGCTGGTTCCCGACCTCAATCTCGGCGTCGTCGTGCTCACCAACCAGGAATCCGGCGCCGCCATGAACGCCATCCTGTATTCGGTCCTCGACCACTGGCTCGGAGCCGCGCCCGTCGACTGGGTGGCCGAGCTCGCCGCAGACCAGCGGAAGCGGGAAAAGGAGGCGGCGGAGAAAGTGGCCGCCGCCATGGCCAAACGCAATCCCGCCTCACGCCCCTCGCTGCCCTCCTACGAGGGCCGCTACCGCGACGCCTGGTATGGCGACGTCGTCGTCGAGCAGCAGGGCGGCAGGCTTCGCATCCGCTTCACCCACACGCCGTGGCTGGAAGGGAGGCTGGAACATTTTCACTACGACACGTTTATTGTTCGCTGGGACCGCCGCTGGCTGCTGGCCGACGCCTGGCTGACGTTTTCGCTCAACGCCGACGGCACGATCGCCGAAGCGCGGATGAGCGCCATCTCGCCGCTCACCGATTTCAGCTTCGACTTCCACGACCTCCGTCTGAAGCCCGTGGCGGCGGACGCGAAGCCTTACTGACTCGGGCTGCGGCCAGGCGCGGCACCGCGCAACCGTGCCCGTTCGGAAGCACGAACGCCGGCCTTCGTTCGGCAGAGCTGCGGGCGGAGTGAGCGGTCGCCGCTGCGCCGGTCATTCCAGCCCTGGCGTCCTCCGAGGGCGACCGCTCGTTCCCGCAGCTTTCGGCCGCTTCACTCGCGCCTCCTGAACGGGCTTCGCATGAACCGGGCTCGGCTCGAACCTGCCACCAGTTGGCGGCTGCCAGCGCTACTGGCAGGAGCGAACCGGTCCGGGAGCCGCCGCGCTGATTCTCTTGTGAGGGCCGAATCTGCATGGCCCCGCAGATCTAGGGCAAGGAGATGTTCGTCGATTTCGAGCGCGGCCTGAACCACTGCATCAATCAGGTCCGGACAGCGTTGTGCGACGATGCCGCCACGCCGCGGTATATCGAGACCGTGCCGAAACGCGGGTACCGGTTTATCGCAGAGGTGAAGCAAGCAGGCGAGAAACCCGCGGCCCCGGCCGTGATCGCCGGCGGGAGGAAGCGTCCGCGGGCGGCGGCGCTGGCGGTGGCGGCGGGGCTGCTGGCGGTGGCGGCAGCGGGCTTCGCAATCTGGAAGGCATGGGGTCCTCCGGCCCAGCCGCGGATCCGTTCGATCGCCGTTCTGCCGCTCGAAAACCTGTCGGGCGATCCCGGGCAGGAATACTTCGCCGACGGGATGACGGAGGAATTGATCACGGCGCTGGGCAAGATTTCGGGGCTGCGGGTGATCTCGCGGACGTCGGTGATGCGGTACAAGCACGCCAAGAAGCCGATCCCGCAGATCGCCCGCGAATTGAACGTGGACGCGATCATCGAGGGTACGGTCACGCAATCGAACGGGCGGGTGAGGCTGACAACGAACCTGTTGCACGGCCCGATGGACCGGCACTTGTGGGCGGAATCCTATGACCGCGATCTGAGCGACGTCATCGAACTCCAGCGCGAACTGGCGCGCACGGTGGCGCGACAGGTGCGGGTCAACCTGTCGCCGGAGGACCAGGAGCGGCTGGCCAGGGCGCGGCGGGTCAACCCGGAAGCGCACGAGCTTTATCTCAAGGGCCAGCATCACTATTACAAGTGGCGCGCTCCGGAGTTTGAGAAGGCGATCGTTTACTTTCAGCGCGCAGCCGAGGTGGACCCGGATTACAGCCTCGCGTATCTGGGGCTCGCAAAGACCTACGGCTGGCAGTGGATGCTCGGAGCGATCGCTCCCAATGAAGCGTATCCCAAGTTTCGTGCGGCGCTGGAGAGGGCGCTGGCAATCGACTCCACGCTGCCGGAGGCGCATTACGTGCAGGCCGTCGCGGCCTGGTATTTTTACTGGAACTGGGACCAGGCGGAGAAGGAATTCCGGCTGGCGCTGGCATCGAATCCCAACCTCGAGGAGGCGCGGTTTGAATACGCGTGGTTCCTCGCCACGATGGGCAGGATGAACGAAGCTGTGGCGGAGGCCGAGCGGGCAGTGAGGATTGATCCGCTTTCGGTCTCGGCCAATCTCGCATTGGGCGAGGTCTACCAATGGGCCGGCCGCGTGGACGATGCGCTGGGCCAGATCGGGAAGACCATAGAACTGGATCCGCGCGACCCGCGGGGTTACGAATTCCTCTCTGCGATCTACCGCGGCGTGGGGCTGTATGACGAAATGATCGAGGCCCGAAAGCGGGCGATGGAGGTGCGGGGGACCGGGGCAGGAACGGTGGAGTCGATGGTGAATGCCTACCGCAGCGGCGGCTATCCGGGATTGCTGCGTTGGGAACTGGCGCGAGCCAGGGATCCCTACCCGATGGCGAGGCTCCAGGCGCAGTTGGGGATGAAGGATGAGGCCATGGCCAGTCTTGAGAAGGCTTATGCGCAACGATGGTGGGCAATGGTCCGGCTGAAATGCGGCCCTGAGTGGGAGCCGCTCAGGCAGGACCCAAGGTTTCAGGACCTGCTGAGGCGAATGAACTTTCCCCAGTGAGCCGGAGCGCGGCGGGGGCGGGTTGGCAAGCTGCCGGCATTCAGGGCGCCTGAGACAGTACAAGCCAACAGGAACGGGCCGCCTCGCCCTGCGGCCGATGCCCGTGCCGGCGGACGCGAAGCCCTACCGACGAGCCTTGCGCACAGGCACGGCGACCAGCAGCGCAGCGAGTGCGGCAAATGCCGGCCAGGCGAGCCAGCCGCCCCATGCCGCGAACCACGAGAACTGTTCGGCCCCTGTGAGAATCGCGGCGAGCGAGGGCGCCCCCGCCAGAAACAGCGCGGCCAGCAGGATTCCGGTGACCGCCTCCCCGGCGATGAGGCCGCTGGCCAGCAGGGTGCCGGCGTCTTCGGCCCGTTTGCGGGCTTCCTCCTCCCTGTCCTTCAGGAGGCGGTCGGCGAGCCAGCGGATCAGGCCGCCGACAAAAATCGCCGAACTTGTTTCAAACGGGAGATACATGCCCACGGCGACCAGCATCACCGCCCGCGCCCCGCACAGGATCAGCGCCAGTCCCAGCGCCGCCCCCGTGCCCAGCAGGCCCCAGGCCATGCCGCCGCCCACGATGCCCTTGGCCAGCTGCGCCATCAGGCCCGCCTGCGGCGCAGGCAGCGCGCGTCCGCCGATGCCCCCGGCGGCCAGGTTCGCTTCGTGCAGAACGATCACCGGCAGCAGCAGGAAGAGGGCGAGCAGCGCCACGGCGGCCATCTCCACCACCTGCATTTTCCATGGCGTGCCGCCCAGCAGATGGCCCGCTTTCAGGTCCTGGATCATCGAGCCGGCCACCGACACGGCGACGGCCACCACCGCCGCCACGCCGAGCACCGCCGCGACGCCCGCCCTTCCGCGCACGCCCAGCGCCGTCATCAGCAGCGCCGCCAGAACCAGCGCCGAGAGCGTCAATCCCGACAGCGGCTGGTTCGAGCTGCCCACCAGCCCGACGAGATAGCCGCCGACAGCCGATAGCAGGAAGCCCGCCGCGCCCATCAGCACCGTGGCGGCGATGGCAGCCGCCCAGGAGCCGGTGAAGTTGTGATAGATCGCCGCCACCGGGACCGCCAGCGCGGCCAGTCCGGCCAGCACCCAGGCCGGAGGCAGGTCCCGTTCGGTTCGCTCCGCGCCCGACATGCCGCTCCGCCTGGCGCGCCAGGCGCCGGCGAGCGACGCGGCCAGCGAGCCGCGCATCGACCACATTGTATTGGCCGCTCCGACAAGCATCATCCCCACGGCGACCGGGCGGACGACGTTCATCCAGATGGTGTAGGCCGCCACGCCGGGCGACGGCGCCCCGGACCGCGCGGCGAAATCGGGGTCGAAAAACAGCAGCAGCGGGATGAGCACCCACCAGGCAAGGATGCCCCCGGAGACGTTAATTGAAGCGTATTTGGGTCCGATGATGTAACCGATGCCCAGCAGCGCAGGCGACAGGGCCGGCGTCGACCACGCCACCCCGCCACGGTGCACCGACTCGCGCAGCGGCGCTTTGGCGAAGTCGAAATGCCGTAAAATTCCTGGCGGAAAGGAGAAAAATCCCTCGGTAAATTCCCGGAAAACCGGCAGCCCTTTTTCGCTCTTCAGGATCTGGATGAGAGCGCCGACGCCCATGCCGCCGAACACGAGCCGCGGCGCGTCGCCGGACTCCTGCCCGGCGCGCACGATTTCGTAGCTCGCCACGCTCTCCGGCCATGGCAGCCCGGCGTCCACGCAAAGAGCGCGCCGCAGCAGGACGATGAACAGGATGCCCGCCAGCCCCCCGGCCAGCAGGATGAACGATCCCTCCCAATAATGGGAGCGCAGGTCCTGCCAGAGCCGCACGCCGTCGATCTCCACCATCAGAAACGCCGGCAGGGTGAAGATCGCCCCCGCCACCAGCGCCTCCCCCACGCTGGCCGCGGTGCGCGTGATGTTCTGCTCGAGCACCCCGGCCCGCCACCGCGGCAGGCGCGCCAGCGCCATCGCGATCACGGCGGCAGGGATCGTCGCTGCCACGGTCTGGCCCGCCTTCATTCCCAGATAGGCATTCGCCGAGCCGAAGACAAAAGCGAGGAACAGGCCCAGCGCGGCAGCCTTCACCGTCAGTTCCCTTGGCTGCTGTTGCGGTGTTTGCCTCACACGTCGATCCTACCCTACAACCGGCCCGACGCCGGCTCTCCCCCTCGGCTACAGTAGTAGGAAGCCGCATGCCTTCTGCAAAGTCCAAACAGGGCAAGAAGAACGAGAAAGACAAGGCCCCGGCGGGGCCGAACCTGAACGACCCCTCGCTGTACGTCAACCGCGAGCTCAGCCTGCTCGAATTCCAGAGGCGCGTCCTGGAGGAGGCGCAGGACCCGTCCAACCCTCTGCTGGAGCGCGTCAAGTTCCTTTCGATCGTCGGGTCGAACCTCGACGAGTTCTTCATGGTTCGCGTCGCCGGCCTGTACAACCAGCTGGAGTCCGGCGCGCTGGAAACCGGCCCGGACGGGATGTCGCCCGCCGAACAGCTCGCCGCGATCCGGGACTGTTATGAAAAGCTCTTCGCCGATGCGCACAAGTGCCGCAAGGCAGTGTTTGCCGAGCTGAAGAAGCACGGCATTTTGCTGCTCGACTACGATGAGCTTTCCGACGCGCAGAAGGAGACTGCGCAGCGGTATTTCGACGAAGTGATCTATCCCGTGCTGACGCCGCTGGCCTTTGACCCGGGCCGGCCCTTCCCGCACATTTCCAACCTCAGCCTGAATCTCGCTGTCCTGGTCCGCCACCCCGGGGGCGAGGAGCGGTTCGCGCGCATCAAGGTGCCGGACACCATTCCGCAAATCGTGCCGCTGCACAAGCCCCCCTCCCGGTCGAGCGGCCGCCCGCTGACGTTCGTCTGGATCGAACAGGTGATTCAGGCGAATTTGCAGAAGCTCTTCCCGGGCATGGAAACCCTCGAGGCCCACCCGTTCCACGTCACCCGCGACGCTGACATCGCCATCCAGGAGCTGGAAGCGGAAGACCTGCTGGAAAGCGTCGAGGAAAGCGTCCGCCAGCGGCGCTTCGGAGCGGTCGTCCGGCTGAAAGTGACGCACAAGATGCCGGACTCGATTCTCGAAATTCTCAAAACGAACCTCGAAATCGATGACGACGCCGTCTATCGCGTGGAAGGGCCGCTGGCGCTGGTGCGCCTGAAGCACATCGCCGCGCTGGACCGGCCGGACCTCAAGGATGCCCCGTTCACGCCGGCGCCGCTGGCCGGCGTCGGCGACGACGAGGACATTTTCTCCGCCATTCGCCGCGGCGACATTTTGCTGCACCACCCGTTCGACAGCTTCCAGCCCGTGATCGATTTCCTGCGCGCCGCCGCCAGGGACCCGAACGTCCTCGCCATCAAGATGACCCTGTACCGCGTCGGCCCGAACGCGCCCGTCGTGGAGGCGCTGCTTGAGGCGAACGCGCGCGGCAAGCAGGTGGCGGCTCTCGTGGAGCTGAAAGCGCGCTTCGACGAGGAGTCCAACATCGAATGGGCCCGCGCGCTGGAGCGGGAGGGCGTCCACGTGGTGTACGGACTGGTCGGCGTCAAAGTCCACTGCAAGGTGGCCATGGTGGTGCGCCGCGAGGGCGGCAAGATCCGCCGCTATGTGCACCTTTCCACCGGCAACTACAACGCCGTCACCGCCCACCTCTATACCGACATCGGGATGTTCACCTGCGACGAGGAAATCGGAGCCGCCTGCACCGATCTGTTCAATTACCTCACCGGCTATTCGGCCAAGAACGACTATGGAAAGCTTCTGGTCGCCCCGGTAAACATGCGCGAAAAATTCGAAGCGCTCATCCGCCGCGAAATCGCCATTGCACGCTCCGGGAAGCCCGCCCGGCTGATTTTCAAGATGAACGCGCTGGTCGACCCCCGCATCATCCGGCTGCTTTACGAGGCCTCGATGGCGGGCGTCAGGGTGGACCTGCTGTGCCGCGGCATCTGCTGCCTGCGCCCCGGCATACCGGGAATCAGCGAAAACATCCGCGTCACCAGCATCGTGGGCCGCTTTCTGGAGCACAGCCGCATCTACTGGTTCCGGAACGGCGGCGACGAAGAGGTTCTGCTCGGTTCGGCCGACCTCATGCCGCGCAACCTGAACCGCCGCGTGGAAACGCTTTTCCCCGTGGAAAAACACGCTCTCATCCGCCACCTCCGGGACAAGGTGCTCGAGTTGTATCTCAGGGACAACGTGAAGGCGCGCCGTATGAAGAAAGACGGCGCCTACGAGCGCGTTCCCCGCAAGGAAGGCGAGAAGCCCGTCAACGCCCAGGAGCAGCTGCTGAGGTTGAAATGCTCGAGAACGTGAATCTGAACCGGAAGCTCGGCAAGCAGACGTGGCAGCACGAGCTGCCCGCCTTGCAGCGCCGCCTGTTCGATCTCGAAAAAGCCTGCTGGGACCACGGCAAGTCCTCGATCATCGTGTTCGAAGGCTGGGAGGCCGCCGGCAAGGGCGGCGCCATCTCCACCCTCACCGCCCGGCTCGACGCCCGCGGGTTCAAACTTTACGCCATCACCCCGCCCCGCACCTACGAGCAGGAATACCCCTGGCTGTGGCGCTTCTGGCTCAAGGTGCCCAACCGCGGCGAAATGGCCATTTTCGACCACTCCTGGTACCGCCGCGTCCTCGACGACCGCGTCGAGAAGCTCGTTCCGCGAAAGGAGTGGCGCAAGGCGTACCTGGACATCGCGGAATTCGAGCGGATGCTCGCCGACGACGGCACCACGATCATCAAGTTCTGGTTTCATATCAGCAAAAAGGAGCAGAGAAAGCGGTTTAAAAATATTGAAAAGGACCCGCTCGAAAGCTGGCGCATCACCAGGGAGGACTGGGAGCGGCACGAGCGTTATGACGAGTATCTGGAAGCCGCCGAGGAAATGTTCGAGCGGACCGAGTCGGAATACGCGCCGTGGACCATCGTGGAGGCCACTTGCCGCCGCTGGGCCCGCCGCAAGGTGTTCCAGACCATCATCGCGGCGCTTGAGAAAGCACTCGGCGCGGACGCTCCCCCTGTCGCCCCTCCCAACCCGCGCGACGCCGAATTGCGGCGCGTCTCGGCCAGCATCGGCGGCGAGTCCGACGGAGGCCTCTGATGCTGAAATCGCTCGATCTGTCCCTGTCGCTGCCGCGCGACGAGTACATGGTCCAGCTGGCCCGCAGGCAGATCCAGCTCCGCGAGCTCGGCTGGCAGGTTTATTTGCAGAAGAGGCCCGTGATTGTCGTCTTCGAGGGCTGGGACGCCGCCGGCAAGGGCGGCGCCATCCGGCGCATCACCGAGAAGCTCGACCCCCGCGGATACACCGTTTGGCCCATCAGCGCGCCCGAAGGCGAGGACAAGACCCGCCACTACCTGTACCGGTTCTGGCGCCGGCTGCCGCCGCGCGGACAGATCGCCATCTTCGACCGTTCCTGGTACGGGCGCGTTCTGGTCGAGCGGGTCGAGGGCTTTTGCACCGAAAACGAATGGCGCCGCGCCTACAAGGAAATCAATTCCTTTGAGCGGCAATTGAAAGATTTCGGCGCCATTCTGGTGAAATTCTGGATCCATATTTCCCGCGACGAGCAGCTCCGCCGCTTCCGCGAACGCCAGAAGTCCGGCTACAAGGCGTGGAAGCTCACAGCCGAGGACTGGCGCAACCGCGCCAAATGGCCGGCCTACGAACAGGCTGTCGAAGACATGGTGCTGAAGACCAGCACGCTCACCGCGCCCTGGCATCTGATCGAAGGCAACGACAAGTATTTCGCGCGCGTCAAGATCCTGTCCACGCTGGTCAGGGAGCTCTCCCGGGATCTCGACTACGAGCCGGCCGACCCGCTGAAACGGAAGAAATGATCCCGCGCCGCCTGGCCGCCTGCCTGCTTGTCCTCGCCACAGCCGCCCGCACGGCCCCGCGCGGCCGGCTCGAGCGCCGCGACTGGACCGCCCCCGTCCCGCTGCCTCCCGGCTCCATGCTCATCGTCGGCTTCCTCGGCGCCTGGGAGAAATGGGACAACGAGCGCCGCAGCGTCCGCCGCCTCGCCCTGCGGCTCCGGGAGAAGCAGTTCCCCGGCGTGTTCGTCGAGACCGCCAACAATCACGACCGCGCCATGGTGCGCCGCATGATCCTGGACAGTCTGGACCGGGACCGCGACGGCCGCGTGACCCCTGCTGAAGCAAATTCCGTCGCTTTTGTTTTTTACGGCCACAGCTTCGGCGGCGCCGCGGCCGTTAACCTCGCCAGGGATCTGGAAAAATCCGGCGCGCCCGTACGCCTCACCGTGCAGGTCGACAGCGTCGGCCGGCGCGACCACATCATCCCGTCCAACGTCGCCCGCGCCCTGAACCTTTACCAGCGGGACCCCGGCCCCATCCGCGGCGAGACATCCATCCGCGCCGCCGACCCCTCCCGCACCGTGATCCTCGGCAACCTGCGCTTCAGCTACCTCTTCCGCGACGTGGACATGAGCAATTACCCGCGCATCGTCCGCCGCATCGGCCTTTCCCACTGGAAAATGGACAACGACCCGGCGGTGTGGGCGATTGTCGAGGCAACGATCCTCGCCGAGATCACCCGCTGGCGGGCGGAGACCGCCGGCGCAGAGCATTGAGGCGTTCGCATTCCCGCCTCGGCAGACGCGCCGCTGCCAGCTCCCGGGACTGTTCGAGGCGCTGTTTCAATCCGCAGGGCGGCATGGCGTCTCCGCTGTCCGGCGCGATTCCCTCCGCGCGCGCCAGACAAAGAAGCTGCTGTTCGCGCGCACGGTGGGCGACTCATGCAGCCACCGCTTTCCGGCTCGCAGGCTCTGGCGAGCAGGTCGTTGACTCAGGTGAGGTTCTCCGGTAGACTCGACTCGATCTCAGCGGGGATGCAATGGGCGCAATCCTGGTTGCGCGGGGTTCCCTGTCATGTCCGGGCGCCGCGCTGGAGGGGCATCGGAAATCGAAGACCCTGCTGCAACCATCCCGCAATGCGGCCGCAACCGGGTTGTTACTTCTCGATGGCAGCATGAATGCTTGCGGGCAGCGTCCAGGGCTTCGGTGGCTTCCGGCGAGAGCTTTCCGGCCGGGAAGCCGTGGCACCGCGCCCGGGTGCATCCCGCTCCGACCACGTTCTCGCAAGTACCAAGGGAGGGCTACGATGCAGATACTCGAACGGCTCCTGGCCGTCATTGTTCTGGCGATGCTGGCCGCAGCGCTGGCGCTGGCCCAGTTTGAAACCGCCGAGGTGCTGGGCACGGTGCGGGACACGACCGGCGCCGTGGTTCCGAACGTCACCGTGACGCTGGTGAACGAGCTGACGGGCATCGAAGCGAAGACCGCCACCGACGCCAACGGCAACTACAGATTCCTGAACGTGCGCGTAGGCCGGTACACCGTGACCGCGGAAGCGCCCGGTTTTTCGAAGTTCACGACAACGGGCGTCGCTGTCAACGTCGGCGCACGGCAACGCGTGGACATGACGCTGACGGTGGGCGCGGTGACAGAGGTGGTCGAGGTGAAGGACATTGCCGCCGCGCTGCAAACCGATTCCAGCGAGAAAGGCCAGGTGGTGCGGACCGAGCAGATCGTCGAACTGCCGCTGAACGGGCGGAACTACTCCGATCTCGCCCTGCTGGCGACCAACGTGCGCAAGTCGCCGATTGCAATGAGCCCGACGACGCCTCGCGAGGGCGCCATCAATGTCAACGGGATGCGCAGCACGTACAACAACTTCATGCTGGACGGGATGGACAACAACGCCTATTCGACGTCCAACCAGGGATTCTCCAACCAGGTGGCGCGCCCGTCGCCGGATGCCGTGGCCGAATTCAAGGTGGTCACAAGCAACTTCAGCGCGGAATACGGTCGCGTGGGCGGAGCCGTGGTGAACGTGGTGATGCGTTCGGGCTCCAACCAGTTCCACGGGACCGCCTACGAGTTCCTGCGCAACACGAAGCTCAATGCGGTGGGCTTTTTCAAGCCCGCCGGAGGGAGGAAACCGCCGCTCAATCAAAACCAGTTCGGCCTGACCGTTGGCGGGCCATTTGTGAAAAACCGGCTGTTTTTCTTCGCCGATTACGAGGGGTTCCGGCAGATTCAGAAGACGGTGTATTACGCGACGATCCCGAACATGAACGACCGCGCGGGCATTCTGCCGGTGACCGTCTACAACCCGCTCACCGCCACGCTGTATCCTGCGGGAACGCCGGTGGCGATGATCCCCTTCGCGCGCAAGGTCCTCGGCGATCTGCCGCCGGTGCCGGCCGGGACGGGGCGCTCGAACAATTACCAGCAACTGATGCTGAATCCGCGCGATTTCGGCGACAAATACGACGTGAAAATCGACGGGCAGATCAACAGCCGCATGAGCGGGTTCCTGCGCTGGAGCCAGTGGAAAGACAACCAGTTTTATTCGCCGTATCTCGAAGGGCCCTCGGGCGGCTCGGGCAACGGCTACGTACGGGTGCTCAGCCAGGCGGCGGCGGCAGGGTACACGTGGACGCTGACGCCCGTCTCCCTGCTCGAGTTGCGCATGAGCTACACGCACATGCGCGCCGGCAAGGCGCCGCCGTTCCTGGGCGGGCCGAGCATGGAAGCGCTGTACGGGATCCCCGGACTCCCGACCGCTCCTGACATCACCGGCGGGCTGAACACGCAGAACATCACGGGGTTCACGACGGGGATTATCGGACGCCAGGCCACGAACCCGCAGTTCCAGCACCCCACAACATGGAACCCGAAGGTGAATTACTCGCTGTTGCGGGGACGGCACACGGTGAAGACAGGCGCCGAGTTCCACTGGATCCTCACACAGGTGATGGACATCAATCCGGTCTACGGGCTGCTCGGCTACGCGGGGCAGTTCAGCCGGCCCACCTGCGCGCTTCTGGGCCAGCCGGCCGGCTGCACCATTCCCGCCGACCCGGCCAGCTACAACCTGGCCGACTTCATGTTCGGGCTGCCGAGCCAGATCCAGTTGTCCAACTGGCTGGTGGGCAATTACCGCCAGAGAGATGCGTTCTTCTACGTGCAGGACGATTTCCGCGTGAACTCGAAACTGACGTTGAACCTTGGGCTGCGCTGGGAGTACGCTACGCCGCGGTGGGAGCGGGACAACATGTTGTCGAACTTCGATCCCGCCGGCGTGCGGATGATCATGGCGCGGCCGGGCGGCGTTTATGAGCGGGCGCTGGTGGATCCCGACTACCGCAACTGGGGACCGCGGTTCGGCTTCGCCTACACCATGACCCGGAAGATGGTCCTGCGGGGCGGCTACGGCATCAGCTACGTCCACCACAACCGAATGGGCAGCGCGGACCTGCTGGGCATCAACGGGCCGCAAGTGAACATCGCCACCATCAACCAGACCATCCCTGCGGGCGGGCCGGTGCCCGCCACCTTCCGGACCACGGTGAACGCGTTCCCTCCGGGACTTACCAGCCCGGAGAACTTCAACCCGGTGCAGGCCAACGTGTCCTACATCCCGCGCGATACCCGCTGGCCGTATGTCCAGACGTGGTTTCTCGGCATCCAGCGGGAGCTGCTGCGCAGCTGGGTGGTGGAGATCGGATACACCGGCAATCACTCCCTGCGGCTGCCGGTTCTCGGCGACTATAACCAGGCCTACCCGAACCAGCCCGGGCAAAGCCTCGGCATCCAGGCGCGGCGCCCCATCCAGAGCTTCGGCGCCATCACATGGGTCAATCCGGCGGGACAGACCGTGTACAACGGTCTCTCGGTACGGGCCGAGCGGCGCTTCACCGGCGGCATGTATTTCCTGAACTCGTTCACGTGGTCGAAGGCTCTCGGCAACTCCGAGCAGGCGCTCGAAGACAACGCCGTGGTGCAAAACATCCGCGACCTGAAGAACGAACGCGGGCCGACGAGCTACGACACGAAGTTCATCAACACCACCAGCCTGGTTTATCAGTTGCCCTTCGGGCGCGGCAAACGGTTTGGCCAGTCATGGAACGCGCTTCTGGATGCCTTCGCCGGGGGCTGGGAGATCAACACGATTCACACGGCGTATTCAGGCCGCCCGGTGAACGTGATCTACACGCCGTCGGCCGCGTTCGATGTGACCGGCCGGCTGGCTGAATGGCGCGGCGGCGCGCAGCAACGCCCGAATCTGCTGGGCAACCCCTCCCGGCCGGAAGGCGCCGACATGGTGCAGACCTACTGGAACAAAGCGGCCTTCGCCATTCCATCCGCTGCCTCGGCGCCCTTCGGCAACCTCGGCCGCAACGCTCTCCGCGGCCCCGATCTCTGGCAGTGGGATTTCTCGGTGAACAAGCGGTTCCGACTTCCTTACCGCGAGGGGATGGCGGTTCAGTTCCGGTCGGAGTTCTTCAACTTCCTCAACCGGACCAACTTCGGCCAGCCGGCCTCCAATGTCAGCCGCGCCGATTTCGGAACGATCCGCGGCACCTTCGCGCCGCGGCAGATCCAGTTCGCGCTGAAACTCATCTACTAGGCGGCGCCGCGGCGACCCTGCGGCGACCGCCCGCGGCTCCGAAGGCGTTTCTGAAAGCGCTTTGACGCGCATTCGGAGCCGCGCGCCGGGCGCCGGCGTTCGTCAGAACGACGGCCGGAGAGGGCGGTCCTGTTCGCAGCGCCGTTGCAACTGGAAATCGCACGTCGCGCCAGGGCGACCGCGGTGGGACCGCTCGCTCCCGCGGCGCTTCGCGCCGCTCCGTTCGCGCCTCCGAAGGCGCTTCCGAGCGCGTTCAGGGTATTCCAGGGTATTCAGGGTATTCGAAGGGGACAGCCTGAATTGAGCCCTTGGCGTATCGTTCAAGGAGTCAGAGCGCTCCGTCCCCTTGGCGGAATCCAGCCCTTGGCACGCTCCACTGACCCAGCGCCCCGATTGTCCCTATCGCATTGATTTCTGATGGCCAAACACGGCGAATGCCCCTTGCTGCGGCGGTGCTGCCTGGTTCCGGCCTACCGTCGCGGCTTCGAGCGCGCTCAGTGCCGGGCGCCCTCGAGCGTGACAGCAGCCGACCTGGTTCAGCGTGACGAACCCGTCGAGCCGGCCTTTTTGTTCGTTGATGCCGCGCTGCGCGGGCCAAAATCGCCAAGTGGACAGTCGGCTCCGTCCCCTTGGCGTATAGTCCAAGGGCTCAATTCAGGCTGTCCCCTTCCGATGCCCTGTGCCCTGGGCCTGGATGCCTGTGCCCAGGGCGGACCGCTCGCTCCCTCGTGCCGCTCCGCTCGCGGCTCCGAATCCGCTTCGGAGCACGTTCAGAGCCGCGAACAGGGCGCCGGAATTCGGCAGAATTCCGGCCAGAGTGAGCGGTCCTGTTCGCAGCGCCGTTGCAACTGGAAATCGCTCGCCGCACCGGGGCAAACGTAGTGGAACCGCTCGCTCCCGCGGCGCTTCGTGCCGCTCCGCTCGCGGCTCCGAATCCGCTTCGGAGCGCTCCGCTCGCGGCTCGGCGGCCGCCTGGCTTGGCGCACAAAAAAGCGGCCGAAGCGCGCGGCCGCGCGCTGCGCGACCGCTCCGCCCCGGCCGCTGCGGGTTCAGAAGTCGGCGCGGATGCCGAACTGGATCTGCCGCCGGTCGTCGCTCACGCCGGAGATCTGCCCGAACAGCGGGCTGGCCGGGTTGGTGTTGATCCCGGTGAAGCGGTGGCGGTTGAACAGGTTCAGGAACTCCGCGCGGAACTGCACGCGCGTGCCCTCGCGCGGGACCCAGTTCTTCTGGAGGCTGGTGTCCTCGCTGTAGAAGGCGAAACCGCGCAGCTGGTCGACCAGGCGCGCGGCGTTGCCGCGGGCGTAACGGTTGATTTTGACCGGATCGACCACCATCGACGTGTTGATGTAGGTCTTCTCGGGCCGCGGCGTGTTGATGTCGGTCATGTCGAACTTCTTCGGGTCGAAGCTCGAGTTGTACAGGGGCTTGCCGTTGGTGATAAGGAACGGCCGGTTGGTGGCGAAGTTCGAGTTCGGCGTGCCCGTCGCGCCGAAGCCCATCGGCATGCCGGAGGAGTAGTTGCCAATGTATTGCAACGTCCAGCCGCCGGCGATGAAATCGAGCCACACGGGGATGTCCTTGCCCCGGGAGCGGCTGCGGCCGAACGGCAGGTCATAGGAAGCGCCGACCTTGACGACGTGGCGCTGGTCGGACTCCATGACGCTCTTTTCCAGCCGCAGGTTGTAATAATCGAGCGGACGGCCCCAGTTCATGCCCCACGTGTCGCCGAAGGTCGAGCTGACATTGCCCATCGTCTTCGAGAACGTGTAGTTGGAGTTGAACTGGAGGCCGTGCGAGTAGCGCTTGTTCCACTGGAGCTGGAGGGCCTGATAGTTGGAGAAGCCGAGCGGGACGTTCCAGCTGTACAGGGCGCTCCAGTAGATGACCGTGGGGTAGGGCGACAGCGTCTGCCACAGCGGGATCCATTCGCCGTCGTTGCCATACGGGTAGCGGCCGCCCAGGGCCTTCACCGAGGCGGGGATTGACGCATCATTGTTGACCCACCCGCCCAGCGTGTCGCCGAGGCTCAGCACCGAGTACGGCAACTGGAACGGGCGGCGGATCTCGTTGGCCAGCAGGCCGACGCTCTGCGTGCCGATGTAGCCGATGTCAACCACCATCTGGCCGGGCAGCTCGCGCTGGATGTTGAAGTTCCACTGCATGGTATAGCCGACGCGGCCGCCGTTGGGATCCCAGCTCACCGGGCCCCAGATGTATTTGGCCAGCGAAGGATCCAACTGCGCCTTGCGGATGACGCCGTTGTAGCCGTCGTCCCAGTTGAAGGCGGGCAGGTTGGGCGCGGGGCGCTGCACCTGGTTGGTCATGGTGAAGCCGGCCTTGTTGCCCCACGGCACGCCGGACCAGCCGTTGGGGATGCGCGGCGAGTAGAAGATGCCGAAGCCGGAGCGGATCGTCATCTTCGTGGCCTCGGGCAACTGGTAGGCGAAGCCGACACGCGGGCCCCAGGTCGTCCACAGGTTGTTGTCGTAGAACATGCGGCGGCCGATGCGGCCCGGGCCTGTGCCGGCGAACTCCACCGCGCCCTTGATGCCGTACTTCGGATCCATCAGGTCAAGGTTGAAGTTGTGCAGGCGGTCGTACTTCTCGGTGCCCTGCGGCTGATAATCCCAGCGAAGGCCGATATTGACAGTGAGCCGGCGGCTGACTTTCCAGTCGTCCTGGACGAACCAGCTGTACATCGGGAACTGGCTGCCGACCGGCACGTCGATGTTGACGCTCGCGCTGGTGACCTGGCCCAGCAGCATCGACGCGAAGCCGTGCCCGGTCTGGTTGAAGCCGGGCAGGCCGGTGACGTCGGCCGAGAAGTTGAACTGACCCGGACCCGCGTTGTTGCGCCAGTTGAGGCCGTTCCAGCGGTAGTCGAAGCCGAACTTGAACGCATGCTTGCCGCGCAGCCAGCTCAAGGTGTTGACGAACTGGTAGGCGGTGCCTGCGCCGATGTCATTGGCCTGGTAGCCGAGCGTGGGGAAGCTGACCCGGTCGCCCGACAGGCCCGTGATTTCGGGATAGTTCATGTCCTGGCGGATGCCCTTGATGCCAAGGATCTGGGCGCCGGGCTCCTTGACGTGCTTCGACGCGACGGGTTGATCTGCCGGTTATAGGCGACCAGCATATGGTTGAGGATCGTCGGCGTGACGGTCCAGTCATGCGCGAGGCGCACGTAGTGGGAAGCCACCCACTGGAGACGGGCGCGGCTCAAGGGGCCGCCGTTGGGATCGTTGAAGTCCCAGACGCCGCCCTGGTCGAGGAGCGTGCGCGGGCGGTCGACGAAGACGAACGAGCCCGACAGCCGCTGGTTGCTGTTGATCTGGTAGTCGGACTTGGTGGAGAACTGCGTCTGTTCGAAACCGGCCTGGTTGGACACCGGGAAGAAAGAGTTGTTCAGCAGCGTCGGCAGGGCCGGCTTGTAATGTTTGAGCATGATGTCGCGCAGGTTCATGGCGACCTTCGAGAACCGCGACGCCGGGATGCGGTTGCCAGGGAACAGGTCGCGCACCACGCGACCGTCGACCAGGCGGTAGGTGGCCGGGTCGTAGATGCCGCCGCGCGGCACGTCGCGGCCGAGCGCATCCTTGCCGAGGATCTCGCCAGTAAGGTAGTTGCTGAAATCGCCGTTCCACCAGGCTTCGGTCGGGACGGTCACCGTGGGCGAGCCGCCGCCGGCGTATTGCTCCTTGTACTTTTCGTAAGCGGCGTAGAAGAACCACTTGTCCCTGCCGTTGATGACTTTCGGGATCCAGACCGGGCCGCCGAGCGAAGCCGCCCAGTTGTGGCGGCGGTCATAGCGGCGCGGCCGCCCGTAGAAATTGTTGGCGAAGGTGTTGGCGTCGAAGCTCTCGTTGTGGAGCTGGAACATGCCGCTGCCGTGGAACTGGTTGGTGCCCGACTTCATCACGAAGTTGAACACGCCGCCGGCCGTGCGGGTGAATTCGGCGCTCATGCCGCTGGTCTGGATCTTGAACTCTTCCAGCGCCTCCATCGACGGGCTCGACTCGCCCATGTGGCCGCTGATGTAAATGGTCGCGGAGGCCCCTTCGAGCACGACCTCTTTGGAGAAGGACGGGGCGCCGTTGATGTGGCTGGTCCAGTTGTTGCCGCTGACGCCCGGGGTGAGTTTGAAGGCAAAGTTTTCCGCGTAGCGGCCGCCGCTGAAGCCGAGCGGCAGGTCGATCACCTGACGGGTTCCGAGCACCTGCCCGACCTCCGGCGTGTCCGTGGCCAGCAGCGGCGCTTCCGCCGTCACCGTGAGCGACTCCGTCGTCGAGCCGACCTCCAGACGCACGTCGACGCGAACGACGTCCTGAATGCTCAGCCGGATGCCGTCGCGCACCATCTTCTTGAAGCCGGGCGCTTCAAACTCCACGCGGTACTCGCCGACCGGCAGGTTCGGCACCCGGAACTGGCCCTGCTCATTCGTACGGGTTTCCACCGTCAGATTCGTCGTGGTCTGAACGATGGTGACCTTGACCTGCGGAACCACGGCACCGCTGGGATCGGTCACGGTGCCGACCAGTGTGGCGCGGTCCTGTTGCGCCCACAAGCAGGCGGAAAACAGACCGGCCCAGAGCAGACAACGTTTCCAATGGCTCATGCCTGAAACCTCTTTTGTCGAACGATTTCCAATCTCACAACTCCCACTGTTCGCCCGGGCCATGCCTGGCCCGGAAGGCTTGAGGCCTGACATGCAGGCCGCAATCGTTTACAGATTGTGTCGAAACGAAAAGGATGTCAAGGGGCAAATAGCCTCGCGGCGGGCAACGCAGTCCGGATCAGCGAAGTGACTTGCATTTTTGGACAGCATGCGGCTTGCCGGACGCCTGTTGGGGCACCCTCGAAAGGGGAACTGATGAAAGGCCAATAATGAATTCGCTTTCACGCCTCGGCGAACAGCTATGAGCTCATCCCGCCCACGGCAGGCCGACCCGGTTTTTCAGAAAGCCCGCGCGACACTTTCAGCCGGCGCACGCCGCGCGACACGGCCGCTGCGTCGGGAGCGGAAACCGTATAATCAAGGCAGGGAATCCCATGAGGCGACGTGATGTGCTGGGACTGGCCGCCCGAGGCGCCGCAGCCTGTCTGGCGCCTGCCCTTTGGGGCCAGCCGCCCAAGCCGCCGCTGCGCTCCGAGGAGGCGTTCAAGTCTTCGGTGACCGAGGTGGTGGTGCCGGTCACCGTCACCGACGAAAAGGGGCGCTTCGTATCGAACCTCGAAGAGAAGGATTTTCTGCTGCTCGACGAGGGCGTGCCGCAGAAGATCACCTATTTCACGCGGGAGCGCAACCAGCCGGTAGTCATCGGCTATCTCATCGATCTGTCGAACCGCACACGGCTCCACTGGGACAAGTTCCAGGAAGCGATCATCGAATTGATCGACGCCACCATGGAGCCGGACGGCAAGCCCGACAAGCGCTTCTCGGGCTACCTGATCGGCTACTCGACCGAGGCGGAGCTGCTGGTCAACACGACGGACGACCCCGAGAAGCTCATCGAGCGGGTGCGGAAGCTGAAGCCCGGCGGCAGCTCGGCGATGTTCGACGCCGTCTGGATGGCCTGCACCAGCCGGACGCTGGTCAAGGGCGAGCCGATCGAGCCGCGGCGCGTGATCGTCATCGTCGGCGACGGCACGGACACGAGCAGCAGCAGGACGCTCGAAGAAGTGGTCGAGATCGCGCAGCGGAACCTGGTGACGATATACGGCGTCTCGACGGTCGCCTTCGGTTTTTACAGCACCGGCGACGCCAACCTGAAGCGGCTTTGCGAGGCCACGGGCGGCCGCGTCGTCTATCCTCTCGAGAACGTCTACAGCGACGTCAGCGGCTATCTTTCCACGCCTTCCGACGAAGGCAACTACGCGCTCAAGGTGGGCACCGGCGGCTATGCGGCGGCCATCATGCGCGGCATAGTGAACGCGATCGCGGCCACGGCGGGCGAGATCACGACGCAATACATCCTGCGTTACGTGCCGTCGGATCTCGACGTGAGGAAGCCGTTCCGGCGCATTGAAGTGCGCGTCAACCTGCCGAACGTGAAGGTCCGGGCGCGCGAGGGCTACTATGCATTCACGCCGTGAGCGCGGCGGACGATAAGACGAGCAGGCAATGGCTGCGGTTCTCACCCGGATGGTCGAGTACAGGGTTCTGGAAGCCCTGGGCGAGAACTGCGGCGTGATCGTCTCCGACCCGCAGACGGGCGAATGCGTGTTCCGCTTCCGCCAGGACGTGGACCAGTTCGCGGGCGAAGAGGCCGACGTGCTGGCCGGGCTCTTCGAACAGCTCCAGACTTTGCAGCAGGAAATGGGGACGGAGGCGTTCCTGCGCTGGGTGGATGACAACCTGTCGAACCTGCTGCGCGTGCAAGGGCCCGCGCAGGCAACGGCGATCGATCTGGAGCGCACCGCCCAGGCGTTGTACCACAAGCATGTCCCTTCAAGCGTGCGGCCCTATGAGACGCACCTGCCGCTGATCCCCATCGAGCTGGCCGCAGGCGGGTTCGGCCGCGACAAGGCGAAGCTGGCCGAAGAGTGGGTGGAGGCGCGCGTGCCCGGCCGGCGCCGTCTGAGCGAGGATCTGTTTCTGGTGCGCGTGCAAGGCCGGTCGATGGAGCCCGACATTCCCGACGGCTCGATTTGCGTTTTCCGCTCGTATTACGGCGGCTCGCGCAAAAACGGCATCTTCATCGTCCAGCGCATCGCCACCATGGACGAAGGCGGCGAGTTCACGCTGAAGCGGTACGAGAGCAGCAAGGAGGTGCGCGGCGACGACTGGCGTCACACGCGCATCACCATGCGCCCGGAGAACCCGGAATACGAAGACTGGGACCTGCGCGAGGACGAGCGCTACGTCACCATCGCCGAATTCGTCTGCGTGCTGGAAGACCCGCTGCGGAAGTGAGCCGCGCTCAACGGGCCGGCGGGGCGAATTCGGCGATGCGGCCCGCCTTGCGGAAGTTCCGGATGCGATGGAAGGTGAGATAGTTGGCGTCGTGCGCGCGCGGCGGCCCGCCGAAGCTGTCATCAAAGGCCGTGCGCACGGCGGCGACGATGTCGTCCCGGTCGAACTGCCAGTCCGCGTACTGGAAGCCGTGCTTTTCATAATCCGGGTGCTGGAGCACGACGCTGCGCACCGTCCAGCGGAGCAGGTCGGGCGAGGAGGCCAGGGCCAGCGTGTTGCGCACCGTGGCGGCGTGCGGACCGCGGTAGCGTTCCGGGACCCAGTTCACCAGCGCCCAGTAAAGCCGCGAGCGCCCGTCGTAGCGAATGGTGAATTTCTTCGCTCCCCCGGGAAAAGGGATGAAGCCGGTTTCCGGGTCGAAGCGGGCCTGGCGGCCGTCGGGCGAGACGGCGATCCGGGCGGCGACGCCCCCCTCCGGCACATCGACGCGCAGGATATCCCAGACGCGGCCCTCCGGGTCGGCCACCGCATTGCCTTCCAGCCAGCCGCGCATTTTCCCGCCGAGCCAGGACGGGTCGCTGGGAAGACGGTTGGAGAAGGTCCAGACGGAGGCGTCCAGCAGATCCGCGCCGGCGGGCGCCGACATCATGAATGCCAGAAACTGGCGGCCCCAGCCGCCCGGGCCCGAAGCATCCTCCATCGCCCGCCAGACGCGGCCGGCATGAACGAGCACCGGTTGCGGCGCGCAATGATACTGGCCGCGCAGCAGCAGGCCGCTGCGTTCGTCCGCCGGCGCCGTCCAGGTCTGGCCGCCGTCGAGCGAGCGGCGGATCACCGCGTCGCCGTTCTCGTGCGTGGTTCCGATCAGGTAAAGCGCGCCGCGGTGGACGAACAGGGTCGACCAGAAGGCCGGGCGGATTTCGGCGATCAGCCGCCAGGAGCGGCCGCGGTCGGCGGAGCGGAAAATTCGCGTGAGGGCGGCGGTCTTGTGTCCGGAATTCGGGCCGAAAAAGTCGTGGGAGGCGACGTAGCGGCCGTCGGGGAGGATTGCGATGGACGGCGAGCCGATGTACTGGCCGGTAGCGGCGGGGCAGTGGTCGATGACCACGCCGGGCGGCGCGGCCGCCGCCAGCCACAAGGCAAGCAAGGCGAAGGCCTGAGATATCATCGGATCATGATATCCGACACCAGCCGCAGAGGCTTCCTGCAATCGATCCCCGCCGCCGCGGCCGCATCGGCCGCCGGCGTCTCCGCCGCCCAGCCGGCCGCGCCCGCCGCGGGCGTCCGCCTGGGAATCGCCAGCTACTCGTTCCGCGAGTTCAGCCGCCGGCTCTGCATCAAGTACACGAAGGAGCTCGGCATCTCGCTGCTGACGGTGAAGGAATTTCACGCCCTGTACCGCTCGACGCCGGAGGAGCTCGACCGCGCCCGCCGCGATTTCGAAAACGCAGGCATCACGCTCACATGCGGCGGCACCGTCTACATGCTCAAGGACGACCCTGACGACGTGAAGTTCTACTTCGAGTATGCGAAGCGGCTCGGGCTGCCGATGATGAACATCGGGCCGACGGCGAAGTCGCTGCCGGTGATCGAGCGCTTCGTGAAGGAATACGACATCAAGGTGGCCGTGCACAACCACGGGCCCGAGGACAAGAACTTCCCCGCCCCGTCGGACGCGCTGAAGGTCATCAAGGACATGGATCCGCGCGTGGGCGTCTGCGTTGACGTCGGCCACACGACGCGCACGGGCAAGGATGTGCTGGAAGAGATCGAGAAGGCGGGCTCGCGCCTGCTCGACCTGCACATCAAGGACCTGCGCGACCTGAAAGACGCGCGCAGCCAGTGCGACGTCGGCGACGGCAACATGCCGATTCCGCAGATTTTCCGCCTGCTGATGAAGATGAACTACGCGGGGACGGCGCACCTCGAATACGAAATCAACGCCGACAATCCCGTGCCCGGAATGCACCGCAGCTTCGCCTACATGCGCGGCGTGCTGGCCGGCCTCCAGAGCTGAGGATCGTTCGCGCGTGGCCGGGCCGCTTGCCCCCCGGCCGGGCCGGCCCGTTCTGCGCCCCGCCTGCGTTGCCCGACGAGGGGCCCGCGCCCCGCGCATCAACGGGCAACGGGAGAAGCGTTTCTCACGCCCGGGATCGCTCCGGGGCGCGGCAGCCGCGCAGACGCGGAAAAAGAGGGGAGAGCTTCACTGGCCCGGCTTGCGGCCGAACACCTGGGCGCGGAACACCCACAGGCGCGCCTCCGGGTTGCGCCAGGCGCCCGCCGGCAGGCCGGCCTTGTGGGCCAGCGCGTCGAGGAACCACTCCGCGCTGACCTTCCGCTCGCGGCCGACCTGCGGCAGCAGGAGTCCGCGCCGCCCCCAGCATTCGATATATCCGCCGTGCTCGCCGAGGCGGAACCGCTCGGGCTTCGGCAGCCGCTTGAAGGGCGTCAGGATGGAGATCTCGATTTCGAGATCGGCAGGGGCGGTGACGCGCGTCGGGAAGCGGGGATCGTGCAAGGCGGACAGGGCCAGCTCGGGCACGGCAGCGCGGTAGGTGTCCTCGTTGCCGATCCGGCCGATGCAGCCGAACAGCTCGCCCTGGCGGTGGAGGCTGACAAAGACGCCGCCGCGGCGGTCGAGCTCCTCAAGCGGCGCCTCGCTTTCCACCGGCCGCTCGACGCCGCGCTCCCGCAGTTGCGCCAGCGTGGCGGCGGCGCTGTCGAGCAGCGCCTCCCGGGCCGCTTCGCCCAGATAAAAGCTGCTTTCCCGGAAATAGCCGAGCGCCGCGTAGCCGACCGAGAGCGCGTAGTCGCCGGTGAGGTCGCCCGAGGTGCAATAGTCGAGCGTCGCCTGGAAGATCTCCTCCCCGCCGCCGAGCAGCCCGAGGATTTCGAGCAGCAGGCTCACCGGCGCCACGCCGCAGGTGGTCGATCCGTTGCGGCGCAGCTCGGCGAGGAAGAAGGCGGGGTCAAGGCTGGAGACGGCGTCGATGACCTCGCGGTCGAGCGCGTGAAGGTTGGCCGGCGTTTCGCTGTCCAGCGGGAACGGGGTGAAGCCGAAGCGGCGCCCGTAGTGCGTCAGGTCCGTGCTGGCCACAAGCACGTCGCCGGGCCGGAGCGCATCCGCGATCCGTTGCGCGGCCGCCGCGCGGACGCGCTCGTGCGCCGAGCCGACATAGAGCGGCGCCACCGGGACGCCCGGCAGCAGCCGCTGGAGGAACGGCAGCTGGATCTCGAGCGAATGATCGCAGGCCTGCGACGGCCCGAGGGCCGGGAAATCGAAACCGGAGAGATCCACCGGGACGCGCCCGAGCGGGGTTGCGTAAGCGGCGATGCGCGGCTGGACGACCTCGGCGGGG
>Ga0209162_1000241_pt1 | contig 61201 bp, 44 predicted proteins | sample YNPNPMetaG_FD_187121 | JGI IMG/M metagenome (GOLD analysis project Ga0209162, IMG submission 187121) | Anoxygenic and chlorotrophic microbial mat microbial communities from Yellowstone National Park, USA - YNP NP MetaG (SPAdes) (version 2) ...
GGCGGCGGGCGTCGTCGGTGCGGTGACGGGCCCGCCGCGGGTGATGACGCGCGATTCGCTGGAGGCGTTGTGACTGGGGACGGGAGGCGCGGGGGTTGCGGGGGCCGGCCCGCCGACGGCTGCAACGGCGCGATTCCAATAGGGTATGATCAGAAGGGCAGCGGGGTCCTTCGCGGGCGACGGGGGTGTTACGAATGAGAAGCGTGCTGGTGGGGAATCTGTGCGTGGCGGCGGTGTGGGTTGCGGCGGCGGCCGGAGCGGAGCGGGGCCTCGGTGACCTGACGGGTCCGTTTCATCTGTTCGTGGACGACGGCCCGGTGGCGGAGCGGACCTATGTGGTCCGCACGTACCACGCCTTTGAGAAGCATCCGTCCAATCCCGTCCTCCGCGCGGACCGGCCGTGGGAGGGGACCAACATCTACGTGTACGGAACGGCTTTGCCGGACGAGACGGGGATGGGGTACCGGCTGTGGTATCACTGTCTGGCGCCCGATGCCACCCGGCTCTGCTACGCGACCAGCGCGGACGGGATCGTGTGGACCAAGCCGAACTTGGGCCTCGTGAGCTACGCAGGTTCGACGGCCAACAACATCTTCTTCAGCCGCGGAAACTCGGACCACATCCTCTCGGTGCTGCATACGCCCTGGGAGCCGGACCCGGCCCGGGCCTACAAGATGATCAACTTCGACGGCGTGGTGGGACGGTTTCTCGGGGCCGAGTCGCCGGACGGCCTGCACTGGGTCGATGTGCCGGGCAATCCGATCATCCCGCCGGCCAGCGATGTGGGGAACTTCGCGTTCGACCCGCATGAACGTCGGTACATCGGGTACCTCAAGAGCCGGGCGACGGTGAACGGATTCAGTCGGCGGACCGTGTCGTTCACGGAGACGAAGGACTTTCTGCGGTGGCCCCCGCAATACCTGATTCTGACGCCGGATGCGTTCGATGACCGGTGGGCCACGGGCACGCAGAACACGCAGTTCTACGGCCTGTGCGGGTTCGCGTACGAGAAGGGGTACCTCGGGTTCCTGTGGGTCCTGCGGGTGACGCGGGTCTTCAGCGGGTGCGATGACGGGACGATCCACGTCGAGCTGGTCAGCAGCCGCGACGGGGTGCGCTGGACGCGGCAGGAGGGCGACCGTCCGCCGATCCTGCCGCTCGGGCCGGCGGGGACGTGGGACGACGGGATGGTGCTGACGACGCAGCATCCGCTCGTCGTGGGCGAGACGATCCGGCTGTACTACGGCGGCTCGGACTCGACGCACTGCGAGGAAGGTCAGTGGCGGACGAGCATCGGGCTAGCGACGCTGCGAAAGGACGGCTTTGCCTCGCTGGATGCGGGCTCGACGCCGGCGACGATCGTGACGAAGCCGATCGCGGGGGCGGGCGGACCGTTGCGCGTCAACTACCGGGCTTCGGGCGGGTGGATCAAGGCGGAGGTGCTCGATGCGGCGATGAACGTGCTCCCGGGTTACGGCGAGGAGGAGTGTTCGCCGCTTACCGGGGACAGCACGGACGAGGCGGTACGGTGGGCGACGCGCGACCGGCTGCCGGGCGGGACGGGTCTGATCCGGGTGCGGTTCCTCCTGCGGGACGCTTCGATCTACTCGTTCGCGGCCGGGGACGCCGCCGAGATCGTGGACGTACCCGTGATCCGACAGGGGCCGTCGTCGCGCGAGGGGTGTCCGGGCGGGGCGGCGCAGTTCGTGGTGAAGGCGGGCGGCGGCGGGACGCTGCGGTATCAGTGGCAGAAGGACGGGACGGACCTGGCCGACGACGGTCGGATTACGGGATCGAATACCTCCGTGCTCTACATCGCCAGCCTCGTGCCGGGCGATGCGGGGTCTTACCGGTGCGTCGTGTCGAACGAGGCGGGCCAGGTCGTCTCGGAGGCGGCCGACCTGAGGCAGCGGCCGTCGGTTCTCCAGGGGGTCGGACGGCTTCCGGGGCAGACGGGCAGCCGCATAACGGGGATGTCAGCCGACGGCTCGGTCGTGTGCGGGAGCAGCGGGTCGCGGGCGTTCATCTGGACGGCGTCGGGCGGGATGCAGGACATCGGGTTGCCCGGGGGGGCCACGACGGCGGAGGCGCGAGGCGTCGGGCTGTGTGCGGGCCGGGTGGTGGCGGCCGTCAACACGAATGCGCCGACGTACAGGGCCAAGCGGTGGGAGGGCGACGTGGGCGGCGCGGGGACGTTCATCGATCTGCCGCGGGCCGACGGTCTGGAGTGGACGGTCAGCGGGCTCGGGAGCGACGGCGGCGACGCGTGGATCAGCGGGAGCACCTTCGGCGGCGGCGACGGGGGCGGCCGGCAGGCGATCCGGTACCAGCGGAGCACCGACAGCGTTCTGGTACCCGCGCTGCCGACACAGGGCCACGATCATTCCGATTTCCATGCCGCGTCGGACAATGGGCGGTTCGCGGGGCAGTATCAGTACCGGGGTACCGCGCCGACCGGAGGCGCGCGGAATGCGATGGTGTATGTGGCGGGGACCTCGGCGTGCGAGTCCCTGTACACGCTGATGGGGCCTCCGAGCACGAGCGTTGAGGCCATTGCGAAGGCGATCTCCCGGGACGGGACGGTGTACGGGGGGTGGAGCTACTACCAGACGGGCACGTCGCGGTTTCAGCCGGTGGTCTGGTCGAGCGCGACCAGCGTGCGGGGGCTCGGGTTCCTGCCGGGCGGCGACGACGATGATTGCGGTGAGGTGCTGGCCCTGTCGGGCGACGGGGCCCTTGCGGGGGGCTATACGTACCGGAGCGGTTCGCCGGCCGGTCCGCCCGAGGCCTTCATCTGGGATGCCGTCCATGGGATGCGGCGGGTGGCGGACGTGCTGGCCGATGTGTGCGGGCTTGACGTGAGCGGCTGGCAGTTCGAGCGCGTGACGGCGATCTCTGCGGACGGGACGGTGCTGGCGGGCGACGGGCTGCGCGGAGGCGTGAGCGAGGGGTGGGTAGCGGTGCTGGGAACGCCGCGGACGACGCCCGTGATCACGCAACAGCCGGACGACCGGCTGGTGTGCCCGGGCGAGACAACGAGCTTCTCGGTCGGGACGACGGCCCCGGTCGGTGCGGTGTATCAGTGGCAGAAGGACGGCGTGAATCTCCGGGATGAGGGGCATTTCGCGGGAACGACGACGCCGACGCTGACCGTGGCCGAGCCCGAGGCTCCGCATGCGGGGAGGTACCGGTGCGTCGTCTCGGCCGGGTGCGGCAGTGTGGCCTCCCGGGAGGCGCGGCTGGAGCTGCGGCCGGCCACGACGATCGTGAGGGAGCCGGCGGACCAGGTCGTCGTGCCCGGAGGGACGGCTACGTTTTCGGTGGAGGCGGCCGGTGAGGGGTCGGTTTCATACCAGTGGTACCGGGGTGCGGCTCCGCTGGCGGACGGCGGGCGGTACTCGGGTGTCACCACGGCCACGCTGACGATCGTGGGCGTGACGGACGCGGACGCCGGCGGATATCAGTGCCGGGCGAGGGCCGGCTGCGGGCGTGCCCACTCGCGGGTGGCCGTGCTGACCGTGTACGGGTGTCCGGCGGACTTCGACCGGGACAATGACGTCGACGTGGTGGACTTCGCCGGCTTCCAGTACTGTTTCGGCGGGGCGGGAGCCCCGTTGCCATCGCCGACGTGTCAAGTGGCGGACTTTGACGGTGACGGAGACGTGGATGTGGGGGACTTCGCGTATTTCCAGGCGTGTTTCAGCGGCCCCGGTGCTGCGCCGGCGTGCGGTCCGTGAGGGCGCGGGCCCCGGGATGAATCAGGGGACGGTTCCATGAGGACGGGCATTGTGTGGACGGCGGTGGCGGCCGGCTGGGGCGTGTTCGTGGCGGGCTGCGGCGAGGGGGGATCGGCGTCGGAGGAGGGGCGCGTGGTGGTCTATACGGCCCTGGACCGCGGGTTTTCCGAGCCGATTCTGGGGGATTTCACGAGGAAGACGGGGATACGGGTCCTGGCACAGTACGATACGGAGTCGACCAAGAGCGTGGGGCTGGCGAACCGCATTCGCGCGGAGGCCGCGCGGCCCCGGTGCGACGTGTTCTGGAATAACGAGATCCTCAACACGGTGGCGCTGCGGGCCGAGGGGCTGCTGGTTCCCTGCGATGTGGCCGGCGCGGAGGGGTACGCGGAATCCTGGCGCGATCCGGAGAGGCATTGGTATGGGTTCGCAGCCCGGGCGCGCGTGATCCTGGTCAATCGGAATCTGGTGCCCGACGGGGGTTTTCCGCGATCGATCCACGACCTGGCCGATGCGAACTGGCGAGGGAGGACGGCGATCGCCAAGCCGTTGTTCGGGACGACGGCTTCGCATGTGGCGTGCCTGTACGCGACGCTCGGGCCGGAAAAGACGGCTGCGTGGCTGGACGCGATCAAGGCGAACGGCGTTCAGGTGCACGGCGGCAACAAGGGCGTGGCCGTGGCGGTGGCCACTGGGGCGGCGGCATTCGGACTGACGGACACGGACGACGCCATCATCGAGCTGGAGGCGGGTCGGCCGGTGCGGATCGTATACCCGGACGACTGGCCGGGGGGCATCGGCACGCTGTTTCTTCCGAACACGCTGGCGGCGGTGAAGGGGGGGCCGAACGGGACGGCGGCGAAGCTGATCGGCTATCTGCTCTCGCCGGAAGTGGAACAGAAGCTGGCGGAGGGGCCCTCGGCCCAGATTCCGCTGCACCGGGACGCGCGGCCGAATCCGCGGGTCAAGGGGCCGAATCAGGTGAAGGCGATGGCGGTGGATTTCGCGAAGGCGGCGGCGGTGTTTCCGGAGGCGCGGCGGATGGTGGAGGAGAGATTCCTGAAGTAGGGGGCGGGCTGCGGCCTGGACGCTCGGGTGGATCGGGCGGCGGGCCGGGGCTACTGTTTGCCGGGCCCCTTGTTCGTCCACATGAGGGAGACGGTGGTGGCCTTGCCGTCGCTGTTGATGGTGACGGCCGCCTCGGCGGAGTCGGACTGACCCGAGAGGCTGACGATCTTGCTCTGGGGAGTGGTCGTTTCGATCTGTTCGACCTTGAGCTTCTTATCGGCTTCGAGGACTTTCTTGTAGAACCCGGCGGCCTGGTCGGCGGCCACCGGGGACTGGAAGGTTACGAAGAAGGTCTCTTTGCCGTCGCGGGGGCTCTGGTGCATGGACTGCTGCACCTGGGCGCCGGGCATGATGGGCAACGGGAAGCCCTTGGGGACTTCGGCCTTGCCGAGGGTGAGCGTCCCCTGGTCGGTCTTGACCTGGGTCTTTCCGGCTCCCGTATCGATGACGGCGGTGCCCTCGTCGGTCTTGACCGTGATTCTGTCGCCGCCCTTCTGAATGGTGACGTCGCCCTCGGGCGTACGGATCTTCTCTTCGTCTTTTCCGCAGCCGCACAGGGCCACGAGGATCACGAACGCGAGCGGGCGCTTGCACATGAGTTCACCTCCGGTCGGCCGGGAGCCGTCCCGGCAGCGCGTCATTAGGGCGCGGTGTGGCGCGGATGTCAACGCCCGGGGGTTGCGAGAAGGGGGCGTGCGTTCCATGCTCGGCAGGCACCCCCTGCGATCGCTGCGTCAGCCGGCCCGGGGGCGTGAGGCGGGCCGATTCCGAGCCACCGGGGCCGCAGCCCACATGTGACGGAGGTTCGGCTTCATCTGCCGGCCGGTTCCAGGAATACGGGCGTGGGGCCCAGACTCAGCTTCAGGAGGCCCTGAGCCGTCGAGACGGTTCGCGCCTCCGGAGGATCGCCCGCCACGGGGGTGTCTGTCACCAGATACCGGGGTTCCGGCAGGTGGACGCGCACATCCACGGTCGGCTCGGTATCCCCGGGCAGGTATCGGCGTCCGTCGTCGTACCAGAGCACATACACCGGCCGACCCCGTACGGTGAACCGGTAAGCGTATACGCCCCGGCCCAGATCAAGGGCCTCGACTTGGGAGAAATCCGCCAGCTTCCGGACCAGCAGGGTGAGGGCATGATAGGCGGGCCGGGGAGAGCCGGGTCTGGCGGGCAGGCCGCCGGTCGCGTCGATCAGACCCTGAAACGCCACCGTGCCGGTAATGGTCGGCACGACGCCAAACAGCCCCTCATCTTTCAGGTTGCCGATGTTGATCCCGGCCAGCCCCTCGGCCATCGCCAGGACGGTCTTCTTGACGAGGCCCCGGGCCTGTTCCATACGGAGCCAGGCAACGGCTTCTGCGTGGCGGGGATGATGAGGCTGGGCCAAGGCCTTCAACGTCGCCTCGATCGCGGGCTTCTGCCTGTCCGTATAGGGCGGCACGGGAACGCCCCAGAACATCAGCGGCGAGGCCGTGTAGTTCACGTCGCCGGCCCAGATGGGCTTTTCATATCCGTGCTCCCGCATGGTGCGACGCAGAAAGCGGGCCATTCCACTGATCTCGCTCCAGTCGCTCAGCGAGTGGAACTCCACCACGTCGAACCACTCCGGACAGGCCAGCAGCCGCCGGATGTCGGTGAGGTACTGTTCGGAGGTGCGGCGGCGCTGAGGCGGCATGGCTGCCAGGGTCCGGGGGATTTCGTCCGGGTCGGGATGACCCTCGAATAGCCCGGCCAGAAAAAACCCGATCAGGACCACCCGGGCCCGCGGATTGGCCTGTTTGATCGTGGGATAGGCTACTTTGAGCAGTTCGAGGTACTCCTCGAGCGTGCCTTGCCAGAAACCGGTGCCCCATTCCGCTTCGATCTCCCAGTACTCGACGGGATAGCGCAGACCGGGCGCATGTGCCGGGTGGTGGGTGTCGTAGCGTTGGACCAGGGCCCTCAGGTAGGCCTTGTAGTCTTCCATGTACTCGGGCCTGGGAAGTGAGCTGCCGCCGCCGACGAGTTTGACAGGTCTGCTCGAGGCCCAGCGGTTCATGCACTTGACGTAGACATGAAAATGACGGAACCCTGCACTCTGGTATTCCAGAATGAGCCGGTCGGTCTGGTCCCAGCGGTATTTGTGTTGCGCCCCTGCGGGCGGCTCGGGCTCGATGTCGCCCCATGAGAACCCCATCCCCATCGCCTTGGCCCATGTGACGCCCGTCCTGGCATAGACCTCGGCCAACCCGGGGACCATGTATTCGACGCCCAAGGCGAACCGCGTCTCTGGCGGGCGTCCCGCCGCCGGCGTCGTCATGGCCGCTGCCACTGCCCAGGCGAAAAAAGGTCGCCGCACCACGAAAGGACTCCGCGAGGGCTGCGTCACGCTCGGCCCCCCAGTATGGCGTCTCCCGCGAACCACGCAAGCGAGAGCAAGGATGGGCGCGTCAGCCGCCAGCCGGGTCGATCCCGACGGCCAAGCACAAGGGCTGGCGGCGGCACCGCGGCGAGCGCTGGCCAAACCGACAGACCGCGATTACAAAGGGACCAATGGCACGCGAGCGCATCATCTCGCAGGAGTCCCGCGGCCCGGAGGAGGAACAGCTCATCCAGTCCCTGCGCCCGAGCCGCCTGGCCGAGATCGTGGGCCAGCGCCAGGTCGTCGAGCAGCTCCGTATTTCGATCGACGCGGCCCGGCGGCGGGGCGAGCCCCTCGAGCACGTGCTGCTCGACGGGCCGCCGGGTCTGGGCAAGACCACCCTGGCCTACGTGATCGCCAACGAGATGGGCGCTTCCATCAAGGTCACCAGCGGCCCGGCCCTCACCAAGCCCGGGGACCTCATGCCGTGGCTGACCAACATGCAGCGGGGCGACATCCTCTTCATCGACGAGATTCACCGCCTCCCGCACACGCTCGAGGAGTTCCTCTATCCGGCCATGGAAGACTTTCGCGTCGACTTTGCCATCGAGGGCGGCATGGCCGGACGGACGGTGAACCTGCCGCTCAAGCAGTTCACCCTCATCGGCGCGACCACCCGCGCGGGCCTCCTGACGGCGGCCATGCGCGACCGTTTCGGCATCCAGCAGCACCTGGACTTCTACGGCACCGCCGAGCTGAAGCAGATCCTGGAGCGCTCGGCGGCCAAGCTCGGCGTGCCCGCGGAGCCCGAGGCCCTCGAGACGCTGGCCCGGCGCTCGCGCGGAACTCCCCGCGTCGCCAACCGGCTGCTCCGGCGGACGCGCGACTACGCCCAGGTCCGGGGCGGCGGAAGGCTTTCGGCCGACATCGTCGAGAAGGCCCTGGAAATCCTCCAGGTGGACACGCTCGGTCTGGACGAGCTGGATCGCGCGTTTCTGCGGGCGCTGGTGACGACGTACGGAGGGGGGCCCGCCGGGATCGAGGCGATCGCGGCCACCCTCGGTCAGGAGCGCGACACGCTCGAGGACGTGGTCGAGCCTTACCTGCTCCAGATCGGCTTCGTCATCCGGACGCGTCAAGGACGCATAGCCACGCGGGCCGCGTGGGAACACCTCGGCCTGCGGCCGCCCGAGTCGCCCGGCCGGAGCGACTCGACGGAGGAGCCGCAGTTGTTCGACGGGCCGGCCGACGCGCCGGAGCAGTCCGGCTGAGGCCTGCCGGTCCGCGCGACCCGCGCCCCGGGCTTCGGCTGCGGAGCGGCGATCGCCGGCCGGCACGGCCCGGGGGTTTTGATCGGCCGGTCCGTACGGGTATGCTTATGAAGGAGGGCAAAGTGACATCCCGCCGGGTCGTCCGTGTCGTCGGCTTGTTCGTGTGGGTTGGTGCGGGTTCTAGGGGCGCGGGCGTAGAGATTCTCGGACCGGAACCGCCGAGCGTGGCCCAGGCCGAGTGGCTGGCGCACCGCGACGCGCCTGTTGCGTCGTCGCTCGTGGGAGACTCCGGGGCGCCGATACCCCTTGCGGCCCGCGCGGGCGGTCCGTGTCGCACGGTCTTCGGCTACCTGCCCTACTGGGAATCGGCCGCCAACATCCGCTGGGACCTGCTGACGCACCTGGCGTGTTTTTCCGTGGAGGTCCGCGGCGATGGGACGATCGGCAATACCCGTGGGTGGCCCTGGACGAGCACGATCAACACGGCCCATGCCCACGGCGTCAAGGTGATCCTCGTCGCCACGCTCTTCGACCCGGCGGCGATCGAGACGCTTATCTCCAGCCCGATCTACACGCAGGCGTTCCTGGCCAACATCAAGGCGAAGATGCTCCAGGGTCAGGCCGACGGGCTCAATATCGATTTCGAGGGCAGCGGGGCCGCCTGGAAAAGCAAGGTCAACGCCTTCATGGCCCAACTGACGGCGTATCTCCACGCGGAGATCCCCGGCTGCGAGGTCACCTTCGCCGGCCCGGCCGTCAACTGGCGCAACGAGTGGGACCTGGCGGGCCTGGCGGCCAGTTGCGACGGCATCTTCATCATGGGCTACGCCTTCGCGGGCAGTTGGAGCAAGAACACGGGCCCCAACAGCCCGCTGACCGGCGGTTCGATCAACATCACCAACACGATCACCGTTCAGTACGCCCCCGTCACCCAGCAGCATCCGGAGAAGCTCATCCTGGGCGTTCCGTACTACGGGGGCCACTGGAAGACGGTCTCCGATCAGCCGCGGGCGGCCGTGACGGCCTGGGTCGGGTCCACGCGGTTCCGGGACGATGAACCGAACTCCCGGATTTACGGCGTGCTGTGGGACACGGTTTCGCAGACTCCCTGGTACCGGTGGTTTGACGGGCTCGACTGGCATCAGGTCTGGTACGACAACGCCCGGAGCCTCGGGCTGAAATACGCGTTGGCCGAGCAGTACAACCTGGCGGGCGTCGGCATGTGGGCCCTCAACTACGACGGGGCACGACCCGAGCTGTGGGATGAGCTCGATCGGCACTTCGGCGCGGGGTGCGACGTGCCGGCGGACCTCGATGACGACCACGACGTGGACGTGACAGACTTCGGCCTCTTCCAGGCCTGCTACAACGGTCCCGGCCTGCCGCCGGCGTACGGCGGATGCCTCGCGGCGGACTTCGACGGCGACGGCGACGTGGACGTGGCCGACTTCGCGGCATTTCAGGCGTGTTTCAACGGGGTGGACGTCATCCCGGCCTGCCGCTGAAGGCCCCGGCCTACGCGGCCCCGCCGGGGATTTGCCAAACCCTTGCCGGCTCGTGTACGAATCACACTCCCGGCGGCGCCCGGCGGTGTGTGAAGCCGGCGCCCCGAGGCCAACCGAGGACCAGCATGGAACCTGCTCTTGCGCAGGCCGTGGAGGGCCCGGCCACACGGGTTCGCTATCGCGTAGTCGCGATGGCCGTCCTCCTGGCGATGGTCACCTACCTGGACCGCGCGTGCATCGCCACGCTCGCGCCGGACATCATGAGCTCGCTGGGGCTGAGCAAGGCGCAGATGAGCGTGGTGTACAGCGCGTTTGCGATGGCGTATGCGGCCTTCGAGATCCCCACGGCGTGGTGGGCCGACCGCGTCGGCACGCGTCGCGTGCTCACGCGGATCGTGGTCTGGTGGTCGGCCTTCACGATGGCCACGGGGGCGGCGTTCAACTTCGCCTGGCTGCTCGTGACCCGCTTCCTGTTCGGGATGGGCGAGGCCGGGGCGTGGCCTTCGGCGGCCCGGACGTTTTCCCGGTGGATCCCGCGCACCGAGCGCGGCACGGTCCAGGGCATCTTCTTCACCGGGGCGCACCTGGCCGGCGGCCTGACCCCGACGATCGTGCTGGCCCTCACGCACACGGTCGGGTTGAGCTGGCGGGCGGTCTTCGTCCTGTTCGGCCTCGTGGGCCTGGCCTGGGCCGCGTGGTGGTATTCGTGGTTCCGCGACGACCCGGCCGAGCACCCGGCCGTCAACGCGGCTGAGCTGGAGCGGATCCGGGCGGGCCGCACCGCCGAGGCGGGCCATCACGCGAGCTGGGCCTACTGGAAGCGGCTTGTGACTGACCGCAACATCTTGCCTCTTTGCCTGATGTACTTCCCGAACAGCTACGGGTTCTATTTCTGCATCACGTGGCTGCCGACCTACCTGAACGAAAAACACGGCTTCGCGGCCGCCTCACTGGGTTTCTTTGCCGGGCTCCCGCTGATCCTCTCGGTTGGGGGTGACCTGTTCGGGGGTCTGGCCACGGACGCGGTTACCGCGCGGCTGGGTCTGCGGTGGGGGCGGGCGGGCGTGGGGGCCGCCGCCTACGTGGTGGCCGGCAGCGCGATGCTCGCCGCGGCCTTCGTTCAGGCGCCGGCGCTCGCGGCCGTCCTGATCGCGATCTCCGTGGCGGCGAGCATGTTTGCGCTGGGGCCGGCCTGGGGCACGTGCATCGACATCGGCGGCAACCACGCGGGCGTCGTCAGCGCCGCCATGAACACGTCGGGGCAGATCGGGAGCATCCTGAGCCCGCTGATGGTGACGTTCCTCCTGAATCGCTTCGGCGACTGGAACGCCCCGCTGTACGTCATCGGGGGGCTCTTCCTGGTCGGGGCGATCTTCTGGGGCGTCATCGATCCCCGGAGGCGGGTTTTCGATTGATGGTCGGACGCCCCGTATGTGCACGGCGCAATTGAGGCGCGCCCTCCCCGGCGTGCGCGACGCGTCTGCGGCCGGGCGAGGCGGGGTTTCAGCGATTCAGCGCCAGCAGCGCCTTGAGCTCGGCCGGGTCGTTCGTGGCGGTGATCGTGCAGCGGTACTCGGCCTGCTGGCCGGGGTCGAGGAATCGCAGCCAGCCCCGCTGACGGTCCTTGTCGCGGCCTTCGACGCCCCCGGTCATCGGTTCGAGCGCCCCGACGTAGGCCCCGCAGGGGCCCCAATGCTGCCAGTTGCCCAGCCGCGGGAAGTCCTTCTTGGAGTACTCGATCTTGACCCCGAAGCCGCGCTTGCGGTTGACCACGCCGCAAACCACCATGTCGCGTCCCTGTGTTGCGGCGTCGATGTACGCGACCACCTCTCCCGGGCCGCGATGCTCCTCCAGGGGCTCGGGGGCTGAGCGGAAGTCCTTCCGGGCGAACCACGCCCGGGCGGACGGCAGCGGATCGACCCGGCCCGCGTAGCAGTACGTGCTGGCCCCGGGCTCCAGGAGGGGATAACCGAAGTTGATGTGCAGCAGCCACGCATGCGGCACCCGCGTGTTGCCCCGGTTGACGAACCGGTCGTGGAGGCGGATCACGGGCTGGCCCAGCGTCCCGCTGATCGTCCGCCGAAGCTCCACGTTCGGATCGAACACCCGCGCCGTACGCACGAGGCCCGTGATGCTCATCTCGTAGCGCCCGGCCGCCGGGTCCGGGTTGATGATCGACTCCACCCACGCGGCCGTATTCGAGTGCGACCCGTGCAGACCGAGGGACTGCCCCTCATCGACGGTGGGGGCGCCGATGTTCAGGGGTCCGCAGCTGACCAGGAGCCCCCCGTAGAAGCTGTAGAGCCAGTCCAGGCCCGCGTGATACGCGAAGCTCGGCGGCGTCAGGCCCGTGCCCGAGTGCCAGGTGAGCGACTGGCCGAGGAACTCGGCATCCGCAATGTCCAGCCCGCGGTCAATGACCACCTTGTATCGCAGCCCCGCGCCCGTATTGACCCACGCGATGCGAACCCCGCGGCCGGGACCGTTGTCGAGCACCGAGGTCTCGATCCCCCCGAGCTGCAAGGGCTCGATGACCGGGGCGTCGGTGAAGGGGTTTTCGCGGCGAGCGGTCTTGCGCTTGGCCATGGCAGAACACTCCGTGGGATTCCCATGAACGATCCGTAACCTGTCCCCGTCCGGCCCGCACCGGCCGGCGGTCGCATTGTGACCCAAAGACCCCGGACCGACAAGCCGCGGGCCGGGGTACGGCCCCGGGCACCAGGCGCGAGCCCCCGCGTCGCGCACGGCCGGCCGGGTTGACATCCGTCGGGCCCCGCCTATTCTCGAATACGGTAGCATGGCGCGGTGACGGCGGGCGGCTTGGCGCGGCCGGTGCCCCGGGCGCGGGGGGCGGTCGCGATTCGTGCACGTCCAGACTTACGGAGGCTTTGACCATGCGGGCGCTGAGCGTGTCGGGCATGTGCATTGGATTCCTGTTGGTCGGATCGTCGCTGGGGCAGCAGGCCCCCAGCCGCAGCCGCGAGCAACCGCTGCGCCTCTCGCAGGCCGCAGTCGCGGAGGATCAGCCCAGCCCAACGGCCGCGGAGACCGCCGCCGCTCCTGCCGAGGGCGGTTACCGGGAGGTCAGCAGCTTCTTCAACGTCCGCGAAGCCAACGCCAACGTGGAGCAGGGCGAGTGGGAGCTTGAGGTGGGCACGGGCTGGGTCACCCACTCGGACGGAAGCGACGACGACTACTCCATCTGGCCGTCCCTCAAGTACGGTCTGACGAATGACCTCTACGTGGAGTTGGAGGTGCTGCCCCTGAACCTGGGCGACGGCGGCGACCAGGGCAACGGCGACCTGGGCCTGACCGTCTTCTGGCAGTTCCTGCACGAGGAGGGTATCCGCCCGGCCATGGCGACGTGGGCTGAGATGCGGATCCCCAGCGGCGAAGGCTCGTCGGGCGTGGACGGGGAGTTCCACATCAGCGTCACCAAGAGCCTCTCGGACCGCTGGCGGGCCCACCTGGAGGGCTGGGTCGAGACGGCCAACGGGGGTCGCGGCGACGAGGATGAGAACCGCCGCCACTTCCAGTGGGGCCTCGGGCCCGGGATCGACTATCAGATCGACGACAAGACCATCGCCCTGCTGAACTATCTCCATCGAAGCAGCGAGGAGTACGGCCACCACAATCAGAACATCCTGGAGATCGGCGCCGTCCGCGAGCTGACGGAGACTCAGCATCTCAAGGCCGCCATCGACATCGGCCTGGACGGGGCCGAGGAGACCCCCAACTTCGCCGCCAAGCTTCAGTGGACCATCGAGTGGATGATGCCGGGCCAAGGGCGGTAGGACCTGCCGGCCGCCGGTCGCCGCGGAGGGCCGGCGGCGTGGTACCGCACTGGGGACGTATCCCAGGGGCTTTAGCCGGGCTGGCTGCGGTCGTGTGCTGCGCCGGGTGCGCGGGCGTGGATGCCCGACCGGACTTCCGGCGTGCCCGCGATCTGATCGCTGGGCGCACGGGCGCCGCGGGGGTCTACGACCCTTCCGAGGCGGCCCTCGTGGAAGAGAGGGTGACCCGCGCCCTGGCCGACGGCCTGACGATCGACGAGGCCGTCTCTGTGGCGCTGCTGAACAACCCGTCGTTTCAGGCCGCGTTCAACGAGATCGGGGTCTCCCGCGCCGAGCTGGTACAGTCCGGGCTGCTCACGAACCCTACGGCGTCGCTGGCCCTCCAGTTTCCCGAGGGCGGGGGCCGGGCCAAACTCAATGCCGGTCTGGCCCAGGAACTGGTCGACCTGTGGCAGATCCCGATCCGCAAGAAGATCGCCCAGGCCCGCCTGGAAGAGGCGATTCTCCGCACCGCCGCCCAGGGCGTGGCCCTGGCTTCGCAGGTCAAGTCGGCCTACTACCGGGTGCTCGGGCTTCGCCAGGGGCAGGCGATCCTTCACGAGAACGTCTCGCTGGCCGAGCAATCGGTCGCCCTGGCCGACGCTCGCCTGCGGGCCGGCGAGATCAGCCGCGTCGAGGTGACGCTGGCCCTCGAGGGTCTGCTGGAGGCACGAATGGCCGCCCTGAGCATCCGTCGCGAGGTGGATCAGGCCGAGGCGGACCTGGCCCGCCTGCTGGGCCGGCCCGAGCTGCCGTCGCCCGTGCCCCTGGTCGATCCGCTACCGGAACCCCGGAAGCTGCCGCACGACCCGGCCGAACTCGTGCGGTGGGCCGCGCGCCAGCGGTTCGATGCACAGGCTGCACTGGCCCGCCTGGCCGCCGCCGAGCACGAACTGCGCCGCCAGTACCTTAACGTGGTACCAAGCGTGACGGCCGGTGCGGAGCTCGAGCGTAACGAGCGCCGAGCCCTCCCGGGCCGGAAGGTCCTGGCCGACACCGCCCGTGAATCCATCGCCCAGGGAAGGCCGGCGGCGCCGGCGATTCAGTCCCGCGGCCAGCGGGCACTCGAGCGGCGGCTCGAGATCGATGCCGTCATCGGTCCGACACTCCAGGCGACGGTTCCGCTGTGGGATCAGAACCAGGCCCAGATCGCGAAGGCCGATTACGGTCGGAACCGTCAGGCCGTCGAGGCGCTGATGGCCGACATCGTACAGGATGTAAGGCGGGCCGCGACCGCCTACGCGAGCGCCGCCGAGGTGGTCGAGTTCTATCGAACCGAGGCCCTCCCTCTGGCCGCCGAGAATCTCGAAGCCTCGCAGCGACTCTTCCAGGAGGGTCAGGAGGGCGTGCTCGTACTGATGGCGGCCCAGCAGGCCTTCCTTCAGCAGCGGCGGGCCTGGGCGCAGGCCTGCCAGGACTTCGCCGTCGCCGCCGCGGAGCTGGAACGCGCCGTCGGCGGCCGCCTGCCGTCGGCGGAGTCCAGCCGCCCGGCCGGTGTGACGACCAGGCCGGCCGGCCCATGACGGGCCGGAGGGAGCTGACACATGGCGGATTCCGCGTGCTTACAGGACAAACCGCGCAAGGGTCCTCGGCGAGGCGCCCTTGGGCGGGGGATGTTGATCGGAACAGCCTTGGGTTCGATGCTCTGCTGCGGATGCAATGCGGTGGGAGGGGCGACGCCGGAGGCGGTGGCCGCGTTCGCTGAGGAGTTCCTGCGTCAGGTGTTGGCGGCCGGCCTGCTTTGAAGTGCAGGCTTTTTCGTGGGTGTGCGCGAGCCTGTTGCCGTGCTGGGGGTTTCCGTCCGGTCCCGTCGCCTCGTCGCATGGGGGCGCCGGCCGGGGCGTCGAGCCCGGTAAGAAGGCTCGCAGGTTGGCTATTCGTGGCGACGGTGTTCATGGTCCTCGGGGCGTTCGTCATGTGGTCCCTGCAGGGTCCTCCTTCCGCACCAGGGGCGGAAGAAGAGTAAGCGTCCTGTGAACCGCTTCTTGTTTTCGCCGCCTCGGATTTGCGAAGGTGCGTTCGGAGGTGAGGGATGGTGCGACATGTCGAGGGCCGGGCGGAGCCGACCTCTGCTGGATTCCCGCTTGCGCGGGAATGACGAGGGGCCGCCTTGTCGTGGATTCCCGCTTGCGCGGGAATGACGGAGGGGGCGGGGGGCGGGGCTGTGTTGGGCCTTGGCGCCTCCGCGGGGATGACGGGAGAGTCTGCCTTGTCGTGGATTCCCGCTTGCGCGGGAATGACGGGGAGGGCCGCGTTGGCGCCCTTGACGACCCAACATGCCCCGTATCGTCACCCCCGCGAAAGCGGGGGTCCAGAGTCACGCCCGCGGACGGCTGCGTTGTCCTGGATTCCCGCTTGCGCGGGAATGACGGAGGGGGCGGGGGCGGGGCTGTGTTGGGCCTTGGCGCCTCCGCGGGGATGACGGGAGAGTCTGCCTTGTCGTGGATTCCCGCTTGCGCGGGAATGACGGGGCGGCGGGGGCGGGTCGTGGATTCCCGCTTGCGCGGGAATGACGGAGGGGCCGCGTTGGCGCCCTTGACGACCCATCATGCGCCGTATCGTCACCCCCGCGAAAGCGGGGGTCCAGACTCCCGCCGCGGGCGGCCGCGTTGTCCTGGATTCCCGCTTGCGCGGGAATGACGGAGGGGGCGGGGGGCGGGGCTGTGTTGGGCCTTGCCGCTTGCGCGGGAATGACGGGGAGGGCCGCGTTGGCGCCCTTGACGACCCATCGTGCCCCGTATCGTCGCCCCCACGAAAGCGGGGGTCCAGACTCACGCCACGGGCACCTACCGGTTGCGCTTCCCCCCCGCCCGCAGGCGGCCGAGTGATTCCTTTTTTTCTCGGTCCCTACGCGCGCAATCCGCAGGCCACCGGTTCGCCGTACGCCACGCGGGATTCACAGGACGCTTACGAAGAAGATACCCCGGGTCCCGCGTGAAGTGCTGCTCCACTCGAGCCTGGCGGGCGTCGGCATCGTCCTGCTGTTGGCGAGCGTCTTCCGCACCCGCCGCAACCTGCTGCTGGTGCTGGCCGACCTTCCGTTCGCGCTCGTCGGCGGCCTGATGACGTCCACCCTCCTGAATCTACTGCTCCTTTCGACGCTCTCGCTGCTGTGGGGACGCTTTCCGACCACCACCCCCGGGGAGCCGCTCATACAGGCATGATCCGGCACGGCCGACCGGATCGCCAAATGAACCGACGCGTCGTCCCGCCACGTCCCGTGCGCCGCGCCGCTGCGTTCTTCCTGCGCGCGCGGGAATCCACGAAGGCAGGCGGACCGCACTGCCGCGCGGGAGGTGACGGGAGAGGACTGGGCGGCTGAGGCGCAAGGCGCGGTGGTGACGGAATGGGCGCGCCGATGCAATGGGCAGCGGCGGGCGAAGCGGGCTGGGCTGCGGTTCGACGCGGTCGGGGCGGTGGGGTAGCATGTCTCTGTGGCCGGGGCCGCCGCGGGGTTCCGGCGACTTTCCGGTCGGGACCATTCTTTCCGTCGTTCGGAGGATTCCATTATGAGGCGCAAGGCCCTTCTTTTCTTCCCGGTTCTCGTGGTTGCGGCGGCGGCAGCGAGGCTGCCGGCGGCGGCTCCCGGAGTCGGCTCCCGGGGAGTCGATCTGGCGGCTCTGGACGGTTGGGACATCGTGGTGGCCGACGACGCGACGCCGGCCGAGGTGTACGCCGCCGAGGAGTTCCAGTCGCTCGTCGGGCAGGCGACCGGCAGGAAGCTGCCCGTCGTGCGTGCGGCCGACCGTCCGGATCGCCACGTGTTCATCGGCGCGGGCGAGGCGATGCGCGCCAGCCCGGTGGGCTTCGACATCACTGGATACGGCCCTGAGGACCTGCGGATCGTCATCCGGGACGATCTGATCGCCATCGCCGGCGGGCGTCCCCGCGGCACGCTCTACGGGGTGTACACCTTCCTGGAGGACTACCTGGGGGTGCGGTTCCTGACGGCGGATCACACGCACGTCCCGGCGGTCGGCCGGTGGCGGGTCGTCGGGCCGGTGGACCGCTTCTATCACCCGCCGCTGGGGTTCCGGTGGAGCTACTACGGCGAGACGAACACGAACCCGGCGTTCGCCGCCCGCCTGCGCTGCAACACGGTCTCGGACGATCCGAAGTTCGGGGGCAGGACGGGGGTTTCGCTGGTCGGCCACACATTCGGCCACCAGATTCCGTCGGCGAAGTACGGGAAGGAGCACCCGGAGTACTTTGCGCTGCGTGACGGCAAGCGGTTGGCGCCGGTGGCCAACGACTGGTTTGAGACGCAGCCGTGTCTGACGAACCCCGAGGTATTGCGGATCGTAACGGAGGCGGTGCTGGCGGAGCTGAAGGCCAATCCCAAGCGCGAGAACATCTCCGTCAGCCAGAACGACAACGACAAGTACTGCCGCTGTCCGGCCTGCGCCGCGATCGACGAGCGGGAGGGCACGCCGATGGGCACGCTGCTGACGTTCGTCAACGCCGTGGCCGACGAGGTGGCCCGGCAGCATCCGCAGGTGCGCGTGGGGACGTTGAGCTACTGGTATACGCGCCGTCCGCCCCGGACCGTGCGCCCGCGGCCGAACGTTCAGATTCAGCTTTGCAGCATCGAGTGCTGCGTGATCCACCCGATCGACGACCCGGACTGCCCCAAGAACCGGGAGTTCTGCCAGGACATGGACGGGTGGGGGAAGATCTGCTCGGACATCTCCATCTGGAACTACAACACGAACTTCAGCAACTACATGCTTCCGTTTCCGAATCTGCGGGTGATCGAGCGGAACATCCGCTACTTCGTGGCGCACCACGCGCGCGGGGTGTTCATGCAGGCCGCCGGGGACGCTCGGGGGGCGGAGCTGTCCGACCTGCGCAATTACATGATGGCCGGCCTCCTGTGGGATCCGAACCGCAGCGGGCGCGGGCTCTTCCATGAGTTCCTGGAGCTCCATTACGGACCGGCGGCCGACCCGATCCGGCGGTTCATCGATCTCGTTCACGACCGGGCGGAGGCCAGCGGGCGGCACCAGAACTGCTTCGGCAAGGAGAAGGATTACGGCCTGGATGAGTCGCTGGCGCAGGCGGGGCTGGAGGCGTTCGAGGAGGCCCTCCGCCGGGCGGGCGACGATGCGGTCCTTCGGGGGCGGGTCGAGAAGGCCTCGCTCCCGGCGTACCGGCTGGCGCTGGCCCCGATCTGGTACCTTCCGGAGGACGCCAAGATCGATCCGGCGCTGGCCGAGCGGATGCGGCCACTGGCGCGCCGGTTCTTCGATCTGTGCGGCAAGCACGGCGTGACCCACCAGTCCGAGGGTCGCGAGATGGAGCACGCTCACAAGCGGATCAAGAAGCTCTTGGGCGTCCCGGAGGATGGATCGCTGTAGGCAAGCGGGGGCCCGGGTCTGAGCCCCGGGGCTCGGGGACGGGCCGGTTTCTGATCGCGGCTTCGAGGAGGTAATCAGATGAAAGGTACAAGGCGTGTGATGGGAGCGTTCGTCGCGGCGGCGGTGCTGGCGGGGGCGGGGCGGGCCGCCGAGGAGACGCTCGACCCGTATGCCGGCGAGAGCCCCGCGCAGCGGGACGCCCGCATGAAGTGGTGGCGGGAGGCCCGTTTCGGGATGTTCATCCACTGGGGGGTGTACGCGGTTCCGGCGGGCACCTATCAGGGCCGGCGGATCGACGGGATCGGCGAGTGGATCATGCACCGGGCGCGGATTCCGGTGGCCGAGTACCGGCAGTTCGCCCGCCAGTTCAATCCCGTCCGGTACGACCCCGACGCGTGGGTTCGGCTGGCCAAGGAAGCCGGCATGAAGTACATCGTCATCACCTCCAAGCACCACGACGGCTTTGCGCTGTTCGACTCGAAGGTCACGGAGTGGGACGTGGTCGATGCCACACCCTACGGGAAGGACCTGCTCAAGCCGCTCTCGGAGGCCTGCGCCCGGCACGGCATCCGGCTGGGCTTCTACTACTCGCAGGCTCAGGACTGGAACCACCCCGGCGGGGCCGCGGCCGGGGGCCACTGGGACAAGGCGCAGGACGGGGACATGGACGAGTACATCCGCACGATCGCCGTCCCGCAGGTCCGGGAGATCCTCACCGGCTACGGGCCGGTGGCGATTCTCTGGTGGGATACGCCCGTGGACATGAACCGCCAGCGGGCCGACATGCTCATTCCGCTGCTCAGGCTGCGTCCGGGCATCATCCACAACAACCGGCTCGGGGGCGGATACCCGGGCGACACCGAGACGCCCGAGCAGTTCATCCCTCCGACGGGTTATCCCGGCGGCCGGGACTGGGAAACGTGCATGACGATGAACGACACGTGGGGCTACAAGAGCTATGACGACAACTGGAAGAGCACGGAGACGCTCATCCGCAACCTGGTGGATATCGCGTCGAAGGGAGGCAACTACCTGCTCAACGTCGGGCCGACGGCCGAGGGCCTGATCCCCGAGCCTTCGGTCCAGAGGCTGCGGGAGATCGGCCGGTGGATGAGGGTCCACGGGGAGGCCATCTACGCCACGACCGCCAGTCCGTTCCGACGCCTGCCGTGGGGCCGCTGCACAAAAAAGGCCGGACCCGACGCCACCACGTTGTACCTGCATGTGTTCGACTGGCCGGCGGACGGCCGCCTGCCGGTCCCGGGGCTGAAAAACCGCGTGCTCAGCGTCAAGATGCTGGCCGATCCGGGGCGCGAGCTGAAGCACGAAGTGTCCGACGACGGCGTGGTCATTTCGGTTCCGACGTCCCCGCCGGACCCGATCTGTTCGGTCGTTGTATGTCGGGTCGAAGGGCCGCCGGACGTGGCCGTGATGCCGCTGGGGCCCGGCGCTGACGGCTCGATCGTGTTGCCCGCCTTGGACGCCGACCTGCACGGCCGGACGCTCCGGTATGAGTCCGGGCGAAACCGCGACAACATCGGTCACTGGACGGATCCCGAGGAATACGTCGAGTGGCCGCTGCGGGTCGAGCGGCCCGGTCGCTACGAGGTGATCGTGGAACTCGCTTCGACGGGCACGGGGAGCTTCGAGGTCGTCGCGGGCGCGCAGCGGATTCGCGCGACGGCCCCGAATACGGGCGACTACGGGAAGTTCACGAAAGTCACGATCGGCACCGTGGACCTGCCCGGGGGCCAGGTCGTCCGGCTCCAGGTACGCCCTGTCAAGGAGGGCTGGTCACCGATCAATCTGAAGTCGGTTCGGCTCTCGCCGGCCAAGTAGGGTTTTCGAGGCCGGGTTCCCCGGGGCCGACGAGCGGGTCATCGGGCCAGCGTCACCGCGACGAGGACGGGGGCGGCCGGAGTGCCAAGGTCGCGGAAGACGAGCTTCGTGACCTCGACCGGGCGCAGCGCCACCCCCAGCACGTTGAGGTGCCACGGGTCGCCTCGGAGCCCGCACCAGACCTCGGACGCCGTCGGCGGCGCAGTCCATTCCTCGATCGTCCGCCCGGTCACGAGCGGAACGGTCTGCGTCAGGCCGTCCGCGTAGTGGATTACATACTCGGCCACGGCGCTGGCCGGTCCGGTGCCGGCGTCTGACGGGGCCCATCCGTGCACGTTTCCCAGCAGGAAGAGGGCGCTGCCCCGGGCAGCGACGGGAATCTCCACTTCGCGGGGCCACGTCCGATCGGCCGGAGCCTTGTCGGAGTGCAGGACGATCAGGCCCCGGCCCTCATTGTGGGCGGGGTCGATGATCCGAAACGGCACGCCGCCCACGGTAGTCACGCCGACGGGCATCCCGGCCAGGACGAACTTGCCGGCAGGGACCACGCCGAAGGGCGCCGTGAACGGATCGGTGTTGGTCAGTGCCGACAGGTCGATCATCCGACAATCGCCCGGCCCCAGAGGGCTCTCGAGCGGGAGGTGGATCAGGCCGGGCGTGCGACCCGTCAGGGGCGGGGCCGTTTTCTCATAGGTCCGGACGACCGTGAGGAAGTCCCAGCGTGTGGGCTGGTCGGCGCGAGGAACTACTTCGATTCCGGGCGGGATCGCGCGGCCGGGCCTCGATTCGGGCAGGTGCAGCACGACCCGGCGCGGCTTGTGTCGCGCGGGCGGGTCGAACCGGATTTCCACGCCGTCGGTGCGTCCGCGGACGTGCAGGCTGAGCACGCCGAAGTGCGTGGGCGCGCGGTCGACGCGGATCTCGTTTCCGTCGGCCAGCCACCCATCGGGAACGGCCGCCAGGAGGTGGAGGTCCTCGCCCTGTTCGTGGACGAGCATGTGGCGCAGGAGGAGGGCGTAGTTGGAGGCCCCCGTGACGTGCGGGATCGTGTCACCCCATGCGAAGCGGCGCTTGTAGAAGATGCCCTCGGCGAAGGCGTGCGACGCGCTCGAGTGGAGCAGATACCAGTAGAAGTCCTCGACGACCTGTCGGTCGTCGCCGCGGGCGAGCGTCGTCATGGTCGTGTACGTGGACATGTACGGGTGGATGGCGTCCGCCGCGCCGAGCCAGCGGATCGTTCCTTCGACGAAGCCGCCCCCGTGGATTGCGCGGGCGTGGTGCAGGGTGGCCGCGACGCGGGGATCGTCCGCCGCAAACAGCTCCGTCGGCCAGAGGGTCTCGGTGTTGCCCCAGTGCGTGCCGGCCCCTTCCCAGCTCGGGGCGAGGTGATCCCGGCCGGTCCGCCGGCAGGCGGCGTCGATCGCGGCCCGATACATTGCGGCCTCCTCCTCGAGTCGGGCCGCTTCGTCATGTCTGCCGAGTGCCCGGGCGGCGTCGGCCGTGCAGAGCATGCCCCGCAGGTTCCAGAGGTCGTAGCCGACGATGCGGTGCTTGCCGTCCCAGAGGAATTCGCCGTCGGCCACGGCGGGCGGGAGCAGTCCGGCGAAGGGCGAGTCGGCCGGTTCCTGGCGGCGGGCCTTCATCGTCCATTCGACGGCCCGGCGCATCCGGGGGTAGACCTGCGCGAGCCATTCCCGATCGCCGGAGATCCTGTAGTACTGCCAAAGGACCCACACGGCCTGGCCGTTGGCATCGAGCTGGCCCTTCTGCGTTTCGAATCGGCCGTCGTCCCGCTGAGCGGCCAGATAGCTCTTGAGCGCGTTGCGCACCTCGTTCCAGAGGCCGGCCTCCTCCAGTTCCTGAATCTGGTAGCCGCCATCGCGGATGTAGAACTCGTCATAGAAGCCCTCGCCGCCGTGCAGCTCGCCGTGGTCGGCGGCGATGAGCTGGCACACGTGAGCGGCCCGCAGCGCGTGTGTCGCCTTTTCGCAGGGGACCTCGATGCGGGCGGCCGCGGCCATCAGCCCGTGCCAGTATTCCCGCGTGCGGCCGAGCCAGAGATCGGCGTCCTGGGTATCGACCGACCGTTCATGCTCCAGGGGGGCGAACGGGATGCGTACGACGTGCTCGGCGTGCGTCCCGGGTTCGAGTGTTCGCGCGAGCGGCTCGCCGACCGGACGATCCGACCCGAGCAGCTCGCACCGCACCCGGGCGGCGCAGGGGGTCGGTCCCTCGTTGGTCACCTTCACGCGGATCCAGTTCAGGAAGTTCTCGCCCTCGCCTGGGCCGTCGAAGGCCGACTTCCAGTCCTTGACCCACGGCAGCGGCGTGGCCCAGATCGTGAACTCGTATCGCACGGGTCCGTCCCGGGCCGTGAGCAGGATCACGGGCAGCCAGCCGTCCATCAGCGTCTTGGTCTGCTCGCGGCTGAGCGGCGTGAGGGCCCGGCCGAAGCGGATGCGAACCCGGCGGTTGCCCGAGAGCACAAGCTGGTTCTCGGGCGTGACCCGCGTGCCGTCCCGATAGTCCTTCAGCCCGATCACGTTCCAGGAGTTCTGGAAGTAGTCGAACGGCTCGGCCGCTCGATCCGCGGCCGCCGGGACGAGAAGCGCCGCCGCCCAGGCCGCGCGCGACAGGAATGGAGTCATCACGGTATCTGCCTCCCCAGGGGCGTCGCGGCCTCCGTTCCAGGGCCTTTTGTGCGCCGCGCCTTCTGAGACATTACGGCACCATTCGGAAGAGCCGTCCGTCGCCCGGGGCGAGCTTGACTGTCAGCTCGCCGGATGGATGCGGCGGGTCCGCGTCGGACCATTGGCCCGTCCTGCGGTCGAGTTCCTGAAGTCTGCGCCCGGGCAGTGAGACCTTCAGCACAGCCGTGGCCGGGTCCTTATAGCTGCGATTGACGATCATGAACGCCGTCGTCCGACCGGACTGGCCGAACAGTCCCAGGACGAAGGCCCCGCCGCCGACCTGTACGGGGCAGTCCGCGGAAATGGCCTCGGTTCCGTAGGGCAGCGGGGGCGTGTGATAGACGCCCACCGAATCCAGCTCCAGCAGCGCCGGGCCGAGCCTGGCGATCTCCGCGTTGAGGGCGGCCACGTCCCTGGCCAGGGGCGAGGGCTTGCCGTCCTGATAGAGGCCGTTGTAGGCCTTGGGGCCCCAGTAGGTGAAGTAGCTGATGCCCCGCCCCCCGTAGGCCATCGTCGTGAAGACGAGCCATCGCATCTCGTCGGCGGTGGGGAGGCGCCAGATCTTCTCCACCGTGCTGGCCTGAATGATGTTCAGGAACGGCCGGTTTGCCTCCTGCGCGGCCAGACGGATCAGGGCGAGGTTGAGGAAGTACTGGTGGCCGTCGGCCGTTTTGAGGAAGTGGTAGTGGTCGTAGCTGATGAGGTCGGGCTTGACGATCTCGACGAACTGCTTGAGGTGCTCGCGGTAGGCCAGCACCGTCCGGTCATCCGGTCCGACGCCCGCCAGATTCCGCGGGTAGCCGACCCTCGCCCGCTCGGCCTTGTCGGCGGACACCCCGAGCTGGGCCTCGGTGGCGTAGGTCGGGAAGAGGTTGATGTACGCCAGGTGGGCCGGGTCGCGTTCGCGGAGGTAGGCCACCAGGCGGCCCAGGGCGGGGAATGCGGCGGCTCCGGGTTCATCCCCCAGATAGTACGCCTCGAGGGCCGGGTGCTTTTTCACGCGGTCGATGAGCGCGTCGAGCTGCGGCCGCCGGGCCTCGTCGTCCAGGACGGCCGGGTTCAGCAGGTCGCTGGTGAGCATGGCACGCAGGCCGTGCCGTGCCGCCACGTCCAGGCCGTCGACCGGCACCCACGTGAGGTTGTAGTGTTCGGCGGCCACACGCGCGAGGGCTTCGTCGGTGGGCGGCGGCGGGCACCAGAACGTGATGATGAATTGGCGCTGCGTCCAGCGGGCCGCAGGAGGCGCGGACTGACCATCAGCCGAAGCGGCGGCCAGGAACACAGTGGCGGCCGCCGGGATCACTGGGCTCATCATGGCGATGCCTTCCTGTCAGCGACCTTGTTGCTGACGACCTGCGTTTTCGCTGCTCAGCCGGACCGACCGCGGGGTGAGGCGACCTGTCCGTGGTCTGTCCGTCATGCTGCCCGCGGGCGCGACAGGCTGCTTCGTCGGGACTGGGCCCGGGGGGCCGCCGGGCGCTCTACGGCCCGCCTCGAACACGGGGCCCGCGTGGGGCTCATGGTAGCTGTGAAGGGCCTTTGAGACCAGGGCCTTCTGGGCGGAAGGGTGCGTCCTGACGCGCCGGTGGCCCAGGGCCCGCGCAAGGCCGGGTTCGTTCACTTGCGCAGCCTTGCGCCGACGGCGGAGGCTTCTACGGGCAGAGCGGCGCGGGCGGATGGCCCGGTCCGTTGAAACAGGCCTGGAAGACGGCGAAGTCGTTCACATCGACGTCGCCGTCTCCATCGGCGTCGGCATTGGCGCATCCGGGGGGAGCGGCCTGGCCGGCCCCGTTGAAACACGCCTGGAAGCGGGCGAAGTCCTCGATGTCCACGTCGCGATCCGAGTCGTAGTCTCCATAGGCGTCGGCGATCCGCAGGATGGCTTCGGGGACGTCCGAGGTGGCCCCGTAGGCGCTGCCGAGGATCGTGCGGGCCTCGGGCACCGGCACTCCGTCGGCCATGCCGATGTGGAACAGGCGGACCGTTCCATCGTCGGCGATCCCCTTGTCGCCGATCCCGAGGAAGACGCGGACGGTGCCCGGCTCGAGCGGCTCGAGCGTCAGCCGCGCGAAGCAGAACGGGTCCGCCGCGATGGTATCCGTGTTCGTCAGGTCGATTGCATTGGCGTTGTCGATGCCCGTTCCCCCGCTACCGGGCAGCGGGGTTCCTCCGTAGGTCGCGAACCACCGTTCGTCATCGTTCTCGATGGCGATGCCGGCCGTCACGCGGCCGCCGTCGTCGCTGAGCACCTGTACATCGAGGCTGATGCCGTCATAACCGGCCGTCACGAAGGTCTTGCTGATCCAGATGTACAGATCAACGGGCCGGCCGACGCGGGCCCGCACGTCGGGGTTGTTGATCTCGAACAGGCCGCCGTGATCGGAGGTCTCGGCCAGCCAGATCACATTTACGGTCTGGCCCGGCGAACGGGCGGCCGCCAGGGCCGCAGCGAGGATTACGACCAGCCGGGCCGGCGTGCCTGTGCGGCGGCCCGGTCCGCCGGTCCGGCCGGCGGCGATTCTGTACGCCCGGGTGCGGGCGGCCGGGCGGTCCGTGGCACAAGTCCGGGGGCTCGCCTTCATGATCCGCCCTCCGTCAGCATCGCCACGAAGAGGTCGCGATCGCGCGCATCGACCACCCCGTCGCCGTCGAGATCGGCCCGCGGGTCGAAGAGCCCGGCGTTGAGCACGCTCGAGAAGCCTTTGATATCGAAGTTCGTGACCCGCCCGTCGCCGTTGAAGTCGCCCAGTCCGCTCTGGCCGTTGATGACGGCCCGGATGCCCGTGCGCGACACGACGGCCGCCCGGCCCGACTCTTCAAAGGCCACCACATCCAGGCGGTGGTGTCCGCTGGTGATGCCGCCGATGGTCCGCGAGAACACGAAGCGGTCCTCCTGGGCCCCGAGCCCCTGGCCGGACCGCGCCAGCGCGACCACGTCCGCCGACGGCGGCTGGTCCAGGAAGAAGTGCGCCCGCCTGATGGTGCCGTCGGGCGAGCGGATCTGGAACTTGAAGGCGGTGGTGGTGATGGTCTGGCCCGCGGCCGGTGCGGTGATTTCCACCGGGGCGGGGCGTCGGTCCAGGTACAGGACCTTCCGCCAGGTCTCGAAGATCGGGGGCGTGCCGCCGGGACGATGACGAAAGGCGATCACGGTCAGGTAATGCCGCCCTTCCGAGAGGCTCGTCGCGTCGATCGTTTGGCGATAGAGGCCCTTCCGGAGGCCGCCGACATCCACGCCCCCGTACTCGAGCGGCGCGGCCTGCGTGAGGAAGTGCTCGAATCCGTATCCGACGGAGGCGGGGTCGGTTCCGTCCACGCGGCCGTTCCCGTTGATATCGAGGCCCGCGTCGATCCGGAGCATCGCGAAGTCGTCCTCGTCGGGGTCCAGGGGGTCGGCGTCCGTCGTTTCGAGGCGGACCTCGAACGAATCGGCCGTGATCACGTCGAGGCTCGCCAGCCGCCGCCTTCCGTTGGGGGTATCCGGCGGATCGGGCGGGATCGTCGAGTCGACGGGGGTGACGAAGAGTTCGCCGTCGGGATTGGCCGGGCCGTAGATCACGTAGCCGCGGTTGTGGGTGTGGCCGGAGACGGAGGTGTTTCGCGGCACGCGGATGGAGACCCAGCCGCCGGCCCCGACGGTGACGACGTCGAGGATATCGTTGTTCGGATCGACCGCCGGGTCGGTCGCGTTGCCCGTCAGCTCCCGGAGCCGCGTGCCCTGGGCGAAGCCCGTCTGGACGGTCCGCTGGTCGTAGCCGGCGTCGTGCCGGTCGTTCAGGCCGACCAGCAGGCTGTTGGACCGTTCGAAGATCAGCACGTCGTCGAAGCCCGGGTGCGCCGGATCGCGGCGTTCGGCGTAGGTCCAGCGGGCGTACTCGTTGTGGATGTCGACGAGCCTGACGATCTGCTCGCCGTAGGCGCCGCCGAGGGCATCGCCGCGGCCTTCCTTCGGAAACGAGACCGGCCCGAACTCATCCGCCCGGAAGTAGACCACCGGCGAACCCGTCCGCGTCAGGATGTACGCGTGTGCCAGGTTGCTGTCTCCGGGGGCGGGCTGGTCGTGGCTCTGGGCAAATGTCACGCCGAAGTCGCCGTCGTTGGCGTTCCCGTCGAAGATCTGATCGACGCTGGCCGTGACGATCGCTTCCCAGGAACCCAGGCCGTTGCCGGACAGGTTGTCCCGGAGGCTGAAATAGAGCGGAAAGTCGAGGGTGTCGCGGTTGCCCTGGACGCCGTCGGCGGTGTTGCAGACGCCGGCTCCGGACTTGCACACGTAGCCTGCGTGCCAGCCGAGGTTCGCGTCGAAGATCTCCATGAAGGAGAACGGCGTGGTGGGCGAGCCGTCCAGGTTGGCGGGCCCGCGGTTCCAGACCTGCCGGTCGTAGAAGTCCCGGAGGAACCAGTCGGGCATGTGCTTGGCCGCGTCGATCCGGAATCCGTCGGCCCCGATCACCTCGAGCATCCATTGCGTGTATCGCAGCAGCAGGCCTGTGGCATTCTCGAGGTACGGGTCGCCTGCCATCGGATCGGCCGTGTTGAAGGGGTGAATGCCGATCGTGTTGGGCGGGAGCTCGCGGTCGGGATAGAGCGCGCGGTTGGCTGGGTCCGGGCGATCGTACACGCTGCCGGCCGGGATGTTGTTCGGGTCGCCCGCCGTTACGGGGTGACGGATGAGGGTATGGTTCTTTTCCTGGGCGATGTCGATCAGGCCGGCCAGGCGGCATCGGATCGGATCGCCCTGGCAGTCGTCCAGGCGCCAGTGGAAGTCGCCGTATGGGTCGCCCGGGTGCGTAAGAACGAAGCCGGGATAATCGCCGGCCGCCAGGAAGCCGGGCGTATTGTTGTCACTCGTGGAGTTGTGGTTGAGGACCAGGTCGACGAAGGTCGCGATGCCGGCCTTGTCCTGCTCCCGGATGACGGCGAGGAACTGGTCCCTGGTCCCGTAGCGTGTCGGCGCCGCGGGGCTGCCCAGGTCGAAGCGGTCGAAGACGTTGTAGCCGATCGACGATGCCCCGCCCTCTCCCTTGCCGGGCGGCGGGACCCACACGCGCCCGTAGCCGGCCAGGAAGGCGTCCGCGGTGCGGTCCTCCATCGTCCGCCAGGAGGTCTCGAACCATTGGAGCGTGACGGGCGTGACCTGCCCCCGCGCCTGGGAGGGCCCCGCGGCCAGCCACGCCAGCCCCGCGAAGACCAGCGCGCCCCGACGGAAGAAGGCCGTTGCCGAACGGGTCAAGCGGCCCGCACGGGGGGCCCATCTCCCGGCGGTCCGGTCGGTTCGCTGCGCCGCCGTTTTTCGGCCGGACTGCGCTGGCGGTATCACGCTGCGCAAGGAAGGAGGGCTCCTGCCGCCGGCCTCGTCACCGCCGACGCCGCAGGAGCAGCGCGCTGCCGGCCAGGAGCAGGACGGTCGCCGGCTCCGGGATCGTGTACACGCGCTCGATGCCCGCCAGCGCGTTGACCTCGAACACGGCGATCGGGTTGGCCGCGGTGACTTCGAACCACGTCGTATTCGCGTTGACGCTCCGGAAGTCGTCACCGATGGCGTCCCACGAGCCGGTGACCACCGCCTTCCACTGGTACCACCCGGGTGCGAGGCTCTGCTGATACTGATAGAGGCCGCCGCCCAGGGGGACCATGGCCGTGGCGGGATTGGCGTTGTCCCATCCCTGCCAGTCACCGACGGCCGTCCACGTGCCCGGGTCCGTGCTCACGCCGAGGCGACCCCAGTTGCCCCGCCAGCCGTCCTGGATGTCGTTCGTGTTGAACGTGATGGTCACGTTCCCGGCGCCGTCGCCGAAGAACCAACTGTTGCCGCTGCCCGGCCAGTTCTGCGACCAGTCCCCGATGGTGATCTTGAACTCGTGCCGGCCGGGGACGTTCGTGAGATCCGCCTGCCAAAGGCCCCCGCCCATGTCGGTCATGGGAAGACCGGCGGGGTTCCAGCCATTGAAGTCGCCCGCCACGTAGTACGCGCCGAGCGCCGGGGCGGCCAGCAGCACGACGCTGAGCCAACCGATCGTCCTGCCCATTTGTTGCCTCCTCCTGAAGGGACCGGTGATGAGCCGTCGCGGCCGCGGGGCGGCGACGGGGTCCCCATGCATCAACCTCCGCAGGCCGGGGGACTGCCCGACCCGTTGAAACACGTCTGGAACACGGCAAAGTCGTTCACGTCGACGTCCTGGTCGTCGTCCTGGTCCATGCAGGCGCAGCGGGCTTGCAGGTCCGGGGGCAGTTCGGCCGGCCACGGATTGCCCGGCCCGTTGAAACAGACCTGAAACGTCGCAAAGTCGTTCACGTCCACGTCGCCGTCCGCGTCGCCGTCCTGGGCCACGCTGCCGCACAGCTCGACGGTCAGGAACTGCTCATCGGGCACGGCGGTCAGGTCGGGTTGGGACCCCAGCATGGCCGCGGGCCCGGGCAGAGGCGGGAAGATGTGGTTGGACACCCAGGCGTCGTCGTTCTCCCCGACCAGCAGGACCAGTAGCCGGACGGGCCCGACGAAGTCCGCCGGCAGGCCGATGTCGGCCAGGGGGATCCGCGCCTCCAGGCCGGTGGTGGCCGTTCGCGCGTGCGTGGCCTGCGGCTCGGGGTCCTGTCCGCCGACGCTGCTGACGCCCAAGACGTTCTGCGTGTCGAGCGCCAGTTCCAGGTTGTTGGGGTTGTTGCCGCCCTCCAGCGTGCCCGCGCCGCTGTTGGGAGCGTTGGCACCCAGGTAGTTGTCCGTGTTGAGCTGGAGGTCGCCCAGGTTGACGTAGACCGTCCCGCCGAACGCGTTGACCGTGAGGGCGTAATCCGGGGCGAAGCCGTCATCCAATGTGGTACCGTTCAGTCCGGTCAGTCCGTTGGGGCCCGCGTTGTCGGCGAGCTGCGGGGCGTCCCCTCCGGGGATGGTATCGAACAGCAGGACGTACTTGTGGCCGTTGGTCGCCAGATTGCCTGTGATGCCCAGGAGCAGCGCGTCGCCGGCGCGCCTCGCGAAGAGCGCGTCGGCCTCGGAACCGTTCGGACCCGCGGCCGGGCTGCTCTGGTCGCCGAAGCCGGTGGCGCATGTCTGGGTCGCCACCAGGCTGCCCGGGCCGAAGTCCGCCGGGATGTTCTGCCCGTCGATCGACGGGATCGTCCGGTCCGCGCCGAACGTCACCGTCGCGAACTGATTGCCCTCCCAGAGCGCATAATCGTTCGGCCCGTCGCCCAGATTGGGCGTTCCCGGCGGCAGGCCCGGGAGCGTCTGGTTCGATTCGTACCCGCCCCCGCCGGTGATCATGACCATGATGCGGATCTGAGCGGGCTTGACGGCCAGTCCGAGATCGGCCCAGGGGATGGCCGCCTCGAGACCGGAGGAGGCCGTCGCCGCATTGTCGGCACTCGTTGCGTCCACGCCCAGGATGTTTCGCATGTCGAAGGCCGCCTTCAGGCCGTTGGGGTTCGAGCCGCCGATGTCCTGGTAGAGCGTTCCGTCGCCGGTGTTCGGGCCGGTCCGTCCGATGAATGTGCGCGTGGCCGTGACGGGTTCCAGACTGCACGGATCGAGCACTTCCGTATTCAGGAAGTGGTACAGGTTCACGTGCAGCGCCCCGGCCGTGTCGACCGCCAGCGCGTAATCCGGCTCGAATTCCAGATCGAAGAATGTCGCCTCAAGTCCCTGGACGGCAAACGGCGGACCGCTCAGGCCATAGCAGTACGGCGGCTCGTTCAGCGACCCGCCGGCGATACCCAGCAGGAAGTTCTGCCCTATGCCCGGCGTCAGATCCGTATCGAGCAGCAGGATCATCGCGTTGCCGTTGGGCTCGAGGTTGCCCGTCACGCCGACGTACAGATACGTGCTGTCGGCCGTGACGTAGAGCTGATCGGCCTCGGAGCCCCCCGTGGGCAGGGCGTCGCCGAAGGCCGTGTAGGTGCTTTGAACGGCCAAGGGCGGTCCGAACTCGCCGGGGATGTTCTGGCCGTCCACCGTAACGGCGGCGGTCGGCGAAGCGCAGACCATCACAGCCAGAGAACCGAGCAGTACCGACAGGGCAGAGCGTATGCCAGGCATTGGGTGCTCCTTTACCGTCCCCCCATTCTTGAGCAGACGCGGACCCGCGTGTCGCGGCCGTTCGCAGGCATTGCCTGTTCCCACTCCTGCGGCGGGGCGGCCGCCCGTTCCTGACGGGCCACGATGCAGCGACAGACTTGATCCGGGCGGCCCGGCCCGTGACGCTGCGTGCTCTCTCTTACTTATAGTGGCGGCTGCAACCGCTTGTCAAGCCGAAAGAAGGCGTCGGGCCCCAGCCGCAGGGGGCGGGGGAGGTTTCGCTCTGGACGGTGCGGTACCGACGAAGCGCCACCCGCCGGGCTTTGGGCTGAGGCGCGCCCGCCCCAGGAACCCTCTGACCGGGCGGCCCAGACCCCGTCGGCTGCGGTTCGAGTATGGCTTATGCGGCGCGACCCGCCCGCGTCGAGTCAGGCCGGACCCGGGGATGCGGGAAGATGCCCGCGGGGGGGCAGGCCGCGTGACGGCGTGTCGTGGTGGGGGCTCCGAGGGGGTATAATAGTATGTCAGCCCGCCGCTCTCTGAGGGACCCTCGTGACGTGCCCCTTCCCCCAGACCGAGCCTGCTGAGGACGCCCGCATCGTCGCCGCCGCCCTCGACTGGACGAAGGCCCGCCTTACGCGCGTCTCGCTCGGAACGGCCCTGTGCGTACTGGGCGGGGCGACGCTGGCGTCCCTGCTGGCGTTTGTCGTCGCCGACCATTACCTGCCCGGGGGGGTGCCGCTGAGGCTTCGAAACATCGGGCTGGCCGTTTATGCGACGGCCATGCTGGTCGCGGCGATCGTGCTGATCTTCCTGCCGGCGGCTCGACGGATCAGCGACGTGTACGCGGCACGGCTCATTGAGCGCCGGCACCCGGCGTTCCGGAACTCGCTGACGAACGCCGTCCAGCTCGAGAAGCGGGCCGACCTGCCCGGCTCGATACGGGCTGCGCTGGTGGCCCGGGCTGCGGCCGACGTGGCCTCCGCAGATCTGCGGCGGGCCGTTGCTCTCGATCGCCTGCGCCTGGCGGGCATGGGGCTGGGGGTCGTGGCCTTCGCCTTCCTGATTTACTCCGCGGCCGCTCCCAAGCCCGTCTGGCCCAGCGTGCGGCGGGCCCTGGGCTCATCCATCCCGGCGCCGACGCGGACCCGGATCGTCCATCTCGAACCGGCCGACAACGCGTGCGCCCTCATCGGCCGCCCCGTGACGTTCGTCGCCGCACTGGGCGGTCGCATGCCCCGCGAGGCCGTCATTCAGTTCAGCCTCGACGCCGGGGCGACGCTGCTGAGCGGCCAGCGGCTGGTGCTGAGCCGGGCGGGTCGCGGCAGCGGGCAGGCGACCGAACTATGGCAGGCCACGAAGCCGGGCCCCGACGTTCAGTACTCAATGTACTGGAAGCTGGTCGCGGGCGATGCCGAATCGTCCTGGAGGCGACTCATCGTCCGTCCGCCGCCCGATGTGGCCGCCCTGCGGTTGACCTGCACATATCCCCGCTATACGGGCATGCCGCCTCGCGGCATCTCGCCCGACGAGCGGGCCGACGTCCAGGCCGTCGTCGGAACGCAGGTGACCGTCGAGGCCGAGACGAACGTCCCCGTGCGCGAGCCGGCACTGGTCGTCTGCCCCGCGGGCGGCGTCGAGACGCAACTCCCGATGCGATACGTGGACCTTGATCCGCAGCGGATCGCCGGTGAGTTCGTGGTTCAGCAGGACGGCGACTATTACCTGCGGTTCTATGACCGCACGGGCGAACCCAATCACGACCCCATCCGGTACGCGATCCGCGCGCGGCCCGACGAACCGCCCGCCATCCGGCTCGTCGAGCCCGCGGGCGATCTGGAACTCGCGGCCGACGACGGGATGCGACTGGAGGCCGAGGTTACGGACGACTTCGGCCTGGCGGCATTGGCGATTGAGTACCGGTGCGGCGGCCGGACCGACGCGATTTCGATTCCCCTTCCGCCGACCGCAGGGGGGCCGGCGGCGGAGGGCTCTGCGCCCACGAGCACCGGTCCAGCCGATCACGACTCCGCGTCAGCGGACCGGGCGTCCGGGGCGAGGCCCGTCGCGTGGCCTCGGCGCGTCACCGTACGGACGGTCGTGCCGGTGGCACAGTTCGGCGCCCGCCCGGGCGAGACGATCGAGTGGCAACTGGCCGCGTCGGACAACCGCACGGGCCCCGACTCGGCCGGCGGCGAGCCGGCTCCCCAGAAGGGCCTGGGACCGCTCCGGCGAATCGTGATCCGCACAGCCGAGTCGATCGCCGCGGCGCCGTCGTCGGCCGAAGTCGCGCAGCCGCCGTCGTCCGCCGAGCCTGGAGTGCCCGCCACGCAGACCGCCGAGGGCCGGGCCGGTCAGACCTCGCCGGATGCGGACGCGCAGCCCGGCGAGCAGCCGGAGGACCGCCCCGACATGGCCTCCGCCAAGCCTGCTCCGCAGGTGCCTAACGACATGCAGGCGGAATCGGCGCCGGAGGCTGAATCGCTGCGGGACTTTCTCCGCCGGCACGAGCAGGAACTGAGCAAGCTCCGCGAGCACCTGCTCAGTGCGGCCGAGGCGCAGGAACCCGAGCACTCCGATGCTTCCAAGGAAGCGGCCGGGCCCGATGCGTCCCAGCCTCCTGGGGATGAGTCAAGTGCCGCAAAGACCCGGCCCGAAATCGCCCAGCGCCAGGATGACCGCGGCGAGGCCGGCGAAGATTCTGCGATCACGGAGCTGTCTGCCGCTCCCACTGCGCCCCGCGGGGGGCCGACCCAGCCCGTCGAGCCGGCCGGCGAAGGTGCAGAGAGCCAGCCCTCGGAAAAACCGGCATCCGACCGCGCCGAGGCTGTGGCGGCCCCGGAAGCACGGGCCGTTCGGCACGAGAACGACCGCCAGCATCAGACCCCGACGCGAGCCCCGACCGGAACGGAAGGATCGGAGTCTGCCGAGCAACAGGAGCACCGCGAGGCCCCGGATTCCGGCGACGGGTCGAAGCGGCACGAGGGTGAGGGCGAAGGAGAGGACGAGCGCGACTCGCGCGATACCGGAGAGGGCCGGGAGGCTCACGAGGCCGAGGCTTCCGAGCAGGCCGACGGCCAAGGCAAGTCCGATCGCCAGTCCCGAGCCTCGCCCCAGGCCCCGAGTAAGGGTCGGGGATCTGAATCCGCCGAAGGCCGCGAGGAGCATGAAGCGTCCGACTCGACCGAAGGTACAGGCGAAGGGTCGAAGCGACACGGGGGTGAGGGTGAAGGAGAGGACGAGCGCGGCTCGCGCGATACCGCAGAGGGCCGTGAGGCTCGCGAGGCCGAGGCTTCCGAGCAGGCCGACGGCCAAGGCAAGTCCGATCGCTCAGCCCCGACTCCTGCGGAGGTCGCCACCGGAGGCGAAGGATCCCAAGCCGACCAACACCCGGGCGAAGCCCCCTCCGAGGCCAAGGGTGAAGCCTCGGCCGCAGGTGGCGGCCACCCGGAAGGCACCGCTGACGGCCGCGCTCCTGGCGAGAAAGTTTCTGCCGACGCGCCCGGTGCGGCCGACCGCGGCGGCGTCCGTTCGACCGCGGACGTCGCGAAGCCCGGCGGCGACCTCGCCCAGCCTCAAGGCGAGTCACCCGCCGGGGCGACTGTCAAGCGGCCCGGCTTCGGCCCGGCCGGCGGGGGCTCAGCGCCCATGACGGGCGGCCGCGACGAGTCCCGGGGGCCGGCTCCTTCCGCGCAGCCGCCCGGGCAGGCCGACCCGCCGAGGCTGGAGGGTCTCGGCGACGTGCTGCCGGTGATCGATGCGCTCGAACAGCGGCTGCGGAAGAAGGAGCTGACCCCGGAGCTACTCGAGGACTTAGGCTGGGACGAACAGCGGGCGGAGGATTTCGTCCGCCGGTTCCGGAGGGCCGAACGCGCCCTCCGCGAGCATGCCGGCGTCGGACCGGTCGGGCGTATCGAGACCACGACCCGCCCCTCCCGCGTCGTCGAATCTGCGGCCGGGGCGTCAGAGGACGTGGCTGTGTTGGAGAGTTCCCACGTGCGGCCGACCGACAATACCAATCAGCTCTTCGAGGTCGGCCGGCAGAAAATCACTGAGGAATACCGCGACATCCTCCGCGCCTATTACGAATCCGTTTCCGCCGGCCACGCATCGACCCGGCCGACCCGGTAGGGCCTCCGGCCGGTACGCCCAAGGAGGTCGGGCCGAAGGTGTGCCGAGCCTGATGGGTCCGTTGGCTTGAGACCCCCCCGCTTTCCGCGGGTAGACTGAGTAGTGTGACGATCGAACGCCTCCGCACGCTTCATCAGGCTCGCCCGTTCCGTCCCTTCACCATCCACATGGCCGACGGGAAGAGGATCCGCATCACGTACCCGGAGACATTGGCTTACAGTCCCTCGGGACGATCCATCTTTGTGGCCCTGCCCGATGACAGCTTCCACCATATCGACCTGCTCATGGTCGTGCGACTCGAAGTGTCCGACCGTGCGGCACGCCGCCGGCGCCGCCGGTCCGCGTGACGTCCCGTCGGCTGTAAGCCGAAGGCCGCCGGAGTGACAGGCACAAACACCCGAACGGCGACGCCCGTGACGAGCCGGTGAAGACGGGATCTGCGCAGCGGGCCTCAGCGCAGCTCAACCGGTTCGCCTGGGCACACGCCGACCCGGTCCTTGCCGCTGCGTTTGGCTGCATACAGGGCCTCGTCGGCGGCCTCGAGCAGTTCCTGTGCCGTGCTCACGCGCGCCTTCCACAGCGAGGCCACCCCGGCACTCATCGTGGGCCGGGGGACCACATCCATGAGCTTGGCCCGCTGGGCAAACAGGCGGATTGTCCGTTCGGCCACCGACTCGGCATCGGCCGCTGAGGCGGAGGGCAAAACCAGCAGGAACTCATCGCCGCCCATGCGGATAGCCAGGTCGTTGCCGCGCAGGCACTGCCGCAGCAGCTCCCCGACGAATCGCAGTAGCTCATCCCCCGCCGGATGCCCCAGCGTATCGTTGACTCGCTTGAAGTGGTCCACGTCGAGCAGCACGATCGCCAGGTCGTGGCCGCGCCGGCGTTGTGCCTCGACGATCTCGCCGAACTTATCATCGAAGAGCCGGCGGTTGCCCAGCCCGGTCAGCGGGTCGGTCCAGGCCCTCCGTTCTACCCGTCGAAGCTCCCGATGGATGCGCTGCGTCTCGGCGCTGACCCTCCGATCCATCGTCCGCTCCAGCCGCGCGGCCCGCTCCCGGGCCTCGTCCAGTCCGCCCTGCATCTGCCGGAACGCCCTGGCCAGGCGGCCGATCTCGTCGTCGCGATCGGTCGGCAGGGCGGGCAGCCCGCCGGACTCCACCGCCGACTCCACCTGTTCCGAAAGTGTGCGGATCGGCTTCAGAACGTAGCGGCTCAGCAGCACGGTCCCCAGGAAGATCCCCGTCGCCCCGATCCCCACGAGGGAGGCGAAGTACACCCAGGCCTCCTGCAACGAAACGGCTCGACCCGTTCCGGCCGCAGCCACGTAGAACGTGCCTCCCGTGAAGGCGCCGATCAGCCGCCGGATCGGCAGTACACCCACTGCCACCCGACCGTCCGGCCCCGGCGCGGCCACGGTCAGTCGCCGGAATCGATCCGTTCCGGCCGTCTGTGCCACCACGGGCTCGATGAGCCGCGCCTCTCCGCCCGCCAGGACCGGTCGGCCCACCGCGTCCAGCAGCAGCACGCCTCGCACGTCCGGGCACGCCGCGCGCAGCGTCTCCCACACGAACGCCTTGCGATCATCCGAGGAGTAGGCGGCATCTGCGGCCGGCACCGCGGCGGCCTCCGCCAGCGTCCGGAGGCGCACTTCCAGCGCACGATCGCTCGTCCGGTGGATCTGGTACCCGCAGAGCGCCACCGACGTGAGCACCGTCGAGGCTGCCGTGAGGAGCACGGCCAGTAGGGCAACCCGCCGCACGCCATCCTCCCTGAAAGGCGGCCGGCGGCGGCACCAGGCCCCGCGACCGCTTGGCACTCTGTTATCGGTTCTGGCGGGGGGATGATTTAGAGCCGGGTCCTTTGAGCCTGCGGCCATCCGGCCCGTCAATGTCGGGCGGGAGGCGCGTGTGCCGGGCGCCGAGGCGCCCGATCGGGTCAAAGAATCTGTCAGGCCTCGACGTCCAGATGGAGACGGCCGGCCTCGTCGACGGTAATGCCGTTCTGCTCGTCGCTGACTTGTTCGGGTGGGGCCTCGGGACCGGGCTCGCGGAAGGCGCGGCCCCGGCCGCCCGTTCCGCCGCCGTCGGCGTTAATCCTTGTGTCGTCGTCGCTTACGGATACGGTTGTGTCGCGCTGGTCAACCGCGCGGACTTGGCTTCGAAAGGCGTTGTCCTTCGCTTCGGCCTCGGATCTCTGGATGGCCGCCGCCTGTTGCTGCGCCTGCGAGGTTTGCAGGGTCGCCCCGATGATCGTGGGTGGTATGGCCGACATCGCAGCCACCAGTCAAGCGGGTATCGAATCCGGTCGGCCCGCCGGATAAAGTATCGGCCTTCGGCGGGCGCCGTCTTGAAGCGAGTGTGGAAGTCTGCCCGCCCGAACGGGGCGGTTCCGACGGCTTGGTGGTGCGGTCGGAGCCGCCGACCCCCCGGCGGGCAGCCAGATCACCTCCGACTGCAGGCCGGGCGCTTTTTCGGGGCCAGATCCACCTTGCGGGCTTCGCTGATCCTGACCCGTCGGCCCGTCCGGGACGATTCGTATGCCGCCAGGGCGACTGCCAGGGCCGCCCCACCCGCGTCGATCCCGCAGTCGAGGTCGGAGTTCTTCCGAAAGGCCGCCACGATCTCCTGGACCTCCACATCCCAGCCGCCCCACTGGGCCTGCCGCTCGACTACCCGGCTTTCGAAGACGACTTTCTTGCGCACGTCGGGTGTGACCATCCCGCGGGTGACGGTGACCGTTCCGGCCCCCGCGTAGTCCTCGACGATGTAGCCCTTGTCGCCCATGATCTCGACGCCCTGCCAGCCTGCCGGGCTCGTCCAGCCGACCTCGATGTAACCCAGCACCCGCGGGTTCTCGAACTCCAGCAGCAGGAGGGCCACGTCGTCCAGGGGGATGGGCTTCCTGAGGGTCCGCGCGATCGCCTGGACACTGCGGACCGGCCCGAGGAACCACTGCGCCAGGTCGAACGCGTGGACGCCCATGTCCAGCATCGCCCCGCCGCCGGCGTTCTCCGGTTCGTAGAACCAGTCGTCCTTGGCCCACCCGGGCAGCGGCCCCGCGTGCGCGAAGCGGATGCGAAGCATGTACGGCTCGCCGATGACCTTGGCCCTGAGCTGCTCCCGGATGCATCGGTTGCCGCGCTTGAACCGATGCGAGAACCCCACAACGAGTTTCCGCCCCGAGTCCTTCACGGCCTTCCGGATGCGGGCGATTTCCTTCATGCTGAGGGCGGCGGGCTTTTCCAGGATCACGTGGGCCCCGTGCCGCAGGGCCGCCACCGCCTGCTCCATGTGGAACCGGTTGGGGCTGGAAACGGAGACCACGTCGGGCTTCTCCGACGCCAGCATCTGCCGGTAATCGCGGTACGTGCGGACGTCGGCCTTGAGGCCCTTCATCGCCTCGAGTCGCTCCGGGTTCGGGTCGCAGACGGCGACCAGGTCCACATCCGGCGTCCGCAGGTACCCGGGGACGTGCAGATGCTCGGCGATCGACCCGCACCCGATGACGGCGGCCTTCCACAGTTTCGCCACGTGGCTTCTCCTTCGCGCTGACGATGCAACTTGCGTTCGGACAGCACCGATCCCGCTACACTATACGCGCGGAGCCGCCTGCGCCCACCGGGGTCACAGCAGGCGATGGCGCAGCAGCAGCAGGAGCCCGGCCCACGGCCCGACCACCAGCGCCAGGGACAGCAGGCACAGCGTCGCCACATCCGGATACAACCCGTAATGCAGCAGGCTGAACAGCCGCAGTCCCACGGTCAGATACCCCGGGGGGGCCACGAGCTGCGAGCACGCCACCTCGCCCATGGACAACGCCGTTACCGCAAACGCCGCGAGCAATGCCGCGCCCGCGCACTGAGGCCAGAGCAACCGCCGCCAGATGGCCGCCTCTCCGGCTCCGTCCGCCCGCGCGACGAGTTCCTGCTCGGCCGGAATCGCCCGCACCGCCGGCACCATCAGGATCACCGCCACCGGCAGAAACCGGAACAAAAAGGCCAGGACCAGCACGACCGGCGAACTGTACAGCGCACCGAGCGGCCCCGGCCGATTCAGCAGCAGGATCAGCGAGATCCCCAGCACCGGCCCCGGAATCGCCAGCAGGATCACCAGCCCCGCCGCGATGAGCCCCCGCCACCAGCGCCGGCGAACCAGCCACCAGGCCAGTCCCAGGCCGAAGAATCCGGCCAGCGCCCCGGCCGAGACGCTCGTGGCCACCGAGGTGACCAGCTCGTGCCGGAAGCCCCCGGCCAGGCGCACGAACTGGCCCAGCCCGCGCAGGCGACCGGCCAGCGCCACCACCGGCGCCAGTGCCGGAGTCGCAGCCGCCAGAAACACCCCGATCGAGATCAGGCCCCGCGCCCGACGCACCGCGAACGCCCGGCCCGAGCCGGCTGAGCCATCGTCCTCCGCCCAGCCGCCCGTCAGGAACCGGTCGCGCAGCGCCCCGAGCAGGGCCGCGAACAGGATCGCCTGCGGAAGCGCCACCAGCGCCGGCTCCTCCGGCCGCCCGTGGAGCTGGTACTGCGTGTACACCTCCTCGGCGAACGTGCGGACGAGCAGCAGGTCGGAGATCGTGTAGTCCGTCGTCGTCCACAGCGCCACCAGCAGCGCCGCGGCCACCAGTCCTCCGGCCGCCAGCGGCAGGCTCACCGTCCCCACAGTCCGCGCGACCGAAGCCCCGGCCGCCAGCGCAGCCTCCTCGGGCTGGCGCCCCACGCCCCGCAGCGACAGACCCACGATCAGCGTGGCAACCGGGAGGTGCGCCAGGCCGTGGATCCACCCGACGGCCGCCACTGAATCCTTGATCGAGTCCAGACGGATCATCGAAAGGCAGGCGCCGGCCCATACATGCACGGGCATCGCCGCCGCCAGCAGCAGCAACGCCACCCCGCCCGGCCGCCAGCGCACGTCCGTCCGAAACAAAACGGTCGCCAGCGGAACGCCCGCCGCCAGGGCAACGGCCACAGCGACTCCGGCCGCCGCTACGGAGTTCCCCACCAGCACCGGCCAGCGCTTCCACGATTCGGCGTCGAAAAAGACGTGTCGCCAGGCCGCCCCTCCGTCGCCGAAGGTGTGCCACGCCGCCAGAGCCGGACCGGCCAGGGCTCCCGCGAGGACGGCCGCGTGTGTGGCCACCAGCGCGGCGTCGCCCAGACCGGCGACGAACGCCCGCGCCCGCCGCCGCCCGTCAAATGCCGGGGAAGCGCCATTCGCCATCGCGGTACCTGTAATCCACGTGGGGGTCCCGTTCGGGGTCCTCGGCGCCCAGCCCGTTCCAGAAGCGGTTGTCGCGGTAGACCCGGGCGGGCGTCAGCGGCTCGACGTGGCCGTCGGCGAAGCAGAAGTTGGAACCGCCGCGGTGACGCGTAGAGATGTAGCTGCGGTAGTATCTCCAGGCGTACGGTTCGATCGTGGTCCCGTCGCCGCTGTGGAGGCTGTGGCTCGGGATGAATGTGGGATCCAGCGTGTATCCGTGGTTCCCGAGCATGTCCACGTCGTCGACGTTGTTCACGTGGGGCTTCTTCCAGCCGGTGCCGTCGGAATCGCCGAAGGCGATCGTCGAGCCCGGGCAGCGGACCGACCGGACGGGGAAGCACTCCCACGGCGCCGTGGGGGAGTTCGGATTCACCCGGGCGCTGCCGAGGTACTTGTAGTTGTACCCGTAGGAGTTGTTCCGCCCGACGATCCAGTCCGCGACGGCCGGGCAGCCCTGCACCTTGTCTCCTCCAAGCCGCGCGGCAAAGACGTTGAACCAGCGCAGACGCACCTGGCCGTTCGGCCCCAGCCGCCACTGGTGCGCCGGATACATCCCGAACTCGTTGTGGTACATCTGCATGCCCACGCCGAGCTGACGCACGTTCGACTTGCAGGACGTCGATATCCCCTGCTGTCGGGCGCGGGCCATCGACGGCAGCAGAATGGCCGCCAGTACCCCCACGATCGCCACCACCACCAGCAGTTCAATCAGCGTAAAGGCCCGGCAATGTCCGGATCGAATCGCCATCACGTCCTCCAGCCCCGCGGCGGCCGCTGCCTGCGGGAATCGCTCCGCGCCCATATAATACCGGAGTCCTGCGCCGCCGCGACGCGGCCCGCCGCCGGGAACCGGGAAACGGTCGCCCGGAGGACCCGCCTGCGGCTACGGCCGGGTCACCGCCGGCGCCAGGTATCCGTTATGCAGCGCCGCCTCGCCTATCTCCCCCTCCACTGCGGTCAGGCCCCGGCCTGGCTGTTTGCCCGCATGCAGCGACTGGCGGCCGCCATCACGCAGACCATCGTCGCCGAATATGGGGCGTGCGAGATGCTCGCTCGGCTGGCTGATCCCGGCTGGTTCCAGGCCTTCGGCTGTGTGCTCGGCTTCGACTGGCATTCGAGCGGTCTGACCACCGTGACCTGCGGGGCCTTGAAGGAGGCCTATCGCCGGTGCGGCGCCGACCTGGGCATACACGTGGCCGGCGGAAAAGGCGGCGTCTCGCGCCGCACGCCCGCCGAGATCGCCGAGATCGCCGAACGTCGTTCCCTGCCGGCAGACCGCCTGATCTACGCCTCGAAGATGGCCGCCAAGGTGGACAGTGCGGCCGTCCAGGACGGGTATCAGCTCTACGCCCACACGTTCTTCTTCGCGGACGACGGGGCCTGGTGCGTCATCCAGCAGGGCATGTCGGAGGCGACTCGCTACGCGCGGCGGTATCACTGGCTGGCCCGGGGGGACCTCGACTTCGTCTGCGAGCCCCACAGCGGAATCGATACGCAGGCGGCCCCGGGAGGGCAGAGATGCTCCCTGAACATGGTGGCGCGCGAGGCCGACGCCTCGCGTCGGGCCACCGTACAGGTCGCCCGGCTCGCGCCCGAACGCGTCCTGCGCGAGGTGGAATCCGGGCCGGCGCTCTTCCTGCCGCGCCATCACCCCGTCCGAGCGGGCGACATCGACCCTTCGCGACTCGCGCGGATCCTCCGGACCATCCACGAGCGGGACCCTCAGGACTTCGAGCAGCTCCTCGGCCTGCCCGGCGTCGGACCCCGGACCGTCCAGAGCCTCGCCCTCATCGGCGAACTGATCTACGATGCGCCCCGATGTCGTCGGGACCCGGCCACCTTCAGCTACGCCCACGGCGGGAAGGACGGACACCCGTTCCCCGTCGACCTGGCCACCTACGACCGGAACATCGCCCTGCTCGAAGGGGCCCTCCGCCGCGCCCGGATCGATCCCAACGAAAAGGACCGATCGCTGCGCCGCCTGGCCGAGATGATGCAGGAAGGACCCGCCCATGAGCCGGGCAAGCCCCGAACTCCACCGGTGCGTGAGGGGGCCTGAGCCCCGCGCTGCCCGCAACCCGACGGGGTGGCGAAGCGGTCCCTGGCTCGGCGCGCTCCTCGCGCTCGCGATGGCAAGCCCGGTCGAGGCCCAGCAGGTGACCGGCGAAGAGGTCAAAACGGCGATCCGGGCGGGCATCGGCTACCTCAAGCGCCACCAGCACGCCGACGGGACGTGGGATGAATACCGGATGGAGGGCGGCACCACCGCCCTGGCCGTGCTGGCGCTGCGCAGTGCCGGCGTGCCCGCCCACGACCCCGTCGTGCGGGCCGGGGCCGAGCGACTCGCGCGCCTCCGCGACCACTGGACCTACGTCGTGGCACTGAAGATCCAGGCGCTGGCGGCCGTCGATCCGCTCCGCTATCGCCCCCAGATCCAGAGTTCGGCCAACTGGCTCATCCGTGCGCAGACCGACTATGGCCTCTGGGGCTACGAGGTCAGCGGCACCAGCCCGGATCATTCCAACTCTCAGTTCGCGCTGCTGGGGCTTCATGAGGCCGCCCGCGCGGGCGTCCGCATCCCGGAGACGGTCTGGAAGCGGGCCGAACTCGAGTGGCTTCAGACGCAGCACCGCGACGGCGGATGGGGCTATCAGACCGTCGGCAGCCCGAGCACCGGCAGCATGACCGCCGCCGGCGTGGCGAGCCTGTTCATCACCGGAAACAGCCTCAACGTCGGCCAGGAACGCGGCTATACGGAGGCCGGCGCGGCCCCCAACTGCGGCAAGTACGTTCAGAACCGCTCCATCGTCCGGGGACTCGATTGGCTCGCCCGCCAGTTCGACGTGCGGCAGAATCCCGGATCGGGCCATTATTACTACTACTACATGTACGGGCTCGAACGGGTCGGCATCCTCGCCGGCCTCAAGTACATCGGCCGCCACGACTGGTATCGCGAGGGGGCCGCTCAGCTCGTCGCCCGCCAGCGGGCCGACGGCCGATGGGTCGAGATGCACGACGTGGTGGACACCTCCTTCGCGCTGCTGTTCCTGGGCAAGGGCCACCGATCGCTGCTGTTCCACAAGCTCCAGTGGAGTGACGACTCCCGATGGAACCCGGACCGCCACGACCTCGAGAATCTCATCGCCTACATCGGCGATAAGCTCGGCGAACCGGTGACCTGGCAGGTGGTCGGGCTCGATGCCCCCCTTGAAGAATGGCTGGCGGCCCCGATCCTGTATTTCCAGGGCCACGAGTTCCCCGCGTTCTCGCCCCAGCAGGTGGAAAAGCTCGTCGAATACGTCCGCCAGGGCGGCGCGATCCTCGCTGAGGCCTGTTGCAGCCGGCCGGAGTTCCGCCAGGGCTTCGAGCGCTTCGCCGCCGCCGCATTTCCCGAGAGCCCCTTGCGCCGGCTGGCCCCCGAGCATCCCATCTTCTCCGCCTGCCACCCCATCGATGACCCCCCCGAGCTGCTGGGCATCGACATCGGCTGCCGGACGAGTGTCGTTCTCGTGCCCCGCGACCTCTCCTGCCTCTGGGAACAGGCCAATGTGCCGGCCCTCAGCGAGCGCGCATTCCGGATCGGGACCAACCTCGCCGCCTACTTCACCGGACGCCAGAAACTCCCCGACCGCCTCGACGCGGTTCAGATCGTCCGCCTCGAGGCGCAGGACGAGCCGATCGACCCCGCCGCCCTTCAGATCGCCCAGCTCATCCACGATGGCGACTGGCGCCCCGATGCCCGGGCGATCCCGAACCTGGCCGGGTTCCTCCGGGCCCACGCCGACGTGGACGTGGTCCGGCAGGCGATCCCCCTGCGCCCCACCGACCCGAGCCTTCGCCGGCACCCCATCGCCTACATGACCGGCCACTTCGATTTCTCGCTGACCGAGGACGAACTCCAGGCCCTGCGGGAATACCTCCGGCGCGGTGGGTTCCTTTTCGCCGACGCCTGCTGCGGGCGCGAGGCCTTCGACAGGTCTTTCCGTCGGATGGCCGCCAGGCTCTTTCCGGACAACCCGCTTGAGCCGCTGCCCGCCTCGCACCCGATCCTCGCGGGCCAGCCCGGCTTCAAGCTGGATGGCCTCGAGTATCAGGCTGCCGTGACGCGGACCCGGCCCCAGCTCCGCGGGCCGGTTCTGGAGGGCATCACGCTGGAGGGCCGGACGGTGGTTGTGTACAGTCCCTATGCCGTCGGCTGCCCGCTCGATGGCCACGCGTGCTATGATTGCCGCGGTCTTACGCCCCCGTGGGCCCAGCGGCTGGCCGCCAACGTGATCCTGTACGCCCTGTCGTACTGATCGCCGGCGGAACGCCCGGTGGCCCGGACCCCATCGGCCCGAGCGCGGGTTTCGGCACCGATCGGGCGGCCACTCACGAGGTTCCCATGCAGGCTCTCCGCCTCTCGCGTCGGGCATTCCTGGAAGGGCTTGGCCTCGGTGCCCTGAGCCTGGCCTGCGAAGGGCACGCCGCTGAATCCGTGGCGACAACCTCTGCGCGTCATGAGGTGCTGCGGCTCTCCGAACACCTTTTCGTCTATCGCGGCCCGATCAACGTCGGCTTGATCCGGAGCGGCCGCCGCGCTCTGCTCATCGATTGCGGCGACGAACGGATCGTGGACGTGCTCCGCCACCAGGGGATCGAGGTCGTCGATCGCATCCTTTTCACGCACCACCATCGCGATCAGGCCTGCGGGGCGGCCGTCCTGGTTGCCGGGGGCGCGGCCGTCACGGTCCCGGCCGCCGAGCGGGACGCCTTCGAGAAGGTGGCCGCCTGGTGGGCCGACCCGAAGTCGCGCTGGCACCTCTACCACTTCCACCCGCACCGCCTCATGTTGACCGAGCCGCTCCCTGTCGCGCAGACCGTGGCTGGCGGGGATCGCATCCCCTGGGGGCCGGCCCGGATCCACGTCCTCGAGTCGCCCGGCCACACCGACGGCTCGGTGAGCTACCTGGTCGAGTGCGACGCCCGCCGCGTCCTCTTCTGCGGCGACGTCATCTGCGACGAGGGCCGCGTCTGGGATCTCCACAGCCTCCAGAAGGGATTCGGCACGGGCCGCGCGAAGGTGGGCGACTATCACGGCTTCCTCGGCGCCCGCCCGGTCCTGCTCGAGAGCCTCCGCCGACTCCGGGACGCGCGGCCCGACCTGCTCGTGCCGTCCCACGGCTCCCTGATGAAGGACCCCGCTCGGGCCGTGGACATGCTCGTGGATCGGCTGGCGGAGGCCTATGACGAGTACGTCGCCATCAGTGCCCTGCGGCATTACTTCCCCGCCCTCTTCGTCGAGTATGCCGGTCGGCCCGATCACATGCCCGTCCGCGAGGGACTGCCGGTCCCCGAGTGCCTGCGGCACTTTGAAACGACCTGGATGATCCTCTCCCGCGACCGGGCCGCGTTCGTCATCGACTGCGGAGGTCCGGCCGCCGTGCGGGCCCTCCGGGAGGCCATCGCCCGCGACGGGATCCGGGCGGTCGAGGGACTCTGGGTCACGCACTACCACGACGACCATGTGGACGGCATCCCCGAGTTCCAGGCCGCCTTCGATTGCCCGTGCCTGACCGACCGCCACGTCGCCGACGTGATCACGCGTCCGGCGGCCTGGCGACTCCCGTGCCTGTCTCCCAGGGCCGTTCGTGTGGACCGCGCCACGACCGACGGCCAGTCGTGGGACTGGCACGAGTTCCGCATGACCGCGTATCACTTTCCCGGCCAGACCCTTTACCACGCCGGCCTGCTCGTGGAAACCGGGGAGCTGCGGATGTTCTTCGCGGGCGATTCCTTCACCCCGGCGGGCATCGACGACTACTGCACCGGCAACCGCAACTGGCTCGGCCGCGGCGTGGGTTTCGACCGCTGCCTCGAACTGCTCGAGCACCTGCGACCCACCCACATCTTCAACTGCCACGTGCCGTACCCCTTCGACTTCACCCCGGCCCAGTACCGGTTCATGCGCGAGAACCTCGCCCGCCGCGAGCGGACCTTCGGCCGGCTCGTGCCGTGGGACCACCCGAACTTCGCGATGGACGAATCGTGGGTCCGCTGTTACCCCTACGAACAGGACGTCCGCGCCGGCGATCCCGTCGAGGTCCGCGTCGTCGTGACGAACCACGCGCCCCGGCCGCGCCCCTTGGCGGCCCGCCCCGCCCTGCCCCGCGCCTGGTACCCCGCACCGGCGACGCGGCCGGCAGGCCCCGCCGCGTGGCAGACGGCCGTCGCCCCGCCCCGGGCGGAGGCGGCCATCCCGATCCGGCTGCCCGTCCCGCCCGGCGTCGCGCCGGGGCAATATGTCGTGCCCTTCGATCTGCGATTCGGCGAGATCGACCTGCCGCAGTTCGCCGAGGCCATCGTCCGGATCGGAGGTCCGGACGGCTCTACCGGCCTGCCGCCGCACTGAGGGGTTCGAGCCTCCGCAGCAGCCCGGGCAGCACGTCGATCACGTGATCGATCTCCTGAACGGTGTTGAAACGTGAGAGGCTGAACCGGATGGCTCCGTGCGTCACCTCCGGATCGATGCCCATTGCGGTCAGCACGTGAGAGGGCTCAAGAGACCCGCTGCTGCACGCCGACCCGCTCGACGCGCAGATGCCCTCGTTCGACAGCAGCAGGAGGATCGCCTCCGCCGACAGACGTGCAAAGCCGATGTTCGTCGTGTTCGGGAGGCGACGGGCCGGATCGCCCAGCCGCCGCGCATACGGGACGCGCTCCAGGATCCCCCGCTCCAGCCGGTCGCGCAGCTCCCGGACGCGACCCTGTTCGTCGGCCATGTGGCGGGCGGCCAGTTCGCAGGCCACCCCGAAGCCCACGATCCCGGCCACGTTCTCGGTCCCGGCGCGAAGGCCGTTTTCCTGGCGTCCGCCGACCAACAGGGGCCGCAGCGTTGCCCCCGGACCGACATAGAGCGCCCCGACCCCCTTGGGACCGTGCAGCTTGTGCGCCGCCAGCGAGAGCAGATCCACAGGAAGCTCCCGAACGTCGATGGGCAGCTTCCCTGCCGTCTGGACCGCATCCACGTGCAGCGGCACCCCGTGCCGCCGCGCGATCCGCCCCACCTGCTCGATCGGAAAGATCACGCCCGTTTCGTTGTTGGCGTGCATGACACTGAGCACGGCCGTGTCCGGCGTCAGCGCCGCCTCGAGCGCGTCCAGATCCAGGTGGCCCTCCCGGTTCACGCCGACTTGCGTGACCGCATACCCTTCGCCGGCGAGCTGTTCGCACAGGCGCAGGACCGAGTCGTGTTCCACGGCCGTCGTCACCACGCGCCGCTTCTCAGGCCGGGCGGCCAGCAGGCCCCGGATCGCCAGGTGATTGCTCTCCGTGCCGCCACTCGTGAAGACGATCTGTCGATCGCGCGCGCCGATCAGCGAGGCCACCTGATGCCGCGCGGTCTCCACGGCGTACCGCACTCGCTGGGCCGGAAAGTGCAGACTGGAGGGATTCGCGTACTCCTCGCGCAGGTAAGGCAGCATCGCCTCAACGACGCGATCGTCGGGCCGCGTGGTCGCGTTGTTGTCCAGGTAGATGAATTCCACCGGCGCGATTATTCGCGCGCCGACCGGCCGCCGCAATTGCGCGGAGGCAAAAGCGGACCTCGTGGGCCGGTCCCTAGCTGGGGCGATGGGATAGGGTAGCTCCGTCTCCGCTCACGCCGGCAGCGTACCGGCGTGCTGACCGGACTGTCCGGGGGCCGCGGCCAACTCCGGATGCCGCCAGCGGATCAGGTCACAGATGTCCTCCGGGGCCAGCAACGAGCCGGTGCTGACCAGGACACCGTCGATGAAGACGCCGGGCCCCACAATCGACGCGTGTTGGGCAATCTGTTCGTGATCTGACGAAACCGAGACGTGCCCCCTGATGCCCATTCGCGCCACGGCCTCCTTGGCCGACTGAGTCAGAAGCCTCGTGTCCGGTCGGTCTTCGCCGACAATCTCGACGTGAATCATGAGGTCCTCCCGTCCAACACTGCTGGTTGACCAAGCAACGGGCCGAAAGAGCCCTCGTCCTATAAGGCTTAAATAGTACAGGACCGTGCCGGAATCAAGCCCCCCAGACGGTTTTTTCGTCGCTTTCGTAACCTTTGGGCAGGCAAATGCATACTGCCGATGCTTCTCTCTCGGTGGGAACCCGCCACCGCGCTGCACTGTTACTTGGGGGCCACCTGAAATCCCTGGGACCATAAGAGCGGCCCAGGTGGGTCAGGCGCCAAGCTTGATGCCCTCAGACCTGATTCATGAATATAAGCTCTTTTGTCAAAAGCGTTTAAATGCGTGATACGGTTTCATAGCAATAAATAGCATTTTTTTGCTTGACAGATGGCAATACCTGGTCTAAGTTAGGTATTGGTTAGGTTAAGAGGCGCCGATGTACGCCGACACACAGCCGCCGTTCCAGCCGCCCGGCCGCAGCGCCCCTCGCAGCCCCCGCGAGGTCGAGGTCGCCTTGAGATTCGGCATCCTTCCGGAGCTGCCAGGGCCAGCTGCGAGCTGGCCCGTCGCGACACCACCGGCACCGGGGACCATCACCCTGGTCACCGGGCCTTCGGGGGCCGGCAAGACCGCCGCGCTGGCTGCGTTGGCCGCGGCCTGCCGGGGGTGCCGGTGCGTCCATCTCGAACCCTTCCCGACGGATGTCTCCATTCTGGATGCCGTCGGTCCGGGCATGCCGTTGGCCACGGCCCTTGCCGTGCTGAGCGCCTGCGGGCTCGGCGAGCCGCGTCTGTGGCTGCGGAGCTTCTCGCTCCTTTCGCAGGGCGAGCAGTTCCGCGCGCGGCTCGCCCGCGCGATCAGCCTGCACTCGCGGAGGCCGACCGGCCCGCTGCTGTGCGACGAATTCTGCACCGGGCTGCATCGGCGGGCGGCTCGGGCGGTCGCGTTCAATCTCCGCAAGCTCGTCACCCGCTGGCGACTGGGCCTGGTCGTGGCGACGGCTCACGACGATATCGCCGCCGATCTCCGCCCGGATCTCATCATTCGCCTGTCGGGGCGAGGGCCTGCGGTCACGCAGCCGGGACGATGGCCGGCGACGGGCGGGGCGCCGGTGGACGTGCGGATCGCCGCCGGCACCTTGGCTGACTACTACGAACTGGCCGACCGGCACTACCGGCCGGCGAGGCGCCCAGGCTGCGTGGATCGGGTGTTCGTTCTGCGGGAGACAGGCGGCGATCTGCTGGGCGTGGTCGTTTACGGACACGCTCCGCTCGAGCTGGCGTTGCGCAACCGCGCGACCGGCGGGCGGTTCATCCGCAACGCGGGCCGTCTGAACCGTGAGATGCGGATCCTGCGGCGACTGATCATCCACCCGGACGTGCGGGGCTGCGGGCTGGGCCACCGGCTCGTTCGGGAGACCCTTCCGCAGGCCGGCACCCCTTATGTGGAGTGCCTGGCGGCGATGGGGCTGGTCAACCCGGTCTTCGAAAAGGCGGGGATGCAGCGGATCGGCCTGTGCGAGCTTCCCCCACGACAGGAGCGTGTGGTAGGCCGCATTCGCGCGATGGGACTCGACCCGCTCGGGCCGGACTTCGTCGACGAAGTCGCCCGACGCCCCCGGCTGCGAAGGCTCGTCGCGCAGGCCGTGCGCGGATGGTATGAGGCAGGCACCGGCCGCGGCGCCTCACGGGTGGACGGACAAGACCCGTTCACCCTGGCGCGGACGTTCCGTCAGATCGCAGGCTCCCGGCCGGTTTACTACTTGTGGCAGGGGGACAGGACGGGACCGGGGGATACGGCGGCCGGCGACGAAGGCGGGCGATCGAGGACGTGGACCGCGGACACGCGCCCGCCTTCAACCGCCGAATCGTTGCCCTGATGGGGCCGGCGGCCTGCGTGACCGGTCCCGGCGGGGCGGAGTGGGTACACGGGATCGTAGGAAAGGGGACCTGGCATGAACCCGATGGCCATGATGCGGAGGCTGGTTCGGCCGCTCGAGTCCCGCAAGGTGCGGGTGGCGGTCGCGACCGTGCTGGCGGCCTATGCGGCCGAGTACGGTCTGGCCTGGAGCGAGGAACTCGTTCTGACCGTCGTCAGCGTGGGGATCGCACTGATCCTCGGAATCGCGCATGAGGACGCGGGAAAGGCGGGCAAGCTCTCATGAGACCCCGGCGGAGATGGAAAGGGCGATACACGGGGCGTCCCTGCGGGCGCTGGGCGTGGCCCGCGCTTTGGAGTGTGCTGCCCCTCCTGGCGTCCGGCTGCGGCGGCGACGCGCGGGTCGAACTCTCGGCCGCCGATGCGCTGACGGCCGTGGCCGCCCAGATGAGGGTCGCCCTCGACGAGTACCACGCGGAAGTGGAAACGGCCGATGACGCCCGCGAGTCGGCCGTGACGCGGGCATTCGTCGAGCGGGTCCGGCAGGATGCCGCCGACGCGGCCCGGCTCGATCAGCACGCGCTGGCGTTCGAGGAGGCGCTGCGACGGGTCCGCGCCGACCGCAGGACCGAGTGGCAGCGGCGGACGGCTGCTCAGTCGCAGGTGGAGGCCGTGCTGGAAGTGGCGCGGGGCCTGCGGCGGATCGGCATCGAGGGCCTGACGCTCCAGGACGAGGTCAAGCGTTACCTCGGGACGCTGCTGGAGCGTCGCAGCGACGAAGCGGCGTCGAGAGGCCCGAGCGATGGGCGACAGGCCGTCGGCGGCGGTGGATGAGACCGCCTGCCGGCTCCGAGGCGGCCAAGCGTTTCAGACAGGCAGGAGCGATGCGATGAGCGAGATCACGGGCGATCTGGATCGGCTGCTGGAGCGACTGGCGGGGCCGCGTGCCGGCACGGCGAGCACCACTCGGGCCCCGGACGCGATCGACGTGGAGCGCGCCCGTCCGGAGCGCCGCACGGCGGTGCAGTCGGTGCGCGAGGCGCCGGAGGTGGCGGCGTTCCGCGACGAACTGATCGACGGGCTGATCCGCGTGGATACGGCCAACCGGCTGCTGCGGCTGATCGCGACGGTGCTCGAGGCGCGGGGATGGTGAGGCGGCCGCCGCTGCGGGGCGGGCATCTGGGCTGAGCGGTCCTGCGGCGGCGGGTCTGCAAGCGGACCGCGAAAACCCGCGAAGCTCGCCCTCCGGTCGGTCGGCGGGAGGAACGGGGCCGACGGCGATGGACTGGTCTACAGCGGCGGTTCTCGTGGGGATCTTCAGCCCGCTCGTGGGGGTGCCGCTGACGGCCATCACGTTGTATCTGCGGGCGATCCGCGAACATCAGACGACCGGGGCCGCCGAGCTTGTGCACCGGATCGAGCGGATCGAGCAGTCCATCCGCGAACTCTCGCGGTCCATCACGGAGGTGGAGAGGGACTACACGACGAAGGAGGAATGGCTCCGCGAGTCCATGCACGCCCGGCAGCAACTCGAACGGCTGACCGAGATGCTGGTCAAGGTGCAGGCGGAGCTGGAGGACGGGCGCGGGCCGGCTGCGGAACTGGCGCGGGCCGCCGGTGCGATCGTCGAGATCGCCCGGGCGCTGGCCCGGCGCGGCGCCGACGCGGACGCGCCGCAGTGAACCGGGACTTTGAGGGCCGGACGCGCGAAAGGCCGGCAAGGCCGGCGAAAGGAGCGGATGATGGCGGCGAACGGGACTCGACAGATCAAACGGATCCGCAACGAGACGCTCGTGGCGCTCAAGATGCTGTATCCGGCGGCGATGCAGGGCGAGCAGCTCCTGCGGAGCCTGCTGAGCGTCTTCCCGCAGATCGAGTGGGACCAGTTCCGCAAGGACCTGGCGTATCTGTGCGAGAAGGGCTACGTGCAGCGGATCGTCGCCGATACCGAGCGGGACGAGCGGCTCACGCCCTGGCGGAAACGGTGGTTCCGGCTCACGCCGACCGGCGTGGAGGTGGCCGATCACTGCGTGGTGGACAAGGCGCTGGAGGTGTAGGGCACGCCGGCCGGCCAGACCTGGGGCCGGCCCCGGCGGCCGGCGGTGCGTGCGGTCTTGCCCGCCGGGGGCTCGAAGCGGCTCTGGAATCGATGTACCATCAGGGCTCGAGGAGGAACCTGCCGATGAGCCAGATGCCCAACCGCGGGATGCCCGCCGGAACCTTGATCACTCGCCGCGACTACCTGCGCGCCGCCGGCGCCGGCGTGCTGGCGATGTCCGGCGGTCCGGCGCCGGCCGCCGAGACCCGCCCGGGCTCTACGCTTCGGGACAAGGCCCGACGGAACCTGAAGCCGGCGGTGTTCACGAGCGTGTACGGTCACCTGAGCCTGGAGGAGGCGGCCCGGAGGATCCGGGAGGACGGCTTTGCGGGCGTATGCCTGGATTACCGCTTTGCCGACGTACGGTTCGACCCGCTGGAACCCGACTGGCATGCGCTCCGGAAGATCATGGGGGCGCTCGAGCGAAACGGTCTGCGCGTGGCCGGTCTGTGGGGTTACTACAACGTCATCGACCCGGACGCGGACCGCCGCCGGCGGGGCGAGCGGCGTATGGGCACGCTGATCGAACACTGGAAACGCTTCGGGACGCCCGTCATCTCGACGGAGACCGGAACTTTCAACCGGGAGAACGAGTTCGCCGAGCACCCTGACAACTTCACGGAGGCCGGCTACGTCGCCGCCCGTGCGGCGTTCGAGCGGCTCGCCCGGGCCGCCGAGAAGACCGGCGCCATCGTCGCCATCGAGCCGTACTGGCGGAACGTGATCTGCTCGGTGGATCGCGCCGAGCGGCTCTTCCGCGAGGTGAACTCCCCGTCGCTGCGGCTGACGATGGACCCATGCAACTATTTCCGCAACGAGGACCTGCCGCGCATGCGGGCCATGCTCGAGGACATCTTCCGGCGGGTCGGGGACCGGACCGTGCTGGCCCACGCCAAGGATGTCAAGGCCACCCCGACGGGGCAGGACCTCCCGGCGGCGGGCCTGGGGCAACTGGACTATGCGACCTATCTGCGGCTTTTGGCGGGCCTCGACCGCGAGCTGTTCCTTGTGATCGAGCACTTGCAGCTTCCCGACGTTCCGCGGGCCCGCGACTTCGTCAAGGCTCAGATCGAGCGGCTGTGATGTGGCCGTCCGCAGGTACGCCGGTCCGTGTGCGCGGCGGAGGCGCCGGGCGCCGAGTCCTGTCGAGGGCGGGCCGGCCCCGTGGCCGATCAGGGCGCCGGGGACGGGCGAGGGGCTCTCCCCCGCCGGGGGAGTGAACTCAGGAGGGCTGCTTCCGGTCGGCGAGCCGCTCGTGCACTAGGGCGGCCACCTCGTCGGGCCTGTCGGCCACCGGTATCCCGGCGGCGGTGAGGGCCGCCACTTTTTCCGCCGCCGTCCCGGTGCCTCCCGAGATGATCGCCCCGGCATGGCCCATCCGCTTGCCGGGGGGGGCGGTCTTGCCTGCGATGAAGGCGACGACCGGTTTGGTCATGTGGGCCTTTGCGAAGGCCGCGGCGGCCTCCTCCTCCGTTCCGCCGATTTCCCCGATCAGGACCACGGCGTGGGTCTGCGGGTCCGCCTCGAACATCGCGAGGGCGTCCACGAAGGTGGTACCGACGATCGGATCACCGCCGATGCCCAGGCACGTGGACTGCCCCAGGCCGTGAACGGTCAGCTCGTTGACGATCTCGTAGGTGAGGGTGCCCGAGCGGGATACGACCCCCACGTGTCCCGGCCGGTGGATGTGTCCCGGCATGATCCCCACCTTGCACTGCCCGGGGGTGATCACGCCCGGACAGTTGGGCCCGATCAGGACGGTTCCGCTGGAACGGGCCTCCCAATACACGTCGATCATGTCCCGCGTGGGGATGCCCTCCGTGATGCACACGACGAGCCGGAGGCCGGCGTCGATCGCCTCGTAGATCGCGTCCGGGGCGAAGGGTGCCGGGACGTACACGATGCTTGCGTCGGCCCCGGTGGCCTCGACACACTCCCGCACCGAGTCGAACACCGGGCGGTCCAGGACGCTCTGACCGCCCTTGCCCGGTGTGACGCCCCCCACGATGTTCGTTCCGTACTCGATCATCTGCTGCGCGTGGAATCGTCCCTCGGTTCCCGTGATTCCCTGGACGCACAGCCTCGTGTGACGATCAACGATGATACTCATGGCACTCGATGCGGAATGCACCCATGCGTTGTCCGGACCGCCGGGCCGCCCCGCACCCTTCATGGACGGGGCCCGCCCGGGCGGTGATTCATCCCTCCGGGTCCCGACTGACCTGCACCGCCTTCTGTGCCGCCTGGGTCATCGTGCGGCAGGTGATGAGCGGCGTGCCCGCCAGCATCCGGCGGGCCTTGTCCTCGTTGGTACCCACCAATCGGATCACGATGGGCAGCTTGGGGTTCAGACGTTTCATCGCCTCCAGAATGCCCTCGGCCACGCGATCGCACCGGACGATCCCGCCGAAGATGTTGAAGAGCACGGCTTTGACCTGCGGGTCCGACGTGACGATCCGCAGGGCCTCGGTCACCTGCTCGGCCTTGGCGGCCCCGCCGATGTCCAGGAAGTTCGCCGGCTCGCCCCCGAAGTGCTTGACGATGTCCATCGTGGCCATCGCCAGCCCCGCCCCGTTGACGATGCACCCGATGCGCCCGTCGAGCTTGACGTAGTTGACGCGGGCCTTCCGGGCCTGGACTTCCAGGGGCTCCTCCTGGGCTTCGTCCCGCAATGACTCGTGGTCGGGGTGACGATAGTCCGCATTGTCATCGAAGATGATTTTTGCGTCGCAGGCCACCAGGGTGCCTTGCGTGGTGACCGCCAGGGGGTTGATCTCTGCCAGCGAGCAGTCCTCCTGAACGAACGCGGCATAGAGCCCCCCCACGATGGTCTCGAAGGTCTTGGCGACCCCTGCGGGCAGGCCGAGAAACTTCCCTGCGGAGCGTACTTGGTAGGGGCGGATGCCCAGCCGGGGTCGTATGTGAAACCGGAGGAGCTTTTCGGGGGACCGCGCGGCTACCTCTTCAATGTCCACGCCTCCGGCCGCGCTGACCATCAGGCAGGGCATCCGCCTCGACCGGTCGAGGACGATCCCGAGGTAGAGTTCGCGCTGGATGCTGATTGCCGGTTCGACGAGCAGCATCCGGACGGTGCTGCCCTTGATTTGCATCCCGAGGATGGCCGCAGCGTGCCGAGCGGCCTCGTCCTGGTCCCCGGCCAGTTTGACCCCGCCGGCCTTGCCACGTCCGCCAACGTGGACCTGGGCCTTGAGGACGACCGGCAGCCCAAGACCGGCGGCGGCCTGTGCGGCCTGCTCAACCGACGACGCGACAATACCTTGCGGTACGGGCACGCCGTACCGGCCCAACACCTGCTTGGCCTGGTATTCGTGAATCTTCACCGTGCGGCTCCGACCTACGGTCATTCTTAGTCGGGATTGCCGTTTGGGTCGAGGCCGTCCGGCGTTTTTTCCTTCACATGGTCTTCCGGGCGGGGTTCAGAACGTTGGGTGGCGGCCTGGCCCGGCACATCGTCGGCGAGGTTGACGCCGTAGAGCATCCGGACGACCGGTGCGAGCGTATCCCGGTCGAATGGCAGGGGTGAGCCGGGCGGTCGGTGCGGCGTGTCTGAGGTTCGTCCAGGGCGACGGTGGAGGGGCCGCAATATGGCGGCCAGCTTCGCAAGCTCTGTTGCCGTAAGGGGTTTAGCGCTTGGGTCGGTGAGGTGCTGCACGAGCCGGCTCCAGACGAGCAGGCGATTGGCGCGGCCAAGATGCGTCGAGACGCGCCGCGGCAGTGCAGCCAGGAGCGTGGAAACTAACAGAGCTGCCATCAGGGGTCGAGCGAACTGTTCTAGGGCGCGCGCGTACTGACGGAGATCCGTCAGACGGATGCCGAATCGGGTGTCGAGTTCCATGGCGGGGATGATGTCCTCCAAGTTGGGACATTCGGGGGGTCGCAGGAGGATCGCCACGTCCACGCGGGCCCGGAGTTCCATCGGGAGGATGCGGTAGAGCCTGGTGCGCGCGAGGCGATCAAAGGCCGCAGGTGCGATGCTCGGATGTGGATCGCCCGTAGGGCTGGAGGCACCCGGGGCCGGGGTGCTGCTGCATCGTGCGGTCGCCGGCATGTCCACCTCTCTTGACCGGTTGCGTGGGGCAATAGTGAATCGTTCGCGCCGGTTCGCCGGCGATGCGTCGGGCGGAGCGGCGACTTTCGGTTCGGCTCCGGGGCGGTCGTCTGGGGCGCGGCAGCGTTATCCTCAACAACGCGAACGAAATCCGCCGAAAAGATTTGACAGACTCGGAAAGGCGTGATACCTTCTTGAGTGAAGCGCAACTGATGCGGTCTGGCACGACGGGAAAGAAGCCGACGGCAAGTGGTGGCGTACGTCTGAGACGTCTCGGGCCGACAGGAGGATCGGCGCGATTCGCCAAACGGCGGAGTCCGGTCGGACGCGCACCCGATGGGCCGCACGAGGCAGGGACGCTTGGCGTGGCCTGATGCGGCAGTCGGCACGCGCCTCTGACTGAGCGGACCGGTGACTCGGTCCGGTTTCCGCGCTAGAATCATCGGCAAGGACTGCGCAACACCCTGCATCGGCTTTACACCCGCGGTCTTAACGTTGAAAACCCGACGTCGGGCGGGGCCCGGCCGTGAGTTGCGGTTCGTGGGGCGCGCCCACACGGGAGTGGTGCACCATGAAGGTTCTCATGCTCGGGTGGGAGTTCCCTCCCTTCATCAGCGGCGGGTTGGGGACCGCCTGCCATGGTCTGACCAAGGCGATGAGCGAGCTGGGCACGGAGGTCCTGTTCGTTCTGCCCAAGCCGGTGGCATCGCAATTCAGCTCCCACGTGAAACTCATGACGCCGCGGTCGCAGCTCCCGGGTTCGATTCAGTACAAGCTCGGCGAGTTCGAACGCGTCACGTTTCGCACGATCGATGCGGGGATGAGCCCGTATCAGAGTGCTGCGCAGTACGCGCGCCGCATGCGGGAGCTGGGACTCCGCCCGGCGGGCGGCGAGGCCGACCCGGTGTTCGCTCCGACGGCCCTGCTTTCGGGCGGCGGGGGCGAGCACTACGCGGGGGACCTGTTCTCCGAGGTGCAGCGGTACGCCCGGCTGGCCACGCAGATCGCGATGGAGGAGAGCTTCGACGTCATCCACTCGCACGACTGGATGACATTTCCCGCGGGGATCGCGGTGGCCTCGATGACGGGCAAGCCGCTGGTGGTGCACGTGCACTCCACGGAGTTCGACCGGAGCGGCGAGCACGTCGATCAGAGGATCTACGACATCGAGCGTGCGGGAATGCACCACGCCGACCGCGTGATCACGGTGAGCTATTTCACCCGGAAGGTCATCGAGAGCCGCTACGGGGTGCCCGCGGAGAAGATCGAGGTCGTCTACAACGCGATCGACCTGAACGGCAAGCGCAACGGTCTGAAGCTCCAGGACATCCGGCGCGACGAGAAGATCGTGCTGTTTCTGGGCCGGATCACGATGCAGAAGGGCCCCGAGTACTTTCTGGCCGCGGCCAAGAAGGTGCTCGACGTGATGGACAATGTGCGGTTCATCATGGCCGGCTCGGGGGACATGATCAAACGGACCATCGAGCTGGCCGCGGAGATGGGGATCGGCCACAAGGTGCTCTTCACGGGGTTCCTGCGCGGGGAGGATGTCGACCGGGCCTTCCGCATGGCGGACCTGTACGTCATGCCGAGCGTTTCGGAGCCGTTCGGCATTGCGCCGCTGGAGGCCCTGTGCAATGACGTGCCCGTGATCATCAGCAAGCAATCGGGCGTCTCGGAGGTCCTGTCGCACGTGCTGAAGGTGGACTTCTGGGATGTCAACGAGATGGCCAACAAGATCATCGCCGTGCTGCGACACCCGCCCCTGCATTCGACCCTTCGCGAGCACGGCAGTTTCGAGGTCCGCAAGCTGAGCTGGCATGACTCGGCGCAGCGGTGCGTGAACGTGTATCGGAGCGTGCTGGCGGCCCACGCGCGGGCCTGAGCCCTTCTGCGCCGCCGTTTGGCCTTTCCATCCCGCGCAGCGCGGGATCCCCGAGCCGATCCAGACGGGTGCCTATCCGAGAGCCGGCGCAGCGTGTCATCTTGGGTGAGGCAGGGGGTTGGCGGTCGTCGGCGGGCGTACCCGCGCCGTAAGTGCTTGCGGGAGCGTGACAACGCGGCGACGGCCGGTAGAAGCGCACGGCGATTTTTCTACAGGCCGAAAATATTCGCCGCGCGAGCAGAACTTCCGGGCGACGAACGTGTAGAAAAGGCGGGAAAGCGATTGGAGCGGTCAGTCAATGTTGTCCTTGCACAGAGCGATCCACGAGCGGCTCGACTCGCATCATCGGGCTCTGGATCAACTGAAACGCGAGCTGGCCGAAGCCTGGGCCTCGCCCGATGGCCGCGGCCGGATTTCGTCGATCGAAAAGAAAATCCGGGACGTGTGGGAACAAATGGACGGCCTGGCCGTCTATCTAAGTGAGCCCAGTGTCGGACCGGGGTCGGCGCGGCCGCATCGGCGCGTTGCGGAGGGCCAGCCGGCCGAGCCGAGCGAGGCGCGGGGCGGGGAGCGGCGAACCACGGGCACGGAATAGTTCGAGGCTTTGTCCTGATACCCTTGTGATGTTCCCAGCGCGGGTGGGCCGGACGGCTGCGGTGGTCGTCCGGCCCGCGGCTTTGCCGGGGCCGGGCCGGCGGAGCGCCGGGAACCCGGCGGCGAACTCGACACATCTTCCCCGGCGGGTACGATACCGCAATGCAGACAAGCAGCTTGCCCGCAGGGGGCTTGTTTCCGAGAGGATGGCTGGTGCTGGTTCTGTTCGGTGCAGCGGGCTGCGCGCGCCCGTGGCACCTGAACGTGAGGCTGCCGCCGGGTACGGTCGTGCCCGAGAGGCCGGCCATACTGCTGTTCGTGGACGGCCTGGACCGGTACGTATACGAAGACATGCTTGCGCGGGGCGAGCTTCCGGCGATCGAGCGGTACATCGTGCGGCGAGGCACGATGGTGGAGCAGGCGTTTTCGTGCCTTCCGTCGATCACGTATGCGAACACGGTTTCGTTTCTGACGGGGCTGTATCCGGGACACCACGGGATCGTCGGGAACGAGTGGTTCGAGCGGCGGACGCTGACGTTCCGCACGTATAACACGATCGGGGACTATCGCAGGGTCAACGACGATTTCAGCGCCCGGACGATCTACGAGGTGCTGCCCGACCGGCTCACGGTGAACCTGCAGTCGGCCACCCGCCGGGGCGTGAAGATCACGATGGACAACTGGGCCGAGAGCGGCGTGTGCTGGTTCTTCGGGTGGTTCAAGTGGGCCGACGGCCTGATCGCCCGGAATTTCGAGCGGTTCGACGAGATCGCCCGCCGGCATGGGCGGTGGCCGGACTTCGTTCACGCGTATTTCCCCGGGCTGGATGCGGAGGGGCATCGCTCGGGCAGCGACTCGGCGGCGTATCGGGAGGGGCTGCGGAACATCGACGAGCAGATCCACAAGATCTGCGACGCGCTGGGACGCCTGGGGCTGCTGGATCGGACGTATCTGATCCTGGCTGTGGATCACGGGCATGCCCCGGCCCCGCGGAGCCATTACCTGGACGTGGCCGCGTGGCTGCGGAAGCACCGGGGGTGGCGTGTTTACGATGCCCCGCCGGACGGCGCCGGGGCGGTGCGGGGGCGTGGGTTCGAGCGATATGCGGTGGTGGCGGTCAACGGAGGCAGCCGGCGGTACGAGCTGCACCTTCGGGGTGCCGAGGGCTGGTCGATGCGACCGGGCTTCGATCGATGCCGGGAGGTCCTGGCGGGGGGCGAGCGGCCGTTGGCGCTGGAGCGGCCCGTGCTGGTGGGGGCGTGCCGGCGGGGGGCCGACGAGGTATGGGTGTACGGCCGGTCGGGCGAGGCGGTGGTGTGCCGGCGTGTTCATGACAGGCGGGAGGAATACCGGTATGATCTGAAGGTCGGGGACCCGCTGGGGTACACGAGCGAGCCGGGGCTTTCGGAGTTCGTCGCGGCCGGCTGGCACAGTTCGCGTGAGTGGCTGGCGGCGACGGCGGGTGCGCGATGTCCGGACACGGTCGCGCAGATCGTGTCCTATTTCGACTCTCCGCGGGCGGCGGATGTGGTGGTGTTTGCCGACGAGGGGTGGGACTTCTCGCGGAATGCGTCCGGGGGGCACGGGTCGATCCTCCGGCACGACATGTGGGTGCCGATGGCATTCGTCGGGCCGGGGATCGCGGCCGGAGGACGGCTGGGCATTGCCCGGAACACGGACATCGCGCCCACGATTGTGGAGTTGATAGCCG
>Ga0209162_1000243_pt1 | contig 61100 bp, 52 predicted proteins | sample YNPNPMetaG_FD_187121 | JGI IMG/M metagenome (GOLD analysis project Ga0209162, IMG submission 187121) | Anoxygenic and chlorotrophic microbial mat microbial communities from Yellowstone National Park, USA - YNP NP MetaG (SPAdes) (version 2) ...
CGCCGCTTCAAAGATTTTCATGGGTAGCCTCAACATCTTGTGGTTATGCCCATTTATACTGAAACAATGCTTGTTCATACCGCAAAAGGGGAAGCTTTGGACTTCTCCTCGCTGCACACAGAGCGGGCTCCAATAACGCGCTTTCTTTGTGGAGAACCACAACCTGTCAATTTTACGAAACTAATGTGTTACAAGATTGCTTCGTCGTCCCGCAGAGCGGGACTCCTCGCAATGACAAACAAGAGGCTGTCATCGCGAGCAAGAGAGCCGAAGCCGCGAGCAAAGCGCGGCGGGTAGCGATCGCAACTTTTAAGCATCATTGCTTGAGACTATATCTCGGAGGTACCCATGAAAATGTCTGAGGAGCCTTTTTTGCTGGATTGCACCCCTCCGCAATAAACAACCACCGCATTGCGCATGCCCGTGCAGCGTTTCTGATGCAGACTACTGCAGGGCACCCTGCTCATAATACCGCACATCTTCGTTGATGAGGTACTTTGCTGCCACTGACTGGAGTGTTCCCGGAGGTGTGGTCCCCTGAGCAATTGCGCGTAATATCGCAAGATCTGATGCCCAGGCAACATTCCCCGGTGCGAGTAAACAGACACTATCGGGTTTGTGGGAAAGGTAGAGGCTGTTGTTCTTAAAATAATAGTGCTCTTGACTTACTTCAGTAGGATAGGCACGCATCAGAGGGGGAATGTCAGTCGGCTTGAACCAGAGCTTGATTTCACGCTCAGCTTCCTCTCCTGAGGCAGAAGCGTGAATAAGATTGTCCATGCGCTCGTCCAGTACCGCACCGGTATCGTCTCTGACCGGCACGACGGTCCCGAGCGCCCTGATACATCCGGGCTTTTTCAGGCGCGCTTCATGCGGATTGGTGGGTCCGGAAATAGCGCGAATCTTCTTGACTGCGTCAGGGCCTTGATACACCAAGGCAATAACCCTGCGCTTCCAGGGCTCGTCAGGATAGTGGGAACAGCCCATGATATAATCAAGCAGCGACTGAAAAAAAACCTTACCCCGATGCTCGGCATAGTGCTCTTCTGCAAGCATGCGACTCACGTGCACGATTTTTGCCGCAGCAAACCGCAGCCCGGTATGAAACTCTGAAAGTTGCGACAATACGTATCCGGTCAGCGAGTTTTTAAGCGCATCAGGTTTTATGAGTACCAGGGTCTGTTCAAGTTCTCCTGAATTCATAGTGCAGGTCCTCTCTTTGAACGTTTTTCACTACAACCCTCCGGCAAGGTTGAGCAACCATAGCATATTCTCAGGCTTTGTTCAAACAGGAGTTTGCGGTGCATTTTCAGCTTGCAAAATCGCAGCGTGCCCGTATAATGTCTATTTCCGTGCACCCGCACGATACATGACTGACGATTCTTTTTGACAAGGAGGCACTATGAGGATCATTCTGTTAGGTTCACCCGGAGCCGGCAAGGGAACCGTAGCCAATCGGCTCAAAGCGCATGACGCATCGGCACATATCTCAACCGGTGACATCCTGCGAAACGCGGTCAAGGCAGGGACACCGCTGGGAAAAAAGGCAAAGGAATTTATGGACAAAGGTGCGCTCGTCCCGGATTCATTGATTATGGATATCATGGAAGAACGGCTCCAGGAGCCGGACTGCACCAAGGGATTTATCCTTGACGGTTTCCCGCGAACAATTCCCCAAGCTGAAGCGCTCGACAGTCTGCTTGCAAAACTGGGCATTCGCCTTGATACCGTCATCAATTTAGAAGTTCCTCGCTCAGTTATTCTTGACCGCCTGACCACACGACGTACCTGTTCAAACCCGTCCTGTCAGACTATTTATAACGTCAAAACCAATCCCCCAAAGACTGAGGGCGTGTGTGATAAATGTGGCAGTCCAGTGATTCAGCGCAGCGATGAAACAGAAGAAGCTATTTTGAACCGGCTTGAAACGTACAACCGTCAGACAGCCCCCCTGATTGACTACTACCGGCAACGCGGCATGCTGACGACCATAACTTCGCTTGACCTCAACGTCATTATTCAGGAAGTCCTTGCCGCGCTGAAAAAATAATTCTTCTCCGGTAGAGGGCTCGTGCCATGGAGCCACAAGAGCTACGTCAAACCGATCGTCGCTGCTCACTTGCGCTCAAGGCTGCCCAACTTCCCCAGTCCCCCGGCGTGTACCTGATGAAGGACAGCCGGGGGGCTGTTTTGTACGTAGGAAAAGCAAAGGCTCTCCGAAACAGGGTCCGCTCCTACTTTCAGAGTGACCAGGCGCAAAACCCCAAGACCCAGCTTTTGCTTGAGCACATCGCCACCATTGAAGCCATCGTCGCTCCCACGGAAAAAGACGCTCTCATCCTTGAAAACGACCTTATTAAACGATACCGACCGCGGTTTAATGTCATCTTGCGCGACGATAAGGAATATCCCTATCTGCGGCTCTCGGTCAATGATCCCTACCCTGCGCTGACTATTGTCCGCAGACCCCGCAGCGACGGGGCGCGCTATTTCGGACCATTTCCCTCAGCACAGGCAGTGCGCGAGACCCTGAAAGTCATGCAGCGGCTCTTCCCCATGCGGACCTGCTCGAATCTCAAGCTGCACCAGCAACGACCCTGTCTGTACGCTCAGATCGGGAGGTGCCCCGCACCCTGCAGCCAAGCGGTTGACCCTGCAGACTATCACCGCACGGTACGTGAAGCAGAGCTTTTTCTGCAGGGTCGCAACACTCTGGTCATCCGCGAGCTCAAACAGCGCATGGAAGAGGCGGCGCGCATGCTTGATTTTGAAAGGGCTGCTCTGCTGCGCGACCGAATCAGTGCGATTCAAACAACGCTTCAGAAAAAGACACTGGCATGCCGCGACCTTCGTGATCGCGATATCTTTTCATGCTCCCGTCACGGTACCCAGTATGCGGTGGCAATCCTCTTTATACGCGCCAGCAGGGTTATGGGAAGTAGAACGGTCATCCTCCGCGCCTTGCCGGTTTCTGACCAAGAGGCGCTCAGTTCATTTATTGCGCAGTACTATGATCAGGGCAACTACATCCCTGATGAAATCTTAGTGCCATACCGGTTTGAATCGTTGCCGGTGATGATGCAGTGGCTTAGAGAAAAAAAGGGGGCAGGGGTTGCGATTATCTGTCCGCAGCGGGGATTTAGAAAAACACTGCTCACCATGGCAACGGACAACGCTCAGCTTGCTGCTCAGCAACAAGAGCAGGCAGCGCACCGCCAGCACGAACAGCTTGAAGAGCTCCGCATGCTGCTTAGATTAAAGACCGTGCCAAAGCGCATCGCCTGCGTTGACATATCAAATATCAGCGGTTCATTTGCAACAGGTGCTGTCGTGGTATTCCACAATGCACAACCTGACAAATCCTCATACCGTCGCTATCGCATCAGGTCAGTTCCCCATGCCGATGACTATGCCATGATGCAGGAAGTGCTCAGCAGATTCCTCGCTCGTGCACAATCCGAACAGTTGCTTCCCGATCTCCTGATGGTTGACGGCGGAAAAGGACAGCTTGCCGTACTCACCCGGGTGCTGCATGAGCTGGGTATTTCCTCAGTTGCCGCACTAGCGCTGGCAAAAGGTCGCTCACGACACCAGCCGGGCACGCCGCACCGCGATCAGGTCTTTATTCCGGGTAGGAAAAATCCGCTGTTCTTCCCGCGGCAATCCTGCGGACTACTGTTGCTCCAGCGGATCCGTGACGAAGCACATCGTTTCGCAATCACCTACCATACCCACATGCGAAAAGCCCAGAGCATGCATTCTCCTCTTGAACAGATTCCCGATATTGGGCCCCGGACCGCACAGGCGCTGCTCAAGCATTTTGGCAGTATGGAAGTGCTGCGGCATGCATCGCTTGCCGAGCTGCAGCAGGTGCCCCACCTCACCGTCCGGAGGGCGCACGCGGTTTTTACAGCACTAAAAAACAGCACTGAATGATACAGTACAGCGCTGCTGCACCTCATCGTTTGGCGTTTACCGCAACCAAGCGATAGAACGAGCGTGCTTGGTCTAAAATTGCCGTGGTTTGCTGGACAAGGTCGCTGGCGATTTCCTGTTTGATATATCGGGAGGAAACACGGTCAAGCTGTTCCAGCCGGACGCTCACGTTTGATAAGTAGTCGAGCATTTTTGCGATGATGACTTCCCGGGTCTGTTCAATTTCTGCAGCCTGAATATCGCTCACAATTTCCTCGAGTGCCGCAGGTCGCTCGTGGTGTGGCTGCACAATACTGGATGCCTCAAGATCAAGGATGCCGGTGTTCGGATCACACACAAAGCTCTGCATATGGCTGAGACGTTTCAAACATGAGGAGACCTTGTCCATGCACTGTTTGACAGTGTGCAGGTCATCCTGACAGCTAAACCCACTCTCCGCATAGTGCACCAGTGACCGTCGTATCATGAATACAGGCTTATAGACCTGCTGTACAATGGTACGGGCAAGTGCAAGCAGGGCGCGCGCAATATGCCGCTGGATGACGCGTTCAGGGATGCGGTGGGTCTTTGCCTTTTTCCCACGCTGAGGTGCTGACAGCGGGAACAGCCGATCGGTCAAACGAGCCAGTTCTCCTAAGGTCGTGGGCTCATCAGCAGGAATTGACGCATTGCTCTGGCTGAGGAGTGCAAACATATTGAGGCGGGGGAAAATCAGCAGTAGCCGCAGCTCAGGGCTGATGCGTCGGCTGCTGAGCAGGAAGGAGGCAAGTTGTACATACTCGTTGAAAAGGAGCTTTAAAAACAGAACCTCGTCAGCAGAAAAATCCTTAAGTCCTGCATGAGCAGTTGTTCCGAGTTTTTCCATCAGCGCTGCCTTGTCAAGCTTGAGCGAAAAACCCTTATGGTGGACAAACTTCAGCGGATTTGATGGCGCATCAATCTTCAGGATGCCGGAACTGATTCTCTGGGTAGGGTCAAGTTCTGCGATGATGTTGCACCGCAGCGCGTGGTTTCCCAAGAGCGATACATAGGTTGTCTGAGCCGTGCGGAAGGGTACACTGATGAAACATGCCTCATCGGGTTTTTCCATTACAATATGAAACGTTACACCATGCTCGCGCGGTGCAAGGGTCATGGTTTCCAGCATATCACGAATGAGCGTTTCAACGGTCTCCTCGGCAGTTGACATGCTGGCAAGGGTTATTACTTCGTCAAGAAAATGACGTGCTTTTTTAATGGGATAATATTTCTTATCAAGGCCAAAGGCAATAGCAAAGCCAAGTTCCAGAGACTGTAAGCGCTGGAGAATGAACTTTCGGTCAGCAATTTCACGCAGGCGATGGACAAACACATCTAAAATATTCCCGATGATTGCCTCTTGGTTTTTCAACAGATTCCCCGCCTGGTCAGTTGCCATCGTCAGGATAAGCCCCCGCATCACTTCATTCACCGTAGCCTCAGGCTGACCGTACTGCATGCGCACCGTATTAGTGAAGGCAACCTGAATCCGTTTTCCGGAGAAGGTGATGTCAACGTCCTTGGCAAAATTGCGGTCAAAATACGCTTTCTCCCTGCACCACAGGTCTACAACCTGCCGGACAATGATACGTTCAACCTCGAACAGTTTTCTTCGGGGAATTGACGATGCCTTCAGTGATGCAAGATCCATAGTGATCACCGTCTTGGGAGGGAACGCTACTGACCGTTCCCCCTGCGCTTAAGGTCGCTCAAACAGAGGATACCGCTTGAAGCCGGTTTTGTGCAGCAAATATTTTACGAGTGCGCCCAGCGTTTTCACCCCATACACCACGCTGTTTTTGAAATCAATTGACGATGCCTCGGAAAAATATCTGACCGGCACCGGCACGCAGCCGATACGGAAACCAAAAAAAACCGCCTGCACTAAAAATTCAGTGTCAAAGACAAAGCCATCAGAGTTTTTCATAAAGGGAATGGTTTCCAGTACGGCCCGGGTATATGCCCGGTAACCGGTATGAAAATCCGATACATTCTGACCCAACACGATATTTTCAATGGTGGTAAGGATACGGTTAGAAATGTATTTGTACGCCGGCATACCACAGCGTATGGTTTCGTGGCGGGTCCTGATCCGGGAACCGAGGATGATATCGCAGATGCCCAGTTCCAAAAACCCAAGCAGGTAGGGCACGAGACGACTGTCATACTGATAGTCCGGATGAATCATAATAACAATGTCAGCACCACGTTTCAATGCTTCTGTATAACAGGTTTTTTGATTGCCCCCATAGCCGCGGTTCTCAGAATGCTCGATCGTGTAGATTCCCAAAGATCGGGCAATGGCTGCGGTGTTATCCCTGCTGCAGTCATCAACAAGGATGATGTCATCAACCACACCCGGCGGAATATCCCGGTAGGTCCGCTCAAGGGTTTCTGCGGCGTTGTATGCAGGCATGACAACAATGACTTTTTTTTTCATGGTAGCACCTCGTGCTTCATGGATGGTTGCTGATGGTCTCCCTTCTGGCATAGATATATAACAACTAATGCAGAGAACGCACGCGGTCGTGCCGCTTCTACGTTCATGCTCCAGTGTTTTTATTCAGGATTTATTCAGGATTACCCCCATTGACCCACCAGTCGCTTTTATCATGAAACCACCAGAGGGTAGAATCCGTCGTAAGAATGTGACGGGCAAGCTGCGCACCGATGTCTGTTTTGAGCCGCTTGAGTGCGTACGTGATCCATTCCTCAGCATACGGGTTACCCAAATCCTTCTGCTCCTTGAGCATCAGTATCAGCTCGAGCTGGTCAGCGTCATAGGCAAGCCGCGCTTCCCGGGTTTCCCCACGGTTAAATTCACTGACCAGACGCTCAATCTCATCACCAAAAGGCAGGGTCTGGCACAGGTCACGCACCGCTTTTGCTTCATCGGCCCGGACATATTTTTTGTTCAGGTAATTAAGATCACCAGTCCGTGCCTCATGCAGGTCATGCAGTAGGCACATCTTCAGCACCTTGGTTTCATCTGCGTCTGCTGCAAGTTTTACCAGCGCATAGCCGATAAACACCGTCCGACAAATGTGCTCAGCAACCGACTCGCTCCCTGATCCCAGAAACTGGTGTCCGGTACGCGGGGTTCGCTTGAGCATGCCAGCCTCAAACAGAAAATTTGCGATACGCTAAAATTTGCGATACGCTGCATGAGAAAACTCCTGACGTCTGCCCCTCTGAAACAATCCGTCTGCTGATAGAAAAACTGCTCATGACTGCAGCCCGTGTGTGGCGGATGACTCTTTCTCTGCACCATGTACTCTGTCTGGTTATGCTATGAGGAGCGCATGAGAAAGGTTTGGATAAACGGGTCAATCTCTCCATCAAGCACTGCATTCACATTCCCTATTTCAAGCTCTGTGCGATGATCTTTGACCATCTGGTACGGCTGGAGAATGTAGGAGCGAATTTGGCTACCCCAGGCAATCTGTTTTTTTGAAGCCTCCAGCTTTTGTCGCTCTTTCTCCCGCTCTTTCATCTCAAGCTCATACAGCCGTGCCCGAAGCATTTTCATTGCCATTGCACGGTTCATGTGCTGCGAGCGCTCGTTCTGGCACTGTACCACAATGTTGGTTGGCAGATGCGTTATGCGCACTGCTGAAGATGTTTTGTTGACGTGCTGTCCGCCGGCGCCGCTTGCCCGAAACGTATCCACACGGATATCTTTTTCATCAATGACGATTTCGATGGTGTCTTCAACATCAGGGTAAACAAACACCGAAGCAAACGAGGTATGCCGCCGGGCATTGGCGTCAAACGGTGAAATGCGCACCAGCCGATGGATGCCAACCTCTGCCTTGAGATAGCCGTACGCATAATCACCGCTTACCAGCACGGTTACGCTCTTAATACCTGCTTCTTCGCCCTCGAGCATGTCCACAATTTCAGAGGTGTAGCCGCGGCGCTCAGCCCAGCGCAGGTACATCCGCAACAGCATGCTTGCCCAGTCTTGTGCCTCAGTCCCACCGGCACCGGCATGAATGCTCAGAAAAGCGTTGTTGGGGTCATTATCGCCACTGAGCATTTTTTTGAACTCAAGCTCGTGAACGCTGTGTTCATATGCCGCCACAGCCTTACGGAGCTCAGCTTCAATCTCCTCGTCTTGGTCAGCCTCCTGAGCAAGTTCAAGCAGGACGTGGCTCTCTTCATAGTTTTTTTCAAGGTTCTGCCACAGTTTGATTAGACCACCGAGTGCCTTGCGTTCAGCAGTTATTTTTTTTGCTTCGTTTTGGTTTTTCCACAGTTCCGGGTCAGCTATTTTCTGCTCAAGCTTGTCCAGCCGCGCCTGTTGTGCAGCAGGGTCAAAGATAGCTCCGAATAGTTTCTCGGCGGTTATCCAGATCTGCTATTTTTTCCTTCCATTCGCTTATCATACAGGGTACTCCTTTACCTGAAGAGAGGGTTTCGCCGTTGCCGTAGGGCAACAAGCATTATGAGCACACTCGCAGCACAGCACAGCTGTGCAAAAAAGTCACCAAAGGTCGTGTACACTGTTTTTTTCGTCGTGCAATATAGCACATCCGAAAGAACGGTTTCAGTAAAAATATCGGTCTGCGCCTGTATCCGTCCGCTGGGGGTAATCACAGCACTGATGCCGGTGTTGGCACAACGGGCAATCCAGCGCCGGTTTTCCACTGCCCTGAACACTGCAATGGCAAGATGCTGGACCGGTGCGCTGGTTGCGCCAAACCATGCGTCATTGGTAATGTTCACAATCGCCTGGGCGCCGCGTGCCACAAACTGTCGCACTAGATTGGGGAAAATAATCTCATAGCAGATGACGGTTCCCAGCCTGCAGTGGGGCAGCGGCAGCAGCACTATGTCACTGCCCGGACTGAAATCGCTGATTGCCTGAACCATCTTCTCAACAAAGGGGAACACCTGTTTCAGCGGCACGTATTCGCCATACGGCACCAGATGTATTTTGTCATATTTTCCCACAATCTCACCCCGGGGCGACAAAAGATAGGCGCTGTTAAAAAAACGCGGTCCATCGGAGGTCTGCTGAAAAGAAGGGCTGCCGAACAAAAGATAGGCAGTGCCGCTGCTGACACAATCGTTCACCACTGACTGGTATGCAGGTTCTGCTTCATAAAAAAACGGGGTTGCTGATTCGGGCCAGATAATAACCTCAGGTGCTGCACTACGGGATTGCGCTGTCAGGGAGCTGAATTTTTTCAGGGTTGCCTCTAAATACAGGGGATCCCATTTCAAATCCTGCGGGATATTGGGCTGAATCATACTTACCCGCACTGGCAGCATCCCTGCCTCAGGCAGTTCCCTGCTGGTCATGACCACACCATACCCAAGGGTTGCAGCAAGGAGCAGCCCGGCATATGCAGTACTGTGCCACTGGATTGGTGCTCGGTGACTCAGGCTCGTAAAAATCTCAGCAAGGCAGCAGTTGACCACCACAAGGACAAAGCTTACCCCCCAGACTCCAGTGAGGTCGGCTATTTGAATGACCCAGAGCTGCTGGAACTGCGTGTGCGCAAGGTTGTCCCACGGGAATCCTGTCAATAGCCACGATTTAATGTATTCTGTCGCTGTCCAGAGCAGCGGCAATACCGCAGCGTATCCCCACCGTGCAGCGCGCCATACCCAGCAGCTTCCATACAGGGGGAGTCCGGTGAACAACCCGAGAAATGCAGCAAACAAGGCAAGGACACTCACTGAAGCATACCACGGGAGACCGCCGTACAGGGTCATGGACACCGTTATCCAGTACACAAGCCCTGCATGATACACACACCCTGCAATCCATCCCAGCCACAATGCTGTCGAGGGTTTCACCTCACGGGTCACCAGACAGAGTGGCACCAGACAAATCCATGCCAGCGCGTGCAGGTTTGCACGCAGGTTTGCACCAGGCGATGCTGCTGCCATCAGCACTCCTGACAGGATCGCGGCAGCAGTGGGTGTTTTTTTCATAAACTGCATCATGTCTGTCCAAAATAAAACTTTAACATTTTGGTTTTACGTACGTTCAAAAAACAAGATTGCAGCGCGAAATGTGACGATCTTGCATTTTAGACAAGCTTGAGACTCCATGAGCATAAAATTACTTGTATTTACGGGCTGGTTTGTATAAAGTGAGCCCGAGAGCTTTAAGTATTCACCCCACTTCACTACACGACAAGGGGCTTTTTTATGGAAAACAAACCTTGGCTGTCATCCTACGACCCGCAGGTTCCGCATACGCTTGCCTATACGTCTGCAACAATTCCGACTATTCTTGAACGCACCGCGCAGCTCTATCCTGAGAGAATCGCGGTTATCTTTTTTGGTTTTTCGCTGACCTACGCACAACTGTGGGACAGTGTGCAGCAGTTTACCGGAGCGTTGCACGCAATCGGCGTGAGGCGCGGCGACCGGATCGTGCTGTTCCTCCCCAATTGCCCGCACTTCATTATCGCCTACTATGCTGCGCTGCGGCTGGGAGCGGTGATTGTTCCGACAAACCCCTTATATAACGAAAAAGAGCTTGAGTTTCAAATCACCGATTCAGGCGCAACGACCCTGATCACGCTTGATCTTTTGTTCCCGCTGGTTAAAAACATACTGCCAAAACTGGATGGGATGCGGATCATTGTTGGCAAAGTGCAGGACTATCTGCCTCCGCTCAAGAAACTTCTTTATCCTATTATTGCACAAAAGGGAACAGAGAAAGTACAGATCTCCGAGGGAGGCAATGTTTTTCTGTTCCACAAACTTATGAAAATGGTGGTACCGCACCCTCCCTGTCCTAGCCTTGACTGGAATGAGCTTGCGCTGCTGCAGTATACCGGTGGGACTACGGGCCGTGCCAAAGGCGCTATGCTGTCACACCGTAACATCATCTGCAACAACCAGCAGATACGCACCTGGTACACCGGCTTCAGAGAAGGACAGGAAATTTTTATTTCCGTGCTGCCGTTTTTCCACTCCTACGGAATGGCGGTAGCGCTCAACCTGCCTATCTCTGTGGCGGCAACCATGATCCTGTTCCCCAAGTTTGTCGCGCAAGACATTCTCAAAGCCATTAAAGCCTACCAAGCAACGACACTGCCAGGCATTCCGACAATCTACAGTGTGCTCGGTTCATACCGAGATATCGCAAAATACGACATCTCATCAATCCGCTACTGCGTCTCAGGCGCAGCACCACTGCCCGGCACCGTGCTCAAGGAGTTTGAACGAATCACAGGCGGCTCCATCATTGAAGGGTACGGGCTTTCAGAAGCATCGCCCGTTACCCATGCCAACCCGATTGACGGCACCCGGAAAGAAGGCAGTATTGGTCTGCCCCTGCCTGATACCGACTGCAAAATTGTGGACATGGAAACCGGGCAGGAACTGCCGCCGGGCATGCCGGGAGAGCTGTGTATCAAAGGTCCTCAGGTCATGAGCGGCTACTGGCAGCAGCCTGAGGAAACCAGTGCTACACTTATAGACGGCTGGTTATATACCGGCGACATCGCACGCATGGACGATCAGGGCTACTTCTATATTGTCGAGCGTAAAAAGGACATGATCATTTCCGAGGGATTTAATGTGTATCCCCGTGAGATCGAGGAGTTTTTGCTCCAACATCCTAAAATCGCTGATGCCTCGGTGATCGGCATGCCGGATAAACTCCGGGGCGAAAAAGTGTATGCCTTCGTCGTGGTGCGGGAAGGTCAGCGTGCGACCCCTGAGGAGATTATCCAGTATTGCAAAGCACATCTGGTTCGCTATAAAGTTCCTCGCAAAGTGCTGTTCAAAGACAAAATCCCCCGGAACCTCGCGGGCAAAAATCTGCGCCGAGTGCTGCGTGAAGAGGCTGCAGCGCTTGCGGACGGAACCGATGACCGGGAGGATACGACCTGACACTGGTTGATCATAGTGCCAGAGCCCTGTAGGGAAGCAAATGCTATGCGTATTCTGGTGGTTGAAGACGAAAAAAAGATCGCATCCTTTATTCGGCGCGGGCTGAAAGAAGAAGGCTATGCCGTTGACGTGGCTTTGGATGGCGAAGAGGGGTACCGACTCATTTGCGAAAACGACTATGATGTGATCCTGCTGGATCTCATGCTCCCTAAACTTGACGGACTGACGCTCTGCCGGCAGGTCCGTCAGGATGGCATACAAACGCCGATCATCATGCTCACCGCCAAGAGCGCGGTCGCTGACAAAGTAACCGGGCTTGACGCCGGCGCCAACGACTATCTCACCAAACCGTTTGCCTTTGAGGAGCTGCTTGCGCGGATTAGGGTAGTCCTGCGACCTACGAGCCAGCCGCCGACCAAACTGCAGGTCGCAGATCTTTCGCTCGATCTTCTGACGCACACCGTTACTCGGAACGGGCGCGAGATTCCGCTCTCGGCAAAAGAATTCGCCCTGCTTGAATATCTGATGCGCAATGCAGGCACGGTGGTGTCGCGTACCATGATCTATGAGCATGTGTGGGATATTGACTTTGATACAAGCACCAATGTCATTGACGTGTACATCAACTATCTGCGCAATAAGATTGATGCTGGCTTTGAAAAAAAGCTGATCCACACCGTGCGCGGTCGTGGATATATGCTGAAGGACTAAAACCCCGACCTTCCTCACGGTACGTGCCGCAGCGATGTCGGTGGATACCGAGAGCACCGGAAACAGAGCTGCGTGTTCGTCCACGTGTCCCGGACAACGAAAAAACATCGAATGGCACCCTGCGGAGGAATGCACGAAGATGCTCTGGGGCTCTCTGCGCCTGAAAATAATCGTTTCCTACATGGCGCTGCTGACTTTGATGATGCTCTGTTTCAGCTTGATACTGTATGACCGGCTGCTGGGAGATCTTTCCACAAACCTTGATAACCTTTTGCAGTCGCGCGCCCAAGGCATTGCCGAAGCGATTGACACCTACTGGGAGATGGAAAAACGCGAGGTCCAGCGCGATGGCGCCAGCCCTGAACGCCTCAGCAAAACCAACAACCCTAACTTTATAAAAATCGCACAGCGCTGGGTCATTGAAGAATCAAACCGACCGGATCTTTTGGATATTATTGTGCAAATCTCTGATGTGCACGGTACGGTGATCGCTTCATCACCGAACGTATCCCGGCGAATTGTTTTCCCGCAGACGATATTCAGCGATGCAGTGCGCGGCAATGAGCGTTTTGATACGGTACGGGCTGCCTTCTCCTCTGACAAGCCAACCACCTTGCGCGTCTTCACTAAACCAATCTATGAGCAAGCAACCGTCATTTACATCGTACAGGTGGCAAGTCCGATGACCACCATTCACAACGCACTCGAGGATTTAAAATCAATTTTGGTCGTGCTGCTGCCGCTCACGATTCTTTTCACCGGGCTCATCGGGTTTGCGCTGGCGACCGTCACGTTGCGACCAGTCGCTGCAATGATTAAATCCGTGCAGCAGATCACGGCGCGCAACCTCAAGTTGCGGGTGCCGGTGCCACGGACACGGGATGAAATCCATGACCTTGCCGTGACGTTTAACGATATGCTGGCACGGCTCGAACAATTCTTTGAAACCCAGCGCCAGTTTGTGCAGGATGCGTCGCACGAGCTCAAAACACCGCTGACCATCCTTGAGGGTGAAATCAGTGTGGCGCTCAAAAAACAGCGCTCGCCTGAAGAATATCAGGCGGTCTTGGAAAGCTGCCGTGAAGAAATCGAGCGCCTGACCGCGATCGTGAGCAATCTCTTGATGCTGGCACGGCTTGAAGACCATGCCAGGGAAGGTGAACGCGTTGCCTGTGATCTCGGCCAGCTCCTTGCCGAAATCGTTACTGACCTGAACGTGCTGGCGGAGCAAAAGAACGTGCACCTTGACTATGTACCGGTTTCCGGTCTCGTGGTCACCGGCAGTCCCGAGTATCTGCGACGGGTTTTTCTCAACCTCATTGACAACGCAATAAAGTATAGCTACCCCCACGGAACCGTAACCATACGCTGCCAGCGCTCTCGTGACAGCGTCTGCATCACCGTCCATGACACCGGGTGCGGCATTCCCGAACAAGACATGCCCCATATTTTTGACCGTTTTTATCGCGTTGACAAAGCACGCGCGGCTGGTGGGTTCGGATTGGGACTCAGTATTGCCCGGTCAATTGTCAGTGCACACCAGGGGACCATCACTGCGAATAGCAACCCTGAGCACGGCACAACGTTTACCGTACGGTTGCCAGCAAATTAGAAACTTTTAATTTATTTCTAAGCATGTTTTAATTATCATGCGATACGGTACACCTACCCATATCCTACCGCATAGCAACACAGGTAAGCTGTCATGCTTTGTTTGTTCCCAAAACTGATTTCCTGCAATCCGGCAGCATGCTCGGTTACCAGATTGCTCCTTCGTGGTACAGCACGGCAACTTTTTGTCTTCAGTGCACTGCTGATTGCTGGAGCACCTGCGGTCTGCTTTTCAGACGATACTATTATCCCGGTCACCATGTCAGCCCCAGCCCCGCATACCACCTATTACACCACTGGACTTGTTGTTGCGGTTTCGGTCGCTGATCCAGCGCGCGGTCAGCGCTCTGAGCTGACGGTTCGCAGCGACAGTGGCCGTCTGGACACGCTGCTGGTCAAGGCGACCACCACCATTTATGACGATGCAGGGACCGCGGTACCTCTTGATGCCATACGAAAAGAGCAGCGGGTAAAGGTGAAGTACCTTACCAGTACCGAGGGTGTTCACGAAGCACTCTCAATTAGGCTCTTAAAATAGAGCCGGTCTGTCTTCTCTCTTGAAAAAAAGCGTCGGCAACGTTACAATGGCATGCAGCAACGGCAAGCGCGATCACGCTGCGGTTTCTCTACCTGTGTGCGGGTTTGCGCTCATCATGCCAGCACCACAGAGCAGTTTACTACATACGATAACGGAGGTTATATGAAATCAGTGATGCAGTCTCAAAACGCTCTCCGAGCGCGCACGTGTTGTGCGTTTTTTAGTTTCATACTTCTTCTGATAGCAGCCTGCTGTCTGCCGACACCCTGCCCTGCGCAAAACTCCGATGATACGGTGCCGATGCTCCAAGTTCCCCGTTTTTCTGAACTTGCCAAAAAACTGATGCCGGTTACCGTGAATATCAGCACCACAAAAATCATAAAACCACGGAGACGGAACATGCAGCCGTTTCAGGGTCCGTTTGGCGAGCAAGACCCGTTCCGCGATTTTTTTGGCGATGAGTTCTTCCGCCATTTCTTCGGCGATATTCCCCAGCGCGAATATAAGCAGCAGAGCCTTGGCTCAGGCTTTATCATTGATGCTGAAGGGTACATTTTAACCAACAACCACGTGGTTGCTGATGCGGATGAAATCAAGGTGACGCTCTACAACAAAAAAGAATACAGCGGCAAGGTGGTCGGACGTGATGAAAAAACTGACATTGCTCTGATTAAAATTAAAGAGCCGAATGGCGATCTGCCAGTGGCTACACTTGGTGATTCTGATGCGCTGGAAATAGGGGAATGGGTTATGGCGATTGGCAATCCATTTGGACTTCAGGGCACCGTAACCCAAGGCATTGTCAGCGCCAAGTGGCGTAAAATCGGCGCTGGACCTTATGATGATTTTATTCAGACTGACGCATCCATCAACCCCGGCAACAGCGGTGGTCCGCTCTTTAACCTGCGAGGGCAGGTCGTTGGCATCAATACCATGATTTATTCGCCGAGCGGTGGCAATGTCGGCATCGGATTTGCCATTCCGATCAACCTCGCCCGTTCTGTGGTAAAACAACTCAAAGAACACGGCAAAGTCTCACGAGGCTGGTTGGGTGTTGTGGTGCAGAAAGTCACCCCAGAGCTTGCTGAATCCTTTGGCTTGAAAGAAGGCTATGGCGCACTGGTTGCTGATGTTGACAGCGAAAGTCCGGCAGCGCAGGCAGGTATCCAAAATGGAGATATCATCATCAAGTTCGATGGCAAAGATATTCGTGAGATGGAGGATCTGCCACTGCGCGTTGCCGAAACACCTATCGGCAAAAAAGTCGAGGTCGTGATCCTGCGTGAGGGGAAGGAAAAGACCTTCACGGTCAAGATCGGAGAAATGAAAGACCGTCAGGAAAAGGTAGCTGCTGCTGCCGCTGAGGAGGAAAATTTGGGCATTACCGTGCAGGCGATCACACCGGAGATGGCACAGCGCTACGGCATATCACGAAAAGACGGGGTTATTATCGCGCACATTGAGCCAGGAAGCCCTGCTGAAGAAGCAGGACTGCGACCCGGTGACATCATTCAAGAAATTAACCGTATGCCGATTAAAAGCGTCACTGACTATAACGCAGCCCTGCGCAAAATAAAATCCGGGGAAAACATTCTGTTTCTGGTGCGGCGTGGTCCAAGCTCGCTGTGGCTTGTGCTGCGACAAAATAAGTAACGCAGTTGTGGGGGCTGCATGACCTCCACTAAGGCGTCGCCTACAGCGCTTTTCTTTTTTCTGGTACTGCCGCTTGCCGCAGGCATACTGCTCATAAATCTTGATGGCTGGGACCTGTGGAATCCTGATGAACCACGGTACGCGCAGGTTGCGCGCGAGATGGTGGAGACCGGACAGTATATCGTTCCGCACCTCAACGGCAAGCCGTACCCTGATAAACCACCACTTTTTTTCTGGCTTGTTGCCGCACTTTCAAAACTGTATGGAGATGCAACAACCCTTGCGGCACGACTTCCTTCTGTAATTGCTGCGCTCGGGGTTCTGGTGCTCACCTATGTGCTCGGCTGTCGGGTCTGTGATCCGCTCACCGCGCTCTTTGCTACGATTATCCTCTTTACCACTGAACAGTTTTTTACAATTGCAATCAGCGCGCACCTTGACCCTCTGCTGACCCTGCTGACCACTGCAGCACTCCTGCTTTTGTACGGTGCCTACCAGCGCTTCCCTGCAGGGGCTGCGTATTGCGCTGCAGCCTACGCATGCATGGGGCTTGCCTTGCTGACCAAGGGCCCGGTGGGGTTGTGCGTTCCAGTAATATCCTTTCTTTTGTTTTTGATCCTGAAGAAAGAATGGCGCAGCATACGTCATCTGCGGCTTGGCACCGGGCTGCTGCTTGCTGGAGGAATCCTTGCGCTCTGGCTTGTCCCTGCCTGTCTGCTCGGCGGTGAGGAGTACCGTACCAATATCTTGTTCACGCAAACCTTTGGTCGTGCTGTTGATTCTTATAGCCACAAGGGACCATTCTATTATTACCTTTTAGAATTTCCGGTTGATTTCTTCCCGTGGAGCATTTTTATCCCGAGTGCCTGCATCTATTTCTGGAAGCACCGCAGCCGTTGTGCGCAGCAGATGCTCTTTCCGCTTGCATGGTTTCTCGGGACATTTCTCTTCTTTTCGCTGATCTCGGGCAAGCGCAGCCTGTACCTTCTGCCACTCTATTCTGCTGCTGCACTGCTGATGGCGCGGTTCTGGGCTGATATAGTGCATAATGCTGCTGAACCGCTCCCGCGGCTGGTTAGCATTCCCTTCAAGATTCTGTGCGGGTTGCTGATTGGCTTTGGCGTTGGTGGTGCAATTTTGTTTTCTCTCGATATTGAAGTAATCCGACCGATCCATCACGCTGCAGGTGTGTTCTATACGGTCAGTGCTTTTCTGGTGTGTGGTGGCATCAGCGGGTTTTGGCTGCTGCGACGCATGCCTCGTTCTCTTGTTGCCGCAGGGCATGTTGCCGGAATGACAGCATGCTTATTTGTTTTGATTGTTGTTCTTGTTTTTCCTGCCATGAACAGCGTAAAGTCAGGAAGGTTTTTTTGTGAACGGATTAAAAACCATGTTCGTCCCCATGACCGGCTCATTGCCACGTTTGAACCGGAACTGTTCAACTATTTTCTCCACCGCTATCCCATCCCCGTTGTTGACGAAATAAATGCCTATGAGTACCTGCAACAGTCTTCAGAAAACCTCTACGTGCTCACCCGAGGGAAAGAACCGGATCGGCTGACCGAAAAACTGCCGCACCACCTCCACATACGGGAGCAGCAGCAGATCGGGCATCGCTACTATTTCCTCTTGACCCACCGGCCCAGGCAATCTTCGCCGACTGTTCAGTAAGGGCTATCCAAATGTATTTGCATTTCCGGTAAGAACGACCTGCGGTCGCGAAAATTGCGGCTGAAGCCGCTCCTACCGCCTGTGGCTTTGTAAAACAAATAATCTGAGGACAGAATTCTCAGATTAAACCTCTCAGTACCGCTCCACACCATAAAGGGGTCTATGATAAAGGTAACCGGTATCATTTTGCTTTCTTGTCTCTGATGATTTTGTTCTTAATCCCCTTCTGTCGCAGATCCCGCCTTGGCGGGACAGGGAGGGGTGTGGGGAGGGCTTTCCTGTGCCCCCACCCAACCTCCCCCTCACAGGGGAGGCATGTTTTGTAAGCCCTTCCTGTCGCAGATCCCGCCTTGGCGGGATAGGGAGGGGTGTGGGGAGGGCTTTTCTGCCCCCACCCAACCTCCCCCTCACAGGGGAGGCTTGTTTTTTTTCTGCCCCCACCTAACCTCCCCCTGCTCCCGCAGAGCGGGATCTACGACAGGGGAGGCTTACTGAAATGGCGGAGAGAGGGCAAAAAAATAACGGTCCCCCTTATTTTGTGGAGGCGTACTAAACGGCTACAGCGCTTTTTTTATGGCATCGGTTACCGCTGCCGCATCTTTTTTGGTGAGAAAGGCGCTGGTTGACAGCGTCAGGGAGCGCCGGGCCATGAGGCGTGCGTTGTCGCACGGGCCCGCTGAGACAATACCGCGCAGATACGGATAGTCGCCGATCGCCCGGGCGTAGATCTGTGACACGCCCGCACCCAGTCTGCTGCTGTGCCTGAGTGCGCGATCACGTGCTGCCGGATCGTCAAACACAACGGTCACATACGGATAGGTTGCCCGGTCGCCCGGCATCTCCAAGACGATATGAATCGCCGGGCATGTTTCAAGCGCCCTGATGTACCAGGCTGCTTTGTCGCGCTGCTGCGCGATCCGGCTCTCAAGATGAGCAAATCCCGTCCGTGCGACCCCGATTCTGAACCGGGACACCGCGTGGAGGGGAAACGCAGCATCGAAGTTTTCCCTGAAGGCGCTGATATCATTGCCGCGCAGCAGCCAGAGCTTCTGCGGCATGGTGAATACGAACCAGAAAAGCGAGGGCCGATAGAACAGCCAGTAACCGAACAGCTCAAGAATCCTCCGGGCTTCGATGCCCACCGCACTGTGTGCATGCCGTGTTGCCGCGGCGTCAAGCAGGGGGGCATACGCTGCATGCCGGGTCGCCATCATGCCGCCTTCATACATGGTCATGCCCTTGCCCGCGGCAAAACTGAAAAAAGCAAAATCGCCCAGCGTACCGACCCTGCAGCCCTGCGACAAGGCGCCGAGCGCCTGCGCGCAATCCTCGATAATAAAGCACTCATGCTGCCGGGCAACGCTGCGGAGCGCCGCAAGGTCTATCGGGATGCCGCCAAGATGGTTTGCGACAATCGCGGCAATATCACCGCTTGCTGCGCAGACCTCCGCAAGAATGCGGGGAGCGTAATGGAAATCCCGTTCGTTGATATCAGCGACCACAACCCGGAAGCCCGCCCGATGCACGGCAAGCGGCACGAGGGGGCAGATAAACGAGGGGGTAATGATGGTGCGTCGCGGGGTGAGGCTGTGGAGTGCGCAGCAGATGAAATACAGGGCAGCGGTTCCTGAACAGGTTGTGCGGGTATAGGGGATGCCGAGGTACTGCTTGACATCGGCGGCAAGCAGGTCAGGGCTACGCAGTGATAAAAAACCAGCGGCGATATCCCGGGCATGCAGCGGGAATCCGGCGGTCGGCGGGATGTCTCTGAATATCGGCATTGGCGAAGTACTCACGTTCTTATGGCAACGGCGGACATAATTTGATACGATTGACGCGTTGCGACGACAGATGACCGCGATGCTAATGGATTATAAAATCGTTGATTCGATTAGTAAAATAAAAAGAAGCGACTGGGACGACCTTTTTGGAGCGCAGCCGGAAGGATATGAATTTTACCTGGCGCTTGAGCAGTCCGGGTTCAAGGAATTTTCCTTTTATTATGTGCTGCTGTATGATCGCAGCACGCTGTACTGCGTTGCGCCGGTGTTTCTCCATGATTTTCCGGTAGATGCTGTTCTTGACCCGCGCTTTGCGAAGGCAGTTGCGGCGCTGCGCAAACTGTTTCCCCGGTTGCTTGTGTTCAGGACGCTGTTTTGCGGTTCACCGTTCGGCGAACACGGCGTAATCGGCATCAAACAGACCCATCGCCACGATCCGCGCGTGCCGATCCGACTGGCGCAGGCGCTGGGCATTTTCGCACACGAGCTGCGTGCCTCGCTCATTATTTTCAAGGATTTCCGCGCCGAGGATGCCGCAGTGCTCGACGGGCTGTGTGCAGCGGGTTTTTTCAAGACTGACAGCTTTCCCTCGGCGGTGGTTGATCTGAGCGCCGCATCGTTTGACGAGTATCTTGCCGGGTTGGGTCACGCGACACGCAAAAGCCTTCGCCGCAAATTAAAAAAATCCCGCAGCGAAGGCGCACTCAGAACAGAGGTCGTGTCGACGGTTGATGCCGTACTTGATGAGGTGTACGAACTGTATCTGCAGACCTACCATGCGGGCGCAACGAAATTTGAAAAACTCACCAAGGATTTTTTTCAGATTGTCGCCCGGTGCCTCGGCGCGCAGTGCATCTATTTTCTGTATTACGTGCACGACACCCTTGCCGCTTTCAACCTCTGCTTTTGGTATGGAGATGTGCTCATCGACAAGTTTATCGGTTTTGACTACCGTGTGTCCCGGCGGCATAACCTTTACGCCGTCAGCTGGTGCACGGCGGTGTCGTGGTGCCTTGAGCATGGGGTTCGGCGCTATCAGGTCGGCCAGACCGATTATGCGCCGAAGATACAGCTCGGCGCGCGCCTTGTTCCCCTGTATGCCTATGTGCGGCACACGCGAAGCGGCATGAATGTTTTTTTTAAACTGCTTGCCCGGCTTTTGAATGCGCCAACGCATCAGACCGGCGCATAACACGATGGGTGCCGCGATGCCTTCACGCACGGTCAGAATTTTGAATTTTGACGGCAGCCTTGTGCAACAGACGGGGTTGCTCGATCGTTTTTGTCCGGTTGTCGTCGACTGCACGGCGCTCGGCCCTTCATGCAGACTGTGGATCAACAAAAAAGATGCTGACCGGGTCAGGGCGCTGCTTGCACCGGCACTACGGCAGAGCATCACCCTGACCGGTTCAGGTGATTTTCATCATATCACCGCCCTATTGCTCGAACAGTTCAATGAGCCGATCAGCGTCATTGTTTTTGATTGTCATCCTGACTGGGACATCCTGCCGCCGCGCTTCGGCTGCGGCTCATGGGTCAGCGCCGCGCTGCGCCGGTCAAACATCCGGAAGGTGGTGCTGCTCGGCATGAGCTCTGATGACCTTGACAGCCGTGCCCTGCATACCGGCAATCTTGCTGCGCTTGCGGACAACCGGGTGGAGCTGTATCCGTACGCACACAAACCATCACGCGTCATCGGACGGCGTGTTCCCGAAAACTGTTCGCTGCACGTCCGGCGACGCGGTCCGGTGACCGATATTCACTGGCAGGAACTCAGGTGCGCCGATCTTGAGCGTGTTATGGAATCCATCATCGGCCGTATTCCTACACAGAAAATGTATATCAGTATCGACAAGGACTGCCTGACGCCGCAGCATGCGCTCACCAACTGGGAGCCCGGACGCCTCGTTCTGGACGAGCTTCTCCGGATGCTCGAGCTGCTGCAAAAAAAATTTGATATTGTCGGCATGGATATCACCGGGGAGTATTCGCCGCCGGTGGTTGCGGGGCGGCTGAAGGCATGGTGCAGCCGCATTGATCATCCCGCGCTCTATTCAGCACGTTCGCATCCTCTGGCGCGCATTTGCAGCACCAATGAGCAGACCAACCTTCGTCTGCTTTCTCTGCTCACGGCCGGATAGTGCCCGCAGCCCGGTTTTATTTTTGTTGACATCGGCGCCAAGGTATGAAAGAAAGAACACATAAACAAATACTTTTTAATTTTTAATCCTTTACGTGACAGCGTCCACAGCAGCCCTCGGGATTTTAAATTAAATTCCTGAGGGCTTTTTTAATTATGGGTCGCTGCGGCTGTGCGTTGTCCGTTGTCGCGATGCCGCAGTGACCCGGTGTGGGAACAATAAAACTCAATCACACAGGAGAAGCGCATGGGTAAAAAATTATATGTGGGCAACCTTTCCTACAAAGTAACTGAAGATGATCTGAAGAAGAAATTTAGTGAGATCGGTGAATGCACGTCCGTCAACATTGTCATGGATAAGTTTTCAGGTCAATCGCGGGGATTTGGCTTTGTCGAGATGGCAACCGATGATCTGGCGCAGGAGGCGATCAAAAAGCTGAATAATATCGCTCTGTACGGACGGGGCATTGTGGTCAATGAAGCAAAACCGCAGACCGACCGCAAGGGTCCGCGCCGCAGCGGCGGTTTCAAGGGTTCCCGGTCATTCTGACCGGACCGGTGTACCACAACCGGCAAAGATTGCAGGCGCCCGGAGGATGCACGCCTCCGGGCATCATGCTCCTCCCAGCATCTGCTTTTTCAGACTTTCCTGAGCGGGGTTGTCGCACAGCCAAATCCCGAAAAGCGCTTTTTTGAAGGGCAGACCCGGAATCGTTGTTTTCAGTGCGCCGTTTTTGTAGATCCGTGTTCCCTCCCGCGGCGCATACACCATTTCATAGACATCACCCTTTTCAATCTTCTCTCTAAAAACCGCAATAAATTGCTCGATGAGATTGTGCAGCGCTGCGGTGTTGCCGCTGGTTGCATTGTGAAAACCCTCGCGGGTTGCGGACTCCATCTTTTCGCTGGTAATCAGATTGGATAGAATCTGCAGCCGGATCGCCATCGGCTCGTCCGCTGCCAGTATCTTCACCGGATCGCTCTGTGGTGCTGCAAGGTACAGCGCACCGACATACAGGTCCATAAAAAACTTTGTCCGCACGCCTGCGCCGTTCAGTGTGAGCGTCGGGCCGTTGCCGGTGATTGCATCAGGAACAGATACTCCGGCGATGTCCCGCGCTTCCCCGGTTGCCGCATAACAGTACAACAGCGCTGCGAGCACAATCCATCTTTTCATGGCACACCTCCAGTCGTGATGAATGGTGCGGGCTATTTTAGCGAAACCAGGACGATGCCGACAATGATAAAAAACGTTCCGGCAATGCGGTCGCGATTGATGCGTTCCTTGAGCAGCAGCGATGAGGCAAGCAGAATAAAGATATACTGAATGCTGTCAAGCGGAAAGGCAAGGCTCAACTCGGCATGGGCAAGCACCAGCAGCCAGACCGCCATGCCGCAGGCGACAACCAGCAGTCCCGCCCATACCGAAAGGTTTGTCAGAACGCTGCCGACAAAGCGCAGATATCCCCGCATGCTGCGCATACTGCCGGGCTCAAGCGTGTTGACCCCGTGCTTGAACAGAATATGCGTGCCGGCGCTGCAGGCCTCCGCAATAAGCACAAGGATGAAAACCTTCAGTGTCATGCTGCGGGTCCTTCAGCGTTGGCGGATTTTGAGATGAAGTAAATTCCCACGATAATGCAGATAATCCCGCTCCACCGGTATAGGGAAATATGCTCGCCAAGAAAGATCATTGAGAGCAGGGCGACAATAATGTAGCTGGTGCTGCCGGTGGGGAATGCGACGCTCAAATCAACCCGCGACAGAACTGTTACCCATAAAAAAAAGTTGACGACATACAGAGACAGGCCGGTCAAAAATCCCGAACCGGTAAGCAGGCGGGACATGAATTCCGCACTATTGGCAACGGTTACGTTATCAATACCAGTTGCCAAGGTGCCTTTTTTCCAGAAAAGCTCGGCAAACGACTCAATGATATCAGTGAGCACGATAAGAATAAAAACCGTGAGCGTCAGCTTGCCTTTTGTTTTTTTCATGTGGCGATACGCACCATCGCTTCCAGAGTCACCTGAAAAGAACCAGCGCATCAAGCCGGGACGCAATACTGTTTTCGCCCCGGTCAACAAGCGGTTTCGCAGTCCATGAACATATAAATGTCACCTGCACTGAGCGATTCTTTTATGCAAAATACCAATCACCCCACATAAGGGCAGGGGCGTGGCGCGGATTTATGCGGTGCGGTTGTTTTACCCGGATGGTACAACGCACCGCATGCCTCGCAGGCAGGCAGGGAAGCCTGCCGAGAATGAGCGCACAGCTCCTGCCCTTGTGTGGACGTGCCATAATCGCTCGGTTTAGGCTTCATGGTCATCATCGGCAGGGGTGTCCGCTTTGCCGGCGATAATCGCGCATGAAGACGCCCGTGTGCGCTTTCACCTTTCCGGCATTGAGTATCTTCTGCTGCGCATAGCCGATGGTGCCGTTTGCGTAAGAAAAAATGTTGGCGCTTAACCTGCAAGCGCAATGCCCTGCTGCAGCGCCTGTTCAAAAAGGTCTGCCGCCAGGTCCAGTTCTTTTTCCGTAATGTAAAACGACGGCGAAAGCGTAAAGACGTTTTTATAGTAGCCGCCGACGTCAAATATGATCCCCATGTTTTTCCCGTTGCCGTTTAATCTTCCGGCAAGGCCGATGTTGGTCATGGCATCGGTAAGCTCCGGGTTGGGCGTGTAGCCGTCCTTTTGGCACATTTCAATTCTGATCACCAGCCCCTGCGAATCGACATCGCCGATCTGCGGATATTTTTTCTGGAGCTGCCGTATGCGGTCGGCAAAATATTTGCCCTTGCGGGGAAGCGTTGTTTCAAAGTCGGATTCTTGAATGATCTTCATCGTTTCAAGCCCAACCGCCGTCCCCAGCGAATTTGATGAAAACGTGGAATGCGTCATGCCCGCGGGGAAAGCCTTCGGCGAAATCAGCTCTTCTCTTGCCCATATCCCCGAAAGGGGGTTCAGGCCGTTGGTCAGCGATTTACCGAACACGATCACATCAGGCGTAATGCCGAGGTTTTCAATGGCCCAGAATTTACCGGTTCTAAAAAACCCCATTTGCACTTCGTCATCAACCAGGAGAATGTTGTATCGCTCCAGGATTTTCTTCAGTCCCTGAAAGTATTCGGGCGGCGGAATAATGTAGCCGCCGGTTCCCTGCACGGGTTCAATGTAAAATGCGGCAAATTCGCATGTGTCTGTTTTCTTGTTGAAGACCGTATAGTATTCGGATTCAAACAGTTTTTCAAACTGGCGCAGGCAGTAAAGGCCGCAGTCCTGCCGCCGCTTGCCGTAAAAACATCTGAAACAGTACGGATAGGGGATGAAACACGCCCGGTTTGAAAAATGTCCAAACGGTTCCCGGTACCGGTAGCTGGAGGTCATTTCCGTGGCAGCAAGGGTGCGGCCGTGGTAGCTACCCATAAATGCAAACACGAGATTCTTGCCCGTGTGCTTTCGGACCACCTTCAGGGAATCCTCGACTGCTGCGGACCCGCCCACATTAAAATGCACCCTTCCCTTGACGTGAAAGGTCTTTTCCGCGCGCTGCGCAATTTTTGCGGCAAGCAGTATTTTTTCTTCGTGCAGATACTGGCAGGCCAGTTGCGGCAGTTTGTCCAACTGCCGTTTGAGCGCGTCGTTGTGCCGCTTGTTGCCGTAGCCGAAATTCACCGCGGAATACCACATCTGCATGTCAAGGTAGGGCACGCCGTCTTTATCGTAGACGTATATTCCCTCTGACCGGTCAAAAATCTTTATTTCCGTGGCGTAGTGGACGGTATCGCCATAGGAACAGTATTGTGATTCCAGACGCAGCAATTCCTTGATGGTGGATTGCGATGACATCCCGGTCTTTTTTTGTGCGGTCTTCATAAATACCCTCCGCTGCTATGAAAAGGTTATAAGCACCCTCGCAACCCATGGAAATGCGCAGGCAACACGGCAAAGATCACGGTGCGGTGTGCTACCGGCAGGCTGCCGCCGAAGAATTCTGCATGCTCCTGAAATAATTAACAATATCCCCCAGATCATCAAACGCGAGACACTCCCTTCCCGTCTCAATAAAATGTTTTAAGAGGGAACAATTCTTTTTGGCAAAAACGATATCAGCATGACACGCAGGGCAGACATCGGAGAGCCCGTCGCCGGCATACATGACGGTTTTGTTCTTAAACGCCTCATGTGACAAGGTGCTTGTCTTGCAATGGGCGCAATGGGAACACAGGTTGTTGGCATAGGGGAAGGACGGGATCAGCCTGTCTTTATGAAACCTGAATTTATTTGCGTAGACCTTTATTCCGGAAATGCCATTGTTCTTCAAAATGAAGTCAATCATAAAGGAAAAACTGTCACTCAGGATAACCGGGTTGATGCCGATGCTCCTCAGGAGCGCAAGCAGTCCTTGAAAATGAGGATCAATGTCTATTGTGGAAAGGTATTCGCAAAGCGCCTGCCTGCCTGCCCGTATGCAGCGGAGCTGGCCTTCCAGACATTGCCGCGAGCCTATTTTCCCCTGCCGCCATGCCTCCTCATATGCCACCCAGTCCCGGTTGATTGAAAAGTTTTCGATCACACCGTCAAGCACATCAAAGGAGGTCAGGGTATTATCGAAATCAAAAAAGAACATGCTCTGTGACAATGATGGGGCGATGTCCGGAGGGTGCACCTGCCCGGCCTGCTTCCTGATCGGCAGTGTTGCGATAACGGAGCGAAACCGTTCTGTCATGGGGCCTCGTATATGAAAATTATGCGTGCTGCGACCCCCCGGAGAGAATACGATGGAAAAAGGCGTCCATCTTCCGGGCAACCGTGCCGCGCTCCTGGTCAGCGGTGATCACGTGATAGGAATTTTCAAGCAGCACCATCTCTTTCAGGTCGGCGCGTATCCTGTCATAGATAAAGGTCGCATTGCGGATGCTGGTCATATCGTCTTCCCGTGCCTGAATAAGCTGCACCGGCACCTGCACAGAGGGGAGGATACCGACAAGGTAGCGCGCCAGCCGCCGCAACTGATGCAACAGGGTGAGCGGAAAGAACGGATACCCATAGTCTGCAACGCCCTTGGTGTCATCGATCGTCGCGTTCCGGTAATACGCATCCACCCGCTGCTGAAGCGCCTTGTTTTTTATTCCGTACGGTGGATCCTCCTTGAAATAGGAAATATATTTCAACGGCGGCAGGCAGAGCAGCGGCAGTACGATCGAAGCATACCAGGGAACATTCCAACCGTCATAAAACAGGGTGGGTGACAGGCAGCTCACCCCTGCAATGTCGCCGGTAAATTCATGTGCCAACAGCAGTGCAAGCAGCGCGCCCATGGAAAGCCCCGATACAAAAACCGGTCCGGTGTGCGCCGTGCGAACCTGCTCAAACGCGGCGCGGGCCGAGGCGTAAAAATCCTCCCATCGTGATTTTTTGAGAATGCCGATCGGTGCGCCGTGGTTGGCAAGCCGCGGGCAGAACACTGAATAGTCGTGCTTCCGGTGAAAATAATGTGCAAGAAACCGCATCTCATTGGGTGTGCCGGTAAGCCCGTGGATCAGGAGCAGGGTGCATGGTTTTTTACCGTGCAGCACTATCGCCCCGGGCGCGGCACACGATGCCGCTGCACATCCGCTGCTGCGTTTAAACGAAAAGACTACCGACATGCTGTGTTCCTCCTCCACCGACTAAAGCCCGCATCTTCCGCTCCTTTTTCTTCAATACGATGGCACTAATATACGCGAACGCTAAATTTTGTAACAAGTAGAAATGAAACAAAAATGAAATCCATATTAAAAAAAATTAACGCTGCTGTTTCGGACAGACCGTCCCACAACCATGTGCTCCCCCTTGTGGTAATCAAAAAATCAAAACACAAAAATTGAACCCGAACTGAGCGATTATGGCACGGCCACACACGGGCAGGAGCTGTGCGCTCATTCCCGGCAGGATTCCCTGCCTTCCTGCGAGGCATGCGGTGCGTTGTACCATCCGGGTAAAACAACCGCACCGCATGAATCCGCGCTACGCCCCTGCCCTTGTGTGGGGTGATTGGTATTTTGCATAAAAGAATCGCTCAGGTTAGGTTGAAACAACAAATACCCGTGCCCGAAGTAACAAGCACAAAACAAATGCTGAATCCGTTTCCTGTCAATTTTTTAATCTGCTTTTAATACATGATTCATGTGAGGATTATAGACAGACAATACAATATCACTCAAGAAGGTATGCTCATGGCAGCACACAACCCACCGGCCATAATGTCGCGCACATGGATTATGGTCTTCTGTCTTGCCTGTACGCTCTTCACCCTTTTTTTTAATCTCGGCGGCAGAAGCATTGAAAACAACGACTACCCCCATTTTGCCGAAATCGGCAGAGAGATTCTTGAAACCGGCGACTGGGTGATCATGCACAGCGGCGGCGCTATCTATGTGGACAAACCGCCGCTGCATACAGCTCTCATCGCGCTCTCTTATAAGCTTTTCGGCGTCAATGCCTTTGCCGGACGGTTCCCCTCGGCGCTTTTCGGCCTGCTGGCCGTGCTGGCAACATTCTTTTTCGGCATGCGTCTTTGCGAGGGGGAACCAAAAACCGGGTTCAACGCAGCAATGCTGCTGCTGTCAAGCTATGGCTTTTTTATCCTGACCAGAAGGTTCCGCAACGATATCGTCTATTCGGCGCTCTTTTCGCTCACGCTCTTTTTGTTCTATGAGGGATATGCGGCACAAAAAAGCCGACGGAAACTGCTCTACTATTGCTCGGGCTGGCTGAGCATGGGGCTTGCTGCTCTGGTGAAAGGGCCTGCGGCACTACTGCCGCTTTTTATCATGATGGTCTTTCTTGTAGTGCAGCGCGGATGGCGACAGGCGGGGATGAAAACCTTTTTTCTCTCGGGGCTGGTAGGTGCAGTCACCCTGGCGCCCTATCTTGTCGCGCTTGTTGGTCACAAGGATTTTGATGAATTCCTGTCCTTGCTGCAGCATAAAACCATCATGCGCCGCCATGCGGGACTGCTGTATTATGTTCCGGTATTTTTTGCAAAATTTTTTCCCGCTTCCCTCTTTGCTGTTGTTTCTGTTCCATTTTTCTGGAAAAACCGAAGCGGGGTCCGTGCCGATCCGCGCAAGCTTTTTTTGATCGTCTGGGCAGGCCTCTACCTTCTCTTGATTCATTGTATCAGTGCAAAGGTTTATCGCTATCTTTTACCGGCTTTTCCGCCGCTTGCAATTCTGACAGCCTGGGGAGCGGAACAGGCGCTTTCAAAAAAGACTTTTTGTGAAGCGATGCTGCGATATTGGCATGCCCTCGCCGCAATGCTTTGCCTCGGCTTCCCGGTTGTTATTTGGATCAAATCGGAGATGTCCCTTCCGCCTTTTTTGATTGCCTGCGTTGGTTTTATCATGCTGAGACTTACCGCCTGCTCGATGAAAAATTTCATTGCCTTTGTATGCTGCCTGTGCGTTTGTTGCCTGCTTTTCCTTGATGTTTTGCAGACCACCCGTAACGAGAAGGTATCGGATGTTCAAAAGCTTTACGCAATACTGCATGAACGAAACATCAAACCGGATGAAGTATTAATTTACAAAACAACCGGCCGAATCAGGCCGCTGCTTGGATTTTATTACAACCGGCTTTCACAACCTGAAATCAATGACAGCCTTCAGGCGCAAGCCGGAATCAAGGCAGTTGTGACGGACGCGGAGAATGCACATGAAGTCACCAAGGTATTCGGTACTCCCACGCAGACCGTTGATCTCAAAAATCATAAAGGCAGCAAGGGAGGGGCTGATCATGTGGTGCTGTTCTACGCAATACCGCCGCATGCTCAATAGTATAAAAAATCATACTAGTATAAATAAAAATAAAACCCGAGAAAGGAATACGCGCCATGAAGAGAAATGTATTTTATGGAATTATGCTTATTATTCTGGCCGGCTTCATTGCCGCCGGGTGCTCCCTGGACAAACCTGAAAAAATCCGGGGGACCGTCATGTCAGTAGACACTGAAAAAAATACGGTGGTTATCAAGGAGACAAAAACAGGGCAGCAGAAAACAATCACGCTCACCGCCGATGACCTGCGAAGGGTGCAGCCGGGTTTAAAAATAAGCGCCTTGTTGAAAAAAGGCTCAAATAGTGCGGATAGTGTAAAAGTAAAAACCGTTAAACCGAAAACAACCGTCAACGAGAGCAAATCCGGCGATACGCATAACAACGATCAGCAGGAGTAACCCTGACCACACTATGCAGCTCGAAGACAATAGCATAGGAACAACGTCAAAGCGGGTCTGTCAGCAGGGTGGCGATCTCTGGAATCAGCACTTGCGCCGCAACATCCTGAAAGCCGTAGCGCTCGCTGCAGTCCTTGCCTGCTCGCTTGTCCTGATAACCTTCTCGCCGCGGGGAAGGCTTTGCAGTCCCTCAAACATCGCGCTCCTGAAAAATCGGTTTGCCTTGTATCATGCAGGGGCGCCGTGAATGTTTCTTCTCGGCGGCTCAGCGCTCGTGGCGATGGGCGTGCCGCGTCTGTCAATCGGTGCGGTTGGGGGCATGCTGTTTGGTTTTGCGTGGGGGGCACTGCTTGGAAATATGGTTTCTCTGCTCGGCTCGGCAGTAATTTATTTTTTTACCCGGCACATGGGTCGTCCGCTGCTGCGTCAGAAATTCAGCAGAATGATAACGTCAGTTGATGGGCACATTCGACGCCACGAGTTAATGATTGTTATGTTGCTGCGGCAGCTTCCCATGCCGTGTATGGGCATGAGCGTTCTTCTGGGACTTTCGTCGGTCTCCAATGGAGCGTTTTTTACGGGCTCCCTTATAAGCATGTTTCCTCAATCTGCTGTTTTTGCGCTTTTCGGAAGCGGCGTCCACGGACAGTTTGGATTACGTGTTTCGATCGCTTCAACGCTGCTGGTTGTTCTGGCGCTTTGCCTGCGGGTATCGTACCGGAGGTTCCCTTTTTTGCAAAAGCTATCCATTCACTATAAATCTTCATCTGAATGCCGGCTTTTTTAACCGCAATGTTTTTACCTCCGGACATGCGAATAACCGATCAGCAGACGACGTCCTGTTTGTTTTCACCGGCATGCAGCATGCGCAAAAACACCCTGGTCAGCACGCGATGGATATAAACATCACTCAGTGCAGGTGTCCCTATGGCAGGTGAAGGCGCGAGCTCATGGTTGTGTTGTTTTCGACCAACTTTACGGCTATGCAATCATAGGTTACCCATCCCCCCTGATAGGTCACCGAGGCGCATTGCAGGATGCGCCACCGACCGTTTTGATAAGAACCATCGGATTCCATCTTGCCAATCAGATCGTTTGCAGAGCCGAGCGACCTCAAAAGTTCGGGATTATGCGTTAAAACAAAGGGTTTTTTATCTGGTCCTGCTACAAGGGTGACCGGCTCAACAATCAGATTCGACAGATCCCGAAGGACCAATGTCCCGGGCGCTGCTTTGGCCTGAAGCCGGATCATCCTCGCCCGGGTATCCGGGCCGGACGATTCTTTTGATGCTTCAATAAGGTCAAGTAGGCAGTTGCGGATATCGTCCAGGTTTTGTACTGCCTGTAATTTATCAAGGCCGGGATAGTGTGCCAGAGCTTTGGCCAAAAACGATATGTCGCGCAGATAATGGTTGCGCTGGTTTTCCGGCACCAGATACATGACTATCAGCACTACCGGCTTCCCGTCCGGTGCGCCGTAATCAATACCTTCAGGGCTCCAACCGATCACACACTTGAGATCTCCATCGAACGGCACGCGCGCATACGGGCAGCGTGTCTCCCGTGGTGAACTTTATTTAATCTCGCTTTAATCGTGCTGTCATTTCCGGAGGTTATCTTTTCTGAAAAATGACGCTGCGTATTGTCATGATCACTATGTACGCCTCCACAAAACAAAGGGGACAGTTATTCTTTTGTCCCCTGTCCGCCATTTCAGTATGCCTCCCCTGTCGTAGATCCTGCTCTGCGGGACCAGGGAGAGGTTGGGTGGGGGCAAAGAAAAGCCCTCCCCGCACCCCTCCCTTGCAGGAGGGGCTTAAAAAACATGCCTCCCCTGACAGGGGGAGGTTGGGTGGGGGCAGGATAGCCCTCCCCGCACCCCTCCCTGTCCCGCCAAGGCGGGATCTGCGACCGAAGGGGCTTAAAAACAAAATCATCAGAGACAAGAAAGCAAAATGATACCTGTCACATTTTTATAATAGACCCCTTTATTGTGTGGAGCGGTACTATGTATAAGAACAAAAGCAGAGGATGCATGCCAGACGGGTCTGTGTGTCAGACCGTATCGGTGCCGGCATCACTGAACGTGACGCTGCCGCTTTACCGGCTGGGTGCCGGCAGATACGGAGTTGTGATACTACTGTACAGCGTTTTTCTTTTTTTGTCGAACATAACGCGCACTGCGTTGCTGCTGCAAAGTCTTGCGGATATTGACAGTACGGCAACAGCATTGATTAAGATATATGCAGTAGGGTTTTTATACGACACGGCAGCGTTCTCCTATATCATGGTCCCCCTGGTCGTGTATTGTGCGCTTTTGCCAGCGTCATGGTTTAATGCGCCGTTGCATCGCTTCATTCTGAACGGTATCTCATTTTTTTCAGTGATTGTTTTTGTCTTTACGGCATGCGCCGAACTATTTTTCTGGAAAGAATTTGGATCGCGCTTTAACTTTGTTGCCGTTGACTACCTGATGTACCGTCGCGAGGTAACGGATAACCTCGTGCAGTCATACCCCCTCTGGACTGTTTTTTGTATCATCGGTTATGTGTCGCTGCTCCAGTTTGCCGCGGTCAAGCGTCGTATTGCCACGGCATGCGCAGACATCCGTTCAGGAACACATCGTTTCCTCTTCGGTTTTTTCCTTCTGCTGCTGCCGTGCATGAGTTTTCTTTTCCTCGATGGTTCGCTCAGTCGCATCTCCACTAACATGCTCAACAACAACCTCGCCATGAACGGCATCTACGCTTTTTTCAGTGCGCTGCGTTCACAACGCCTCAATTATGCATCGTGCTACGCAACACTGCCTGAATCTGATGTCGTGCAGCGGCTCCGGGAGATGGTTGCAACGGACACTGCACGTTTTCTTCATCAGCTTCCCGCGGGGTGCGATATTCGCCGAGACATTGTTCCGCAAAGCACTCATGAACGACGCGCAAATGTGGTACTGGTTGTTCTTGAAAGCATGAGCGGCGAATTTCTTGATTCGCTGGGCGGGCAGGAGCATCTGACGCCGCATCTTGACAGGCTCGCCCGGCAGGGTCTGCTCTTTACCAACATGTATGCAACCGGTACCCGCACCGTACGTGGGCTTGAAGCCATTTCCCTTTCCCTGCCGCCGACGCCGCCGGTGTCCGTATTGAAACGACCGCACCATGAACACCTGTTCACCATTGGGACGCCGTTTCAGCAGCGGGGATATGAGACCGTCTTTTTTTATGGCGGACGCAGCTATTTCGACAACATGAAGCTTTTTTATGTCGGCAACGGATTCCGGGTCATTGACCGCGGAGATCTCGCCAGCGATGAAATCACGTTTTCCAGCGCCTGGGGGGTCTGCGATGAGGATATTTATCGCCGGGTTTTGCGCGAGGCGGATGCAGTGCACGGGTCTGGAAAAAATTTTTTCATGATGGTCATGACCACTTCCAACCATAAGCCGTTCACCTATCCTGCGGGCAGGATTGATATTCCGTCCGGGAAAGGCAGAAAAGGAGCGGTGAAATATGCCGATTATGCCGTCGGACAGTTTATCGAAAAGGCTTCATCCCGGCCGTGGTTTGAAAACACCATCTTTATTTTTGTTGCCGATCACTGCACGCGCAGCGGCGGGAAGGACGAAATCCCGATTGACAACTACCATATTCCCTGTATCTTTTATGCGCCGAGCATGGTGCAGCCCGGCATTGTCGAAACCTTGTGCAGCCAAATTGACATAGCGCCCACGCTGTTTGATGTGCTCAATTGGAGCTATACCAGCAGCTTTGTGGGAACATCGGTTCTGACCATGCACCCGGACCACCAGCGCGCGTTTCTCAATAATCACCTGACCCTCGGTTACCTGAAAAAAGACATGGTTGTGGCGCTGAAACCGGGACGTTGCATTGCTGCGTACCGCATTGACCCGAAAACGCATGCTGAAACACTAATCGCTTCGGCAGATTCTCTCCAGCGTGAAGCAATCACCTATTATCAGGGGGCAAGCATGCTTCTTGACGTGCATGCGCTGGTCTTGGAAAACGGTTGTATTAAAAAAAAATAATTTTTTTGTCATCCGGCTGTAATACCGTTTTTTTAGAGAAACCCAATCATGAGCGAAACCGCCATTGCCTGCGTGCACGTGCAGAAATAGGCACCTGCTATGTCGCTCAATGCAGGAGAAAGATGAACGTAAGCGGCCTGTTCCGGCATCGGATACGGCTGTGTTTCATGATATATTGTATATTGTGTGTAAACGGGATGCGATGTATATGGCGGAAACAGTCCGGTATGATAATCTGCACCAGTACCTGCTGCGCAAAAACGGTAATTACCTCTATAAGGTGCCTTTTCGCGGCGGCTGGGCAGTGCTAAAAAACTATTACGGCAGCAGGAGCTGGTTCACCTACGTTAAAAAAACGCTGTGTAATCTTGCCTACTGCAATCAAACCTCGTTCATGCCCCGGGGCAGGTTGAAGACCGAGCTTGAATGTATGCGCATCTGGCGTGAAGCAGGCTTCAGGGTATTTGACGTGTATGAGGATGTTGTCGTCGAGGGCATGCGAGACGGCGGTTATGCGCTGTTTGAATACGTTGACGCAGTGCGGTTTGTCATCTACTTTGCCGATAAACACGTGCCGATTGAGCTGAAAATTGACACATGGCGAAGGTTTCTGCCGGTCTGGCATCGGCGCCATGCACTTGCCATTGAGCGCCGGGAGCCGCGGCTCGTGCATGAAAACGGCGACCTGAAACACGTGATGATGCTGTCCGACGGGCAGTTTTTGTTTTTTGATTTTGAAATGGCATACCGTTCGCCTGACCGCGTGCCCGAAGCTGTGGCACATGAAATTTTGGCTTACTTAAAATCCCTCTGCAAAACCGTTGGACGCAAGTACTGGGAGCTTGCGTTGCGCGAAACAATCAAGCATTACCCTGACCGAAAACTGCTTGAAAGCGTATACACCTTTCAGTTCCATCATCCCAATCCTGTGCTGCGCTGGGCGCGCATTCTTGACCGCACGCTCCGACCAAGCAGAAAGAAATTTTTCTCTAAATATAACGTGGCCCGGCGTCTCCATGAGCTGCTGGCAACAGAAAGTAGTGCATGAAAAGTTCCTTGACCGTGTGCGGGTGCGATGCCGAGATTCTGAGCGCAAACAAAAAGGGCGACGGCACGCACCGGGTACTCAAGGTTATCACCAATGGCAGCCCGATTGTGCTCAAGTGCTACGGTCGTACCAGAGGACGTCTTGAGTCACTGCTGAAATTTCTCGGCATCAGGCTGCTGGTGGGCAAGACCTCGACCAGTGCCCGGGGAAGATGTGCGACCGAGCGCTCGGTCTTGAACCTTTTAAACCGCGAAGGTTTTGCAGCCCCCACCATTGTGTCTTTTGAAAAAATCACAACACCTTCCCAGCCCTGTCTTGCGCTTGAATGGATTCCGGGCAGAAGCCTTGCCGAAATCGTGCGCTCTGAAAAATACCCACTGGATAAAAAGAAAGACCTCCTTGCCCGATGCGGCTGCGAGATGCGGCAACGGCACGACCGCGCTGTCAAGCTGCGCGAGCCGCGCCTTGTGTTTGAACACCCGTCACTGCACCATGTGATTGTTTCAAATGAACGCCTGGTGTACACGGATTTTGAAATCACCTACTGCCGCGCACATGATATCGAACGACTCGCGCGACGAGAAATAGCAGGGTTTCTCTACTCACTGGCACGGGCAAACTGGAACCAGTTTCAGCCATTGTTTTCGGCGTTTTCCGAAGGGTACGGGAATAGTGCCCGCGTGGATGCGATGCTCAGGGAACTCAGGAGATACGGTACGGTTCCGGTCGCGTGGTGGCTCACCTTGTTTCCTTTTCTTTTCAGAATAAAAGGACGCCACCGACGCATCGCTCGTGCTTCACGATCGCTGCATGTGCCCGAGGGAAGATAACGCATAATCTGAGCAATTGTTGCTTCCCTTGCATGCAGGCAAAGGATAAAAAGATACATGAGCATCCGACAGATACAGACTCTTGCGCTGGTGCTGATTGTCTGTGGCAGCAGTATGATCGCAAGCCTTGACCGCTGGCAGCTCAAAGGCTCGGACGAGCCCCGGTATGCGCAGGTTGCCCGCGAAATGCTTGAGACCGGACGGTATATCCTGCCACACCTCAACGGGCAGCCCTATCCGGATAAGCCACCGCTCTATTTTTGGCTTTCGGCTGCATGTGGCTGGTTCAGCGGTGAGGTCACACCGTACGCGGCGCGTTTCCCGTCAGCCTTATTCGGGCTTGCCGTGGTGGTGCTCACGTTTTTTTTCGGTACGCGGCGCGTTTCCCGTCAGCCTTATTCGGGCTTGCCGTGGTGGTGCTCACGTTTTTTTTCGGTCGTATGCTGTTTGGCACTGCTGCCGGCATGCTTGCTGCGGGGATTCTCGTTACTACCGAGCAGTTTTTCAGTTGCACAACCAATGCCCGTCTTGACACGCTCTTTTCATTCTGGATAACGCTCGCGCTGTATCTTCTGTATCAAGGATGTGTTCAAGAGCCGCCCCGGCGGAATATCTGTCTGCTCGGTTGGGTAAGCACTGCACTTGCCGTGCTCAGCAAAGGACCGACAGGGCTTGTGCTGCCACTGCTCACCATGGTTGTGTACCTTTTTTTAACAAAAAGCCGCCATAAAATACCGCGGCTTGCCATTGGCACCGGTCTTGTGCTCGTTGCAGGGCTGTGTTGCCTGTGGCTCGTGCCTGCCTGCCTCCAGGCTGGTGCTGACTACACCCGCAACATCCTGCTGACACAGAGCTTTGGTCGTGTTGTCGAAGCCTTTGCTCATGAAGCGCCATTTTACTTTTATCTCATAAGCTTTCCCCTTGATTTTCTTCCCTGGACACTGTTTCTGCCCGCAGCTATGCTTTATTTTTGGCGTACCCGCCATGAACAGACCTTGTTTCTTTTTCCGCTGGTGTGGTGGGCAACTGTTTTTATCTTTTTCTCCGGCGTCTCAGGCAAGCGCAACCTGTACCTTTTGCCGCTCTACCCTGCAGCAGCCCTGCTGATGGGAAAGTTTCTGAGTGATGTCCAGTCCTCTGAGGAGGTGCAAAAACAAGTTGCCCAGTGGAAACTATTTACGGTTCCTTGTTTTATGGTGGGAGTTTTGTTTATCAGCACCGGAGCCTTGCTCTTTGCCCTGCTTGCAAACCTCATGGTCCCTTTTCAGACAACAGCTCTGGGCACAGTGATGCTCACCGCAGGAGGTATTGCCGCATTCGGGGCAGGCATTATCCTGCTGCGAGCGCAGCGGCGCCACGGCATTCAGGCAAACGCACCTCGCGCCCTGCTTATTGGGTGTGCGCTCGTGTCGGTTTTGTGGCTGTGGTGGATCAAGCCAGTGCTGGAGACAGATCGTCCAGAAAAGAAATTTTGCGAGACGATTCAAAAAACCATTAGTCCCCACGATGCGCTTTACGCGTCGTTTGAGCCTGAGTTTTTCAATTATTTCCTCCATCGCTATCCGATTCCCGTGGTGCGGGATCCGGCTGAGGTTGAACGGCTCATCAGGTCGCCATCGCCATCCTATTTTTTAGTAAAGGAGAGAGATTTTAAGCGACTGCCTGACCAGTTAAAAAACCATCTTTTAGTTCTCGACAAGGCAGATATCGGGCACAAAACAATATATTTTCTTACCAACACACCCCGGACATGAAGCACGTACTTGGCAACAGAGGAAGAAGATTCATACTCTTTACCGGTTTTCTTGTCGGTGCTCTTAGCTGTAGCAAAAGCCCAGTAGGGGTTAACCCTGTCGCCGAGTATTGTGACCCTGCAGCACGGGATCAGGATGACCTGTGCTTCTGGATCAACCCCGATAATGCATCCCGCAGTACCGTCATCACCTCAGATAAAAAAGCAGATGCTGTTTTTGTCTATGACCTGCAGGGAAATACGGTGCAGCGATTCTCGACGCACAAGCCGGGAAACATTGATGCGCGGCATGGCTTTCCGCTTGCCGGCAGGCAGGTTGATATTGTTGCGTGGAACGAACGCGGCACCCAGACAATCGTGGTGTGTAAGGTCAACCCCTTGGCCCGGCAGCTTGAGCGCATTGATAACGGCACCATCCACACCCGCGATGCCTACGGCGGTGCCCTGTACCATAGTATCAGAACCAATAGATGCCCTGTACCATAGTATCAGAACCAATAGATTCTATTTTTTCGCGACCTCAAAGACCGGTGCCGTTGCCCAGTATGAGCTTTTTGACAACGGTAAGGGGCAGGTCAGTGGCAAAAACCTCAGAACACTCAAGGTCAGCGCCTGTGAAGCTGCGGTGGCTGACGACGAGCTTGGACGTCTGTTTGTTTCAGCAGAAAAAGAAGGCATCTGGGAATGCGGCGCAGAACCGCAGGACGCACCGTCCGGAACCTGGGTTGACCGCGTGGGCAGCAACGGACTGCAGGCTGATGTTGAAGGCTGTGCACTCTATCCTGAAAAAAACGGTACGGGTTTTTTGATTGTCTCAAGCCAAGGTAACAGTCGGTTTAATGTCTATGAGCGGCAGAGCCCGCACCATTTTATCGGTTCTTTTCGGGTGCGCGGGGTCAGCACTACTGACGGCATTGAGGTTACGGCAACAAATTGTGGCACCACCTGGTCAGCCGGAATGTTTGTCTGCCATAACGGTGCATTCAAAGATAAATGCCCAGTCGTGCTCGTTCCTTGGAACACTATTGCTGCTGCGCTGCACCTGAAAATCCCACCGGGCTGAGCCTGTTCTTAGATCAACGCTCGCGCCTTCTCCTCAAGTGCCTTTAAAAGATCCTGATAGGATGTTTCAAACGCCTTAACCCCTTCTGCTTCAAGTTCAGCGTAGATGCGCTCAAGCTCAATCCCCTGTGCAGCCATCTCACGGAGCCGCTCGTGGGCATCCTGCGCTGCTGTCTGGTCAAAAGCCTGACTTACCCTGCCATGGTCACGGAACGCCTCGATGGTTTTTGGCGGAAGGGTGTTTATCGTCCCCGGCACGATTAATTCCTCAACATATTTGACATCGCTGTACGCAGGATCTTTAGTGCCTGTGCTTGCCCACAGCAGGCGCTGTGCGTGTCCGCCAGCTTGCTCAAGGTTTTTGAATCGGTCTGAGGAAAAAAGCTCGTGAAAATATCCATACGCAACCTTTGCACACAGCACCGCTGCCTGACCGCGAAACGCTGCAAGCGCGGGTTGTTCTGCAGCACGGGCAGCGATGGCGGCGTCAACTTTGGTATCAATTCTGCTGATGAAAAAACTTGCCACGGAACGTATCTCTGCGATGCTCCCGGCTTGAGCACGCCGCTTTTCAAGCCCTTCGATATAGGCTGTTGCTGCTGCACGATAGCGCTCAGGTGAAAAAAGAAGCGTCACATTGACATTGATGCCCTCAGAAATCAACTGCTGCACCACGGTCAGCCCTGCAACGGTTCCGGGAACCTTGATCATGATATTAGGGTATCCGATTGCTGCGACAAGCGAGCGCGCCTCCTGCACGCTCGCAGACACCTGAAATGCAAGCCGCGGGTCAAGCTCGATTGAGACAAACCCGTCTTCCCTCCCGCTTGCCTCATAAACCGGCAGCATAATTGCAGCAGCGTTCCGAATATCCTCAGTGGTGATGCGGTGATACATCTGTGCTGGTGGTGCACCGGTCTTGGCAAGCTCCTGAATCTGCTGGTCATAGTCAGTGCTTTTTGCCACCGCATTCATGAAGATGGTCGGATTTGAGGTGATCCCGCAGATACCGTCATGCTCCATCATGCGCTGCAGGGTACCGTCATTAAGCTCACGGCGCTGGATATTATCAAGCCACAGGCTTTGCCCTGCTTCCTTCAGTTTTTTCGTTCGTGAGGTCATGGCACTCCTTTCCACTGGTTACGGTAAACGTGTTCAGGTAAACGCACTGTGGTCCGTGTGGTGTCACCTGATACGCGGGGTCGTTGTTACAGTGGTAGCTTGACCCGAAACGTCGTCCAGTCAGCGCCGTCCGGACTATCAAGCTCAACCACGCCGTTGTGCATCACCGTGAAGAGTTTTACAATGTCAAGCCCCTGTCCGCTGCCGGGCAAACGGCTGGATAAAGGTTTGGTATGGTTATAAAAGTCGTCTCTGATTTCCCGTGCAATGCTGCCGGTATTACCGATTTCAATAACCGCATAGGGATGTTCAATACGAACGGCAACCCGCAGGATACCCTTTTTCAATTCCTCAAGCTTGCGGTGTGCGTTATCAAGCAGGTTGCCAATAATTCTACCTACTTTTTTTCTATCAGCAGTGATGGGCACCTGCCATCCGGCAATATTGTGGTCAACCACAACCTGCGGCGGGAAATAGTATGCTTCCAGACGTTCGGCAATCACCTCGTTCAGGTCAAACTCTTCTTTCTGGGCAAGCGGAACGCGGTCGGTGATGATATCGTTGACCGCGAGCATGCTGCGGTAGAGTTTTTTATAGAGCATGTTGAGCTCTTCACCGGTTGCGTCCGGACTGGTAAGTTTTTTGGCATAGAGTTTTGCAATCGCACCAAACGTGAGCATCTGGTTGTAAAAATCATGCCGCTCCTGAGACCGGATTGATGCCTGAATGCACAGCTCGATGTCCTGAATCAGGGTCATAGAATAAAAAAGATCCTCTTGGGTCAACGGTCGTGACTCATCCCCGTCGAGCACCAGCACATTGGTCACCACGTCGTTTTCATCCTTGAGGGGTACAAAATAGACATTCTCAATCCGCTGTGACCGGTAGAGACCATAGGTGGCAACCATACGGGGGTCGTTGCGGGCATCCTCAATCCGCAGTGGTTCGCCACTTCGGCAGACCTCAGCAAATGCCGGATGTTCATCAAAACAGAGGGTAATGCCGTAGCGGTGCACAAACGGCTCCAGCGGATACCCGGCGATCAGGACCGCAAATCCCTTGTGTGCAGCGTCATATTCGATTGAAAACAGGGAACAGCGCCGTACCTCAAGGGTTTCGGCGATCTTCGCGACCAAAAAGCTCAGCACCTGATCAAGCGACTGTGTACGCTTCATGATTGCCACAAGCGCTTTGCGGCTTTCATGAATGATCTGCGACTTTTTTTGAATAGCCAGTTTGCGGCGCTGCGCCAGCACATAGCTAAACCGGCTCACCACGCTTTTGATGAGTTTAATCTGCTCAGGATAGAAATGCTTATTCTTTTCCGTGAAATAGAGCTGCAGCGAACCAATTAAAACTTCCTGTTGCTTACCGCCTTCATAGTCAAAGAGCTGAATCGGCAACGCGAGCATGGAATGAATGCCCAGCGACAAGGCTTTGTCTTTTTCTTTGTACAAAGGCTCGGTACTGATATCGGGCACACAGTAGTGGGTTTTGTGCTTCATGACCCAGCCGGCAACTGAATCCTCATTGGCGATTTCCTCAGTGCGGTCAATGTCCCAGTTATAAGCTGCTGCAGCGATCATACTGTCTTTGAGAGGATCATAGGTGCGGCAGGTGGCACCTGCTGCATCGGTCAGCAGCGCGGTATCCTGACAGAGGATGTGCAAAAGCTCTGGTGTTGATATGTCCGGAGAGACCTCCATCACGCTGTCAGCAATCCGCAGGATTTTTTCAAGATCAATCCAGGGATTTTTAACCAGATAGGCAATACGATCAAAATCACTGCAGAGGAACTCAAGCAGACGCCGCTTCTCAGGATCTCTGATCAGCTCAAGTGCGCCCGGCGTCTTTTCAAGAAACTCTTGAAGTTCTTGGATATCGGGACTGGTGTTCATGGCAAACCACTGTCGCTGACCAGTATGGATATAGTACAAAAAACGAAAAAAGTAAAATACCAGTTAATGGAGTAACAACCTCAATAGCGCACGGCAGCAGCAGCATCAAGAATTCCAAAACCATAGACGCTGTCCCTTCCGAGATCGCCAGCCTCACGAGCGGTTGCCGTGAGTGCGTCAAAGATGTCCGATGCTTTCCAGTCCGGATGGAGCGCCTGCACCAGCGCAGCAACACCGGTCACGTGTGCAGCAGCCATTGAGGTCCCCTGGAGATAGACATATCCCCATCCGAATGCACCCCACGAAAAACCCAGCCCCTGTCGGAAGGTTTCCTGCAGGATACCATCGGGGTTACCGTCACGGTCCGTATCACTACTGGTATCACCACCCGGTGCTGCAATATCAATTTCAGGACCCGTATTTGAGTACCATGCAAGGCTGCCGGTTGCATCTAAGGCACTCACCGCAACCACCTGCTCAAACGCAGCAGGGTAGCGCACCGGTGCCGACAGCCCGTCCTGGGCATCATTGCCCGCTGCAGCAATCAGCATTACCTGGCGCTCTGCTGCATAGGCAACAGCATCCCTGATAGCCTCTGACGGGTCTGGCTCACCAAGGCTCATATTAATAATCTGTGCTCCGTGGTCAACTGCCCACAAGATGCCCTCAGCAACTGCGGCACGGGTTCCATAGCCAAACCTGCCCAGCACCTTGACCGGCAGAATTTTTGCAGCAGAGGCAATTCCGGCAACGCCACACCCGTTGCCAGTTTCCTGACCGATGGTTCCGGCAACATGGGTACCATGACCATTATGGTCCTCCCAGCGCAGCGGAACCTGCAGGAGTGCATTGTACCCATTCAACAGCCGGTTTCCAAACCCATCACGGCCCCAGGGGTTGATGCCTGAATCAAGCACTGCCACGACCACTCCTTCACCTGTGCTGAACTGCCATGCCTGCTCCAGATTGAGCATCGAAAAATGCCACTGTCGGTTATACAGCGGGTCATTCGGTGCAGTACACGCCTGCACATACGCATTCTGCTCAGCAAACAAGATCGCAGGATGCTGCCTGAGTCTTCTCAGGAGCGTGCAGCAGGAGACTGCCGGAACTTTCATCACAAAAAAGCGACTGCGGTGGCTCGGGCGTATCTGCTCGGCATGGCAAAACTCAAACACCGCGCGCTGGACGTTTTCATCCGCAGGGTGGTGAAACCGCACTATAATTTCACTGGCTGTCTGGCTGAGCACCTGCTGTTCGTCCGCGGCAGTGGACTGCCGTGCAAGCAGCAGGACGCACCCTACCAAACAGAGCCCTATCCAAAAGCTCTGGAGCTGACCTATCCGCACGTTCATGTTTTTTTCACCAGCCGCACCTGTATGTCAATACCGCCAAGAAATCCGATCACGGTCTTTTCTTTTTTCATGCTTACCTGTGCTATGGTAAATCCGAATGCATCAGCGAGGTTGTTGATTTTTTTAGAAAACCCTTCCACGTTGAGCGACCAGATCACGCCGTCCACAAAGTGATTGATGATTTTATTAGGTGCTTTTTTTTCAAGGACGATGTCAAAAATCGTCAGACTGCCGCCTAGCCGGAGCACCCTGCTACACTCGGCAAACAACCGCTCATGATCAAGGATATGATGGAAGGCATCAGGCACAATGACAGCATCAAAGGTGCTGCTGCGAAACCCAAGGTCATAGGCTGAACTTACCACAGGATTTGCAAGGCGTTTTTTTCTGCTTCCATAGGCAACAAACGCCTTGTTGATATCAGCATTCACGACGCGCACCGCTTTTCCGGCAAACATTCGGGAGCTCCTGCCGGTGCCACACCCGAGTTCCAGAATCAAGCCGGGCTCAGCATCAATGGTGACTTTAGAAAACCGCCGCAGCCCGAGGTCAGGGAAATGCACAAGCAGGTCAAGAACCTCATAGGCATAGACACAGGTGTAGTTCAATCGGGCAAGCAATGATCGTTTCATGAGCAGTGCATACAATATAGTATCTGCATTGAGCGATAGATCAGGTTATCAGGTGCCGCTGCATATAAACGCATACCGGCCAGCGACGCCTGCTGAACATGAGCGAAAACGTCCTTGCCTGCACGCAAAGGCGGCAACAATCGCACCGGTTCGGTTATCATAATCTCTGGTGGAGAAGATTATCGCATAAAGTGCTCATGGCTGCAAGATAATGGGCTCCGAAGAAACTGTAAGGGTTGTTTGAAAACAGAGTGATTTATGCTATATATTCTTCGGGCTTTTCAGAAGGGAGGGCGCTGCCTATGAAAAAAACCATACACCAGTGCGTCATTGAATTGTGTCAGGGCGATATTACCCGGCAACAGGTAGATGCTGTCGTGAACGCTGCCAATTCCCGGCTTGCTGGTGGCGGCGGCGTTGACGGAGCAATTCACCGGGCAGGTGGTCCAGCAATCATGGAAGAATGTCGCAAGATCGGCGGCTGTCCGACCGGAGAGGCAGTGATCACCACCGGAGGCAGACTTCCCGCTCGGTATGTGATTCATACCGTTGGACCGGTGTACCGGGGCGGCACCTCAGGCGAGCCACAACTCCTTGCACGTGCTTATCAGAACAGCTTGCGGTGTGCTGAACAGCAGGGGATAAAGACCATTGCCTTTCCCTCGATCAGCACCGGCGCCTACGGGTATCCTCTTGCAGAAGCAGCGCGTATTGCCCTGAGCACTGTGATTGACTATCTCAAGGGCACGACCGCAATCGAGCGGGTCGTTTTTGTACTGTTCAGCAAGGATGACTACGCAGTCTATGAAAAAACCCTGCACGCACTGCTGCCCGGTTAGCATTACCAGCATTCAAAAAACAGTATTCAGGTACGATGCACTCAGTGCTCTGCACTGGTAACACAAGGAGACAGTCATGTGGGACTACAATGAAAAAGTGAAAGAATATTTTTTGAATCCTCGCAATGCAGGTGAAATACCTGATGCTGATGCCGTTGGCGAAGCAGGGTCGCTTGCCTGCGGTGATCAGCTCAAACTGATGCTCAAAATTGACCGAGCCACTGAAATTATCACGGATGCAAAGTTCCAAACCTTTGGGTGTGGAAGCGCCATTGCATCTGCTGCTGCGCTGACCGAGATGATCATCGGCAAGCCACTGTCTGAGGCGGAAAAGATTACCAATAAGGATATTGTTGATTTTTTGGGCGGTCTGCCGGTTGAAAAAATGCACTGCTCGGTGATGGGGCAGGAGGCACTTGAGGCAGCAATTAACTACTACCGCGGAAAAAGCCCTGAACCGCTTGAGGAGCGAAAACGACATATCGTGTGTGAATGCTTCGGGGTCACGGACGAGGAAATTATCAGGGTCGCCCGCGACAACCACCTCACCACAGTCGAGGACATCACCCACTACACCAAGGCAGGGGGCGGCTGCATGTCCTGCCATGACAAAATCCGTCAGATTCTGCGTCAGGTCACTGCAGAGTCTGCAGAAAAGCCTGCAGCACCTTCAGGCGTCCGCAAGCTAACGAACATTCAGAAGATGCGCCTCATTGAGGAAACCTTTGAAAAGGAAATCCGACCGATGCTTCGGGCTGATGGTGGCGACATCGAACTGATTGATATCGAGGGCAATCGGGTACTGGTCTCCCTTCGTGGCATGTGTTCTTCGTGTGTCAGTGCTTCCTTTACGCTCAAGAAATACGTTGAACCAAAACTCAGAGAATTCGTCAGCCCTGATCTGGTGATCGAGGAGGTGAAGCCATGACGGCCCGTACCGTGTATGCTGACAACAATGCCACCACCATGGTTGCTCCTGAAGTGGTGGAAGCCATGGAGCCGTTTTTCACCACGCTGTACGGCAATCCCTCGAGCATGCATCTGTTCGGCGGTCAGGTGAAAAAGCATGTCGAGCAGGCGCGTGAAAAAGTTGCTGCACTGCTGAACGCTGATTCGTCTGAAATCGTGTTCACCTCCTGTGGCACGGAAAGCGACAATGCAGCCATCAGAGGCGTGCTTGCCGCCTATCCGGAGCGACGCCACATCATTACCTCGCGGGTCGAGCATCCTGCAGTAAAAAATGTTTTTCAGTATCTTGGCAAGAACGGGTACCGGGTCAGTGAGATTTCCGTTGACCGGCTCGGTCGCATTGACCTTGATGAGCTGCAGGAAAAGCTGGATACCGATACCGCACTGGTCAGTATCATGTGGGCAAACAATGAAACCGGTGTTATCTTTCCGATACCACAGATTGCCGACATGGTGCACAGGGTTGGCGCTGTCTTTCATACTGATGCCGTACAAGCTGCGGGCAAAATTCCGATTGACCTGCAGCAGATACCGGTTGATCTGCTCTCATTGTCAGGTCATAAACTCCATGCCCCAAAAGGTATTGGCGTTTTGTATATCCGCAAAGGTACCCATTTTGTGCCCTATCTCATCGGCGGTCATCAGGAACGCGGTCGCCGGGCTGGCACGGAAAACGTCCCTTCCATCGTGGGGCTGGGGGTTGCCTGTGAGCTTGCCCAGCAGTACCTCACCGAAGAGCAGACCCGGGTTAGGGCGCTGGTTGCCTGTGAGCTTGCTCAGCAGTACCTCACCGAAGAGCAGACCCGGGTCAGGGCGCTGCGCGACCGGCTTGAACAGGAGCTGACCAGCAAAGCGATTGATGCAACCGTGAACGGCGATACTGAAAACCGTATCCCCAACACCACCAATATCAGCTTCAAGTACATCGAGGGCGAATCTATTTTAATTCTGCTCAGCGAAGCAGGGATCGCAGCTTCTTCGGGATCTGCCTGCACCTCTGGTTCACTTGAACCTTCGCATGTGCTGCGTGCCATGGGTATTCCGTTCACGCGGGTGCATGGCTCGGTGCGGTTCAGCCTGAGTCGGTACACCACTGATGATGACATCACCTACATCGTGCACCACATGCTTGCCATTGAGCGCCGGCTGCGGGAAATTTCGCCGTTTGGTCGAGACGAGATAGATGCAAAACAAGCTCGCAGCTCTCATTGAGGGCATTCTCCACAGCTATTCATCTGAGCGGGGCATCAACCATCTGGAAGGCCCGAATCTACCTTCGCGTGAAGCGGTTGAAGAAATCATGGTTGATTGTCTGAACGTTCTGTTTCCGGGCTACTATGAGAAGCAGGAGCTCAGTAAAACTCAGGTGCGACAGTATGTGTGGGAAAAAATCGTCGCTCTGTACCACAACCTGTCTCGGGAAATTACAAAAAGTCTTGCTGCAGCAGCACCCACCACCGCCGGGAAGAGCACGGTTGAAAGTGCCGTCAGCATCACCCTGACTTTCCTTGCCCGTATTCCTCATATCCGGGAAAAGCTCAACCTCGATGTGCAGGCAGCCTATGAAGGTGATCCTGCAGCCCGAAGCTTTGATGAAATCATTGTCAGCTATCCCGGGCTCTTTGCAATCGCTGTGTACCGCATCGCCCACGAGCTCTACCATCTTCAGGTTCCGCTTATTCCCCGTATCATGACTGAATTTGCACACCGCTCAACCGGTATTGACATCCATCCCGGCGCACACATCGGCGATAGTTTTTTTATTGATCACGGCACCGGCGTGGTCATCGGTGAAACAACCGTTATCGGCAACAACGTGCGGCTCTATCAAGGTGTGACCTTGGGCGCGCTGAGTTTCAAAAAAGATAAAAACGGCAGAATCGTAAAAGGCGGCAAGCGGCACCCTACCATCGAGGACAACGTCGTAATCTATGCCGGCGCCACCATCCTTGGCGGCGATACAGTGATTGGAAAAGGCTCCATCATCGGCGGCAACGTCTGGCTCCTTGAGTCAGTGCCGCCGAACACAACCGTTACCCATCAGCCGCCCAACCTCATCTACAAGGGCAAGGAAGCTCCGGATGAACGGAACGTTTACATGTATTACATATGATGAAAACACCGGCCCTTTTGCCCGCGCTTGTGCTTCTTCTTCCCGCGCTGTCCTGCGCTGAACCGCTTGCCAGGGTCACGTTCATTCCCCAGTGGGTGCCGCAGGCGCAGTTTGCCGGGTACTATGTCGCCTGCGACAAGGGCATCTACGCCCGGCACGGCCTTGACGTCACCGTGCTTCGCGGCGGCCCGGAGTCTCCCCCTTTAGAGCTTCTTGAGCGCGGCGCTGCTCATTTCGGAACCATGTTTTTAACCACCGGCATCATCAAACGCGCCAGCGGCGTTCCGGTCGTAAACATCGCCCAGGTCGTCCAGCGCTCGTCGTTCATGCTGGTGGCAAAAAAATCATCGGGCATCCTGAAACCCGCCGACATGAACAACCGCACGGTCGGCGTGTGGGGCCCGGAATTTCAGGCGCTGGCCGGTATTTTTTTCAGGCGCCACGGTCTTTCCGTCACCACAGTGCCGCAATCCGCCACGTTGAATCTGTTTTTCATGGACGGTGTTGCCGTCGCGTCCGCCATGCTCTACAACGAATATCACACCATGCTGAACGCGGGCTATGACCCGGAAGAGCTCAGCGTTTTTTCCTTTCATGATCTGGGCATCGATGTTCCCGAGGACGGCATCTATTGCCTCGAGGCGACCTACCGGACAGATCCCGAACGGTGCCGGCGCTTTGCATCAGCGTCGCTTGAGGGCTGGACGTATGCCTTTGATCACCCCGAGGAGGCGCTGGACATTGTGCTGCGGCATGCGTCCGCCGCCCATGTCGCCACCAACCGGGTGCACCAGCGCTGGATGCTGCACCGCATGCGCGACCTCATTGCGCCGCCGGGCAGTCGGCTTGCGCCGGGCATCTTGAGTGAAACGGCTTTTGCCGATGTCGTTGCCGAGCTTCGCACGGGCGGTCTGATCGGCAGCACGCCCGCATTTTCCGAGTTTTTCGTGGGGTGCAGACTGCCATGATCAGAAACGCGGGCATTGCCGCAAAACTCATCATACTGATCCTCCTCAGCACCATGACAATCTTCACCGTCGCGTTTACCTACAACTATGCGGTGTCCAAGCGCATTGTCCTGAAAAAGGTCAAAAACGATGCCGGCAACCTCACGCTGGCAACCGTGTATCGCATCGAATCCGTCATGACCTCGGTCGCGTCGGTTCCAAACAACATGGCCGGTATTCTGGAAAGCCGGTCCCACAGCCGTGATGAACTGAACGCGCTGCTACGATCGGTCATCGAGCACAACAGTTCGATTTACGGATCTGCCATTGCCTTTGAGCCTTATGCCTTTGATCCGGACCGCTACTACTTCGCTCCCTATGCCTGCCGCGACAACGGGAAGCCCAAGCTGCTGTTTCTGGGCGACACGTACCGGTATCCGTCCTGGGACTGGTACCAGATCCCCCGTGAAACGCACCAAGCCGTGTGGACCGAGCCCTATTATGACGAAGGCGGCGGCGACATCATCATGGCCACCTACGCCGTGCCGTTTTACCGGCACCGGGACGGGCAACGGCAATGCATCGGCGTGGTCACCGCTGACCTGTCGCTTCTGTGGCTGCAGGACATCATCTCCGCGGTATCAATCTACACGACCGGCTATGCGTTCCTGATTTCAGCCAACGGCACCATCGTCACGCATCCCGACCGGAACCTGATCATGCACGAAAGCATTTTCAGCATCGCGGAGGCCCGAAACGATCAGGGGCTGCGCACGGTGGGCCGGGACATGGTCAGGCGGGGACGCGGCTTTGTCCCGATCACTGATTTTTATTCCGGCAAAAAGGCATGGATGTACTATGCCGCATTGCCCTCGGCCGGCTGGTCAATCGGCGTCGTCATTCCCGAGGATGAACTGCTGGCGGATCTGCGGATACTGACCAACAAGGTCTTTATCATCGGACTGGCGGGATTTCTCGTCCTGGTCATCGTGATTGCGTTCATCGCGGGAACCATCACCCGGCCCCTGCGAACCCTCGCGCGCACGACGATTGAAATCGCCCGGGGCAATCTGGACATCGAGCTTCCGGAGTGGCCGTCAAACGATGAAATCGGACAGCTCTCCCGGTCGTTCGAAAACATGAAGACAGCGCTCAAGGACTACATCGCCAACCTTGCCGAAACAACCGCGGCCAAAGAGCGGATCGAAAGCGAGCTGAAAATCGCGGCGACCATCCAGCGGAGCTTTCTCCCCAAGCGTTTCCCGCCGTTTCCGGAAAGGACGGAATTTGAACTGTATGCGACCCTGGAACCGGCAAAAGAGGTGGGCGGAGATCTCTACGATTTCTTTATGCTCGATGACGAGCATCTGTTTTTTTCAATCGGCGATGTCTCGGGCAAGGGCGTGCCCGCGGCGCTTTTCATGGCGGTGACCAAAACCCTGATGAAAGGCCTTGCCGCTCCGGGACTGCCGCCGCACGAGGTGCTTGCCCGGGTCAACGCCGAGCTGTGCATCGACAATGAATCATCCATGTTCGCCACGGTCATCTGCGCAGTGCTGAATCTGAAAACCGGCAGGGTCGCGTACTCCAATGCCGGCCATAATCCGCCGCTGCTGCTGAAGCGCAACCGCCCCCCGGCATGGCTTGCGTTGCCGCCGGGCCTTGTTCTGGGCGGGCTTGATGCCGCGCACTACACGACCGCAGAGATCATCCTTGACCCCGGTGATATGCTTCTGTTATATACCGACGGGGTCACCGAGGCCATGGACACACGCCGGCAGCTCTATTCGGAACAACGCCTCATAACCGTTGCCGCGGAGGCTTCCCGCACCTCGCCCCGGAACATGGTCTCCTGTATTCTGGATTCGGTGCAGCGTCACAGCGCGGGCGAGCCGCAGTCCGATGACATCACGATACTCTCGGTGCTCTACAAGGGCGCCGCAACGTAAGGTTTGTGTGCCGGGGAAGGAGATGCGTCATGGAAATCAAAAACAGCAGACAGAATCGCGCCGTCATCGTCACGCTCGGCGGCCGCATGGATGCGGCAACAGCGCCCGATTTTGAAAAACAGTGCGCCGCGTTGATTCAGGCAGGCGAAAAACTGCTTGTGATTGATATGGCCGGCCTTGCCTACATCAGCAGCGCCGGGCTCCGGAGCATCCTTGCCGCGGCAAAAACCCTCAAGGCGCAGCAGGGCGACATCCGCTTTTGCAATCTGCAGGGCATGGTAAGTGAGGTCTTCTCCATATCGGGATTCTCGTCAATGTTCGCGATTCATGAGACCCTCGACCGTGCCCTTGCCGATACCTGACCACGACGCATGGACACGGTGCGCTTGCCCGCACGAATGGAATCGCTGGAGCAGTTCCGCTCGTTTGTTCTGGCCAGATTGACGCGGTGGGGATTTCCGCAGACGCTGGCCGCCAGGGCGGATGTCGTCCTGGAGGAAGTGCTGGTCAACATATTCCGGTATGCCTACACGCCCGGCGACGGCGAGGTCGAGCTGCGGTGCTGCAGGGAGGGGGACGGCTTCTGCATGAGCTTTCATGATACGGGGCGGCCGTTCAACCCGCTGGACTGGCCCCTGCCCGATCTTTCGGATGATATTGAAAAAAGAACCGTGGGCGGCCTCGGTATTCACCTGGTCAGGCGACTTGCCGACGACATGCGCTACCGGCGCGAAGGCGATGCCAATGTACTGACCATCTGCCTGAACCCTTCGGGAAACAAAACCTGATCACGGCATCACAACACTGTTCAGGCCACGTGGTCTGCCCGCCGACATCTCCTGCAGCACCGATTCGACCAACGGCCTGATCGCGTTTTACAATAATCGCCGGCGCGAAGCCTGAGACAAGACCCATCCGGTCACGCATATTCCCGGCGCAGCGCCTCGAGCATATCCGGGGTGAGCTGCTCGGTTTTGCGCAGTTCGGCAAACTTGTCAAGAAGGTCATTGACGGTCAGCCGCTGTTTTTCTTCACGGGAGATTTCCTCGATAATCCGGCCCTGATGCATCATGACGGTGCGGTCTCCCAGATCAAGAGCCTGTTGCATGCTGTGCGTGACCATGACGGCGGTAAGCCCGCCCTGCTCGATGAAGCGGCCGGTGAGCTTTATCACCTGTGCCGCTGACCTGGGGTCAAGCGCCGCGGTATGCTCGTCGAGCAGCAGCACCTTCGGGCTGGCAATCACCGCCATCAGCAGGGTGAGCGCCTGACGCTGCCCGCCGGAAAGCGAGCCGATCAGCGTATCGAGCCTTCCTTCAAGCTGCATCTCGAGTCCGGCGACCGCCTCCCGGTACTGGGCGCGCCGCGCGGCATTCAACCCAATGACCGGCAGGCTTTTTTGGGTGCGCAAAAATGCCATGTGCAGGTTCTCGGCAATGGTCATCCGGGGGGCGGTGCCCATAAAGGGATTCTGGAAAACGCGGGCGATCCATTGCGCGCGCTGAAAATCTTTTTTGCCGGTGACGTCATGGCCGTCAATCCGTATGCCGCCCTCATCCGGCAGGAACGTGCCGGCGATCGCATTGAGCAGCGTTGACTTGCCCGAACCGTTGGTGCCGATGATGGTCACGAACTCGCCCTGCCTGACCGCAAGGTCGATGCCCCGCAGGGCGTAGGTTTCATTGATCGTGCCGGCATTGAACTTTTTGTGAAGTCCGGTGATGGTGATCATACAAAACCCCCTGCCCCGACCGCGGCGGCTCCCCGCTCACGTAATGCCTTCATGGTTCCCTTATTCCTTTATCCGCGATGCCCGCGCCAGAACCTGTGGCGGAACGGCGATGCCGTACTCACGGGCAAGTGCGGTATTGATGTTCATTTTTTCCGGGACATAGTCCTGAATCGGAATACTGCCGGCCAGCTCACCGGTGATGACACGTGCGGCTATTTTCCCGGTCGCCCGGCCGACCTCGACATAATCAGCCCCCAGCCCCAGGAACGCGCCGCGGTCAATGTCCGCGGGCACGTTGGTGAAGTAGGGAATTTTGTTCTCCCGCAACAGTGCCGCGATCGAATCAAGCGCCATGATGACCGTGTTGTCGCCCGAGGTCAGAAACAGATCCGGCTTTTTGTTCAAAAGCGCCTTCAGGGCGTCCAGCACTTCGCCGGTGGCGCTCACGTTTGTTTCCAGAAGCTTAAAGCCGTACTGCCGTGCGGCTTCCCGGGCCCTGATGACGCAGGCCTCGGAGCAGGCTTCGGCAGGGTTCCAGATCATGCCGATGGTTTCTGCCCCCGGAAATATCTCGCGCATGACCTGTATGGTTCGCGCAACAGGCTGAAACGTGGCCACTCCGGTAAGGTGCGGCGGGTGGTCCACGGCTGATCGCGCTACGCCCATCCGGTACGGATCGGTGACCCCGCCGAACACATGCGGAATTTTTTGATTGGTCTGCGCCATGACCTGCAGGGCGGGGGTCGAAACGGTGATGATATAGTCATAGCGCTGCCGGACGATGTCCTGCGCAATAGACTGGGCCATGGAAAACTCGTTCTGGGCGTTTTTAAGGTCCATCGTGATGCCGTGCCGCTGCAAAAATCCGCTGTGCTCAAGCTCCTCCCTGATGCCCTGCGCAACTTCCGTCAGCACCATGTTGTCGCTGAACAGAAAAAGCGCAAGCCGCGTGCGCTGCCCGGGCATGGCGTTGTCGGTGCCCTTCCGGGCTTTGTTCAAAACAGCTGAACCTGCCTGAAGATCGCCGGAGCGCTCCGCGTCGGCTCCCACCAGCAGGGTTGCCTGCGCCCTGACCTCCCCGGGAACGGCAATGCCGGCCTGCGCCGCAGCGTCCAGATTGATGCCGAGGGTGAGCGTGCGGTACCGCTCAAAGGGGATGCTGGCAGGGTTTTCGCCTTTCAAAATCCGGTTGACAAGGCGCGCCGCCTGCGTGCCGCTTTGGGTATAGTCATAGCCCAGGACCGCAAGAGCGCCGTCCCTGAGCCGTTCCACATCGTTCATGAAAATCGGGATGCGCCGTGCCTGCGCCGCCTTTACAACCGCGTCGAATGCCGAATAGACGATATTGTCGGGGCTGAGCACAAACGCGGTGACCCCCTTCTGCACGAGCGATGCCGCCGCCTCATGCACGTCGGCTGAACCGGTGACGGTTGCTCCTGCAAACCTGACATCGGGATACGCGCGCGCGGCTTCTTGCAGTTGCTCAACGTTGAAGACCGAATTGGGCTGCGCCGGATCCCAGATCGCGCCGATGGTTATCGGGCCGGGCAGAATTTTTTTCACCAGTTCAAGTGTTTTGTCCATGGGCGCCCACCCGTACACTCCGGTGACATGGGGCAAATGGTGGGTGTCGGAGGTGCCGGCATTGATCAGAAACGGGTTGGCGACCGTGGCGAACACCACCGGTCGGTCGGTTATTTTCTTGAGCGCCGCCTGCGTGCACCCGGTTGATATGGTGACCACAACGTCAACGTTCTGCTGAAGAAATTTGTCAAGAATCGAGTTGACCGTGGGCAGATCGCCGTGGGCGTTTTCAAGCAGGATCCGGCAGGTGTCGCCGCTGCGGTACCCGAGCCGCGCAAGCTCCGCCACAAGGCTGTCCCGGGTTATGTTCAAAAGGCCGTTGTCGGTCAACTGCACGCAGCCGATGGTCACCGGCGCAGGCCGGGCCGGAACCGCGACAAAAAAACGGTGGCCCGCAACCGCGACGGCTGCGGCTCCGACAGCCACGACAAGCAGACGCTTTTCCCCGGTGAAAAAACGGGTAAGGCGCTGCGTGCGGGGCGTCTGGCGCCTGATGCCGACCGAGGCCGACACAACCAGCGTCAAAAACACAAAGACCGCGGTGAGCAGCTTCAGGTCGATCGGGTTCATGCCCACATCCAGCGCAACAGCGATCATCAGCCTGAACAGAATGGAGCCGATGATGACGCTCAGGACGCGGACGAACAGGGAATGCGCCCTGAGCACGGACTCGCCGATGATGACCGCGGCAAGCCCGATGACCACCGTGCCGATGCCCATGCCGATGTCTGCAAACCCCTGATACTGCGCCACCAGCGCGCCCGATACGCCGACCAGGCCGTTGGCAAGCGCGATGCCGAATATGGTCATACGGCCCACGTTGACCCCGTTGGCCGCGGCCATGGTCGGGTTGTTGCCCGTCACCCGCATGGCAATGCCCAGATCGGTTTTGAAAAACAGCGCTGCAAGAACCCAGAATCCCGCCAGAAGGGCGCTCAGGCTGACGGCTGTCCAGACCTCGGGATGCAGCCCGGGGTTCACGGCCGCAAGCCACGAGAAAACCGTTGTCTGGTTCAGGAGGGGAATGTTGGACCGGCCCATGATGTGCAGGTTGATGGAATACAGGGCGGTCATGACCAGGATTCCGGCAAGGAGGCCGTTGACCTGAAAGCGTGTGTTGATGAGCGCGGTGACGGCGCCTGCCGCGATGCCGATGCACAAAGCCGCGCCCAGCGCCGTGAGCGGATTCGCGCCGGCGGTCAGCAGCACGGCGGCAACCGCCGCGCCCGAGGTGAAACTTCCGTCAACGGTGATGTCGGGGAAATCATGAATGCGGAACGTGATAAACACGCCCATGGTCATGAACGCGTAGAGAAAGCCGAGATTGACGGCGCCGACCCACAGTTCCATGCGGTTACCCCTGCAGCTCGATGATGCCGAGCATGCCGCTGCCGAACCTGCTCCGGCCAAGCAGGTGCTGCACCTTGTCAAGGCTCAGCCGGGTGAGCACCCGGTCGAGCTCCTTTTCAAAATCGTCAAGTTTTTTGGCGATGGGTCCTTTTTCAAAAATGCCGGCATGCACGTGCGCGCAGGTGTCTTCGGAGAAAAGCTTCCTGACCTCCGGCGTGGAGGCGTTTTTGTCCCGGCAGGCGATTCCTGCCGCGGCGACGATGTGGTTGCCGTAGCCGGGTTCGACCGGGAAGTTAATCCAGGCGGCAAAGTGCCCTGCGTCAAAAATACTGCCGCCGTCAGGCGGTCTGTTCTCCTGGAACGGCACCTGCCTGAGGTTCATGCCCAGTATTCCCCTGCTTTCGGCAAGCAGAACGATTCCCGCAACCGGTGTTGCGCGCGGCAGCGAAAGCGCCCGGTCAACCAGCCGCTCAAGGGTGATCCCCGTAGCCGCTGTTTCAAACGCAATGCGGTAGCGGAACCCGCCGTCAAACGCGAACCCGTGCAAGAACCGGCATGCCGCTCCCGTGCCGGTTCCGCCGTACAGCATGAAGTCGGCAGCAGGCTGCTTCACCGCCGGATAGAAAAAGACATGGTGGTTCATGCACAGAGCCTCGCCGAAGAGCTGCCGGTATTCGGCATACTGTTCGCCGACCGTCGCAAGACCGGTGCCGAACCGAAGCCTATCCTGCCCCACGGTGACCACATCCTGTTCGGTGTAGGCAGCGGCGGCAAGTTTGTCCGGGGAGCCGATCAGGCAAAGCGCGCCCTGTTCGGCAGGGGACTCGCGGAGACGGAATGTCGTGCCGTCTTCCGTGACCGTCACCGTGTCTGACGGATTCGTATCGGACAGCACCGCGGTAGCGAGCTCCTGCTCGGTCGCGATAATTTTGAAAATTTTGTCAAAACCGCCCGTCACAAAAACGGGCAACACGGGCTGCGCAATTTTGTAGAGAATAATCTCGCCGCCCACGTTTTTAAGCTGCTTGTGGACGGACAAAAAAACACGCAGGCCCGCGCTGCTGACAAAGCTCGTCTGTTCAAGGTCCACGACCAGCAGCCGCCTGCCACTAAGAATCAGCTCGTCGATCCGGCGCTGGATGTCGGGCGAGGTCATGCTGTCGATGCGGCCTTCAATGCTCAGCAGGGTCATGCCCTGCTGCTCGGTAACCGTGCAGATGGTCATGGGAAACTCCGCGGGTTGTGGATGGGTACATGAACGGCAAAGTTCGGCTGCCGGATCATGCCGGTCTGCTTCTGAAAACGCATTTATTGAATGACCTTCGTCGCGCGCGCAATCATATCCTGAGGGAAAGCGATCTGCTGGGCTGCCGCGGCTTTCAGATTGAGATACAGTGTCGTGTACGGCAGCTCCTGCGGGGGAATCTGCGAAGGAGCGCGGCCGCGGATGATGGCTGCCGCGATCCTGCCGCTTTCCCTGCCCCACTGTCTGAAATCAACGCCGAGACCGGCGCATGCGCCGCGCTCAACCTGGCTGGGTTCGGTCACAAACAGGGGAATCTTTCTTTCCTCAGCGGTTTTCACGAGTGCATCCATGGCAAGATAGACCGTATTGTCCGCCGCGATTGCAAAAGCGTCAATGTGCTTTTGGGCAAGCGACCGGGCTGCCTGCAGCACATCGTTTGAGGAAAAAACCGGCATTTCCTGAACCTCGATTGACCCGCGCGCGCAAGCCTGGCGGAGCCTGTCAGCGCCGAAACGGGCATTGGGCTCCGAGGGATTGCACAGGATGCCGATCCGTTTGAGCGACGGCCGGCATTCGCGCATCATCTGCACGAAATCGTCCATGAGAAAAGGGTCATACGCGCCGGTAAGGTTCGGGGGCGGATTCGGGATGCCGATCTGATCGGGGCTGAATGCAACGTTAAAAACCACGGGGATATCCCTGACCATCTGCGCCGCAGCCGCCATGCAGGGCGTGCTGGTGGTGATGATCATGTCAACCTTCCGCGAAACAAAGCCTTTGAGGATAAGGGATATGTTCGGGATATCGCCCTGAGCGTTTTCGTAGAGAATGCGAATGTTTTTGCCGTCTTCAAACCCTTCCTCGCGCAGCGCCTCGATGACGCTTGTCCGCGACAGGTCAAGCATCGGGTCTTCGGTTATCTGCACCATCCCGATGGTGTAGAGCGACTCCTTCTTTTTTTCAGCGCATCCCGCGGCACACCAGATGCAGCAGGCAATCATGCACATCCAAAACCGTTTTGTGTTCATGCGATTCACCTTGTTTGTGCCGGACCTGTCGCGCGGTGAATTCTCCGTGCGCCTCCGGGGGAAAATATTATCACCTAAACTGAGCGATTTATCAAGAGGCAGACGCAATCAACCTGCAGGTGATAACACCATACATCGCTCAGCTTTGGTAGCATATTCATACCGGGCATCGGAATTTTTTTTGCTTAACAAGACACCCGGAAACTGTGTATAGTACCTGGCGCCTCGCGCGAAGATGAGCGGGCGACAGGTTCAAACTGCTTGACACAGCGGGCTCCGGAATGTCTTCAATGGCTGTCATAAAAGTTTTTCACCCCATCACGCGCCTTGTCCTCGGCGGCGCGCAGCAAAACACCATTGATACCTGCGCACTCCTTGACAAGACGCGTTTTGATGCCCGTATCATCGCTGGCCCGGAAACAGGACCTGAGGGTGAACTGATTACCACCGTGCGGCAGCGGGGTATACCGCTGACCATCATTCAAGAACTGGTCTTTCGTCCTGATCCGGTAAAAGACTTCAAGGCGCTTGCAAAGCTGCGGTCTTTTTTTGCTCGTGAAAAACCCGCCATTGTCCACACGCACAGCTCAAAGGCGGGGATTGTGGGCAGGTGGGCTGCGCGGCTTGCACGGGTGCCGGTAATTGTCCATACCGTGCACGGCTGGGGACATCATCCGTATCAGCATGTCCTGATGAGAAACCTTTACAAGTTTCTTGAGCGTTGCACCGTGCCCTTTACCGACAAACTGATCGTCGTATCACGACTCAATGCCGACAAGGGACTTGCTGACGGTATTGGCACAGCCGACAAATACGTCACCATTCACAGCTCAATCAACCTTCAGGAGTTTATGGAGGTCTCCTGCGATGCTGCTGAGGTGAAAAAATCTCTCGGTATGGACCCCTCCCGACCAGTAGTGGGGACGGTCGGTAGATTCACCCCGCAAAAAAATCCACGTGATTTTGTGCGTGTGGCAGCTCTGGTGCGTACGCAGGTTCCGGAAGCGCAGTTTCTCTTTGTCGGCGATGGCGGTATGCGCAACGAGTGCGAGCAGCTTCGCGCAGAGCTTGGGCTTGAGAATGCGATGTTTTTCCCCGGCATGCGGGAAGACGTACCGCAGATGCTGCGCTGCATGGATGTTTTTATCCTGACCTCACTCTGGGAAGGCTTACCACGGGTGATTCCCCAAGCAATGGCAGTCGGGCTTCCGGTGGTGGCAAATGCTGTTGACGGAGTGTGCGAGGTTGTCCGTGACGGCGACAATGGTTTTCTCATCAAACCTCATGAGGTGCAGACTATGGCTGAGAGCATTGTCAGGCTCCTGGGCGATCCTGACCTCCGGCACCGCATGGGTGAACAGGGACGGAAAACTGCACAGCAGGAGTTTTCAGTTACCGAGATGGTGAAACAGATTGAAGCCCTGTACGAGGAACTGCTCATCAAAAATGGCGTGGCGCGCCCGGAGGGACTTGAACCCCCAACATTCAGATCCGAAGTCTGACGCTCTATCCAATTGAGCTACGGGCGCAAGGATGTCACCAGCATCATACGGATATTATAAATGGTTTTCAACCTGAAAATGAATGCTCGGATCATCTGAGGTTGTCGGGAATTTTTGCGCAGGGGATGGGTTCCATTTTGTGCTGGTTTGCTTTTCTGAACCTGCGATAAATGGCAAGCACCTGCTGCTGTCGGGGCGTGAGCTGCGCTTCACGCCCTACACCTGCTTCATACTGCATTGCCCACTCAAGCTCAGGGTAGGTTGCCCCGATCTGGCTTTCATCCGTTCGGTTGTCTTCCCAAAGACCATCGGTCGGCGCTGTTTCCAGAATCTCCCGATCAATACCAAGTGCCCTACCAAGCTCATACACCTCGGTCTTCATCAAATCCGCTATCGGTGCAATATCAACGCCGCCATCACCGTACTTGGTAAAGAACCCAATGCCATAGTCCTCAACCTTGTTGCCGGTGCCGGCGACCAGCAGCCGAAAATGTGAGGCAACCGCATACAGCGTGAGCATCCGCAGCCGCGCACGGGTGTTTGCCATGGTCAGACCATCCTGAATATCTGCAGGAAGTGCTTGTTCAAGAGCAGCAAACACCGGGGTAAGTTCAATGGTGAGCCCGGCTGACTCAGGGAAGCGTGCAGTGAGCCATGCAACGTGCCGGGCAGCGCGGTTGAACTGATCCTGAGCCTGTCGGATCGGCATGTTCAGCAGCATCACCTTCCTCCCGGTCATGGCGCACAGCGTTGAGGTGACCGCAGAATCAATACCTCCTGATACGCCGACCACAAACCCCTGCATGCACGCCTCATCGCAGTACGAGCGCAGCCAGTTGACAATATACTCAATGACTTGTTCAGTTTTGATCATGGGTGCTCCTGACATTCACCGTTCCGGGTTGAAAGCATTGAAGTCCCGCATATTGAACTTTGAACCTTGAACCTTGAACTTGGAACCTTGAACTTTTTAATATGAACCCTCTGTTTTTGCAACAGGGAAATTTGCCGTTGCAGCGCCGGTGTTTCTGTATTAAATAAAGGCACGTGCAAAGTTCAAGTTTTAAAGTTCAAACTTATGAACCTTGAACAGTTGGTATCCCATGCCGGTTTTTCCCGCATTCAAAAATATCAGCATTGAAGACCACGAGCAGCTTCATGCAGTGCTGGAAGCCTACCAGCCCGAGACCTCGGAGTTAACGTTCACCAACCTCTTCATCTGGCAGTCTCACTACGCCACGCAATGGGCTGTGTACCGGGACTGGCTTGTCCTGCGATGTGCTGACGTACAAGGCTCGCAGTATGTTCTCCCTCCTGTCGGTCCTCCGAACCGCGCTCAGGTGTGTCGCATGCTTCTGGAATGGCTCCGGGAAGAGTGCGGTGTTGCCGATCCTCGGATTGAACGTGCAGACCGGCGCCTTGTTGCAGAACTGGATTCAGAAAATGATTTTGTCATCACACCGCACCGCGAGCATTTTGATTATGTGTACAAAACCGCTGAACTTATCAGCCTTGCAGGCAGAAAACTGCATGCAAAGAAGAATCATGTCAACAAATTCACTGCGACCCATACATTTACGTATGCTCCACTTGACCAGTCCCTCATCAGCGCATGCCTCGCCATGCAGGACACCTGGTGCCATTGTCACCGGTGCGCTGAAGACATGAATCTCATGGGCGAATGGGATGCGATCAAAAAGCTCTTGCAGCATTTTGACCGGCTCCAGGTGCAGGGGGGCGCCATCATCATAAACGGCACGGTTGAGGCGTTCACCATCGGCGAACTGCTAAACCGTGAGACTGCTGTCGTGCATATTGAAAAAGCAAACACCGCTTTTCCCGGTCTCTACAGTGTCATCAACCAGCAGTTCTGTGAGCATGTCTGGCATGCGGTTCCTTTCATCAATCGCGAGCAAGACCTTGGGGATGAGGGACTGCGTCAGGCAAAGCTTTC
>Ga0209162_1000244_pt1 | contig 60932 bp, 63 predicted proteins | sample YNPNPMetaG_FD_187121 | JGI IMG/M metagenome (GOLD analysis project Ga0209162, IMG submission 187121) | Anoxygenic and chlorotrophic microbial mat microbial communities from Yellowstone National Park, USA - YNP NP MetaG (SPAdes) (version 2) ...
GAGCGGATGCTGTCGCTGCGCGAGACCTGTCGGCTGCGTGGCTTGGCAACCTACCCGATTCTCGTCGAGGCCGTCACGTGCTCTTTCCAAGGCAAAGCTCCCGACGTCTCATGGATTTAGGGTGGACGCCCGTGAACACTTACAGCTTGAGTTGTGCTTGTGGTTTTAGGTTAGGCACAAAAAGGTTCATGGTCATTTCTTTGTTGTTTCGAGTTCGCAATGGAGAAAGTCGATCTTTCATTAGACCTGCATGGCCGTATTGGCCATTGCACTTTGGGTCTCGATGACGTTCATAACCACGTCCATGCCCCGTTGCCATGACTCTATGAGTTCTTTGAGTTGATCTTCCTGCTCTTCGAGTTTTTGCTGAAGCTTTTTGAGCAACGCGTTGATTTCCGTGGCTGTGGCTTCGTGGTCTGCGGCATCCTTTTGATTCATAGCCTGGGCTAGACCGAGTCCCGCTTGGGCAAGGCCAAGGAGGGCTTGAGTAAGGGAGACGGCCACCTTGGCCGCCGTTTGGGCTGATTGGCTGGCGGCAGTTGCTGCTGCGCTGGTCCCCGCGCTAGCGGCCGAACTCGCGGCAGCCGCACCGGCAGCCATGCCGCTCGCTGCAGCCCCAGCACCTAAACTGGCTGCGATCATGATGATGATAATGATCACCTGGTAGGTAATGGTTGCTGCCAGCTGGGCTTTTTCTTTATCCAAACCCAAGGCTTCGAACATGGGGGTGAGGAGCTTTTCTTGGATCCATTGCGCCCCTCCTGTGGCCTCCAACGTTTGGGCTGCCAGTCCAACGATTCCGCCAGCGATGAGTGCAGCGCCAAGCGGGGCAGCAAGCCCTGTTGCCACCAGAGCCGCACCGACAGCGACCATGACGGCTGGAACGACCCAGCCAAAGATCTTACCAAGAACTCCCCATTTTTCGGCTTTTTTCAACGCTTCTATGGCTTCTTGGAGCTGTTTAATGCGTTCTTGGAATTTCTGAAGCTGGTCCGCTCGGTTTTTGTCGATGTTTTCTTTGGCGATACCCGTCATGGCCTCGTTGATCTTGCTTTTGATGCTGGCCAGGAGATTGGCCACGTCCAAGGCGTCGGTGCTGGGAGGTGGAATCTCCGGCTTTTCTGAAACCGTGTCATTGCCTTCTTGAGTGGTGAGTTCCTGGGTAACCAGGGTCAGGAGCTGGGAAAGGTTTAAAGTCTTCTCCGGATCCTCGATATCTTGGATGCCTTGGAAATCTTGGGGAGTGACCCCCGATGCTGTGACACTATCAACCATGGGAATACTCCTTTTCCGGACAAACAAGGGTTCGAGGTTTTCTATGGGGGACTGTCCCCCTTTGGGATCGTGATATGAATCCTATATCCTGGGGTATATCGCCCATTGTATGCCGTGGGAAATGAGTCGTGTTGTGGAGCAGATTTCGTCGGAGGTTTTGCCGAGTCGTGATGCCGTTGGCATCCGTGATGGTCACGGCCGGCAGCATAGCCAGATGGGCAGAGTGGCTGCTATTGGTGTCCGTGTCGCGGATTTGCCCAGAATGGATTGCGCCGAGGCCGTCACGCAGTTTGTGCATGATTAGCGAGCTGAGCAGGCCGAAGATGGTTGCTTCCTTGTCCAGACAAGCAATGGCAAGGCCCAATTGGATAGCGTGGTGGCAAAACCCCATCAGCTCATCGCCGCCGAAATCTTTGCCCCTTTCTTGAGCCAACTGGATGAGAGGGGTAAGTGGCAGTTCGCATGCGATTGGGAGAGTGTTTTTGGGCAGGAGAGTCTCTTCTGGGAACGGCGGAGGATCTTGGGAGAAGGTGGCCATCAATGCCCAGGCGGGTTCGCGGGTACGCCAAATGGCGTTGCGCTGCTGGGGAGACGTGATGTCTTCATCGCGGTGAACTAGGACTTTTCCCAAGATGTCCCAACCGTAGCGTCGGCGCGCATTGGGGGCGGGCACATCCATGCGGAGAAACCCTCCCGCATCCGCCGCCTCACGAAACTGGTTTATGGTTGGCATATTACCCCTTTTGGGATATGGAGTTTGGAGGAACTTATCGTCTTTTTGGACTTCACCAGATGGCATATGATCTTTCCACAATGCCGCAACGTTGATAAAATCTTCCATCAATTGGGTAAAGCAAGCGGTGGGGATTCCATCCAGAGAAACTCTGTGACCGAGTGTTGTTAAGCGATGATTTCTGTTGACTCCGATGGTGGGACCGCATGTTTCCCGAGAAAGAAAATTGGCAGAAAGGATGGTTTCGTAAATTTCTTCTGTACGAAAATAAACTTTGCCGAGTAGTGTATCAGCGACAAAATTCCATCTTCCAAAAGCATCAAAACCGGCTTGCGAAATGCCCACGGCCGCGGCAAATTCTTCTAGGACAGAGGCTCTTGGATGCGTATTCATGGGTACCTCTGCCTTAGACTCGGGAGACGTGATCCATAGCTTGCTGCTGGAGTTCCATAATGGTTTTCAGTTTGTCCAGAACGCTCTGGATCAGCTCCTGCAGGGCTTGAATTTGTTCGCTGTCTTTTTGAGCTTGGAAGGAGTGTTCCTCGGCATTGGTTTCATGAATTTTTTGTTCCGCTTGGGATTCGGACTCAGCGTATTGGGTCACCCCGCCAACCATTTGGGTGACGCCTAGACCAATTTGGGGGCTTGCTCCAGCCGCGCCACTCCATGCAGCCGCAGAGCTGGAAGCTGCCCGGAATGCCTGCTCGGTCTGAGCCTGCTCGGTCTGAGCCTGCTCAAGCGCTTCCTTTGCTTGGCGGACTTCTTTCATACCTTTGGCCGTGTCCCGAACGCCGTCCGATAGGGTGGTGCTCTGGCGAGCTTGCTGGAGTTTTTGTTGAGCTTCGGCAAGTTTTGTCTCGGCCTCTTTAACGCTCTGCTGGGCCTGTCCTTCCAACTTCCTGGCAGCATCCATCTTGCCCAGTTCCGCCTTGGCTGCCTTGATGGAAACTCCGATGGACACCACGCTCATGACCACGGAAACCGCAAAGCTTACAATGGCTCCGATCAGTGCTTTTTCTCCAGCCTCCCGAATTTTTTCCGCTGCTTCAAGGAGTTCGTTCACTTGGGCTTGATGCTCCATCTCACGCGCCACACGGTTGGCCGCACGCATCTCTTTTAGGGCTTTCATGAGGGTCGCCATCAGTTCAAAAAGGGTGTCCACTTGAGTGGTTAAGGTGTCATAGGCCCCTTGAAGATCTATGTTGTCTTCTGACGGCGGGGGAAGTTCGGGTTGCAAAAGGATGTCCCCGGAGTCGGTTCCAAAAAGAAGCGCTCCTTCTTCACTGATGGAGAGGGATGTTATATTTCCTAACTGCTCCGGTTCCAGAATACTCTCCATAGATGTCTGCAACTGGGCTAACAATGATGGATCGTTAAATTGGATATTGATATCGTTCATAGTGGCATCCTTGTTCAAGTAACCCCAAGGGATCAGGTGTGTTATTTTGGAGTTCCTTGTTTTGCCAAAATTTCCAGAAATGCTTGGGCCTTCTGCCGTGTCTTGCTATGCTCGGGCTTATTTTTGGCAAAATCTGCAGCCATTCGGAAGGCCTTCATCGCCTCTTCAACGTTGCCCATGCCGAGATAGCATTCCCCGGCATGGATGTGCGGTACAGGATCTTCTGGCGTTGACGTGATAGCTGCTACAGCGTAGGCATTGAGGGCCTTTTCAAAATCCTTGACCATTTGCAGGGATGCCCCGAGTCCGACCCAGTACTTGCTGACGAAAGGGTTGAAAATGCCCAGCCAACTGAAAACTTGAACAGCATCAGCGTACTTCCCAGCATGGTAGAGATTATATGCTACGCTATATATTGCTTCCATTTGTTCATCGGAAAACCCTTTGACTTCCTGAAGGGTCGTCTCTCCCATAACCACAGACTGAACAATCTCTTGGAATTGCTCTTCGGTGAGATCTTTTACAGGAATCATTTCGCTCATAGAGTGCTCCTGGTGAATAGTTATGTCTATATCCATTATGATGTGATTTTAAATGTTCCTCAGGATGCTTTCTTTGGCCTCAGTGGACTTCTTCATGATATTAGAGGCCATTTCGAGTGATTGGTTGCGCTTGTTCATAAGACTCTGAATCTGAAGCATGTCCAGTTCGATGGCGCTGTTGTTGTTCTGAATCCAGGCATTCAAATGTTCAATGTTGGTGTTCCACTCATTTTCATTATGGGCCAAATCGTTTCCTGTTCTATCGTAGTCGACTCCGTTGGCATCGAGCCAGTCTGCCATTTCCTGGGGCATCATGCTTGCCTTGCTATCCCAGGGACAATCTCCCTTTCCATCCTTGGCCTTGGCTTGGAGTTCCTTCATTTTGGCCAGTAACTCTCTTGCATGAGCCAGATTGGCTTGTTCGGTCTGAATTGCGAGCATCTTTTCCTGGATTTGCTTATCCAAGCTGTTGGTCTGTATGATCGCGAGATAGAAAGCGCTGACATCCACGGGCATGGATAAAATGTCTTCTGGGGACATATTCTGTATAGATGAACTAGATATAGAACCCGATGAGACATTGCTGGTCATGGAGTATCCCCCGTTGTATGTAAACAATCATCGTTAGATGTTACGTAAGATGGCCTCTTTGGCCTCAGTGGACTTCTTCATGATATTAGAGGCCATTTCGAGTGATTGGTTGCGCTTGTTCATGAGACTCTGAATCTGGAGCATGTCCAGTTCGATGGAGCTGTTGTAGTTCTGGATCCAGGCGTTCAAATGCTCGATGTTAATGTTCCACTCGTTCTTATTGTGCCATAAATCATTGCCTGTTCTATCGTAGTCAACTCCATGGTTATCGAGCCACTGTGCCATATCTGCAGGCATCTCGCTACAGTCATCATCATCACCAGCTTTGTCTTGGAGTTCCTTCATTTTGGCGAGCAACTGCCTTGCCTGAGCTAACTCACGTTGTTTGGATTGCATCTCAAGCATCTTTTGTTGAATTTGGTTGTCCAGGCTGTTGGTCTGCACGACAGCGAGATAAAATGCGCAGACATCCACGGGCATGGACATGATGTCTTCCGTGGACAAGGACTGGATCGAAACATTCGAGGTGGGGGTGATGTTAGTCATGGGAAACCTCCCGTCTTTGGGGTTTGGTGACCTTAGATCCTCATGCCTTTCACACGAGGGGCCGTGGTGGTGGTTGGTGATAACGTTGCAGCGGTGGCATTCAGTTCAGCCTCCATCCGATCTCGCAGTTGAGCCAATTGAGCTTTTGACTCCGGGTCCAGCTTGCCCTCAAAGGCGCTCAGTCGCTCTGGGGTGATACCGAGATCTTCCAGCATTCGCTCCTTCTCCTGAACGCCTCGCTGGAATTCTTCCGCCAACTTCTGCACCTGTTGTTCCAGTTCCAAGGACCGTGCCGTTGCATCTTCCATGGTCGTCCTCCATGTTGGGAAGGGTGTGATTAAGGCCGAAATACACCGCCCCAAGGGAGCGGCGTGGGCCGGTGCTGGTGCACGCCGACGCGTTGCAGGAGGTGTTTCCACCTCTCGGCAACGTTGAGAAAACGTTCGAGGGCTGACGTGATGGTTGATGGGCTTATGGTGTCGGCGCTCCAAAATTCTTGCAGGAGAATGCGCCCTTTTTCCATGGCCATGACCGGTCCCATTTTCTGGGCCCCCACGCCATTAAGGCTCAGAACATGGCGGAAAAAATTTTCCCGTTGGGTATCGGGAACACGGCCAATTTCTGCCACGACCCATAATCCATCCCGTCGTGCCGTATCGTCGAAGGCAACAATGATTTCTCCATCAAAAACCAACTGCTTTCTCCCATCTTCATCGGTTCCAAAGCCGTCAAATCCCAATTGTTGGATCATGTGGTGAAGCATTTCCGTACCATTCATGCCTTTTCCTCGAGCAGTATTCTCTTTTTCACTTAGCACGAACTATTCCATGGAGCACTATCAGAGCACGGGCCGTTCGAACCTTGTGGTGCGCTGCTGCCCGCAATGTGGCTGCCCCTTTCGGTGGCAGTGCCTCTTTTGGTGGCACTTTAAGCAAAGTAGATCCTCCCCAAGGGTTGGAGTGCGATGTCGGGCGTCAGTTCCTGGTAGGAGAGCACGGGCAAGTCTTCCATTTCCGTTTCTATGAGCTTTCGCATATAGCGCCTTACATCCATGGAGGTCAGGAGGACGGGACGCGACGTTTTTCCTCGGATTTCTCCCACTTCTTTTTTGACGCTCTGCGTGATGGCCTTTGCCTTGGCCGTGTCCAGGGCTAGGTAGCTTCCGGCCGAGGTTTGGCGAATGGCCTGCCGGATGGTTTCTTCCACTTGAGGGTCAAGGATGTAGACGGCAAGGACGTTGCGGCCTCCGCTGTACTTGTAGCTAATTTGCCTGCGAAGGCTGCCGCGAACGTACTCCACAAGCAAGACGACGTCTTTCTCTTTGGGTCCCCATTCGACAATGGCCTCAAGAATCGTCCTTAAGTCTCGTATGGAAATCTGTTCTTGAACAAGACGGCGAAGAATTTCGCTGAGCTTTTGGAGAGGCACCACGCGGTACGTCTCTTTGACGAGATCGCCAAAGGATTTTTCCATGCGGTCCAAAAGGCTTTTTGTCTCCTGAAGTCCGAGGAAATCTCCTGCGTACTTCCGAAGCACAAGGGTGAGGTGGTAGCTGATAATCTGCATGCCCTCGAGAAACGGTAGCCTACTTTTGTGCAGAAGATCCCGATATTGCCTGGCTACCCATAGGGTTTCAAAATTGGGGAGAAAGCGTTCTCCCGTTTCGTAAGGGATGGACAAGGATTCAAGAAGGTCGGTCTTTTCCTGAAAAAAGAGGGCATTCGCCCGTATTTTTCCCGAAGCCACAGGGATTTCCTGCACGAGAATGGTATAGGCGCCGTCGCTGAAGTTTTCGTTGAAGCGAAGATGGATTCCAGGAAAGGGCACCCCAAGGTCATGGTAGAGGGTCGTTCGAACGCGGGCAAGTTCGCGATTGAACTCGTCGGGGTTGAGAAACTCTTCTACGGCTGCATCAATATCCACCAAAAGCGGTAGAGTAATGGAAAAGACTTCGCCGGTGCGAGGCGTTTCCGCTTTTTTCTTGGCCCGAGTGACTTGTGCCGCGAAGGTCTGTTCTTGATCTGTTTTTTTCTTCTTCTGCGGAAGGTACAGACCATAACCGATCGCTCCGACGATGGAGCCGAGAATAAGAAATTGTGCCGCGGGAAAACCTGGGATAAGGGCAAAGCCGAAAAGCATGCCACTGGCGATGAGGAGCGCCTTGGGTTGGGATAGAAGTTGTTGCCCGATGTCACGGCCCAGGTTGGCTTCTTCTTCTCCCGAGGAAACACGGGTGACCACAACACCAGAGGTGATGGAGATGAGCAGAGCTGGGATTTGGCTCACAAGACCATCGCCGATGGTGAGAATGGAGTAAGTTTGAACGGCCTTGGGAAGAGGCATCCCTTTTTGCAACACCCCAATGATCAGGCCGCCGATAATGTTGATGGCAGTGATAATGAGGCCTGCAATGGCGTCCCCTTTGACGAACTTCATGGCTCCATCCATGGCCCCAAAAAGTTGGCTCTCTTTTTCAAGGGATTGGCGGCGCCGTTTGGCCTCATCAATATCGATGAGGCCTGCACGCATGTCTGAGTCAATACTCATTTGTTTACCAGGCATGGCATCCAAGGTGAATCGGGCCGCGACTTCGGATACCCGTTCCGAACCTTTGGTGATCACGAGAAACTGGACAATGGTGATGATGAGAAAGATGACCCCACCCACGACGTAGTTGCCTGCCACCACGAAATGGCCAAAGGTATAGATGATGTCTCCTGCATGGGCCTTGAGCAAGATGAGGCGGGTCGTTGTAATGTTGAGAGCCAGGCGAAAGAGCGTTGTGAAAAGGAGCAAAGAAGGGAACGTGGACAAATGCAGGGCAGACGGTATGTACATGGCCACAAGGAGAAGGGCTATCGATATACATAAATTGGTGGCGAGGAGGGTGTCAAGGAGGAATGTGGGGATGGGAAGAATCATGAGCCCGATGATGGCAATGACAAGCACTGCCAGGGCAAGATCGGCAAAACGGCTTATTTGAGTCGCCGCGCCTTGGAATACGGTGGCGTCCCATCTCATTTATGAACTCTCCGGTGTCGCCAGACTCTGTCGTGCCTCATGATGACGGCCAAGGGCCCAAAGTATTCTCGCATGCATAAGGCGCGCAGCCGTGGTTTCATCTCCGGGTGGCGCCTTCTGGAGCCACCACTGGGTCTTGACCAGAGCTTGAGGGAACCGCTGCGTGTGAAAACCCGCTAGAATAAGACCTTTGGTGACCTGCGGGTCTTCACGACACAAGACCTCAAGGGCCTCATAAACGGCCCACGCTTTCTCCCATTTCCCATAGTACAAGAATGTGTAGGCAATGAGCTTGAGATACTCCTGTTCTTCGTTTCCAAGACCGTTCACCCTGTCCTCCTACCCTTTGAGGAGAAGATTCCGATAAGCATTGAGAATATCTGTATTGTGGCAGAGCTCCTCGAGGACGTCAGCGGCTGTGATGAGGGCTCGTTTTTCCTGTGGGGTTTGTGCATGCTGCGCAATTTCCTTAAGGCGATCTCCGATGCTCTTCCCTAAGGATTGGAAAACAGCCGGCTGGAGGATGTGCCGATGCGTTAGGTGCGGCGCCAGCGTGGACGCAATGCGTTCTGTGAAGCTCGGGCAAAAGAGGATGGCATCAATGAGATTGTCTATGGAAGTATCGGCAGGCACTAAGGAGGTCGTGAGGAGAGTCGTGAGGAGCATTTCTAAATCTGCATCGCTCTGCCACTGAATTTCCTCGATACCTCTATCCAAAGGTAGAATTTTCATGAGTCTTTTCTCCTCAGCTAAGGGGGTCTTCGCCTGCAAGCGCCTCTTCTAGCGAGGCATAAATGGGCATGATTTCGCCAAAGCCGGTCATCTCAAGGACCTCCAAAACGTTTTCTTGGGGACGCGCAAGGGCAAGGTGTCCCGTGCCATAGAGGGCCTTGGCCGCTTTAAGGATAACCCGTAAACCCGCACTACTGACGTAGCCAAGTCGGGCAAGATCAAGGACAAGATGCCGTTCGTTCTTATTGAGAATGTCATCAATGGCCTTCTCGCACTCTGGCGCGGTCATGGCGTCAAGGCGTCCTGCCAGCTGGATGATCATAATGTCGTTGTGGCGTGAACTTTGAATTTCTATCATTCATTTCCCCCATTTTCTTGCACACACTCATAGAGAATTTTGTATAGAGTCTTTATTGTGCTATAGATATAGTGGGGTGTTCCACTGCTCACAGTAATGTATGAGAATAATACAAACTGTCCGTCCTTTGAGGTACATGCACCTATTGGTATCGCCATGGTTGCCTTGTAAAAAGTCTTGGTAAGTATTTTAGTCATTATGTGTTCGTGCACAAAAGGAACTTTTCGAGATACATAAATAAGCAATGCATTGCCTTTGTCTTCAATGCCAATGGTTGTGTCATCCGTATCTCGAAGAATACATATGCCGCCTGCGTTAAAATTCAGGCCTTCCATGTTCAAAGAAGCTCCAAAGGACTGCAGGGCTTGGTGTACCCAGCTCATGATTCCTCCGCAATGCTTTGGTCCAAGGCTTCTTGAACCTTTGCCACGAGGGCGAGTCGTTTTTCGTCATTGGCAAAGAGTTTCAGGGGAGCTTGTCGTGCCATATCCAAAAAGCCCTGAAGAAAGTAGATGCGCGCCGATGTGTTCACGAGCCCTGCCTTATGGGCAAGGTTGAGCACATCGGATGAGGTGATCCACGTTTTGTCTGTCAGGGTGAGAAATTCGGCGACAAGTCCTTTGGAATTCAAGGACAGCGGGACTCCAAAGCCACGTTCGGTTCGACGAAGGAGTTGGTCACAGCTGTGGTGGAGATGGGCAAGGTATTCGAGGTAGTAAAGATCGTTGAGGATCATGCGAAGCTCTTCAGGTTCCAGGCTAGGTCCTTTGGCATGAAGGTCGTGGCCCACTGCCCGTAGAAGATACCCGACGGCATCGGGGATGGCCTGGTCAGGAAATCGTTCGGTAATAGCGCGGAAGGTCTCGGTAACGCCTTCGTAGTGGAGGATTGTTGTGCGGTAAAAGTCTCGCAGCTCCGAAAGTTCTCCCAGGCCTTGTTGCGCATATCTATTGGCAATGCTCGATGTGTTAATGCCTGCTCGGATGGCGGGACCTGCCTCGGCTTCCAGCTCTTCCCGGGTTACCTTTGCTAAGGATTGAAGCTCGGGGACATCCTGAAATGCTTCCTCAAGGAGTTTAAGGGCAAGATGCTGGTGCGAGACTTCAGAAAAAGCAGATCGAGTCGCATCCCGCAGTTCGCGTGAGGAACTGGGGAGTTGTTTCTTGAGCGTCTCGAGTAGCCGTAGAAATGTTTTTTCGTTGAAGTCCGGCACCATCTGTTGGAGCTTACGGATGCGCTGTATAAGCTCCGAAGGTCTCTCTTTCTCGACGCGCCGCTCCTCAATTTTCTTCTCCACTATTTCAGATGCTTCAAAGGTCAGTTCTTCTGCTGCGTCAGCGATAAGCGATGTGGCATCCTGTTGAAAGAGTATTTTCTTCCCTTCAAATACCCCTTCCTGGGTAATCTGGCTCCCCTCTCTTTCCCTAGGGATTTCCCCCTGGAGGTGTACTGCTCTTTGCACGTGGTCAACCATAGGCCCTCCAGATCACTTGATGTCGGCGAATCCGTAGCGCAGAAGCTTTCTCCTTAAGCCTTCTCGACTAATCCCCAGAAGCCGAGCCGCCTTCGATTTATTGTTGTTCGTGTGCTTGAGGACTCGCGCAATGGTTTCTCGCTCCACAGCTTCGAGGCTGCAGGGCGCGGCAGGGTCCAGGTTTGGCGGTTCAGTTGGGTTTGCCAGAAGTGTTTTTTGGCGTATTTTCTCGCTGAGGTCTTCGGGATAGATGACCGAGGATGTTGCCAGGGCCACGCAGCGTTCCACCTCGTTGCGCAGTTCGCGAATATTGCCTGGCCACTCATACTGTTCCAGGAGTTGGATGGCTTCATCGGAGAACGATATGCGGCGCCGCCTCATAGAGACGCAAGATGCTTCCGCGAAAAACTTGGCAAGGATGGCCACGTCCTCACGCCTTTCCCGAAGGGGGGGAATGCGCAGGGTAACAACGTTGAGCCGGTAGTAGAGATCCGCTCGGAAACGTCGCGCATTGACCTCATCGTGGAGATTTTTGTTGGTTGCAGCGATAATCCGCACATCGACAGCTTGGGACCGGCGGCTCCCGATGCGCTCCACTTCCCGCTGTTCAATAACCCGAAGTAGTTTTGCTTGGCTCTCCAGGGGCATATCACCGATTTCATCTAGGAAAAGTGTTCCTCGGTGGGCCTGCTCAATGCGCCCCATACGTTGGGTTACTCCCGTGGCCACCCCTTTTTCGATGCCAAAGAGCTCGCTTTCTAAAAGCGTTTCAGGGAGTGCCGCGCAGTTAAGAGCCACAAAAGGAAATTCGGCACGGGAGCTGTTGTAATGAATGGCTTTGGCCACAACTTCCTTTCCGGTTCCTGTTTCCCCCTCAACGAGCACACTGAGCGGAGTATCGGCTATTTTTTCAACGGACGCAATGACTTGTTGCATGGCGACACTGTGACCCACAAGGCAGTAGGGCGCAGCGCGTGCTCGAAGATGTTTCTTAAGGCAGCGGTTTTGGTGTTGCAGGTGGGCCGTGGTCGATTGGAGCTCTCTGTTGTTTTTTTGAAGACATTCAATAGCGCGCCTCAGAGAGAACTCGCGGGCTTCTATTTTAATAAGCATCATGCCAAAAGACTCGGCAAGATCGCAAATGGGAGCGGGATAAATTCCTTCTTTGGTAAGCTCAAAGAGCGGGTGGGGATCAGGGCGCTTGCCCCGGGAAACTTCGCGCGCGATGCGTGTGAGATATTGGAGCAGGCTCGATGCGGCGTTTTCCTGGGTCACAAAAAGGTCCTTTCGCGAGTGAGATTTTTCTGCTAGCTGATAACAGCTCCTTATTTTCGCATTCGCCCAGGAGCTTCTCCGACGATGGCTTATGGCAGAGCGGCTTCAGCCGCGACCCCGCATTGCACCCCATCCCACTTCAGCCCAACGGACACCCCAAAGGTATTTTCGGCAGATTCCCACACTTTCTTAAAATAGTTCATCTTTCAACCTAGTGTCAACGGTTTTGCCCAGGCCAATTGCATGAAATTCGTAGGAACCTGAGAAGCTGGAAAAGGTAGTCCTCGTTCCAGTTGGCTTTTTTGCGGCATGCGGAGACACGTGCCTCACGTGCCGTGTCTTGCTTGATCAGACTGGCCGCGATGCGGCGCAGTAAGCCCAGGTTTGCCGGACCATGACCTTTGCGGCCCACGGCTTTCATCCTCACGGAAGGCGATGTCGAGACACCAGTGCAGACCATTTCGATGCCCCAATGAGCCCGCACGATCTCCGCAATCTTTCGGGCATCCATGGGCAGGCTAGAAAATAACGGGTCTCACGGCTTTTCCTCGGATTTCGCGGGTTGCCGTGGTCATGGCAAAGCTAGGGTGTTTCGAATCCAACTGACGAAGCACTGGGTCAAAGCGTTGGGATCGAGCAGGGAGAATACGCGACCGAAGGTATCATGGGAGGGAACCCCATTGGGCAACTCAAGGAATTGTCGAAACCAATCCAGGCGGTTTTTGCAGAACATGGCCATTTCCACCCAGGAGTCACAGCCCGCAATCACCCCGCCCAGGGCCATGACGATAATGTCCACCAACTTGTGCCGGGTTTTGAGACGAACTCGCGGGTCAAGGGAACGTTTCAAGGTAATCTTTCAACGAAGGGGCCTTTTCGAGTTCGTCCATCGCCAACCTCCTCGATTTGGTTTAGAGATCACCGAGCTAGGAGGGCAGCGTTTTCTTCAAAAGTCCGGCACAAAGACGTGCGATTACCCTGATCCGATAAGCTTGTCGGATCCTCGGGTCCATGGTATAGGCTGAAATACGTGAGCATCCCTCGTTTCGGAAGATCCCCTTGGGAGGCAAATGTGGTTTTATCGCCTCAATCAGACGACGCGCTGTTGGAGCAAAAGATCGCGGCCGTCTTGCAAAAAATCCTTCAAAAGGAAGCCGACAGCCTTTTTGCCGAGAAGATCGCGGCCTTCGTCAAGGAAAACGAACAACGCGCCAGGGAACTTTTTCTGATGGACCGCATTGTTCGCGTCGAGGAGGATCTCAAGTCCCTGCAGGAGATCGAAGCGGCTCGATTCGAGGCCGCAGCTCGACGATTTAAAACCATGGAAAAACGCTTTGAGGTCCTTCAGCGGGGAATGGTCGACCGGTTCGAAGCGAGGGATCAGTGATTTGAGGGGTGCAGCGTGAGACGAACAGCCGTTTCCAAGCCCTTCAACGGGGAATGACCGCCCGGTTTGAGTCCATGGATCAATGGCCTCTCGCCGCGGATCAACGCTTCGAGGCCATGGATAAGCGCTTCCGCACTCTCCAGTGGACCATGGGCATCGGATTTTCCTTTTTGACTTTCCTGATGACCGTTCTCAAGTTCTGGCCCTAAAATGCACAATCCCTAGAACCCAAACATCCGGCCCTATGCGGCCGACAGTCAGTGAGCGAATATCATGGGCGAATACCAATATTACGAATTCTTGGCCATCGACCGGCCTTTGACGTGGGACGAAATGGCCGCGTTGCGGGCGCTTTCGACGCGGGCGAGGATCACGCCCGTGAGTTTTACCAATGAGTATCATTGGGGGAATTTTAAGGGCGATCCCACAGAACTGATGAAGCGTTACTTTGACGCCCATGTCTATGTGGCCAACTGGATGACGGCCATTTTCATGGTGCGTGTGCCCATGGACTGCTTGACCCAACAAACGGCCGAGGCCATAGCCGTCGCGGATTATTTGGAGATCACGTCCAGCACAACTCATTGGATCATTAGGTGGTGTTTAGAGGAATCTGAAAATTACGACCGCTTCGGCATGGAAGACGGCCCCGGTTGGATGGCGCGTCTGGCCCCCGTGCGGGATGAACTGCTGCGCGGCGATCTGCGTAGCCTTTATATCGGATGGCTCGCAGCCGTCGGCGACAGAAAGATGGACGATGAGGCGGTGGAACCCCTGTCCGTGAGCGGATTGGGGAACCTGACGGCAGCACAGCAGACCCTGGCCGAATTTTTGGAGGTGGACCCGGACCTGCTGGCGGGTGCCGGCATGGGCAGCCCGCCGGCGCAGGAAGCGGGTGTTTCACAACGGGAAATGGAAAAGTGGATCGACACTCTGCCCCGGGACGAGGTCCATTCCATCCTGAAACAATTGTTGGAGGGCAACGGGCAGAAGGCCCAGCGGTCTGTCAGGAGCCGGTTTGCTTCATGGCGGCGCACTTTCCAAACGGGCGATACCGAAACACCTCGGCGTGCCGTGGCAGAATTGCGGCGGAACGCCGAAAAAGCGCGTCAACTCCGGCTGGAAAAAGAAAAGCAGGAGCAAAGGCAACAGGAGCACAAGCGCCGTAAGCGGCACAGGGCCTATCTAGAGACTCTTTCAAAGGATTTTCCGAAGGCTTGGGCGTTGGTGAAAGAGCGCGTCGAACGCGGATCGGGGCTGGGCTATGACGAGGCCTGCCGCGTCCTTGTGGACCTTGCCGAAGCCTATGCTCTGTTTGCGACGATAAAGGAATTCCAAGAGGAGCTGAAGAAATTCATGGCCGGGCACATGCGGCGTAAGGCGTTCATGGAGCGTCTGGTGAAGGCCGGCCTCTGGAAGGAAAAATAAATGCGGCAGCCCACGGAAGCGGACAATGACATCGACCTGACAAGACCCGTTGAACTGGTGGCCGTTTCATTTCCAACAAAGCTTCCTCCGCGAGCATGAAGGCTCTTGAGGGTGTTGCCGATAAGAAAAGGCATGTTACAGCAAAGCAGGTCTCAATGCCCATTGGCAGGCGTTGATCGCCGATGGGCGCAGAAGGCACTGCGGTAAGACAAAATTCATGGTCCGTTTCGAGGAGATCGTCATCGGCACTTCCAGGAAAGGTTGAGCTTTTTTAGCATCGAAAACGTTTTCCGTATAAAGGAAGCTCGAGCAGGGGACTGGCGATGGATGTGGTGCTGACTCTGGCCTTGGCCCAAGTGGAAGGAAGCCCGGACCCTGTCCGCAATCTGGAAACGGCCCGTCGGTACGCTCAAGCGGCCGCCGAAGAAGGCGCCGCGATCCTCGTTTTTCCCGAAATGTTCATGGCGCTGCCGTCCCCCGGGAATCCCCCGACCCGGTTGGTTCGAGATAACAGTTTGAATTTTGTGGAGCAATTGGCCCGAATAGCCCGAACCTTTGGAATCTGCATCGTCGCCGGCGTGTGGGAGCCGTCCCCCGACCCGAATCGGGTTTACAATACGACCATCGTCTTGGGCCCTGAAGGGGGAACCCTTGCCACGTATCGGAAGCTTCATCTTTTTGATGCCTTAAACGTCCGGGAATCCAAAAGCATGGTTGCGGGAGACCGACGTCCGCCCGTTGTTTCCATCCACGGACTTCGTGTGGGCCTGGCGATCTGCTACGACCTGCGGTTTCCGGAGCTGTTTCGTTATCTGGCCGACCAAGGGGCTGAGGCGGTTCTCGTCCCTTCGGCCTGGTATCAAGGGTCCATGAAGGAAGAGCACTGGCTCACGTTGCTTCGAGCCCGCGCCATTGAAAACACTTTCTATGTGGCTGGGTGCAATCTTATCGGTGGGTCCTTTTGCGGACGAAGCACAGTCTTCGATCCCTTTGGGGTTTCCGTGGCCTCCGCCGTGGAAGGGGAAGACCACGTGACCGCCCGCATTTCGTCCCGGCGGGTTCGCTTGGTTCGAGAAAAGCTCCCTTCGCTCGAAAACCGTCGAAAGGATTTATTTTGACGGCATCCCACCTACAGGCCCTCACCGCGGCGCCCCATGACGGGCACGAAGACTGACGGCAGGGCTTTGCGCCGATCCCCCCTCGGAGTGACAACCGAAAAGTGACCATCTGGGATAACCGAATTTGACCATCCTGGGACATGCGTCATGAGGGTGCCAGGGGGTGCCGCCTCCTTCACCCAGTAGGAATAGGTGGAATTGGACGCCCAACTCCTGCGGCCTGTTTTCAAAGCCTTGATGAATTGTGTGGCCCAGGGACACCTTCTTTCCCAAAAGCGATTTTTCAACAGACTGGACCGCCTGGCTGCGGACCATCCCCAAGGGCGGCGGGGCCAGGGTTAGGGGGGAGCTTTTGGACGAGCGTGGCGTGGCATTGGGAGGCGATATCCTCGATTTTTCCAAGGGCGGCGTCCACCGTGGTGCGGGCTTGGCTGACAAAAAGCGGGTCTTGGATGGAAGGGAGGTTGATCCAGACGTTGTAGGCGGCGATGACGGCGCCCGCCCGGATCATTTGGACGGCGGCTCCGGCGTCGCTGACCGCGTTGGGGTTTCCCGAGCGGAGCGCCTGGGCGGCATCGTTCATGAGTCGCTCGAGCGTGACGAGTGTTTCCAGGGGCACGCGGGCCGCCTCTTTGAAGGCTTTCTGCATGGCCTCGGTGCGTGCGGCTTTCTCTTCGGCCGTGCGGGCGGGGACTCGAACACTTTCCACGACGGCCCGGTAGGCGTCTGCGTCCTGTTGGACGAGCGTTTGAAATGTCCGGATGAGCGGCGCGGCCTGTTTTTCCACAGGTTCCAGAGCGGCCCATCGGTCCTTGAATTTTTCTTTCCGCAGGGTGAGGCGGGCAACCATAGTGGTGAGGGCGGCGGCGAGGGCGCCCGCCAGGGCCGCCACGCTGCCTCCGCCGGGAACGGGATTTTCCGAAGCGAGTTCGTCAAGAAACGCGTTCAGGGGCAATTGGGTAAGTTCCTGCATCGCGTGACCTCCCGGAAATTGTTGGGGCGTTGGGGCATCATCGCCGGGCGTGGAGATGCCGAAGGCGTGTTTGGCCCCTTCGGGGCTTGGGGTGATGGGGGGCGATGCCCTGGGCTGGGATGTTTTGCCCCTTTGGGGCTTGAGGTGTCGGGGTAGGCGCCTTGGCGATATAAGGTGTTCATCTAACCGTTCGGGGGTTGAGGTGGTGGGGGTGGTGGCCGTAAACCCAGGGCGATGCCCTGGGCTGGAATGTTTCGCCCCTTCGGGGCTTCGGATTGTGCTCCTTCGGGGTTGGCATTGGCGTGATTGGTTGGGTTCACTTCCGTCTTTTGGCGGTTCATTGTTTGCATTGGCAGGGTTTACGGCGCATGACCGAAGACCCGTTCCCCTTTCTTGTAGACGGCGATCACGGGGTTTGCGCCCGCATGGTAGGCGATCCCTGCTGGGGTTTCGGCCTCGAGCACGAGAAAATCCGCCTGCTTGCCCACATCCAGACTCCCCACGCGATCCGCCATGCCGACGGCGTAGGCGGCATTCAACGTGGCGGCGCTCAGGGCTTCTTCCACGGAAAGGCCCATCATGAGCACGGCCAGGCCGAAGACGAACGGCATGGATTCCGTATAGGAGGAGCCCGGATTGGCGTCGGTGGCCAGCGCCACCGGCACACCCAGATCGATCATGGTGCGCCCTGGCGCGAAAGGTTTCCGCAGACTGTAGGCCGTTGCGGGAAGCAGGACCGCGATGGTGCCGGATGCGGCCATGGCCCGAAGGCTCTCTTCCGAAGACGCCAGAAGGTGTTCGGCGGAAACGGCGCCCATTTCGGCCGCAAGGCGGGCTCCGCCCAGATCGTGCACCTCGTCGGCATGGATCTTCACTCCAAGGCCTGCCTGCCGAGCCGCCGCGAGGATCCTTCGGCTCTGGTCGATGGAAAAAACCCCTTTTTCGCAAAACACGTCACAGAACCGGGCGATTCCCTGGCGGACCACGGCGGGAAGCATCTCGTGAAGGATCAGATCCACGTAATCGTCGCTTCGATGCCGGTATTCTTCCGGCACGGCATGGGCGCCCATGAAGGTCGGCACCACGTCCAGCGGGGTTTCTCGGCCGATACGGCGGATCACGCGAAGCATCTTTAGTTCCGTGGCCGTTTCCAGCCCGTAGCCGCTCTTGATTTCCATGGTGGTGGTCCCAAACCGCACGGCCGCCCAAGCCCTGTCCCGCGTCGCTCGAAAGAGCGCCTTTTCGTCGGTCGTGCGAACCGAACGCACGGTGGAAAGAATGCCCCCGCCCCGACGCAGGATCTCCAAGTATTCCACCCCTTGAAGCCGAAGGGAAAACTCCCGTTCCCGCGTTTCGGCAAAACACAGGTGCGTGTGCGGGTCCACAAAACCCGGGATCACGCACCGCCCCTTCAGGTCCACCTCCAGATCCACATCCTTAAAGGAAAGACTCTTTAAAACCTCCTCTTCCACCCCCACAGCCTCAAGGCGCCCGTTTCGGCAGAGCAGAGCCCCCCTTTCCAGGACGCGAATCCGCCCCTGGTCCGCGCCCCCCTTGGGCTTTCCCGCATCCTGCGGCGTGAAGACGGCAGCGTTTCGAAAGAGCTTTGTGATCATTCGGCCTCACCGCCAAGCATGTCCAGCATCTTCAGTTCGATGACCTGATCGGGAGAAAAACCCGCAATCTGAAGATAATACGCCGCACTTTCCAACAAGGCGGCGGCGGGTACCATGCCGTAGATTTCCGTTTCCACCACGGGCACTCCCCAGCGTTTGGCTTCCATACGGATGAGTTCGGTCACACGGTAGAGGGCGTTTTTTTCATAGTCCGTGATATTTAGGCTGACCTGCACCAAACCGCGATCTTCCAAGGCAAGCCCGATCCCTTTCACGTGGGCAAGCCCTCCGCTGGAGGCGCGCACGGCTTTGGCGATTTCTTTGGCAATGCGCACATCGGATGTGCCGAGATTGACGTTGAAGGCCACCAGAATCTTTCGCGCACCGATCACCGTGGCCCCGGCGGTGGGATGCAGTTTCGGCGGGCCCACATCCGGATGTCTTTCGGGATTCGAAACGTCCTCTTTCAATCCTTCGTACTGCCCGTGCCGGACGACTTCCAGGCGTTTTCGTTCGGGTCGAAGGGCCGCTTCCTCGTAAAAATAGACGGGAATGCCGGTTTCTTCGTAATAGCGTTTCCCGAAGGCATGAGCCAAGGCGACGCATTCTTCCATGGAAATGTGGCGAAGCGGCACAAAGGGAATGACGTCCACCGCGCCGATTCGCGGGTGCGCTCCGTGATGCCGGTTGAGGTCGATTTCGGCCGCGGCGGTTTTGGCCGCTTCCACAAGAGCGTCCTGGATGGGCTCCGGGGCTCCGGCGAGGCTCACCACCAGCCGGTTATGGTTGGGATCGGCCCGGTAATCCAAAAGCAGACACCCGCGCCTTCGGCGAAAAGGTTCCACGATGGCTTCGATCACATGCCGGCGCCGGCCTTCACTGAAGTTGGGAACACATTCGATGATTGGGCCCATGGCTTTTCCCCTTGGGCCTCACATGGCGGGAAGCATGGGGATTCTGACGCCCCGCTTTCGCGCCACGTCGATCGCCCGCTCGTAGCCCGCGTCGGCATGGCGCATGATGCCGGTGGCGGGGTCGTTACGAAGCACCGTCGTCACCCGCCGTTCCCCGTCGTCGGTGCCGTCGGCTACGGTGACCTGGCCGGCATGAAGGGCGTAGCCGATGCCCACGCCGCCGCCATCATGGAAACTCACCCAGCTGGCTCCCGAAGCGACATTCACCATGGCGTTCAGCAATGGCCAATCGGCGATGGCGTCGGAGCCGTCCTTCATGGCTTCCGTTTCCCGGTTGGGGGAAGCCACGGAGCCGCAGTCCAGATGGTCTCGGCCGATGACGATGGGGGCTTTTACCGCCCCTGTGCGGACCAGGTCGTTAAAGATCCTGCCCGCCTTGTCCCGTTCCCCGTAGCCGAGCCAACAGATTCGCGCGGGAAGTCCCATGTGGGCCACCCGCTGTTCGGCCATGCGGAGCCATCGCACCATGCGGGTCTTTTCCGGAAAGGCGTCCATGAGGGCCTGATCGGTCACGAGGATGTCCTGGGGATCGCCGGAGAGAGCCACCCATCGGAACGGGCCTTCGCCTTCGCAAAACAGCGGGCGAATGTAGGCGGGGACGAAACCGGGATAATCAAAGGCGTTGCGGACGCCCCGTTTCAGAGCCTGGCCGCGCAGGTTGTTGCCGTAGTCAAAGGCCACTGCCCCTCGCTGCTGCATTGTCAGGATAGCTCGGCAATGGACGGCCATGGAATCCATGGCCATGGCGATGTAGCGTTTCGGGTCCGTTTTTCGAAGCGCCAAAGCCTCTTCATAGGGAATACCCGCCGGAACGTACCCGTTGAGTTCGTCGTGGGCGCTCGTTTGGTCGGTGACCACATCGGGGATGAAACCCATGGCGATCATTTGAGGGAGAATGTCGGCGCAGTTTCCCAAAAGGCCGATGGACAGCGGTTTCTTGGCGGCGGCCGCCTCGCGCGCCATGGTCACGGCCTGGTGCAGATCGTCCACCATGAGGTCCAGGTACCGGGTGTCCAGACGCCTTTGAATCCGCGCCCGATCCACTTCCACGCACACGGCTACGCCTTCGTTCATGGTGACGGCCAGGGGCTGGGCGCCACCCATGCCGCCCAAGCCGCCTGTAACCGTGATCCTTCCGGCCAAGGATCCCCTGAAATGCTTTTCCGCCAAGGCGGCGAAGGTTTCATAGGTCCCCTGCAAAATCCCCTGGGTGCCGATGTAGATCCAGGATCCCGCCGTCATTTGGCCGAACATGATGAGCCCCTTGGCTTCCAGTTCGTGGAAGTAGTCCCAGGTGGCCCAGGCGGGAACCAGATTGGCATTGGCGATAAGAACCCGAGGCGAAGCGGGATAGGTTCGGACGATCCCCACGGGTTTTCCCGATTGAACAAGCAAGGTTTCATCGTTTTCCAGCTCGAGCAGCGATCGCACCAGGGCGTCGAAGCACTCCCAGTTTCGCGCGGCTTTTCCTGTTCCACCGTAGACAATAAGTTCGTCGGGCTTTTCTCCCGTTTCGGGATCGAGATTGTTACACAGCATCCGCAGAGCCGCTTCCTGATGCCAGCCCTTGCAGTGAAGCTCCGTGCCTCGAGGAGCCCGAACCCGCCGAGCCTTACCGCAGCCGATCTGTAACGCCTTGAGGAGCCTTTCCTTCGGGGTGGTGCTCATCCCATGGTCCTCCCTGTCCTGATCATGGCTTCCTCCCTGTGGGTTTCTGCCTTGTACAGATACCGGAAAGCCAGCGTGAAGAAAAGCGAAGGTTTTATGAGAGATCGGCAGGTGCTTTTCATCTCCGATACGTGAAGGGGAAATCCTCAGATAGGCCTCCGCGGTGCGTTGCGCCGCATCCAGGTCGTCGGCGTCCAGCTCGGCATGGAGTCGGTAATGGAACTGGCGGCGCCAATCCGGTCGGTACTCGGGAAGCTCTCCCGAACCGAAGGCGTCCTAAGCCGCCGACACGGTCCGACGCACCTTTTTAATTTCCCCAGGAGCCGCCTCGGTAAAGGTTTTCTCACAATTCAAAGGAGCAGAACGCCGCCAGCGCTTTCCTTGCCAGATACGCCTCGAGGCCGGGGTGGTCGTCGTGGGCCACAAAGACGCAGAAAGGATTCCAAATCAAACCGGCCCGTTCCAGGAGCTTCACGCCCTTGCGGGACCGCTCCACGGGCTAGGCGTGTACGGCCGCCTTAATGAAGTCATAAGAGATGATGCCCCGGAAACTCCTTGCCATGGGGCTTCATGTTTGGCACGGTCGAAACGGTGTTCGGCGTCGATCAATCAAATGCCGCGGGTTGGAAAGATGAGGATGGAAGAGAGGATCGAAACGTCCCAAGGAAAGTTCTTCTTAAGACCCTTCGCCCCGGAGGATGAGGCAAAGGTCCTAGATTTATGGGCTGCCGCTTTCCACAAAAAGATGCCGTTGCCCTTGTGGCAGTGGAAATACGTAGCCAATCCTTTTGGAACGCCCATGATGGTGTGTGTTTCCGAGTCTGGAGAGATCGCTGCTTTTTTTGCTGCCATTCGCTACCCCGCACTCTGGAAAGGGCGCCAGACCTTCATGCTCCATGCCGTGGACAACATGTCCCATCCGGCATACCGAGGAGTCCTCAGCGGCCGAAAGGGCCTTTTTGCCCGAACCGCCGAGCACTTTTTTCGATGCCATACGGGACCGGAAAAATCGGTTTTCGTTTACGGATATCCTGGCGTGCGTCATTTTCGCCTCGGCCACCACCTTCTTGGATATACGGCGCTGCCTCGGGGCGTCACTTTTCTTCGTGATCAATCAAATAAGATGAGAAGAAAAAGGAGTTTGTCTTTCAGGATCGTTGAGACGGTCCAGACGGCTTCGGAGGATTTCGATCATTTCTGTCAAAGCGCAGCCAGAGAATACCCTTTTGCCGTGCGTCGCGATGCCGCTTTCATCCGGTGGCGTTTTTTAGACCATCCTTCGCAAAAGTACCAACTGTGGGTATGCCGATCCTTTCGAACACGGCGTATCATGGCTTTTGCCGCGGTGCACCGCCAAGAAGGTCGAGCTCAGCTTGTGGACCTTTTGGCCTTAGGAGACGACAAGGACACGATTCGCCTGCTGGCGGAAATCGCCTCGGATCTTGCCTCAGCAGGGGGGGAAGTTCTGGAGTGCTGGCTGCCCTCCGGGCATTTTCTCACGAACCTCCTGAGGACCATCGGTTTTGAGGAAGCCCCCGAGCCGTTTGGGTTTGTGCCGGCGTGCGTGAACCGCTCATTTCATCCGAATCTGGACATCACCTGGGCGATGCGAAATTTCTTCTACACTTTAGCCGATGCGGATCTTTTGTGATTTGTGCGCCAGGCGTTGCCAAGCCTTTACGCGCGTCTCGTTCCGTTTGCCCCTGGCGGCCGACGCTCTGGAGTCGGCTTGAGAGGAAGGACGGCAGGTTGTGGATCCGGTGGTGCATGTGGCAAAGTTGGTCAAGCGGTTTCGGGATGTGACAGCGGTGAATGGCATTTCCTTTACCGTGGAGCGCGGGGAGTTTTTCGGGCTGCTCGGGCCTAACGGCGCCGGAAAAAGCACGACGATCCGCGTGCTTTATGGGTTTTCTCCGCCCAGCGCCGGGACCGTCCGCGTCTTTGGGTTGGATATCCGCACCCACTGGCGGACCATCAAGGCCCGCATCGGAGTGTGTCACCAGGAAAACACCCTGGATCCGGACCTCACCGTGGAAGAAAACCTTTGGGTGTTTGCGGGCTACTTCGGCCTTTCACGGGCGGTGGCCAAGGATCGCGCTTCCGAACTGCTGGACTTTTTCGCCCTGTCCCACAAAAGGACCTCCAAGGTGGCGGATCTTTCGGGCGGCATGGCACGGCGGCTCATTCTGGCTCGGGCCCTCATCAACCGCCCGGAACTTCTCATTCTGGATGAACCCACAACGGGCCTGGACCCTCAAAGCCGCCACCTGCTCTGGAACAAACTGGAATCTCTTCGCGCCGACGGCCTCACGGTGCTCCTGACCACCCACTACATGGAAGAAGCGGCCCGACTCTGCGATCGGCTTCTGATCATCGACCATGGCTCAATCCTTGTGGAAGGGGCGCCGGAAGCGCTTATCGCGCGTCATGCCGGAGCCCATGTCCTGGAAATCGGCGGGCCGAGTCGGGAGCTTCTGGAATATGTTCGCACGGCGGGCCTTAGTTATGACGACCTGGGGGATCGCCTCATCCTCTATGTGCCGGAAGGATCCCCCTTGACGGAAACCCTGCGCACGCGCTTTTGCATGGAGCGGTGCACGTGGCGGCGGAGCACTCTGGAAGACGTGTTCCTGCGCCTTACGGGAAGGGAGCTTCGAGAATGACGGGCGGGGCCGTTTCGTGGCGGTTCATCAAGGTCTGGCAGCGCAATCTGTGGACGTATCGGCGGATCTGGAAGGTAAGTTTTCTCACCCCGCTGCTGGAGCCCCTCTTTTTCGTCGCCGCCTTCGGACTGGGGCTGAGCGGCTTCATCGGCGAGGTGCCCTACAGCGGCCGGCATTTCGATTACCCGACCTTCATCGCCCCCGCCTTGGTGGCGACGGCCATGATGAACAACGCCTTCTTCGAGACGACCTACGCCTCCTTTGTGCGCATGTATTACCAAAAGACCTTTGACGGCATGCTGGCGACCCCGCTCAGCCTGGAAGAAATCATGATCGGCGAAATCGTCTGGGCCGCCACAAAATCCGTGGCGGCCGCCTGCCTTATGAGCGGCGTCTTGGCCGTGCTGGGTTTCGTGAAGCCCTGGTCCATCATGGCCATCGTGCCGACGGCATTCCTCGGGGGGGTTGCCTTTGGCGCCGTGGGGCTGTGGATCACCGGCATCACGCCGCACATCGAAATGTTCAACCTGCCGGTTTTTCTTGTCGTCACGCCCATGTTTCTCTTTTCCGGCACATTTTTTCCCGTCTCCACGCTGCCCGCCTGGGCCGGCGCGGCGGCGCGGGCTTTCCCGCTCTATCACCTGGTGGAGCTGTGCCGCCGCATGCAGATGGGTGCCGGGGAATACCCTGCGTGGGGGAGTGCGGCCTATCTCGTGGGTTTTGCCGCACTCTTTACGGTCTGCGCCGTTCGTGCCATGAAGCGGCGCCTCATTCGCTAATAGCCGCGCTCGCCCCGAAAGATGATCGCAAGACGCCCGCCTTCGAAACGCAGGGTGTGCAGAAAGTCCGTGGGGCCGAAATTATAGACCCATTCTTCCACGACAATCTTGTCGTAACCGTAGGGCGTTCGAACAATCTTTTCGCCCACAAACTGCTGATGAAGGGGCGGGCCGCATTTGATGGCCACATCGGTTTTGGTTTCCCCGACGACGACGAGGCGCGTGCCGCACCGAAGCGAGGTCAGCGTATCCTGAGCGCCGGATTGTGCCGTCACCCCACAGAACCCCACCACCACTAAAATGACCCCGATCAGTCGTTTCATACCGCGCTCCCCGCCGACCCGTGCCCTGCCATCCCCAGCATCCGACCCATGGCCTTTTGCCGCCCGCCTGAATTTTTGTTCATGATACCTTTCTTTCACACCATGCACAATTTCGTTCTCCGCACAAACGGGGCCCCTTCGCCGACGCGCCGCCGCCGTCTTGGGCCGAAACCTCCTTGGCCCGTGGGTTCGGCACAAAATTGTTCCCAATTCCTCTCCCTTCCGTCCGCATAGCCCGGGCCGTTTTCTTTCAAAACGCTGGGGCTATGCCCATGGATTCGAGCCTTTTCCCCTTTGAAGGCACCTTCATGGATGGTTCGGCACGGACCTTGCCTTTTGTTTCAGTCGTTCGCCTGGCAGGGGTTGTGATGCGGAAAACCAACAATGGACAAAAAAGGAGAAAAAGACCATGGACAGCGGCGATACGGCATTCATGCTCATAGCGACGGCTCTCGTGATGCTCATGACGCCGGGGTTGGCCCTTTTTTATGGCGGCCTGGTGCGCTCCAAAAACGTGCTCGCCACCATGATGCAGAGTTTCATTTGTCTCGGGGTGGTTTCCATCCTGTGGGTTGTGTTCGGCTACAGCCTGGCTTTCGGGCCGGACAAAGGGGGCGTCATCGGCGGCCTCGATTGGGCCTTCCTTCGGTCCGTGGGGACGGAACCCGGTCCCTATGCGGCCACCATTCCTCATGTGGTCTTTTCGGCCTTTCAGCTCATGTTCGCCATCATCACGCCGGCTCTGATCACGGGGGCCTTTGCGGAACGCATGAAATTTTCCGGCTTTCTCCTCTTTACGGTCCTGTGGACGACGCTTGTCTATTTTCCCGTGTGCCACTGGGTTTGGGGCGGCGGCTGGCTGGGCAAGCTGGGGGCGCTGGATTTCGCCGGTGGCACCGTCATTCACATCAATTCGGGCGTGGCGGCTCTGGCGTCGGCACTGGTGGTGGGAAAACGCCGCGGGTATCGCAAGGAACCCTTTCAGCCCCACAATTTGCCGCTCACCGTGCTCGGCGCGGGGCTCTTGTGGTTCGGCTGGTTCGGTTTCAACGCGGGAAGCGCTCTGACAGCGGGGGCAGTGGCCGGTGTGGCCTTCTTCAATACCCAGGTGGCCACGGGGGCGGCGGCGGTGGCCTGGATCGCGGCGGAATGGATCAAAATCGGAAAACCTACAACTTTGGGAGCGGTTTCAGGGGCTGTGGCGGGCCTTGTGGCTGTCACTCCGGCCGCCGGGTTCGTGGGACCCGTGCCGGCGCTCGCGATCGGTCTTCTGGCGGGGTTTTTCTGTTACGGAGCCGTTTTGGCCAAGGAAAAGCTGGGCTACGACGATGCCCTGGATGTGGTGGGCATTCACGGCGTGGGCGGCCTGTGGGGTGCTTTGGCCACGGGGCTTTTTGCCTCCAAGGTTTTCAACGCCGCGGGAGCCGACGGCTTGTTCTACGGCAACCCGAAGCAGCTGCTCATTCAGGCTGCGGGGGCCCTGGCGGCCATCGTCTATTCCTTCGTGCTGTCCTGGGTGCTGCTCAAAGTGACGGGTGCCGTGACCGGGCTGCGGGTGCCGGATGAGGAAGAGGTCCAGGGATTGGATCTGACCCAGCACAGCGAAACGGGCTACGTCCTGTAACGCTTGGCACCGGCGCGTCGGGGACGGCGTGAAGGAAACGCCGAACCGTCTGAAACGGACCCTTTTCAAGAAAGGATGCCCTCATGGTGAAAATCGAGGCGATCATCAAGCCCTTTGTTTTGGAACAGGTCAAGGAAGCGTTGAATTCCATCGGCGTGACCGGCTTGACGGTCACGGAAGTGCGCGGTTTTGGCAGGCAAAAAGGACACCGGGAAATCTACCGCGGGGCCGAGTACTTGGTGGAGTTTCAGCCAAAGATCAAGGTGGAGACGGTGGTTCCCGAAGAGCGCACGGAGGTCGTGGTGGAAACCATCCAGAAGGCCGCTCGCACGGGAAAGATTGGAGACGGCAAGATCTTCGTCTATCCCTTGACGCAGGTTATCCGCATCCGCACGGGTGAGCGCGGCGAGACGGCCATATGATCGGGGAACCCGGGGGCCAGCCCCGGGTTCACTGGGTGACCCAGACGGCCTGATGGCGAAAGTCGGTGAGGATCTTCTTGGTGACGGAGCTCTTGAGAAAGCCCCAGGTGCCGCCGGAGCCTCCGTGGCCGAGCACCACAATGCCGGCCTTGTTTTCGGCGCTGTAGGAGAGAATATCAGCGGCGATTTTCCCCGAACTCGGGGCCGCCACGAGCCGCACACGGGCCTGATCGACGGCGCTTTCCCGAATGAGATCCAAGGCTTGGGCATAGTTGGCCCGGACATCCGCGGACTGATCGGCGACCCACCGGGTCATGTCCCCATCGGGTTCGATCCCGTGGGAGATGATTTTTTTCGATAATTTCTTGGAAAAATGGACCACGTCAATGGCTGTGGCAGTCTCTTCCAGCATGAACAGCGCATGGTCCAGGGCCCGTACGGACGCTCGGTGTTCGGAGACGCACACCACCGCCCGGGATATGTCCGCAGGCTCGTCCACGAACCAGATGGGGCTTACCAGGCAATGGTGAAGCAGGGCCGACGTGTGGTCGCCCTTAAGGAAGCCTTCCAAAGCGCTGCCCGATTGCTTTGGGAAAAGCACGGCATCGACTCTCTTGATATCCGCCAGGCGGCAGGCGTGATGGGCGACGCTCAGTTCCTTTTCCTGGACCAGTTCGTGGATCACGTCGTCGCTAAAGCCCAGGTCCAAAAGGACCTGTTTCGCCCGGGCGCAGGCTCTTTGAGCGGCTTGGTCCCGTTCCTTGAGGAAGGCTTTTTTCTTGGCCACCTGCGCTGGGCTGAGCCGCCCTTCGGCGTAGACCGGGGGCAGGGGAGGGACCAGGTAGTGGATGGTCAGGCTGATTCGGGACCGATCGGGATAGAGCTGGGTGAGAAACCGGATCGGTCGCAGGGATTCTTCCGTATCGTCGATGGGCAGCAGAAACGCTTTCGGCGTGGGGGGCATGGGGGAGCTCCTCCGTGGCGCACGAGCGGCCTTCGTCGTTAGGGTGTCAATTCGCACGGTGGGCTGGCGTGGTCTTGGGCGGCGATGAGGAAGCGCACGTGAGCCCACCGGTCCCGTTCCAGCCGATGCCCCAAAGTGTCCCTGACGAGCTGCGGGTGGTTGTTGATTTCACTCAGGTGGGCCATGACGACGACCTGCAGATCCTCGTGGTGCACCTCCTGGAGCAAATCGCAGCATTCGTCGTTACTGAGGTGGCCGTGTCGGCCGCGGATCCGTTGCTTCAGGGGCCAGGTGTAGGGACCGTTGAGAAGCCGTTCCACGTCGTGGTTGGCTTCGACGATCAAGCCGTGGCAATGACGAAGGCGTGTGCGCACCAGTTGGGTGGCGGTGCCGCAATCGGTGCAGACCGCCAAGCGGCAGCCGTTGTGTTCCACGATAAAGCCGACGGGGTCCGCCGCATCGTGGGACAGGGAAAAGGGAAGCACGGAAAGATCGCCCACGCGAAAGGGCCGGCCCGATTGGATGAGGTGCACGGCGGCCAGTTCCCCCAGTTGGGGCGGTAGGGCTTCCAAACAGCCTTGGGTCAGATAGACGGGAAGGTCGTGGCGGCGGCTGAAAACCCCCACGCCGCGAATATGGTCGCTGTGTTCGTGGCTGAGAAGGACGGCGGAAAGGCTTTTCGGATTGAGGCCGGTGGCTTGAAGGCGCCGCCCGATTTCCTTGGCGCTCAACCCCGCGTCCACAAGAAGTGCCGTGGAGCCTCCGGCCACATAGATGGCGTTGCCTTTGGACCCACTGGCGAGCACTTGGAACACAAGAGCCATGGCCGATAACCCTATGCCAGGGCGACGTCGGCCGCCCCGTTTTCCGAAACGGGCCCGAGAAGCGTCAGGGCCGTGTTTTCGGGGCGGTATTGTTCATGGAACCATGCCTGCACATCGTCGGCCGTCACTCGGTCGATGGCTTCTTCCACTTCTTCCAGAGGGATATGACGGCCGAAGACGAATTCGTTTTTGGCCAACCGGTTCATGCGTGAATCGGTGCTTTCCGCATTGAGGTACATGCTGCCCTTGAGATATTCCTTGGCGGCGGCCAGTTCGGAGTCCGTGATGGCGTCGCGGCGGACGGCGTCCATTTCGGCTATGATGACCGCAAGGGTTTCGTCCACGTCCTGTGGAGCCACGGCGGCGTAGACGCCCATGAGGCCCGTGTCTTCGTGGCTATTCACGAAGGAATAGATGGAATAGGCGAGGCCCCGCTTTTCCCGCACTTCCTGAAACAGCCGGCTGCTCATGCTGTTTCCCAAAACGACGTTGAGCACATGGCAGGCGAAACGTCGAGGATCGGATTGGGAACAGGCGGGAAAACCCAAACAGATGTGGACCTGTTCCAAGTCTTTGGGGACCACGGTGCGATGGGAGACGACCCGCGGCGCCGAACGTTTCGGCGGGCGTCGGGTATGGTTGAGCGTGTCCAGATGAGGCGCCACCAAGTCCACAAAGGCGTCGTGGTCCACGTTGCCCGCCGCGGCCACGAGGACCACCTCCGGAGCGAAGCGCCGACCGAGGAAGTCAAGGATCTGGGTTCGACTCAAGGCCCGCACGGATTCCTCGGTGCCGTAGATGGGCACGCCCAGCGGGTGGTCCTTCCAGAAGTCTTGCTGAAACAGGATGTGGACCAGGTCCTCGGGCGAATCCTCGATCATGTTGATTTCCTGGACCACGACCTGCCGTTCCCGCTCAATCTCCTCATCGGCGAACAACGAATGGAGGAAGATGTCGGTGAGCACATCCACGACCAGGTTCAAATGGGTGTCCATGACCTTGGCGTGGATGCACAGGTTTTCTTTGGACGTGAAGGCGTTGGCGAAACCGCCCACGGCATCCAGGGCCTTGGCGATGTCCAGGGCGGACCGCGTGGCGGTGCCCTTAAAGAGCATGTGCTCCACGAAATGGGTGACGCCCCTTTCGTGGGGCTCCTCGTCCCGGGACCCCACATTGACCCAGATGCCCGTGGACACCGAATGGAACCCGGGCATCTTTTCGGTCACGACCCGAATGCCGTTAGGAAGAATCGTCTTGCGAACCAACACGCCCTCGTTATTTGCGTTGTTCCGGATTGCCGAGCACGGCCTTGCGGCTGAGCCGAATGCGCCCTTCGCGGTCGATGTCGATGACTTTCACCAGGACTTCGTCCCCTTCCTTGACCACGTCGGTGACTTTCTGCACGCGTTTGTGGTCCAGTTGGGAGATGTGGATAAGCCCCTCCGTGTTGGGAAGGATTTCGGCGAAGGCGCCGAAGTCGGTCACCTTGGTGACCCGGGCCATATAGACCTGGCCCACTTCGGGTTCCATGGTCAGTCCCCGAATCTTGTCGATGGCCCTCTGGCACGCGTCCTTGTCGGGACTCATGATGACCACTCGGCCCGAGTCCTCGATGTCGATCTTGGCTCCGGTTTCCGCCACGATGCCGCGGATGATTTTGCCTCCCGGGCCGATGACGTCCCGAATCTTGTCCGGGTTGATCTGGATCACCTCCATGCGCGGGGCGTACGGGGACAGTTCCGGGCGGGGTTTATCGATCACCGCCCGCATCTTGGACAGGATGTGCAACCGGCCTTGGCGGGCCTGATCCAGAGCCCGGGTCATGATTTCCCGGCTGATGCCGGCGATTTTCACGTCCATCTGGATGGCCGTGACTCCTTTTTCGTTTCCGGTCACCTTGAAGTCCATGTCCCCCAGATGGTCTTCATCCCCCAGAATATCGGACAGAACGAGAAACTCCTCGCCTTCCTTGACCAAGCCCATGGCGATGCCCGCCACCATGTCCTGGACGGGAACTCCGGCATCCATGAGCGAAAGGCAGGCGCCGCACACGCTTGCCATGGAACTGCTGCCGTTGGATTCCAGCACTTCGCACACGACGCGAATGGTGTACGGAAACGTGCCGTTGGACGGCAGAATGGGTTTGACGGCCCGTTCGGCCAGAGCGCCGTGGCCGATTTCCCGACGGCCCGGCCCGCGCAAGGGGCGAACTTCCCCGACGGAATAGGGCGGGAAGTTGTAGTGGAGCATAAACGATTTGAAGGATTCTCCCGTGAGGGCTTCGATCTTTTGCTCATCGCTGGAAGAACCCAGTGTGGTGACGGCCAGCACTTGGGTTTCCCCGCGGCGGAAAAGGGCCGATCCGTGGGTGCGGGGCAGAAGCCCCACTTCGATGCTGATGGGTCGAATTTCCTCAAAGGAACGGCCGTCGATGCGGCGCTTTTCCTGAACCATCATGCGTCGCACGGTTTCCTTTTCCAGCTTTTCCAGGACGCGTTCCACGTCCTTTTCCGAGCCGGGAAATTTTTCCACAACGGCGGCGAGCACATTGTGGTGGAGGGCTTTTTTCTTATCCCGCCGCTGCATTTTGTCGGCGGTGGTCATGGCCTCCCGCAAGCCGTCCGCCGCCAGGTTTCGGACGAGTTCCTCCACGGCGGGGTCCACCACCGGTTCCGCGATCACTTCCTTGGGAAGACCGGCAAGGCGGCGCAGTTCTTCCTGGGCGTCCAGGATGGGCACGATGGCCCGGTGGGCGGCATCGATGGCTTCGAGAATGTCGGCTTCGGGAACGAATCGAGCGCCCCCCTCCACCATGACCACGGCGTCCCGACTTCCAGCCACCACGATGTTCATGTCGCTCTGTTCCAGCTGAGCGGCGCTGGGATTAATGACGAAGGTGCCGTCCACGCGCCCGACCCGGACGGCCGCCACGGGGCCGGCGAAAGGCACGGCGGACAGGTGCAAGGCCGCGGAGGCTCCCGTCAGGGCCACCACGTCGGGCTCGTTTTCCTGATCCACGGACAGGACTGTCGCGATGACCTGGGTTTCATAGGCAAACCCTTTGGGGAAAAGGGGCCGAATGGGCCGGTCGATGAGCCTGGAGGTAAGGGTTTCCTTTTCGCTGGGCCTGCCGATTTCCCGGCGGAAGAAGCCGCCGGGAATCCGGCCGGCGGCGTAGCTCATTTCCTGATATTCCACCATCAAGGGGACGAAATCGATCCCTTCGCGGATGCGGTCTTCTTTCACGGCGGCCACCATGACGACGGTATCGCCGTAGCGCATGAAAACCGAGCCGCTTGCTTGTCGGGCCGCATGGCCCGTTTCGAAAATGAGCGGTCGTCCGCCCACGTCAACCTGAACCGTTTTTTTCATCGATGCATTCCTCGTCTTTCCGGGGTCGATCGGCCCGCGCCCATTACCGGCGCAGTCCCAAGCGCTCGATGAGCGTATGGTAGCGATCTATGTTTTTGCGTTTCAAGTAGTTGAGAAGCTGCCGCCTTTGCCCGACCAGCTTCAGAAGGCCGCGTCGGGAATGGTGGTCCTTCTTGTGGATTTTGAAATGTTCGGTGAGATAGTTGATGCGTTCGCTGAGCAAAGCGATTTGAACTTCGGGCGAACCCGTATCGCTGGGATGAATTTTGAAGGTGTCGATGATTTCCTTTTTCCTTTCAGGGGTGAGAACCACGGTTGTCCTCCTTTTCTAAGTGAGATGTTCCGGGGATTGAAAAACCTTCAGACGACGTCCGCCGGGAGGCGCCGCGGGCCACCAAAGGGCCAGCAGCACGTTGTCGGGACCCATGAGCCGCACGGGTCCGGGATGTCCTTCCACAACCGCCGCATGCCGATCCAGCCAGAAATCGGGCACCTGTCCATGGCGCACCCGGTCCCGGATCGAAGGGTCGTCCACCACCAAAGCAGGCAGATGGGAAAGGGCCGCATGGAGTGGAATGACGTGATGCTTCCACTCCCCATCGCGGCGCATCCCTTCGAGCGCGTCGAAAGGCAAAGCGTTAAGAACCGAAAAGGGCCCGCTGTCCGTTCGACGTAGGGCCGACACATGGGCGCCGCAGCCCAGGCGGCGCCCCACATCGGCGGCCAATTGCCGCACGTAGGTTCCCTTGGAACAGTGCACACGGCACGTGACGTCCGGCCAGCTCTGCTCCAAGACGTCAAAGGCGTAAATTTCCACGAGCCGAGCCGGCGCTTCCACATCGCGGCCGGAGCGCGTCCATTCGTAGAGGCGGCGCCCTCGGACTTTCACGGCGGAATATCGCGGCACCTCTTGATGCTGGGACCCCACCATGTCGGCGATGACCTGGCGAAGCCGAGTGTCGTCCACGGGCGGGCCGTCGTAGACGCGTGTCACCCGGCCTGTGCAATCCAGCGTGTCCGTCTCCATACCAAGGCGCATGCGGAAAACGTAGCGCTTGTCCGTGTGCGTGAGAAGCTCGGCGATGCGGGTGGCTTCGCCGAGACATAGCACGAGCAGTCCCGTGGCGAACGGGTCCAAGGTGCCTGTGTGTCCCACTTTGGGCACGCCCAGCCCGCGGCGCACCCAGTCCACCACCTGGTGGGACGTCCACCCTTCGGGTTTGTCCACCAAGAGGACTCCAGTTGTTGCCTCCGGCTGTTTTCCGCCCAACGGGGTCATGGATGCCGCCGATATCCGCTGCGCTGTTTCAGGCATGGCCGTCGATGTAGTGACGTGCGGCGCGCGTGACGGCCGCGCGCACGTCCGCCAAAGATCCCTGGGTTCGAAACGCCGCCGCCTGGCGATGGCCGCCGCCGCCGTAGCGGCGGGCGAAAGCCGCCACATCCACGGGGTCCTTGCTCCGCAGGCTCACATGGACCGTGCCGTCGCCTTCCTCACGAAATAAGGCGGCCATGAGCACGGTGCGGACGCTTCTCAGGTGATTGATAAAACTTTCCGCATCGGCTCGGCTCGTTCCCGTTTCCAGGAACATGGCCTGGCTCAATTCCGCCGTGGCCAAACGATCGTCGGCTTCAAAGGCCACCGTCGCCAGGACTCGAGCCAGCAGGCGAAGCCGCTGTGGAGAGCCCGAATCGTAAATGCTGGCCGCGATGAAGGCGGGCTGCGCCCCATGGCCCACCAGGTCGGTGGCAATGGCCAAGACCTTGCGGGTGGTGTTGGAAAAACGAAAGGACCCGGTATCGGTGAGGATCCCTGTGTAGAGCTGCGCGGCCAGCGCGGCCGTCCAGGGGACGTTCAGAAACACGGCCAGATCGTAAAGGAGTTCGCAGGTGCTGCTCGCCGTTGGGTCCACCCAGGAAACCGTCCCGAAAGGATCCAGGTTCACGTGGTGATCGATGTTGACGAGAACCGGAATGCGGGACAGGGGTTCGGCAAGGACGGAGCCGACCCGGCTGAATTCGCCGCAATCCACCAGGACCGCCGTATCGTAGCTGCCGAAGGCGTCCCAGGTGTGGCGGATTTCTTCGATCCCCGCCAGGAAATCATGCCCTGGAGGCGGTGGGTCTTCGCAGTATGGGTCGGCGGTTTTGCCCAAAAGGCGCAGCATGGTGGTCAAGGCCAAGACGGAACCCACCGCATCGCCGTCCGGCCGCACATGAGTTGCCACGGCGAACCGCCGTCCCGAGTCGATCACCTGTTTCAGAGCCTTCAGCACTCGGGTGCGCTCCGTCGAGGCATGGTCCGAAAGATCGGCCACCGCAAGAGGGGCTGTGGAGAGCCCTTCAGGATTCTTCATGGATTCGGTGAAGCAGGCGTTCAATTTTTTCCCCATAGTCAAAGGAGGCGTCGTAAAAGAACTGGATATCCGGCACGTAGCGCAGTTCCACGCGCTGCCCGATTTCCCGGCGAATGAAGGATCGAGCCTTTTCCAGGGCTTTGGCCACCTGAGGCCTTTCTTCGGGCGGCCCCACGAAGCAATAGAAAATCTTCGCGTATCGAAGATCGGCGCTCACTTCCACGCCGGTGACGGTCAGTTTGCCCAGCCGCGGATCCCGAACACGCCGCAGAAGGATTTCGGCCACGGTCCGTTGCAGAAGATCCGCCACCCGGTCGGCTCTTTTGTATTCCATGGTTCTTCCGTCTTTCCCCGCTCTCGGGATCCTTCCCGCACCCGCTCCTCCGGAGAACGGAGGCCGGCGTTCGAGCCCTTAAAGGGGGATCAGTTCAATATCGTGACTTTCCAAATCGGCAAGGCCCATGCCCGCCATGTAGTCCACCACCTTGTCCAGAATGGCGTTGAGCAAGCGGGAATCGTTGCCGATGACGGCGATGCCCAGAGTGGCCCGCTGGTAGCGGTCCAGGTCGTCCACTTCGGCGATGGCGACGGGAAAGCGGTTGCGGCTTTTTTCAATGAGGCTTTTCACGATCTTGCGCTTTCCCTTGAGCGAATCGTTGCCGTGGAGCCGAAAGGTCACCCGGGCGACACCCACACTGACAGTCACATCCTTCATCGCTTCTATTCCGAAAACACTCCCTAGGAGCCGGCCGAAATGGAGGTTTTCCGTTTTCCCAGGATCGCGGGCGTCTCACCCGCCGATCCCCCCGTTCCTAGAGCTGCTCCTTGGACGGGCGACGTTCTTCCTGCTGGGGTTGGGCGGGCTCCAGAACCGGTGTCACTTCCACCATATGATAAACTTCCAGCATGTCGCCCACCTTGATGTCGTTAAAGTTTTCCAAAGTGAGGCCGCATTCAAAACCGGCCTTCACTTCCCGCGCATCGTCCTTGAACCGCTTAAGCGAGGAAATCTTGCCGTCCCATACCTGGATGCCGTCCCGGACGAGTCGCGCCTTGGCGTTGCGTTCCACCTTGCCCTCGGTCACGTAGCAGCCGGCCACGGTGCCGATGCGGGAAATGTGGAAGGTCTGGCGCACTTCGGCCCGCCCGAGGATCTCCTCGCGGTACTGGGGTTCCAGCAGGCCCACCATGGCGTCCTTGATGTCGTCCAGGATCTGGTAGATCACGTCGTAATAGCGGATGCTCACCTTTTCCTGTTCGGCCAGTTCCTGAGTTTTGGCGTCGGCCCGAACATTGAAGCCGATGATGATGGCGTTGGAGGCGGAGGCCAGCATGACGTCACTTTCCGAAATGGCGCCCGTGCCCGCATGGATGAGCGACACCTTGACTTCAGGCGTGGACAGCTTCAGCAAAGAATCCCGAATGGCTTCCAAGGAACCCTGAACGTCGGTTTTCAAAATGACGTTGATTTCCTTGATCTGACCGTCTCGAATCTGTTCGTAGAGCTTTTCCAGGGTGACCTTGGTGGTTCGGGACAGTTCCTTTTCCCGAGCGCGCAGTTGGCGGTGTTCGGCGACCATTTTGGCCTGCTTTTCGTCGGCCAGCACGACGAAATCGTCCCCGGCGTTGGGCACACCCGAAAGGCCCAGAACTTCCACGGGAACCGACGGGCCGGCAGCCGAAATCTTCTGGCCCTTGTCGTTGAACATGCTGCGCACCCGGCCGGAATACGTGCCGCAGACATAAGCATCGCCTTCCCGCAGGGTGCCTTCCTGCACGAGGATCGTGGCCACGGGGCCCCGGCCTTTGTCCAGCTTGGCTTCGATGACGCGCCCTCGGGCCGGTTTGTTGGGATTGGCCTTGAGTTCCAGCAGTTCGGCCTGCAGGAGAACCATTTCCAACAGTTCTTCGATCCCGATTTTCTTTTTGGCGGAAATTTCCACCATGGTGACGTCCCCGCCCCATTCTTCCGGCAACAGGCCGTGTTCAGACAGTTCGCGCTTGACCCGGTCGGGATTGGCGTTGGGTTTGTCGATCTTGTTGATGGCCACCATGATGGGCACACCGGCCGCCTTGGCATGGTTGATGGCTTCCACGGTTTGCTGCATGACACCGTCGTCGGCGGCGACCACGAGGATGACGATATCGGTGACCTTGGCGCCGCGGGCGCGCATGGCCGTGAAGGCTTCATGGCCCGGAGTGTCCAAAAAGGTGATGTGACGCCCGTCCAGTTCCACGAAATAGGCACCGATGTGCTGCGTGATGCCGCCGGCTTCTTCGTCGATGACCTTGGTGTGGCGGATGGCGTCCAGAAGGGACGTCTTGCCGTGATCCACGTGGCCCATGACGGTCACCACGGGCGGGCGAGGCTGGAGGTCTTCCGGGCGGTCTTCGGTGGCATGCAAGAGATCCTCTTCCTCGAATCCGGCCTTCTCCACTTCATAGTTGAATTCCGCCGCCACGAGGGCTGCGGCGTCGTAGTCGATGGCCTGATTGATGTTGGCGGGAAGTCCCAAAAGCAGGAGTTTCTTAATGATTTCCGTGGCCTTGACCCCCATCTGCTTGGCCAGGTTGGCCACCGTGATGGCTTCATCGATGCGAATACGCCGCTTGATGGCCTTGGGCACTGTGGCCACGGGCTTTTGCGGGCCGAGCTCTTCGCGTTTCAGGCCCACTTTGCCGCGTTCTTCCTGGGCCCGCAGTTCTTTCTTGGTGTAGAGGTCTTCGCGGCCGACGACTTCCTTTCGGCCCTTGCGCAACTTTTTCTCAGCCGCGGCCGGTTCTTCGACCGGTCGAACCCGTTTCTTGCGCAGGGGTTCCCGACTGACCTGCTCTTCCGGCGGGATGAAGCGCACCACCGTCGGCGGCACCTCGACTTCTTCCTCGGGCTCGGTGGGAATGACTTCGGGCAGGCTGATGATGCGGGCCGGTTCGTCTTTTCGGCGTTTTCGACGACGGCGCTTGGCCTTTTTCTTCTTGCCCTTCTCGTCCTCTTCTTCCCCTTCCTCCGCGGCGGCTTCCGCCTCTTCTTCGCCGACCTCTCCGGGCAGCTCAGGTGCGGCCTCAAGGGGCACAGCCGATGGGGGTTCGGCTTGCGGGGTTTCACCCAAAGGTTCTTCGGGCACCGTTTCGGCGGGAGGCGGCGTCGGTTCGGGGACGACTCTCAGGGCCGCTTCCCGATCCTCAAGGGGTTTTTCCGCGGCGGCAGGGGAGGGTTCTTCGGGCCTGGAAATGACGACGGCCGCTTCGACAGTGGCAGGTTTCACCGCGGTGGGCTCCACTGGGGTGGGCTCCACGGCGGTAGGACGCGGCTCCGGCTTCGCCACCGGTTCGACTGAAGGGGGTTCCTCGGCCGCAGACTCGACGGTTTCCGGCACCGCAGGAGCGGCTTCGGCCGTCACGGGGGCGACCGGCGCCACAGACACGGCGGCCCCTTCGGCTTCCGCTGCGGGAGCGACCTCGGCACCGAGGGGCTCTTGCCCCGCCTCGGCCGCCTCGTGCGCCACTTGGGCGGCTTCGGCTTCGGCGAGCTCCTCCGCTTCCGTTTTCTTGCGCCGGCGAATCACCTGGCGGCCGATGCGCTTTTCCTCAACCTTTTTGGCACCTTCCCCCTGGAGATGTTCGCGGATTCGGGCAATCGCCGATTCGCTCAAGGTGCTCATATGGTTTTTCACGGAGATCCCCATCTTGAGGATCCTGTCGAGGAGCTCCTTGCTGTTCATATCCAACTCTTTGGCTAGTTCGTGCACCCTCATTCGTGCCATGGAAAAAACCCCCTAGAAATCTTCAGCGACCGTGTCCGCGGTAAGAAGCCGTGGACGTTTTTTGGCATCACGCACACATGATGATCGATCCTCCATGGTTTGGCAGCCCGTCTCATCCCTTTGCGCCCGGTGGACCCACTCCGTCAAGAGCGGCGAAACCCCCTGAAGTCGGCCTCGAAAGGCGCGCGACAGCGCCTTGCCTTTCAGAACGGACCCCAGGCAGGCTTCGCACACGTAGGCACCGCGCCCCGGCAGACGATGCCGGCGATCCGGAATCACTCGGCGGTCTTGGTCCAGCACAAGCCGCAGGAGCTCTCCTTTCGGCCGTTTCGACCGGCACACAATGCATGTTCGGTAGGGCACGTGCCCCGCGGGCTGTGCGTTCATTCCACCGGTTTGGCTTCCTCCGCGGACTCGGGCTCCTCGGAACCCTCCTCACCCTCGGTGTCGTTTTCTTCCTCGATCTCTTCGTCCTTTCGGGCTTCCACGGCGGCGCCCGATTCGAGCAAAGCCCGGGCCTGCTGCTGCATGGCCTCCAAGGCCGTGGCCGAAAGGCCGGTCAGTGTTTCCAGCTCCTCCACGTCCGCATCACAGAACTCTTCAAGGGATGTGATGCCCGCTTCGTAGAGCTTATCGGCCATCTCTTCCGACAGGTTGTCGATCAGAAGAAGCGCCTGGTATCCAGCCTGCTTCTGCCGCTCATACCGGGATTCGCTCTTCACGTCAATGTGCCATCCCGTGATCCGCGACGCCAGACGCACGTTTTGGCCGCGTCGTCCAATGGCCAAAGACAGCTGGTCGTCGGGCACGATGACTTCCATGCTTCGGTTGGTCTGGTCGATGATGACTTTGGTGATGATGGCCGGAGCCAGAGCATTGACGACGAATTTGGCGGGATCCATGTTCCACGGAACGATGTCGATCTTTTCACCGCGCAGTTCCTGCACCACCGCCTGAACCCGGGATCCCTTCATGCCGACGCACGCGCCGACGGGATCCACATCGGGGTCCTTGGACACCACGGCGATCTTCGCTCGGGACCCGGGCTCACGGGCGGCCGCCAGGATGCTCACCGTACCGTCGGACACTTCAGGCACTTCGATGCGGAACAGCTGGATGAGGAAATCGGTATGGGTGCGGCTGAGAATGATTTGCGGTCCCTTGCTGATCTTCTTCACATCCAGAATGTAGGCCCGTATCCGGTCGCCCTGGCGGTAGACTTCCCGAGGGATTTGTTCCTTGACCGGCAGGATGGCTTCAGCGCGGCCCAAATTGACGATAATGCCGGAGCGGTCCACCTTCTGGACGATGCCCGTGACGATCTCTCGCTTTCGGTCCTTGTATTCTTCGTAGGTCGCTTCCCGTTCGGCGTCCTTCATCTTTTGGATGATGACCTGCTTGGCCGACTGCGCGGCGATGCGGCCCAAGGTGTCCGTATCCATGCGGATGCCCAGCTCGTCGCCGATTTCCGATTCGGGATCCAGGGCGCGAGCCTCGTTGAGCGAGATCTGTTTGTCGGGGTCGTGGACTTCTTCGACGACTTCCTTAAACGTGAAGGCTTCCATTTCACCGTATTCGTCGTTGTAGGCGACCTCCACGTCCATCTTGGTGCCGTAGCGTTTCTTGATGGCCGATTTGACCGCTTCGACCAGAGCTTCGATCAACACGGCGCGGTCGATCCCTTTTTCTCGACTCACTTGATCGATCAACCGCTTCAGTTCACTGGCCATGATGGCTTTTCTCCTCCTGTGCTCAAAAAACCGGTTTCCTTCCGGTTGGAATCTGGCGAAACTTTTACTCGTGGGCCGTCGGCACGACGCCGCCCGATTCGAAATAACGCAACCGGGCCTTGTCCACGGCATCCAAAGGAATGTCGAAGAGTGTCCCGTCGCAGTCCACGCGGATCCCTTCGGGGCTTGCCGCCACCAGAATGCCTTTGAAATTCTTTCGAGCGCCCAAAGCCGTACGCGTGCGTACAGCCACCACCTTGCCGATCTCCCGGTGGAAATGTTCCCAACGCCTGAGCGGCCGGTCCAGCCCCGGAGACGACACTTCCAGATGATAGGGGCCGGCGATGGGATCGGCCACATCCAAAAGATCGCCCACCACGCGGCTGACGGCGGCGCAGTCTTCCACACTCACCCCGCCGTCGCGATCCACAAAGAGCCGAAGCACCCAGCCCTGGCTTTCCCGCCGATATTCCACTTCCAGGAGCTCTAGCCCTTCGGCGGCAATGACGGGTGTGGTCAGCTCCCAGATTTTTCGAACGACCGCTCGGGTCGGATCTTCTTTGGCTTCCATGGCCGTCTTGGGGCCTCGTCGGCCGTCTTTCGCAAAAGTTGCAAAAAAAAAGTGGGCGTTCAGCCCACTCCCATTAGCAGAGCAATGATCACAGGAAATCCGGCTTCAGTGCCGTAAGGTGCGACGTTCACGAAAGACCGTGTTGAACATTGTCATCCACTAATCGAAGTCGGCGTTCGCCAGGTGCTGCGCCCACGCCACCTCAAAAAGGGAAGCCTTCCGCTTTTGGAAGGGTGAGCTTTCCGTCGTGTGGAGCGGGCAACGGGATTCGAACCCGCGACCCCAAGCTTGGGAAGCTCGTGCTCTACCAACTGAGCTATGCCCGCTCAAGCGCCACAACATGGGCATCGTAATGAGGCCGCCTTGCGAAGTCAAGCCCAATGTCACACCGCTCGAGCGATCGCCGCCAGCCCAGGCTTCCATGACTTCGCTCGATCCGCGCGAAGGCTTCTCTTTGCGCCCTCGACCGGTTACCTCTATACCACGAGGGCCTCTCGCATGCCAAGGCCATGGGAGGCGGTGCTAGAAAAAGGGAGAGGAAAGGCGCAATGGAACCAGCGCTTTACGAAATCGTGGATCACACGGCGGATGTGGGTCTTCGGGTGTACGGGCGGAATCTTTCGGAGGTCTTTGAAAAAGCCGCTCTGGGGTTTTACGACCTCATGGTGGGTCTGGATTCCGTGGAGATTCGACACAGCCGCGAGGTGAGCGTGGAAGCCCAGGCCCTGGATGAACTCCTCGTCCAATGGTTGTCCGAACTCTTGTATCTTTTCGAAATCGAAGGGTTTCTCGGCAAGGCGGTGCAGGTCGCCGTGCATCCTTCGTGGTCCCTTACGGCGACCGTGCATGGGGAGACTTTGGATCCGAATCGGCATCGCGTGGCCCTCGTCTACAAGGCCGTCACCTACCACACCGCCGCCGTCCATTTCACGGACGGGCAGTGGTCGGCTCAGGTCATTTTCGATATCTGACACATCGCCCCCGTGAGGGCTCTCTGGGGCAAGGAGGTGGAGGCATGGTCGCCAAGGATCGCCTGACGTTGGAAAGGATCGACGGGTGGCGCTGGAAGATTCCTCGAACGGGCGCCATGCGCACGGACGGCATGATTTACGCCGGCGAAAAGATGCTGGACGCTATCCGCCAGGATCAGGCCATGGACCAAGTAGCCAACGTGGCCTGCCTTCCCGGCATTGTGGGCTATTCCATGGCCATGCCGGACATCCACTGGGGCTACGGCTTTCCCATCGGCGGCGTGGCGGCGTTTTCCATGGACGACGGGATCGTCTCCCCGGGCGGCGTGGGCTACGACATCAACTGCGGCGTGCGGCTCATGACGACGCACCTGAGGGCTCAAGAAGTGGGAGCGGAAAAGATCCGCGATCTGGTCACAGCCCTTTTTCGAAACATTCCCTCCGGGGTAGGCTCGTCCCGCAAGGATTTCAAACTCACCGAAGCCGAATTGGACAGGGTGCTGCTCAAAGGGGCCCAATGGGCCGTCTCCAAAGGGTTCGGCGACGCCGCCGACCTGGAACGCATTGAAGAAGGCGGCTGCATTCCGTGGGCCGATCCCACGGAAGTGTCGGCCAAGGCTCGGGATCGAGGCCGATCCCAGCTGGGCACCTTGGGATCGGGAAACCACTTTGTGGAAATCGGCGTGGTGGAAGAAATCTACGATTCCGCGACGGCCGACGTCTTCGGCCTGTTTCAGGGGCAACTGACCGTGTTCGTCCATACGGGATCCCGTGGCTTGGGCCATCAGGTTTGCGACGATTTCATTCGCATTCTGCTGAAAAGCAGCCAAAAGTATGGGATCGATCTGCCGGACAAACAGCTGTGTTGCGCGCCCGTGGGGTCTGCCGAAGGGCGAAGCTACCTTGGCGCCATGGGGGCGGCGGCCAATTTCGCCTTCGCCAACCGCCAGATGATCAGCCACTGGGTGCGGGAAACCTTTGAACAGTTTTTCGGCACCTCGTCGGAACGCCTGGGCCTGTCGCTCCTCTACGATGTGTGCCACAACATGGCCAAGATCGAAGAGCATTTCTGGCGCGGGGAGCGCCGAAAACTGTGCGTGCATCGAAAAGGGGCCACCCGCGCCTTTGCGGCGGGCCATGAGGCCGTCCCGGCCGTGTACCGGTCCGTGGGCCAACCCGTGCTCATCCCCGGAGATATGGGCCGCTACAGTTATGTCCTTGTGGGGACGCAGCGGGCCATGGAAGAAACTTTTGGCAGCACCTGTCACGGCGCCGGCCGGGTGCTCAGCCGCCACCAGGCCGTCAAGAGCGCCAAAGGGCGAAGCGTCGTCAAGGAAATGGAAGAGCGGGGCGTTTTCGTCCTCGGCGCCAGCAAAGCGACCTTGGTGGAAGAGATGCCCGAAGCGTACAAGGACGTGGGCGATGTGGTGGAAGTGGTGGCTCAGGCGGGAATCAGCCGACCCGTCGCCCGCCTACGCCCCCTCGGCGTGATGAAAGGCTAGGGAGATTCTGAGCCGAACGTGGAAGAGTTTCTCCTTGTGGGGTCCGGGGCCTTCAGAGATCCACCTGGAGGATGCGGTAGGTGCGTTCGCCGGCCGGGGTGAGGACGGTGATTTCTTCGCCGGGGGATCGGCCCATGAGGCCGCGGCCTACGGGGGAGTCCACGGAAAGCTTGCCGTTTCGAACATCCGATTCAAAGGGGCCGACCATCTGAAAGCGAAAGGTCTGGCCCGTGTCCACGTTGAGGACGACGATTTCGGTGCCGAAGGCCACCCGACGGACGAGGAACTTTCGGCCCACGACGATTTCGCACTGGGCGATTTTGGCCTGAAGATCGTCGATTTTTCGCTGAAGCACTCGGTGCTGTTCTCGGGCAAGCAAATACTGCTGGTTGTCCACCTTGACGCCGTAGAGGCGCGCTTCCTGCAATTCTTCCAGCACACGGGGCCGGACCACCCGTCGCAGATACAGGAGCTGGGCGTTAAGGTTTCGAAAGCCTTGGCGTGTAATGGGCACCTTTTCCATGGGTGTCTTCTGCCGTCTTTTTTCTCGAGGCCATTTAGGACCGCACCCCGCCTGAAGCGGCCGAATGGGCCGGGTTCTCAAACCGAGAAAAAGGCCTGAGCCAAAGTGCCTCTTTCCCGAAGGCTTTGAAAGAGGCTCAAGGCGATGACCGTTTTCCCGTCGGAGATCTCGCCGCGGTGGACGTCTTCCCAGAGGCGATCCACGGGAAAGATCTCCACGCGGGAGATTTCCTCCTCATCCCTTTCCGTCTTTTCCCGTTTCAGGTCCCAAGCCGCGAAAATGACGATGGCTTCGTTGGAATACCCGATGGCCGGGTAATACCGGAAGATGGGCACCAGGGCCGAGGCCGTGTATCCCGTTTCCTCCCAAAGTTCCCGACGGGCGCCGTCTTCGGCCGATTCCCCGGGATCCAGCTTTCCCGCCGGAATTTCCCACGTTTCCCGTCCGATGGCATAGCGCCACTGGCGCACCATGAGCACCTGCGTCAGATCCGCATCTGTAAAGGCCAAAACGGCGGCCGCCTCGGGATGTTCCATGCGGATCCGTTCTGTGATCCGCCCCGTGCGCAACCGCACCGCATCCAGATGAGCGCTGAAATGGTTCGCGTGAAGACTGGCCAGGGTCCGTATGCGTTCTTCCATGGACACTCCGTTTCGTCGATGGGTTTCTCGAAGCGACCGTGCTGCCGGGGACGCTTTCCGCGCCGTTTTGGGAAGATCCCCGTCGCTTCACTTTTCATTAAAACAGCTCAGGGCATCGGGCCAAGCCTTTTGTTTCGGGAAAGGGCCATGCCAAGGCACTTTTTGAAGACGCACAAGGAGCGGAGGGACCTTGTGAAGAATTTCATTGACACCGGGGCGGCTATGGCCCATAGTTGTGCACCCTGACGGCTCCCGTGAAAGCGAATGTGGCGAATCGCATGGTGCAGCTCTTCCAAAGACCGACAAAGCGGGTGGGGATTCCATGAGGCGTCCAGCGGTCTTTCAAAACCCTTCCAAAGACCTCAGCCCTTCAGAGGTCGCTCACCTTCGGCAGATCATCGAAGCGCATCGCGGCAAGAAAGGGGCCCTGCTGCCCCTGCTCACCGAAGCCCAGCAGGCGTGCGGCAATTGGCTTCCGGCCAACGTGCTGGCCTGGATCGCCGACGAAATGGACGTTCACCTAAGCTACCTTTACGGCATGGCCACCTTTTACACCATGTTTTCCCTGGAACCGCGAGGGCGGTTCATCATTCGAGTGTGCGAGTCTCCGGCGTGCCACATTCTGGGGAGCGAAACGGTCCTGGAGGCTCTGCGTTCGATTCTGGGGATTCGCGAAGGCCAAACCACACCGGACGGGCTCTTCACGCTGGAGCTGTCTTCTTGTCTCGGGGTGTGCGAAGTGGCCCCCGCCATGCAGATCAACGAAGTGGTCTTTGGGAACCTGACCCGCGAGAAGATCGAAGAGGTCCTCGATCGGTATCGGCGGGGCGATGTGGTGGATTATCGAAGGCTTCCCGGATCGGGCGGCCGGGTGCGCACGGATTGGGACGTGCATCGGCGGGCCCTTTTGTTGCACGGGGTCGGCGACATCGATCCAGAAAGCATCGACGATTATCTCGCCATCGGCGGCTACGAAGCCTTGCGTAAGGTCGTCTTGGGCATGTCGCCCGAAGAGGTGGTGGAGGAGGTGAAGGCGTCGGGGCTGCGTGGGCGCGGCGGGGCGGGTTTTCCCACCGGGATGAAGTGGTCCTTCACGCTGCCGCTCAAGGCCCCGGAAAAATACGTCATCTGCAATGCGGACGAAGGGGAACCGGGCACCTTTAAAGACCGCTACATCATGGAAGGCAATCCCCACCGGCTCCTGGAAGGGCTGATCATCGCTGGGTACGCCATCGGCGCGTGCAAGGGGTTTATTTATGTGCGGGGCGAGTACGCCCTGTCCATGCACCGGCTGCGTCGCGCCGTGGAGCAGGCCCGTGAGCGGGGTTTTCTCGGGGAACGGATTTTGGGGACGTCCTATTCCTTTGACGTGGAAATTCGTTCCGGAGCCGGCGCGTACGTATGCGGCGAGGAAACGGCGCTCATCGAATCCATCGAAGGGCTTCGGGGCAACCCTCGGGTGAAGCCGCCTTTTCCGGGGGTTCGTGGGCTGTGGGCCATGCCCACGGTGGTCAACAACGTGGAAACCCTGGCCAACGTGCCCGCCATCGTGAAAAACGGCGCGGCATGGTACCGCTCCTTCGGCACCGAAGATTCTCCGGGCGTCAAGCTTTATCAGATTTGCGGCCATGTCAACGACCCGCAGATCGTGGAAGCCCCCTTGGGGCTCACCTTGCGGGAACTCATCGAAGTCTACGGCGGCGGCATGAAAGACGGCATTCCGTTCAAGATGTGCCAGACGGGGGGCGCCTCTTTCGGCTTTTTCACCGCCGAACACCTGGACACGGTCATGGACTACGCGTCCATGCAAAAGAAGGGCGGAGCCTTGGGCTCCGGCACCATGCTGGTCATGAACGAAAGGACCTGCGTGGTGGATGTGGTGCGAAACATCATGCACTTTTTCCAGCACGAATCCTGTGGGTTTTGCACGCCATGCCGGCGCGGCACGCGGGTTCTCTACGAAACCCTTTCCCGCATCGCCCAGGGCGAAGGCCGGGAAAGCGACCTTCCCATGATGATCGACCTGGCCCAGACCATGTCGGCCACGGCCAACTGCGCTTTGGCCATGTCCCCCATCTTTTTTGTCCGCACCACCATTGAACGGCTTAAAGACGAATACCTGGCCCACATCGTGGACAAAACCTGCCCCGTGGGCGTCTGCGCCCTGTGACGGTTCGGGGCGGGGTGTGTGAGGAGGCCGCGCGATGACGGCGATGTATCTCCCGGTCCTTTTGTATCTCGTGATCACCATGGGGCTGATCGGTGTGCTGGTCGTCCTGTCGGGCCTCATCGGCGAGCGCAAGGCGACGCGCCAGAAGCTGCTCCCTTATGAGTGCGGCATGGACCCCATCGGCACGCTGGAAATTCACTTTCCGGTGAAGTTTTACGTCTTGGCCATGATCTTCATCATCTTCGACATTGAAACGGTTTTCCTCTACCCGTGGGGCGTCATTTTCCGGGACCTGGGGTGGTTCGGATTCGTGGAAATGCTGATCTTCACGGCCGTCTTGCTTATCGGGCTCGTTTATCTCTACCGAAAGGGGGCTTTGGAATGGGATTAGAACAACAGATCCGAAGCCAGATCCTCACGGCCACCTTGGAAAAGTTTGTCAACTGGGCGCGCAAGTCGTCCGTGTGGCCGGCCACGTTTGGGCTCGCCTGCTGCGCCATTGAAATGATCTGCACGGCGGCCAACCGGTTCGATATCGCTCGCTTTGGCATGGAAGCCTTTCGGGCCTCACCCCGCCAGGCGGATCTTATGATCGTGGCGGGTACCGTGACCAAGAAGATGGTGCCGGCGGTGGTGCGGATTTACGAACAGATGCCGGAACCCAAATGGGTCATCGCCATGGGCGCGTGCGCCTCGTCGGGAGGCATCTTTCGCAGCTACGCCGTGGTGCAGGGGATCGACCGGTATCTGCCCGTGGACGTCTATGTACCGGGGTGCCCGCCGCGCCCGGAAGCTTTGCTCTACGGGATCCTCAAGCTCCATGAAAAGATCCTTCGGGATCCGTTCCTCACGCGCAAGGAAGGGCCCGTTGTGGTCGATCCCCACGAGGTTCCGGCGCTTCAGGAGGTGCGGGCGTGAGCGTTCAGGCGACCAAAACGGCGTATGTGGCAGAGGTGGTGGAGGGGCTTCCGGCGGGCGTTGTGACGGAGCGCGAAAGCTTTCGGGATCAATGGGCTGTGACGGTTCGAAAAGACGGTTTGACGGAAGTCATGGAGGCGCTTCGAAACCGATGGGGCTTTCGGTACCTCATTGACGTGACGGCCGTGGATCATCTTCCCCGAAACCCGCGCTTTCAGGTGGTCTATCACCTGTGGTGCCATGAGCAAAACGCGTTGCTTCGCGTGAAAACCTGGGTCGAAGGCGATCCCCCGTCGGTCCCGTCCATGACAGCTTTATGGGCCACGGCCAACTGGCATGAGCGGGAATGCTTCGATCTTTTCGGCATCCATTTCGACGGGCATCCGGATCTTCGGCGGATCTTGCTTCCCGAATCCTGGGAAGGTCACCCGCTTCGGAAGGACTACCCCACCGAAGGTCCCGACTGGGATGTGGATTAGGACGGTGCCATGAGCGAACTGACCGAACGGTTGATCCTCAATGTGGGGCCGCAGCACCCCAGCACGCACGGGGTTCTGCGCGTGGTGGTGGAACTGGAAGGGGAAGTCATTGTGCGGTGCACGCCGGACATCGGCTATCTTCACCGCGGCATCGAAAAACTCATGGAATCCAAAACCTACCACCAATGCCTCCCTTTGACGGACCGCATCGACTACCTGGCGGGATCGGCCAACAATCTGGGTTTCGTCCTGGCCGTGGAAAAACTGCTGGGAATCGAGGTGCCGCCTCGAGCCCGCTATCTAAGGGTCATCGTTGCGGAAATGACCCGGATTTCCAGCCATCTGTTCTGGCTCGCCACCCACGCCCACGATCTTGGGGCCATGACGCCGCTCTTTTACACCTTTCGCGAGCGCGAACAGCTCATGGACCTCTTTGAAGCCGTAGCCGGCGGCCGCCTTTTTCCGTGCTATTTCCGCATCGGCGGGGTGGCTCGCGATGTTCCCAACGGATGGACCGAAGCGGTGCGCGAATTTTGCCGCACCTTTCCGGAAAAGATGAAGGACTACGAGACGCTTCTCACCAAGAACCCCATTTGGATCAAACGCACCAAGGGGGTCGGGGTGCTCACCGTGGATGAGGTTTTGGACTACGGGCTGAGCGGCCCGGTGGCGCGGGGATCGGGCATCGCCTGGGACGTGCGGCGGGCCGATCCCTACTGCGGCTACGACGAGTTCGATTTTATCGTTCCCACGGGAGAAAACGGCGACACCTACGACCGGTATTTGGTCCGGCTGGAAGAGATGCGCCAGAGCGCCCGGATCATTGAGCAGGCCTTGGATCGGCTCCCTTCGGGCGACATCCTCGTGGACGACCCCACCATCGCCTATCCGCCGAAGACGGATGTTTTTACGAAGATCGAATCCCTCATTCAGCATTTTTTGCTGGTGGAAGAAGGCATTCGGCCGCCCAAGGGAGAGGTCTTTCATCACACGGAGGCGCCCAAAGGGGAGTTGGGGTTTTTCATCGTCAGCGACGGTTCCTCCCACCCGTTTCGCGTGAAGGTGCGCACGCCCAGTTTCGTGAATCTGCAGGTGTTGAGCAAAATGGCTGAAGGCAGGCTTTTGGCGGATCTCATCGCCCTCATCGGAACCATTGATATCGTGCTTGCGGACGTGGATCGATAGCGATGATCACAGTGACCATCAACGGCAAAGCCTTGGAAGCCCAACCGGGCATGACCATCATGGAAGTGGCGGACAAGAACGGGATTTACATCCCTAGGCTGTGCTACCACAAGGCGCTCAGCCCCATCGGGGCGTGCCGCATCTGCGTGGTGGAAGTCAAGCCCGGCCCGCCGCGACCCGTGCCCGCCTGCACCACGCCCGTCACCGACAAAATGGAAGTGACCACCGAATCGGAACGCCTCACCCATTACCGCCGTGAGCTGCTCCAGCTGCTGCTCATCAACCACCCGTTGGATTGTCCCATCTGTGACAAGGGGGGGGAATGCGAGCTGCAGAACCTGACCCGAGCCCTCAAAATCAAGGAGCAGCCCTACAAGGCGGCTCGACTGACGCCGCGCTACGATGCCCAGTCGCCGCTCATCGAGCGCTACCCCGACCGGTGCGTCAATTGCGAACGGTGCGTGCGCGTGTGCCGAGACCGGGTGGGGGCGGCGGCCCTTTATTTTGATAACCGGGGTTACCGCACGGCGGTGACGGCCGGCGGACAAGTCATGGACTGCGAATTTTGCGGCTCGTGCATCGGTGTCTGTCCGGTGGGGGCCATTATCGACAAAACCTTCAAGTACAGTGCCCGGGCCTGGCAGTTGGAAAAGGACACGGCCGTATGCCCCTATTGCGGCGGCGGCTGCCATCTGGTGCTGAACCTGAAAAACGGCCGCCTGAAAAGAGTCACCACGTCCTTTCAGGAACCGGTCAACGGGGGGATCATCTGCAGCCGAGGCCGCTTCGGGTTGAACATCGTTCAGGAAGAAACGCGCCTCAAAGAGCCCCTGATCCGCAAGGACGGTCGGCTGACGCCGGTTTCCTGGGACGAGGCTTTGAATTTCGCCGCCGAGAGGCTTCGAGGCCTTCTTTCCCAATTCGGCCCCAAGGCCGTCGCCGGCGTGGGATCGGCGCGCACGACCAACGAAAGCAATTACGTGTTTCAGAAGTTTTGCCGGACCGTTTTGGGCACTCCCCACGTGGACGCCACCACGAGCCTGGATCATCAGCGTATGATCAAAGCCCTGGTGGATGTTTTGGGCCGTCCCAAGGTGACCTACGGCAACGAAAGGGAAAGCCTGCCACGGGTCATTCGCGGGGTGTCCGGATTCCAACTCGCCTTGGGCACCTATGACGTTCTGTGCAAGGCCGACGTCGTCCTGGTGCTGGGATCGGATGTCAAAAAGGAAATGCCGCCTCTGGTATGGCGGGTCAACGAAGCCCAAAAAGAAAAGCGCCTTCGGGATCTTCTCATCATCAGTTCGCGCCGGACTCGCTTTCGTTCCGCCGCCCAATGGAACGCCTATTGCCGGCCGGGAAGCCCGGGCTTTGTGGTCCTCGGCCTTTTGAAGGCCCTTTTTGAAACAGGAGGGCAGCAGCTTCGGGATTTGGGAGATTTTCGCCGAGAAGGGCTTCTGAGGAAACGCCTGGACGGAACGGATTGGGCTCTGGTGCAAGAGACGACCGGGCTCGATCGAAAGGACATGGTCTACGTCGCTGAAAAGCTTCTGGCCGCCGAGAGGCCTTCTTTAGTCATCGGCTACGACGTGGGGGGCCTTGCCGACGGGTACGGCGCCATGTGCTATATGGCTGATCTCCTGCTGGTGCTCGGGAAGAAGTTGCGGCTCCATTTGACGGCAGAAAAGGCCAACACCCAGGGGTGTTCGGACATGGGCGTGAGCCCGTTTTGGCTTCCGGGCTATATCCCCTTTGACGATGCCGAGGTCGTGGAAAAGCTTTGGGGACGGCCTTTTCCCAAAGAGCCTGGATTTTCCTTAGAGCGGATGCTTCAGGCGGCGGCCGATGGAGGGCCGGAAGCCCACAAGGCGCTCCTTGTCATGGGCACGGACCTCCTGGGGACCCACTATTCCCGGCCCGTGGTAGAAAAGGCGCTCCACAACGTGGATTTTCTCCTGTGCCAGGAAGTGTTCCTCAACGAAACGGCGGCTCGAGCTCATGTGGTTTTCCCGGCGAAAACGGCCGTGGAAAGCCAGGGGACCCTCACCAGCGGCGAACTTCGAGTGCAGAAGCAAAAGGCGCGCTGTTTCGTAAACGGCCCATGGGATGATTGGAAAATCGTCCAGGAACTGGCCCGGCGGCTCGGCGTGGATATGGGATACGCCTCGGCGGAAGATATTTTCAAGGAAATATGCACCCTCTTCCCCCATTACGATCAGTATCCCTTTGCGGAAATCCCCCACGAAGGGTTCTGGTGGAACCGCATGTACCGGGCCAAATACGGATCGGCCGGATGGCGCCGGGTGCTGGATCCCACGTTGGGTGCGGTAATCCCCTGGTTGGAACTGCCGGCCCAGCCTTCCGAGGCTTTTCCGCTGCTGTTGTTTGTGAGTCGATCCTTGTTTCAGTCAGGGACCTACGGCCGCTACGGGATCGGCGCGCGAACCTTGGAGCCCCATGGTGGGGTGTGGATGAGCCCGGAAGATGCGGAGAAGCTGGGGTTAAAAGAGGGGGAAATGGTTGTGCTGACCACAGCCCACGGGGCGCTCGAGGCTCAGATGGGGATCGATCGGCGGGTGCCCCAGGGGGTTGTGCAGGCATCGACCCATTTTGAAAACCTGCCCCTTGGGCAAGTGACCGACGGCAGTGTGCTTATTCCCGTGCGCGTGGAAAAGGCGGCACCTTAAGAGGGGGACCAGGGCATAGGCGGTACGGGCCCGGAGCGGCCGGCGGCGTTCCTGGGGGACGGAAAAGGCCGACCGACGCCCGGCATGGAAGCTGAAAGGCTAAGCACCATGGATTGGATCGTCTACGGGGTTTTGACCCTTGTGAAAACAGCGTTGGTTCTTTTCCTTCTGCTGACGGCTGTGGCCTACGCTACCCTCATGGAACGCAAGGTCCTGGGATTCATGCAGCTGCGCCTCGGCCCCAACCGCGTGGGCCCGTGGGGATTGCTGCAGCCGCTGGCCGACGGGGTGAAATTGTTCTTCAAGGAAGACATTGCCCTGCCGGTTTCCGAACCCCGCCTGTACGCTCTGGCCCCCTGGGTCACGGCGGTGGCGGCCTTAACGCCCTTTGTGGCCATCCCCTTTGCGGACACCATCTTTCCGGAAACCGTGACCGTCTTTGGACGCACGGTGGATCTGACAATCTACGGCATCCACAAAGGGGTGATTGCCGATTTGCCGGGGGCCGTGCTCTTCATTTTGGCCATTTCGTCCCTTTCCACCTATGGGGTGGTTTTGGGCGGCTGGGCGTCCGACAATCGATATTCCCTTTTAGGCGGCATTCGCGTGACGGCCCAGATGATCAGCTATGAACTGTCTCTGGGTATGGCCGTGGTCGGCGTGCTCATGGTGGCGGGATCCATGCGCCTGACCGAAATCGTAGAGGCCCAAAGCCGCCTGCCTTTCGTCGTGTATCAGCCGCTGGGTTTCATCCTGTATCTTACGGCCGCCTTCGCCGAAGCCTGCCGCACGCCGTTCGACCTCATCGAATGCGAAAACGAGCTCGTGGCCGGATACCACACGGAATACAGCTCCATGAAGTTCGCTCTGTTTCAGCTGGCCGAATACGCCCATATCATCACCGTGAGCGCCGTCGCGGTGACGCTCTACCTGGGCGGCTGGCACGGGCCGTGGCTGCCGTCCGGCGCGTGGTTCGCTCTGAAGACGGGCGCGCTGGTGTTTTTCTTTATCTGGGTTCGCGCCACCTATCCTCGAGTGCGCTTCGACCAGCTCATGCACTTCGGGTGGAAGGTGCTTTTGCCTTTGTCCCTGGCGAACGTGGTGGCCACGGGATGTCTGCTCATGATGTGGGGCTGAAAGGGTGTGAGGAGAACACATGCTGGGACCGCTCGTTAAAGGGCTTGCCAAGACGTTCGAACAGCTTTTCCGCAAGCCCATCACCATTCAATATCCGGAAAAGAAACGGGAAGTGTCCGAAAGGTTTCGGGGGCATCCCAGGCTGCTGCGCGATGAGAACGGCCGAATCAAGTGCGTGGCTTGTCATCTGTGCGAGACGGTGTGCCCGTCCAAAGCCATAACCATTGAGCCGGAAGCCGGAGAGACCATGCACGAGAAGCGGCCTCGACGGTTCGTCGTGGATTTGACGCGATGCATCTTTTGCGGCTTTTGCCAGGAAGCTTGCCCCAAAGGGGCGATCATGCTGAACCGCAAGTATGAACTGGCCCAGTACGACAAGCGCGCGTTGATCTATGACAAGGAAAAGCTTCTTCAAGATTAGGACATTGTGAGGACCATGCCATGGAACTGTTTCTGTTCGTGGTCTTTTCCCTGATCACCCTGGCAAGTGCGGCTGCCGTGGTCTGGCATCCCCATCCTGTGAAAAGCGCGCTGTTTTTGATTGTGTCCTTTTTCGCCATGGGGGGATTGTATCTGCTCTTGCAGGCGGAGTTCATCGCGCTCATGCAGGTTTTGGTCTATGCCGGCGCGGTCATGGTCCTGTTTCTCTTTGTCATCATGTTGCTCAACCTTAAGCCTCGAGGCGAAGATCGAACGGCTTTTAAAAAGCGTTTGCGATGGGCGATCCCGTTGATGGTGATTTTTGTCGGGGCGGCCTTGACGGCGGTCATGAGCCCGCTGGCGCGGCTGGGTCCTGTGGCGGGGCAGGGGGCCCAATGGGTGGAAAGTCAGGGCGGGAACGTGCGCGCTGTGGGGCGGGCGCTTTTCACCAGGGCGTTTCTGCCGTTCGAGGTGACTTCCATTGTGCTCCTGGTGGCCGTGGTGGGGGTGATTGTTTTGGCCAAGAAAGAGCGCCGGTGAAAAGAGGTGGTATCGTACCCGGAGCGTGGGGTGTTGGGGTTCGCTTCGTTTCCCCCAACATAGTGGTGAATTTTTGAAGAGAGGCGCCCTGAACTCATGATGACCTTCTCGGACAAGCCCCTTGAAGGGGGGCAGGTCGCAGGGCTACCGGGTTGACGAAGGGGACGGCGCGGAAAAGGAAAGGGTAGGGCATGGCGGTTCCGGTTCATTACTACATTATCGTAAGTGCCTTGCTGTTTGCCGTCGGGGTGTTGGGGGTTCTCACTCGACGCAACGCCATCGTCATCTTCATGTCCATCGAACTGATGCTCAATGCGGGCAACCTAAGTTTCGTCGCCTTTTCCAAGGCCTTGGAAGGCGTGGACGGGCAACTGTTTGTCTTTTTCGTCATGGTAGTGGCCGCTGCGGAAGTGACCGTGGGCTTGGCCATCATCGTCACCCTTTACCGAAACTGGAAGACGATTTTCGTGGACGAGATCCGGCTTCTCAAAGGCTGAGTACGGAAAAGAAGAGGTCGCTATGGAAACAGCGTGGGTCATTCCGGCGTTGCCCTTCGCCGGGTTTCTCATCAACGGCCTGTGGGGACGGCGTCTTTCCAAAGAATTCGTGGGCGGGATCGCCTGCGGGGCCATGGGTTTGGCGTTTCTTTCGGCTGTGAGGCTCCTGTGGATTCTGCTTCAGGAAGCGCCGTCTTCTCGTTTCTGGGAGCCCGTCTATTACACATGGATTCGCGTGGGCGAATTTCACGCCGATGTGTCCTTTCTCATCGACCCCCTGAGCATGGTCATGATTCTGGTGGTGACGGGCGTGGGGTTTCTTATTCACGTTTATTCCGTCGGTTACATGCATGAGGATCCCGGCTACGCGCGGTACTTCGCCTACCTGAACCTGTTCGCGTCGGCCATGCTCCTGCTCGTCATGGCCAACAACCTGCTGGTCATGTTTGTGGGCTGGGAAGGCGTGGGCTTGTGTTCCTACCTGCTCATCGGCTTTTGGTACGAGAAGCCGTCGGCAAGCGATGCGGGAAAGAAGGCCTTCATTGTCAATCGGATCGGTGACTTCGGGTTCCTCCTGGGCATTTTTCTCACCTTTTGGACCTTCGGGTCGTTGAATTTTCGGGAAATCTTTGAAGCCGCCGTGGCGCGGTTCCCCGCAGGCGATGCGGTCCTCATGGGAATCACCTTGCTTCTTTTTGTCGGAGCCATGGGCAAATCCGCCCAGATTCCGCTCTATGTCTGGCTTCCCGACGCCATGGAAGGCCCCACGCCCGTTTCGGCCCTCATCCATGCGGCCACCATGGTCACCGCCGGCGTGTACATGGTCGCCCGGTGCAGCGTCCTTTATGCGCTGGCGCCGTTTTCCATGGGCTTTGTGGCCATGATCGGCTGCACCACGGCTGTCTTTGCCGCGTCCATCGGTTTGGTGCAAAACGACATCAAGAGGGTACTCGCCTATTCCACGGTAAGCCAGCTCGGTTACATGTTTTTGGGCTGCGGAGTCGGGGCTTTTGTGGCCGGCATCTTTCACCTCATGACCCATGCCTTCTTTAAGGCGCTGCTGTTTCTCGGGGCCGGCAGCGTCATTCACGCCCTTTCCGGCGAACAGGACATTCAACGCATGGGTGGGCTGCGGGCCAAGCTGCCGGTGACCTTTGCCACCTTCGTGATGGGGGCCTTGGCCATTGCGGGAATCTTTCCGTTCGCGGGCTTTTTCAGCAAAGACGAAATCCTCTTTGAAACCCTCATGAGCGGTCACGGCGTCCTCTACGTGCTGGCCTTGGGCGGTGCGGCGCTCACGGCCTTTTACATGTTCCGCCTGGTTTTTCTCACCTTCTTCGGGCAAAGCCGTCTGGATCCTCATGCGGCCCATCATGTCCATGAAGCCCCCAAGACCATGGCCGTTCCCCTGATGGTGCTGGCGGCCCTGTCCCTGACGGGCGGCTGGATTCAGCTTCCCGGGATCGAAGGCGGGCGGATCTTCGGCCGGTTTCTTGAACCTGTCTTCCATGAAGCCACCCGCCTTCTTGGGCATCACGGCGCCGCCCACCCGCCCCTGTGGCTGGAAGGGGCGCTCATGGGCGTCTCCGTCGCCGTGGCTCTGGCGGGGATTTTTACGGCCTATCGCTGGTACATCAAGGATCCCCAGCGCCCGGTGCGCATGGCCCAAAGGTTTTCGCGGGCGTACCGGTGGCTGTTCCACAAGTACTACGTGGATGAGCTCTACCAGGCGGCCATCGTGGATCCGCTTAAACAGGCGGCGGAAACCACGCACCAGTGGGTGGATCGGCGCCTCATCGACGGCGCCGTGGACGGCACGGGATCGGTTTTCCGCACCTTGAGCGGGACGGTTCGTCGGATTCAGACGGGGCTGACGCACCATTACGCGCTTTCGGTGCTGGCCGGGGCGTGCGTGCTTCTATTGTTCGTCATGGCGTTGTGAAAGAACGGGCCTCGATAAAAGGATGGCGTGATGGAGTCTTCGTCCTTTCCTTTACTTTCTACCCTCGTTTTTCTCCCTTTGGTGGGCGTGCTGCTGCTCCTTTTCGTGGACAGGGAAAACCATGCGGTTCAGCGGTGGACGGCCCTGACGGTGATGAGCGGCGGGTTCGTTTTGGCCTTGTTTGTCTACGCCGGGTTCGACCCCGGCAATGTGGCCTTTCAGTTCGAAGAAAAGCACGCCTGGATTCCCGGCTTGGGCATTTCCTATCACCTAGGGATAGACGGCATCAGCGTGCTTCTGGTCATGCTCACCGCCTTTCTCGGGCCCATTTGCGTTGTGGCGTGCTGGACGGACATTCGGGTTCGACTGAAAGAGTTCCTCGTGTGCCTGCTTCTGTTGCAGACCGGCATGCTGGGCGTCTTTGTCAGCCTGGATTTGGTCCTCTTTTACATCTTTTGGGAAGTGATGCTCATTCCCATGGCCCTGCTCATCCTCATCTGGGGCCATCCGGCACGGCGGATTTACGCAGCCGTAAAGTTTTTCCTCTATACCATGGCCGGCTCGGTTTTCATGCTGGTCGGGATATTGGTCCTTTATTTCCATCAGGCGCGGACCACGGGAACGGCGAGCTTTGATTGGACCACCATGGCCGGGCTCAATTTACCGTTTTCCTTGCAGTTGTGGCTGTTTTTGGCCTTCGGCGTGGCTTTCGCCATCAAGGTTCCCATGTTTCCGTTTCACACGTGGCTTCCCGATGCCCATACGGAAGCGCCCACGGTGGGCAGCGTGGTCCTGGCGGCGGTTCTCCTGAAGATGGGGACCTACGGTTTCCTGCGCTTTAACCTTCCCCTGTTTCCCGACGCATCGGTCTTTTTCATGCCCGTCATGATGGCCTTGGCTCTGGTGGGGATCATCTACGGCGCTTTTATGTGTTTGGTTCAAAAGGACCTGAAGCGGCTCATTGCCTTTTCCAGTGTAAGTCACCTGGGTTTCGTGATCCTGGGCATTTTCAGTTTCACGGTCCAAGGGGTTCAGGGCGGGGTCCTGCAGATGATCAACCATGGGCTGAGCACCGGAGCGCTCTTTCTTCTCGTGGGAATGCTCTACGAAAGGCGCCACACGCGCATGATTGCGGACTTCGGGGGCCTGTCCACGCCCGTTCCCGCCTTCAGCACGTTCTTCATGATTGCCACCTTGGCCTCCATTGGGTTGCCGGGGCTGAACGGCTTTGTGGGGGAATTTCTCATCCTGCTCGGGACTTTTCACGTCAAGCCCGCCTGGGCTGTTTTGGGCGCCACGGGGGTGATTTTGGCCGCCTGGTATATGCTGTGGATGGTCCAGCGCGTCTTCTATGGCACCGTGACGCACGCGGAAAACGCCACCCTTCGGGACCTGGTCCCTCGAGAAATCGGGCTGCTTGTCCCCGTGGTGGCCATGATGGTGTGGATCGGGGTGGCCCCGACGCCGTTTTTGCAGAAGTCCGAACCGGCGGTGGCGCATGCCCTGCGGAAAGTCCAGGAGAGTGTGCAGACGGCGCAGGGACAAAACAATTCCTGGATGATGGCGTGCGCGGCATGGGAATATCTCAAGGGAAAGTGAGGCATCGTGCATGTCGGCTCTAACGGTTCTTTATGAATGTCAAGGCATCGTGCCCGCCCTGATCCTGTCGGTGACCGGGGTTCTCATCCTGCTTCTGGATGCCTTTTCGCCTTTGGGGCGAAAAGGGCGGTTAGGGGCGGTGGCTGTCACGGGAACCGTCTTTGCCCTGGGGTCTTTGGCCATGGCCCCTTCGGGCGCCGAGTTCTTTGGCGGCATGGTGGTATGGGACCGGTTCAGCGTGTTTCTGAGCGCCGTTCTCATGGCGGGGGCTTTGCTGGTCTTTTTCCTGTCCTTCGATGCGTTGCAGCGCTCCGGGCTGGAATGCGGCGAATATTACGCTTTGGTCCTTTTCGCCACCACAGGAATGATCCTCATGGTCCAGGCGGCGCACTTCATCATGCTTTTCCTGGGCCTGGAAATCTTTTCCATCGCCATCTACATTCTGGTGGGTATGCCTCGCCATGAGAAGCGCGCCAACGAAGCGGCCTTGAAATACGTGCTGCTCGGCGGTTTCGCCTCGGGTTTTTTGCTCTACGGTCTCACCTTCATCTACGGGGCTGCGGGTTCCCTTTCCATGAGTGTCATGGCGGCGCATCTGGGGAAAGCCGAGACGGTTTTTAACCCCTACCTTCTTTTTGGCTCGGCGATGGTTCTGGCGGGTTTTGCCTTCAAGTTGGCCCTGGTGCCCTTTCATCTGTGGACCCCGGACGTGTACGAAGGTGCCCCGACGCCTATTACGGCCTATATGGCCGTCGGCGTGAAGGCGGCGGTGTTCGGCGCATTGGTGCGGACCTTCTGGGTCGCCCTGCCCACAATCCATCCCCATTGGACCGCATTTTTCTGGGCTCTGGCCGTCCTCACCATGACCGTGGGCAACCTCATGGCCCTGGCTCAGGACAGCGTCAAACGCATGCTCGCCTTTTCCAGCGTCGCCCACGCCGGGTACCTCTTTGTGGCCGTGGTAGCCGATTCCAAGGAAGGCCTGACGGCGCTGCTGGTCTACCTTTTGGCCTATACGGTGATGAACGTGGGCGCCTTCGGGGTTATGGTGGCGGTGCAGAACCGGCAGGAAAGCGGGGAGCGGCTTGAGGACTTTCGTGGATTGGGAGGCCGCTCGCCGTTTCTGGCAGCCTTCATGGCCCTTTTTCTCTTTTCCCTGGCGGGGATTCCGCCTACGGCAGGCTTTGTGGGAAAATTCATGGTCTTTTCGGCAGCCGTCCAATCCGGTTATACATGGCTTGTGATCATCGCCGTGGTCAATTCCGTGATCGCCGCCTATTACTATCTTCGTGTCGTCATCATGGTCTATCGGCCCGGGGAAGAATCCGCCGCGGAAGATCCTGGAACCGAGGCGGCTCGGCTGACCGCCGGAGAACGCGGAGCGGTCCTTGGCGCGGGCGGCCTCACGGCGATCGTGGGGCTCTGGCCCAATGTCTTTTGGGATCTGGCAAGACAGGCCGTGCACGTTTTGTTTTGACGGTTCGATCCAAAGCCGGCATGGAAAGGAAACGCCATGGAAAAGAAAACGAGTCCTCAAGTCCAAAGGGCGCTCACCCTGGTGCTTCAAGGTTTTTTGGAAAGCCTTTCCGAACCCCAGGTGGCCGACCTCGTGGTGGATCGCTTGGCCAAGAAGGTGCAACAGGATGGATGCTGCCCCCTCAACATCAAGGATGTTTCCGACCTGGAAGCCTGCCCTTTTACCGCCCTGTCCCTGGAATGCTTTCATCGACAAGCTTTTGTGGCCGACGAAATTGACGAAGATGCCGTAGCCATGCTGCGGCTGTTCAAAAACCCGTATCTTCAGGGCTTTATGAACATCAGCCGCACGGTCACCTCCACGCTGGAATACCGTAAGGTCCTTCAGATCATCGTGGAAGAAGTGACCAAGATCTTTCAAGCCAAAGGCTGCACCTTGCTCCTTCTGGACAAGGAAAAATCCCGGCTGGATCAAGCCGCCGCCTACGGGCTGAGCGAAAAATACCTGGAAAAGGGACCGGTGGACGCCGCCCGCAGTATTGCCGAAACCACATCAGGGACTCCGGTGCAGATCTACGACGTGCAAAACGACCCCAGGGTCCAGTATCCCGCCGAAGCCGCCATGGAAGGGATCGGCTCCATTCTGGCCGTTCCCATCGTGATTCGGGATCGAGTCATCGGCAGCATGCGCATCTTTACGGAAAACAAGCGCCGGTTTCACAAATACGAAGTGGAATACGCCATGGCGGTGGCCGAACAGTGCGGCATCGCCATCGAAAATGCGCTCATGTACAGCAAGGGAAAGGAAAAGTACCGCTCTTTGCTTTCCGAAGTGCACAACTGGATCGAATACTGCGCCTATCGGCCGGAATGAGAAAAGAAGGAAGGCTCACTGCACGCGAAACACCCGTTCGGTCCATTCCACGGCTTGAAGGTAGCGAGCCGTGAGCCTGGAAGGCTCCAGACCTAGTTCCGCACTGACACGGGACAGAGCGTCCCATTTGGCCTGCTCGTAGCCTAAGGCGATCTCGAAAAGCACGCGGTAGCGGTTCACGGCGCCGAGCAGCGCCTGTTTGACGTCGTCGTCCAGCGGCACTTCCTGGACGGCCTCTTCCATGGGCCGGCCCAGAAGCGTATCCATCACGGAAAAGATCCCCATCAGGAAAAGCTGGTCCTTTTCCGCCCCCATGCCCACACAGTCCGCCAGCAGTTCGAGAAACTGGGCCCGCACCAAGGACAGTTTGACGAGTTCGTAAGGTTGCTTGGCGCTCAGGCGCGAATAGACGGTGAGTGTGGCCCATTTTCGGATTTCCCGCTCGCCGAGCAGCACCAGGGCGTGCCGAATGGAATGGACCTTGTGGCGCAAGCCGAAAAAGGCGGAATTGATGTATCGCAGGAGTTTGTAAACCAGGGCCGGATCGCGCCCAATCACGGCGTGAATGGCCCCCATGTCCAAGTCCGGCCGGTTCAGTTCGCCGATGAGCTTCAAGGCGTTGATCTTGAAAACAGGAACATCTTTTCGGTTGACGATGACAGGCCGGCTGAAAAAATAGCCCTGAAACAGCGTATAGCCGGCTTCCAAGGCTTTTTGGAATTCTTCTCGGGTTTCGGTCTTTTCGGCGAGAAGATGCGGCACGCGGGGGCCCAGATGCTGCACGATGCGCACCTGTTCCTCAGGGGTCGTGCCCCGAAAATCCACCTTAAGGATATCGACCAGGCTGAGGAGTTCCCGGCAGGAGCCC
>Ga0209162_1000245_pt1 | contig 60604 bp, 42 predicted proteins | sample YNPNPMetaG_FD_187121 | JGI IMG/M metagenome (GOLD analysis project Ga0209162, IMG submission 187121) | Anoxygenic and chlorotrophic microbial mat microbial communities from Yellowstone National Park, USA - YNP NP MetaG (SPAdes) (version 2) ...
CGTCCTGAATGATGTCGAAGTCTTCAGGGGCAACTCGGAGATGAAATTCCTCGACGAGCCCTTGCTGATCAATGGTGTAAATCACTGGATCTTTTCGGCTAAGCTCGTCCTCATGGCTTTCGTCCCCAGTAACTATTTTCCCAGCCCAAGGCCCGTACTTGACCGGTTCATTTGGCAAAGTTATTACCCCTTCCAAGTGCGCGCCGGGGATTGTCTTGAACAGCGTCTTTTGGCCGGAGGATTGATCTTGGTTGGACGTTATCCTCCAAACCGAGCCTCCCTGTCCCCGGTCGCCGCCAGTAACGACTATCAAATCATGGTTGAACAGGCCTGTCTGGTCGATATGAAGCCCACCGTGAACTGGGCTGGTTTCACCCTGCAAAACCGCCCAATTCAACTGCGCCGTGTTCCCACCCGCAGAGACTATCCCGATTCTCGTGTACCCGGTGGAAGGCTTGTAACCGAAAAACATATCGCCTTGCTGGAAGTTGGCTACGGAATCTTTCACCGTGGCAAGTTTAATCTCGTCAAGCAGATTGCGCACGCCAGACCACTGGTTCGCGGTAACTTGCCCGTTTGCTTTGAAGACCTTCGTGAAGTTGCAGGGATTACCACTGTTCCAGAAGTTGTCTGAAATCAGGAGCCCTTCGTCTGCCTGGATTGGATAGTAGTCAATCCCTATTGAACCGTACTGCCGCTCAATTACCTGAACAAACAGGTTCCTACAAATCTTGTTTGTCGCCGCACTGTAACGCGCGTCAATCCAGTAGTCCGGGTCTGGCTCCAGCGTTACGATGACGGTTTCGTACGGTGGTTCGATATCGGGCTCAGTATATGGTTGGACATAAACTTCAGCACTCTCGCTGCCAGCCTCTATGGTAACTGAATTCCCCAATTCCACGTAGTCGATCCCCGGCGTGGCGGTGCCGCTTACGGTCCAGTGCACAGCCAGAGCGCTGCTCGGGTCGCAGTTGCGCCTTCTGACCACGAACTTGCCATCGAAGCCGCACCCAACCAAGGCGTCACAATAGCATTCTACCGAGACAACAGGAAGAGTCGGACGCTGCAGTTTGTAAAACTTCATTGGAAAGCTCGGCGGGAAAGGCCCCTTACTCCACTCTCCACTCGAAGAGGAGGTGAAGACACTTTCTGCCTCCCAATACTGCTGCCAAAGGTCCTTCTTGCTCAGGAGGCCGTATTGGGTGCTGCTCTGCAAGCCACTGGCGCTTAAAACGATCCCGTTTGCCTGGTTCACAATTGTCAAAGTGCCTTCCAATTCCGACTGGCCTTCTGCGAGCAGAGACGATTCCCCGGGGGTTGAAATGCCAAAGCGATTCTCGACTCCTACCAATGATGCCTCTTGTGCTTCAGCGCGGAGCCGGACGTAATCAACTTCGCGGTCGTCGTAGATAAACAGGTCATCGGCGAGTTGGTACAGGGTCAAATCCTGAAACGGGCTGAACGGCAGAGGCGGAAACTCCGGATGCGCGAAAGACAGGAAACATGGCGCCGAACCGGGCTTGAGTGGGACCTGTGGTATTGGTGGCAACGGCGGCTGTCTCAACGTGTTCGGATTGCTCTGGACTTCATCGGACAGTGGTTGTCCTGAGATCGGTAGCGAATCGGATGCGTTGTTCTGCGTCACCATTGTCATGCTGATCGCAAGCCAGATGACCGATATCCAACTTCTGCCCTGGGAACGGCCTTCATGACCACGCGGGCAGAGCGTGGAGGCTGTCAGGTTTGGGTTGGGTTGCTGCGCAGACTGTTGTTGATTGCGCAGACTGTTGAGTTCATGTTGTCATGAGCCACGGTTTTTCACAGGCTCAACCACACCAAAAATGAGTCTTGTTTTGCTTGTCAAGCTTATTCTTTCTGAATCTGTAGTAGCACAATTTGTGCCGGTCCCAGGAGTCTGGCCGCAGTGAATGATCCCGTGGTCGGCACCGGGAAGCACTCGGGCGCGTCCATTGATTTCGAACTGTTGCGGCTGCGCCACGCTGAATAATTACAGTGAGAAATCGATCATATTTGCGAAGATTTTCAGGCTGCGAGTTTGCTCAACTTGTCACCAGAGTGCGGCCTTTGTAGTATAATATTGGATAATCTACGTTCGGAAATCGCTGATTAGCGGGTCGTTCGAGACTTTTCGCTTCGAACTGTTCGGCCACTGATCCCACTCGATTCTCTCCCCCTGTGGGCGACGGAGTCGCCCCTTTCAGCGCGGCGCGACGCAGTGCCAAGCCTGGAACGAACGCATTTAGCTCGCCGCGATCCTTCGGTTGCGGCTGCGCCGCGCTGAGGAAATTCAATCAGGAGCAGTTGAGCGGGTTGCATCCTGACCGGATCGAGCTTCAACTCAGTTACTACGACCAACATGTGGTCATTTACCACCAGCATGCGTATGCACAAATTCCATTGTTGAGTTTCAGCCGCGAATTGCTCGAGATGGGGCCGGAAGCCCGAGCCAAGGCCCTGAGCAGGATTCGAAAATTGGAAAAGAGTCTGCTGAGTCCGCCACAGAATTTGCCACCGCCCTGAGCAGCGACCGAGCCGGCTGTGGGGCTGAAGGGAGACATTGGGCAGCGATGTTCACAGGTGCCTTGTGGTGCCGGTCGGTTGGTTTGTGTCGCATGCCGAGCTTTGCTGTTGAAGCAGAATCAAGCGGCGGGGTGTTGGACCATCAGCGGAGATTCGGACCATTCGGAAGTTCACTCGAAGGGGGCTGTCATGTGCCGGTGGTAGTAATGATTGATTGAGGAATCCACCGGGCTTTGCCAATTCCAGGACGTTGATCAACAACCGACCCCGTCCGCCCTCCCCCCAGTGTCTGAACTGTAGTTATCCGAAAGTAGAGCTTGAACACCAACGTTTGAAGGAGCTATGCTGTGTGAAAGAGTACGATGTTTTTTTGGGGGACGGGGATACCTGAATCGAGCGCAGGTCCCGCACTAGTTGGACTGTGAAGAACCTTAACAAACGGTCCGAACCCGCAGGGTTCTCAGGGCAACGGATGCGGCGTGAGAATTGACGCTATGTCTGATCCTCGTGATGTTGGAATCTGGTGTGCGTGAGTAGCATGGGACAAACATCTCATATGGAAAGTATACGTCTGTGGGAGCTATACGGAGTCGCAGATCCGCACGGCGTCGCTGCTCGTTATCGGAATCCATACTCAGCCTTATTGATCGGGTATGTCGAAACAGCGGCCGCGAGGTTACGGGAACTCGTTCCATTCTCCGCGTGCCGCATCGTTCTGGGCGGCTCTTTCGGGTATGATGCAGCTCTAGCGGGAAATTACGATCTCGATCTGCGGATTCTGCTCCGAGCCCCTGCGGAGAAGGAGATCAAAACGGTCTCAGAGCATATCAAGAGCGAAATTCCCTTTGATCGCATCATCGTTGCGCGGGAGAGCGGCGAGACCATTTACCACCACGTGAAGTACGTCAATGTCCCGGGCATCCCGGTCCCCGTGAAGCTGTCTTTAAACATTCAGTCAGAGGAGAATTACTTCGGTGTTGCTGAGTTGGCGCGCTGCTTACCCGAGATAGTTAGGGACCGATACGTGGCGGCACGAGGCCGAGCCCAAGAACTTGGCAACAAAACCGATTCTGCAGCGATCAAACAACACTGGCTCGACATGGTCCAGTGGCTTGAGCGGCATGGCATCCGCTCTGCTCGTCCGGGGGACATGCCAAACCTACTCAAGCAGGCGGAGCCCTTGTTCCCGCTATTCCTTAAGAAGGCTATGGAAGAATGATCGGGGCTGTTACATTCGATGCATGGGGCACTTTGTTCGCCTCATCCGACAAGTTTGTGTTTTGACTCGTGGAGCGCGTAGAGTTTGAGACGCAAAAAGTCGTCGTCTCGGAAACCGTAAACCTGGCGCAACAGCGTCTTGATCTTCCGGTTAATCCCCTCCATCCGACCATTGGTCATCTTCGTCACAGCATAGCTCAACAACCCCTCGGCGTGCTCGGCCAAACACTTCGCCATATACTCTCCTGGAAAATCTGCGCAAAAATCGCAGATTAGCGGATCGTTCGAGACTTTTGGCGTCGGAGCGCCCGTCCGACTATGCCGATATCATCTCACTCGTGGGCGACGAAGTCGCCCAACGGGGGGAGAGATGCAAGTCGGATCAGCGGCCGAACAATTCGAAGGCAGAGGTCACGAAGGATCTGCTGGTCTGCAGTATCAGCGCAGATCAAACAATATTATACTCCAAAGGCCGCGCTCTGGTGACAAACTGAGCAAACTCGCAGCCTGAAAATCTTCGCAAAAACGATCGATTTCTCAATATAGTTATACAAAGGCTGCAATAGGGTGTGGAGAAAATGGTTCCCAGGGCTGAAAAGAGGTTTTCACATGCCGCAATCAGTGGCATGACAACTTTGTACTTAATCTTAAGCCCCTTGTATTCAATAGGCTGAAGAAAGTGGTCATTAGGCACGATGTTCGGTATACCGATCGGGAACGTTCAACGTCCAACGTTCAACGCTCAACTTTCAACGGGGTGACGGAAAGGGCGCATGGTGGGCGGGATATGGGGAAAGACACGATGCTTTGAGTGTTCTTTGTGGCTTTCAGCGAGCCGATAAGGGAGGAATGGTTTGACAGGGCAAATGTGCGGTGCCTTGGCGACGAAGAAGAAGAAATGCGCGGCCGGCTCGATGCTGGCCTTGGTTTTTGCTCTTGGTTTCGGAATGCCGGGTTATGGCCTGTCAATATCGGTAGTGGTCTGGCTTGTAAGGGCCGTCGATTGGAACGCCGATGTAATCGGCCTGTTTTTTCGTGAGCCGGGTGAGTTTGACCCCGAGCTTTTCGAGATGGAGCCGCGCCACTTCCTCGTCCAGCTTTTTCGGGAGACGATAAACGCCAATTGCGCGGGACGCTTTGTTGGTCCAAAGGTCGATTTGAGCGAGGCACTGGTTTGTGAAGCTGTTGCTCATGACGAAGCTTGGATGTCCTTCGGCGCAACCGAGGTTGACGAGCCTGCCCTCGGCAAGCAGATAAATACTTCTGCCATTTGGGAGGTCGTACCGGTCCACTTGCGGCTTGATGTTGACGCGCTTGACACCCGGATGATTGTTGAGCCGATCGACCTGTATTTCATTGTCGAAGTGGCCGATGTTGCAGACGATGGCCTGGTCTTTCATCTGGAGGATGTGTTCGAGGGTGATCACGTCGCAGTTCCCGGTGGCAGTCACGTAAATGTCAGCCCTGCCAAGCGTGTCTTCGACCATGGCTACTTCGAATCCTTCCATGGCTGCCTGGAGCGCGTTGATTGGGTCGATTTCGGTGACAATAACCCGGCAGCCAAACCCGCGAAGACTGTGAGCGCTGCCCTTTCCAACATCGCCATAGCCGCATACGACGGCAGTTTTACCTGCGATCATGACGCCCAACGCGCGTTTCAAGCCGTCCGCGAGCGATTCTCTGCAGCCGTACAGATTGTCGAATTTGGATTTGGTAACGGAATCGTTGACATTTATCGCCGGGACCAGAAGCTTGCCGGCTTCGAGCATTTGGTAGAGCCGATGAACACCGGTCGTTGTCTCTTCTGAAACGCCGACCCATTCTTTGACGGCGGCCGTGAACCAGCCCGGTCGCTCCAGAGCGCAACGTTTCAGCAGGTCCTTGATCACCTGTTCCTCCCGGGTTTCGGACGGGCTGTGGACCCAGTCGCTGCCGTGCTCCATTTCGTAACCCTTGTGCAAAAGGAGCGTTGCGTCACCGCCGTCGTCCACAACCAGATTCGGACCTTTGCCGCCGGGGTGTGTCAGTGCTGCCAATGTGAAAGACCAGTATTCTTCGAGGCTTTCGCCCTTGTAGGCGAACACGCTGATTCCGGATTTTGCGATTGCGGCGGCGGCGTGGTCCTGGGTGCTGAAGATGTTGCAGCTTGCCCATCGCACAGATGCGCCCAGTTCGACAAGGGTCTCGATGAGCACCGCAGTCTCGATTGTCATGTGGAGAGAGCCCGAGACTCTGGCGCCTTTGAGCGGTTTCAGTGGCCCGTACTTCGCGCGCACGGCCATCAGGCCGGGCATTTCTTTTTCAGCAATTGCGATTTCTTTTCGTCCAAGGCCGGCAAGGGAAAGGTCTTTCACGAAAAAGTCCTTGCCAGCGGTGGATTCGACACGGGCCTTGTTCATCGCGGAGCTTTCTGAATCCGCCTTTGCGCCAGAGGAACTGACAGCGGTTGTTGGCATGTGGTTTTGGATCGGTTGTTGTTATTTGAGAGCACGTTTCAGTTCTTCGACCTTGTCTGTGCGTTCCCATGTGAGATCGGGATCGTTTTTCCCGAAATGCCCGTAGTTGGTTGTTTTTGCGTAGATTGGCCGCAGAAGGTCCAATTGGGTAATGATGTCAGCGGGCTTGAAACTGAAGACCTTGCAAACTGCGCTGGTGAGTTTTTCGTCGCTGACAACGCCGGTGCCAAAGGTATCCACGCAGATCGACAACGGGTCCGGATAGCCGATCGCATAAGCGAACTGTATTTCACATTTGGAAGCCAGGCCCGCGGCAACAACGTTCTTCGCCACGTAGCGGCCCATGTAACCGGCACTCCGATCAACCTTGGTTGGATCTTTGCCGCTGAAACATCCACCGCCGTGCCGACCCATTCCGCCGTAGGTATCGACAATGATCTTCCGACCGGTCAACCCGGTGTCGCCTTGCGGCCCGCCAACAACAAAACGGCCCGTCGGATTCACGAAAAACTTCGTGTCGCGGGTGAGCAATTTCGATGGCAGAACCTTCCTGATGATGTTGCGGACTATGAAATCCTCGATTTTAGAATGCTTGACATCAGGTGTGTGCTGGGTCGAAACAACAACATTCGTAATCCTCGCCGGCCGACCGTCCACATACTCGACTGTGACCTGGCTTTTCCCGTCCGGTCGGAGCCATGGCACCTTGCCGGTTTTGCGGATGCGGTTGAGCTCCCGACCGAGGCGGTGTGCAAACATTATTGGCGCAGGCATGAGTTCCGGCGTCTCATCGCACGCATAACCGAACATCAGTCCTTGATCTCCAGCGCCCTGTTCGGCTTTCTTTTTTCCTTCTGCTTTGCGTGCGTCCACGCCCTGGGCGATGTCACTTGACTGACCGGTTATGCACACGTTCACAAAGACCTTTTCGGCATGGAAAACGTCGTCTTCGTGCACGTAGCCAATGTCACGGATCGCCTGTCTTGCAATCTTGACAAAATCGATCACTTCGCCGGGGTTTTTCCCTTTGAGGCCGGGGATTGTGATTTCACCGCCAACGATGACGAAATTGGACTTTGCATAGCATTCGCAGGCAACACGGCTGTGTTTGTCATAACGAAGGCATGCGTCCAAAACGTAATCAGAAATCAAATCGCAGACTTTGTCAGGATGACCTTCACCGACGGATTCCGAGGAAAACAGGTAGCGCTGGCTCATGTTTTGTTAGTGTTAAAATTGCATTGACATATCTCGATTCGATGATAAATCCGAACGCAGATTAGTCAACTGCCAATTTTGTCATGACAGATTTTCTGCGTCTTTTTCGGGCCATGGCTGATGCCACGAGGCTCAGGCTTTTGGCCTTGCTCGAAAAGGATGAGCTGTCTGTCCATGAGTTGCAGGAAATCACCGGACTGGCCCAGTCGCGCATTTCAACACATTTGAGTTTGCTTCAGAACGCGGGTTTGCTTCAGTCGCGCCGAGCCGGTCGGCGTGTTTTCTACAGGCTCTCACCTGATGCGGCGGGGTCGGCTCGCGAACTTATTGCTCAGGGATTGCAGGGTGCTCGGCAGCTTCCCGAACACGCATCGGATCAGGCTGGTTTGCGGCGGGTGCTTGTGCGCCGGCACGACCAGGCTCAGTTGTTTTTCGACCAAGTGGCGGGAAGGTTTGATCGGAGCTACGGTCCCGGGCGTTCCTGGCAGGCGTTTGGGCAACTGCTGTTGCGGATTTTGCCGCCGCTTGTGGTTGCCGATCTTGGGTCCGGGGAAGGGCTCGTAAGCGAGTTGCTGGCCAAACGATGCAAACGCGTCATCGCGGTTGACAACAGCGAGAAAATCGTCGCGTTTGGTGCTGCCAAGGCGCGCAAGAACGGACTCAAGAACCTCGAGTTCCGGCTCGGCGATCTGCAGGACCCACCGATTGAAGATGCCAGCGTTGACGTGGTCATTCTGAGCCAGGCGCTGCATCATGCCGACGACCCGTTGCGTGCGATCTGCAGCGCACATCGAATTTTGAAACCCGGCGGCCAAGTCCTTGTTCTGGATCTTTTGCGGCACGAATTTGCGGCGGCGCGGGAGTTGTACGGAGACAAATGGCCGGGTTTTTCACAGGGCGAGCTTCAAAACTGGCTTGAAACTGCCGGGTTCAATGAGATCGAGGTCGCGATTGTGGCCAGAGAAGAACACCCCCCGCATTTTCAGACCGTGCTTGCCGCTGGCGAAAAACCCGCGGCAAAGACATCCGCCGGCCCGCCAAGGCGTGGCCGGTGATGTGAGCGATAGTGCTCAGCGCGGCGCAGCCGCAGCCGAAGGATCGCGGCGAGATAAATGCGTTCGTTCCAAGCTGGGCGCTGTGTCGCGCCGCGCTGAAAGGGGCGACTTCGTCGCTCAATGGGGGGGGGAGATGCAAAAGTTGGATCAGCGGCCGAACAATTCGAAGCCAAAGGTCACAAAGAATCTGCTGCTCTGCAGTTTCAGCGCAGATCATCCAGTATTATGCTCCAAAGGCCGCACTCTGGTGACAAGTTGAGCAAACTCGCAGCCTGAAAATCTTCGCAAGTATGATCGATTTCTTAATATAGTAATTCAGCGCGGCGCAGCCGCAGCCGAAGGATCGCGGCGAGATAAACGCGTTGCGGCCTGATTGTTTTCCAGTTGTCAAACCATGGCCAAAATGTTGGTGTTTGTCCGGCAACCGCAATGCAAAACAACTCTGACAAACCACGGCTGAGCACCGGCCTGCCCGGTCTTGATCGCGTATTGACCGGCCTTCTGCCCGGCGACAATGTCGTATGGGAAATCGACGATATCCGTGATTACCTTCCCGTAATTGGTCCGCTGGCAGCAGAAGCCGGTCGCCTCAAAAGACGGCTGATCTATTTCAGGTTCGCAGATCACCCCCCGTTGCTCGGAGATGACAGTGGCGCAACTGTGCGCCAATTGTATCCCCAATCGGGTTTCGAACGGTTCGTTACCGAGATTCTGGATGTGATCGAACATGCTGGGCCCGGCGCCTACTATGTATTCGACTGCTTGTCAGACCTCGCGGCGGATTGGTTTAGCGACCGGATGCTTGGGAATTTTTTCATGATTGTCTGCCCGTACTTGTACGAACTGGAGACGATTGCCTATTTTGCGTTGCAGAAGAACCTGCATTCTTTTCATGCAACGCGCCCGATTTTCAATACGGCGCAAGTGATCATCGAGGTGTACCGGAAAAGCGACCGCCTTTTCATCCACCCCATGAAGGTCTGGCAACGTCAATCGCCGACCCTTTACATGCTCCATAGCTGGGAGGGCGAAAAATTCACCCCGGTGACAAGCAGCTCAGTGACGACGGATATCCTTTCATCCGTTCCAACTCCGTGGCTCGAGTTTACAATCCATCGGCCGGGGACATGGGCTCGCACTTTTCAACAAGCCCAACAAGTCCTGAATCAGGTTCAGCAGGGGCTGAAACCTGACCGTGATCCGTCTGAATTACTTGTGCGGCTGGTGAAGATGGTCGTTACGAGGGACGACCGGTTTTTGCCGCTTGTGATGAAGTATTTTGACCTTGCGGATGTTGTGCGTGTCATGCAACGGATGATTGGGACCGGACTGATCGGTGGCAAATCCCTTGGCATGCTCCTTGCCCGGGCAATACTCACCAAGACCGATCCCAAGTGGCATTGTCTGCTGGAAGGGCACGACTCTTTCTTCGTCGGGTCGGACGTTTTCTACACGTACCTTGTGCAAAACGGCTGTTGGTGGCTCAGACGTCGCCACAAGGATTTCAACGTTGTCCTGGAACGGGCCGCCGAAGCCAGACAAAAAATAATGGAGGGGAAATTCCCCGAGTACATTCAAGAACAATTCCTCGAAATGCTCGAGTATTTCGGGCAATCACCATTGATCGTGCGATCCAGCAGCTTGCTCGAAGACAACTACGGAAACGCGTTTTCGGGCAAGTACGAGAGCGTTTTCTGCGCCAACCAAGGGTCTCCGCAGGAAAGGTTGAGTGCTTTCATGGACGCGGTGAGAACTGTTTACGCCAGCGCAATGAACGAGGAGAGCCTTCACTATCGCCGACGATACGGCCTGTTGGATCGCGACGAACAGATGGCTCTTCTGATACAGCGAGTTTCGGGCGAGTTGCATGACAACCTGTTTTTCCCGCATGTGGCAGGTGTCGGTTTCTCGTTCAATCCGTTTGTCTGGAATGAGGAAATCGATCCGAAAGCGGGTGTGCTGCGGATGGTTTTCGGGCTCGGAACACGCGCAGTCGAGCGTACTGACGATGACTACACGAGATTGGTGGCGCTGAATGCTCCTCTCAGACGTCCCGAAGCCGCCCCGGAACAGGTCCGCGAATTCGCCCAGAGGCGGGTCGATGTGCTCGACCTCAAGAGCAATCGGCTCGTTTCGAGACCGTTCGACCAGGTGGCGCTGACCATCGAACCCGAGTTGCTGGACTACTTTGCAGAGCGTGACGAGGATTCGGCGGCCGGGGCATTGGATGGGGACGAACGACAGACATTCCACGGGTTTTTGAGCTTTGACCGGTTTCTTGCAGAAACCGGGTTTGCGGCGACCATGCGCGAACTCTGCCGGGTGCTGGAACAGAATTATGAGCACCCGGTTGATGTCGAGTTCACAGCGAATCTCAGCAGGGACGGCTCATTTAGAATTAACCTTGTCCAGTGCCGACCGTTCCAGGTCAAAATCGGCGCCAGTGGCGGGCGGGTTCGGCTGCCCGAGCGATTGGATCCGGGCTCGATAGTCCTTGCAACGCGCGGACCGGTCGTCGGGCACAGCATCGCGACGCTCGTACAAAGGTTGATTTACGTGCGGCCTTCGGTTTACAGCCAGCTTTCGTCGAGTCGGCGTTATTCGGTTGCACGGAACATCGGGCGGTTGGCTCATCTCGAAGATGCAAGCCCGAAGCAGTGTTTGATGTTGGTTGGACCGGGGCGGTGGGGGACATCGATGCCTTCTTTGGGAGTGCCGGTATCTTTTGCGGAGATAAACACCGCCTCAGTGCTTTGCGAGTTGGCGCTGATGCATGAAGGTTTGGTTCCAGATGTCTCTTTGGGCACACACTTCTTCAACGACCTTGTCGAGATGGACATGCTGTATCTGGCCGTTTCACCGGGCAAACAGGGTCACGCACTTAACGAGGAATTCATCCTGCGCCAGAAAAACCAACTTCAGCGTCTGTTGCCTTCGGCCGCTGATCTGGCTGATGTGCTGTGGGTGATTGATTCTGATTGCCTTTCGGATGGGGGCGCGTTGTTTTTGAATGTGGACTCGATGAAACAGGAAGGTGTTTGCTACTGGACGCGCGGTGGGTGAACTTTGCTTGGGGTTGGTTGTGGACTGACGATGTGTGGGTTGGGGCGACGGGGGCGGGTTATTGGTGTTTTTTTTGGGGGGGGAGGTTTGTTTGTGGCGGGAGCGCGATTTTTTATTTGCAACTTTTGACTTTTGTGCTAAGTAAGCAAAAGTTGTGGCATTCATCAGAAATACTAAATCAAGTGACTGCATGGGGTCGGTCAGGAGTTGCGCGCCGGGCCGCCAAGGACTCTACGATCCATGGTTCGAACATGAATCGTGCGGGATCGGTTTTGTGGTTCACATCAAGGGCGAGGCATCCCACGCGATCATTCGCAATGCAATTCAGGTGCTGATCAACCTGCGGCACAGGGGCGCTTGCGGTTGTGAAGCCAATACGGGTGATGGAGCCGGCATATTGGTGCAAATGCCGCATCGGTTTTTTCAGCAGGCTTGCGAAGATGCCGGAATAACCTTGCCGGACCCGGGATATTACGGTGTTGGGAACGTCTTTTTGCCTCCCGAGCCTGCACATGCGGCGAGGTGCGAAAGGCGGCTGGCTGAGATTGTGGAGGAGGAAGGGCAGCAATTGCTTGGGTGGCGCTCGGTTCCGACCAACAACAGCGGTCTTGGTGAGACTGCAAGGGCGGGCGAGCCTTTGATCAGGCAGGTTTTCATTGGGAGAGGTCGTGGGGTGAATAGCGCGATGGATTTCGAGCGAAAGCTTTACGTGATCCGGCGGCGGGCAGAGAAGGCCTTGCGCTATTCCGGTAACCGGTCAACACAAACTTTCTACATTTGCAGTTTGTCGCACAGGACTTTGGTGTACAAGGGTATGCTGATGGCGGAGCAGATCGAGGAATACTATCCTGATCTTTCCGACCCGGCGATGGAGAGTGCGCTTGCGCTTGTGCATTCGAGATTCAGCACCAACACATTCCCGAGCTGGGCGCGGGCGCATCCGTACCGTTATTTGTGTCACAACGGGGAGATCAACACGCTGAGGGGCAACATCAACTGGATGGAAGCGCGGCAGTCGCTGTTCGAGTCGGACCTGTTTGGTGCGGACCTTGCCAAGATTTTGCCGGTGCTATGTTTGGACGGGAGTGATTCTGCGATGCTGGACAACTGTTTGGAACTGCTTGTGCTTGCCGGGCGCTCGCTTCCGGAGGCGATCATGATGATGATCCCGGAGCCATGGGCAGGACATGAAAGCATGAGCAGGGAAAAGAAAGCCTTTTACAAGTTTCACAGTTGTCTGATGGAACCGTGGGATGGTCCTGCGGCGATTGCATTTACTGACGGCCAGTGCATAGGCGCGGTTTTGGATCGCAACGGGCTGCGGCCGGCGCGTTACTATGTGACAAGCGATGATCTGGTTATCATGGCGTCCGAGGTGGGCGTCCTTGATGTTTCGCCGGACCGGGTTATTGCGAAAGAGCGGCTCAAGCCCGGTCGAATGCTGCTGATTGACACCAAGCAGCGCAGGATATTGTCCGACGAGGAGATCAAGCACGCGGTAGCCGCCGAGCATCCCTATGAGCTGTGGCTCAAGGAGCACATGGTGAACCTGTCGGATTTGCCCGGTGGGGACGAACCGGCGCGGCTTGACATTCCCACACTGCATAAACTGCAGCGCGCTTTTGGGTACACGTTCGAGGACGAGCGTGTTCTCCTGCTTCCGATGGCAAGAGACGGCGTCGAAGCGATCGGTTCGATGGGCACGGACACGCCGCTTGCGGTGCTGAGCGATCAGCCACAACTTCTGTACAACTATTTCAAGCAGCTTTTTGCGCAGGTGACCAACCCGCCGATCGACAGCATACGCGAGGAGATCGTCACCTCGACACACGTTGCTCTTGGTTCGGAGAGGAACCTGCTTGTTCCCGAGGCGAAGAGCTGTGAATTGATCGAGTTGAAATCGCCGATTTTGACAAACGAGGAACTTTCAAAGCTCAAGAACATAACCCGTCCGCCTTTCAAATCGGTCGTCATCCCGATTCTCTTCAAGACCAGCCACGGCGGAGCAGGGATTGAGAAGGCTCTCGAGGATGTGTGTGCGGGCGCAAAACGTGCGATCGAAGAGGGATCGAACATTCTGATTCTTTCCGATCGCGGCGCGACGCATGAACTGGCGCCGATACCTGCGTTGCTGGCTGTCGCGGGCGTGCACCACTATTTGATCAGAGCGGGTTTGCGTGCCCGTGTGGGTTTGGTGCTTGAATCGGGCGAGCCGCGTGAGGTGCACCATTTTGCACTGCTGATCGGGTACGGCTGCAGCGCGATCAATCCGTATCTGGCTTTTGAAACGATTTACGATATGGTCGAGCGCGGGTTGGTGACCGGGGTTGATGGTGCCACGGGGTGCAAGAACTACGTGAAGGCGGCGGTCAAGGGCGTGGTCAAGGTGATCTCGAAGATGGGGATATCGACGATTCAGAGCTATCAAGGCGCTCAGGTATTTGAAGCCGTTGGGCTGAACAGGCACGTTGTCCAAAAATATTTTCCGGGCACGCCGTCACGCGTGGAAGGCGTCGGACTGGAAGTGATCGCGCGTGAGGTTCAGATGCGGATGGAACGTGCGTTCCCGCCGATGGAAGTGGACGGGGCTGAGCTGGATGCGGGCGGACAATACAAGTTTCGCAGCAATTCGGAGCATCATTTGCTGAATCCGGAGACGATCCACAAACTGCAGCAGGCATGTCGGGCGGGCGACTATGCGTTGTTCAAAGACTACTCGAGCGCGGTGAATGCGGAATCGAAGCGGGTTTGCACGCTGCGGGGGTTGCTCGGACTTCGCTATGCGCCGCATGTGATTCCGTTGGACGAAGTCGAGCCGGTGGAACAGATCATGAGGCGGTTCAAGACCGGTGCGATGTCCTATGGGTCGATCAGCAAGGAAGCGCATGAGACGCTTGCACGCGCAATGAACCGGATAGGCGGGAAAAGCAACACCGGGGAAGGCGGGGAAGATCCTGAGCGTTACAATCCGAGGCCGGACGGCGATTCATTGAACAGCGCGATAAAGCAGGTAGCTTCGGGCAGATTCGGTGTCACGAGTCTTTATCTTGTCAATGCGCGGGAGATCCAAATCAAGATTGCGCAAGGCGCCAAACCCGGCGAAGGTGGGCAGTTGCCGGGTCAGAAAGTTTATCCATGGATAGCGCGGGTGCGGTATTCGACGCCGGGGGTGGGTTTGATTTCGCCGCCGCCGCATCATGACATTTACTCGATCGAGGATTTGGCCGAGCTCATTTACGATCTGAAGAACGCGAATCCGAATGCGCGGGTGAGCGTAAAGCTTGTTTCGGAAGTTGGCGTGGGCACGGTCGCTGCCGGCGTTGCCAAGGCGCATGCGGACGTTGTTCTGATCAGCGGTTACGATGGCGGGACTGGCGCGTCGCCTCAAACCAGCATCAAACACGCTGGTTTGCCGTGGGAACTTGGTCTTGCGGAGACGCATCAAACGTTGCTGTTGAACAATCTGCGCAGTCGGATAGTTGTGGAAACCGATGGCAAGCTGCTCACCGGGAGAGACGTTGTCATTGCCGCGTTGTTGGGTGCCGAGGAGTTTGGTTTTGCAACGGGACCTTTGATTGCGCTGGGGTGTGTCATGATGCGGGTTTGCCACCTGAACACATGCCCGGTCGGAGTGGCGACCCAGGATCCGCAACTCCGCAAGTTTTTTACGGGGAAACCCGAGTACGTTGTGAACTTCATGAGGTTCATTGCTCAGGAGGTTCGCGAGATAATGGCGCAGATGGGGTTCAGGCGTTTCAACGAAATGGTGGGGAGGGTTGACCGTCTGGAGGCAAAACGGGCGATCCAGCACTGGAAAGCCAAAGGACTTGATTTCTCGAATATTTTGTACCAGCCGGATATCGGGCGGGATATTGGGCGCTATTGCCAGATTCCCCAGGACCACGGGATAGACAGGTCGATGGACAAGCGTATTTTGCTCAAGCTCTGCGAGCCGGCCATTGAGCGTGGCGAGCCTGTTCGGGCCACGCTGGCAATTCGCAATGTCAATCGTGCCGTCGGCACGCTTGTTGGAGGCGAAGTTACTCGTCGATGGGGTGCGGCGGGTTTGCCGGACGACACCATTCGGCTCCGGTTCAAGGGTTCTGCGGGTCAAAGCTTCGGCGCGTTCATTCCAAGGGGAATGACCTTGATTCTCGAGGGCGATGCCAACGATTACGTCGGAAAGGGACTGAGTGGTGGGAGAATAATCGTTTGCCCGCCGAAAGGTTCAATTCTCCGCCCGGAAGAAAACATCATCATTGGCAACGTTGCTTTTTATGGTGGGACGAGCGGTGAAGCTTACATACATGGCATGGCTGGCGAGCGGTTTTGTGTGCGCAACAGCGGTGTGCATGCCGTTGTCGAGGCTGTTGGCGATCACGGCTGTGAATACATGACTGGTGGCAGGGTGGTTGTGTTGGGCTTGACCGGTCGCAATTTTGCCGCCGGCATGACAGGTGGAATCGCGTATGTTGTGGATGAAGACGGCGACTTTGAAACAAGATGCAATCACCAGACCGTTAAGATCGAGAAACTCGAGGAACAGGAAGAAATCGAATCAGTCCGGAAAATGATAGAGCGGCATGCGCAATGGACCGGGAGCAGGCGCGCCTGTGAGTTGCTTGAATCATGGGACAGGTCAGTTGGTTCGTTCGTGAAAGTTATACCCAACGATTACAAGCGGATGCTAATTGCCATGAAGAAAATGAGAGAGAGAGGACTGGACGGCGAAGAGGCGGTGATGGCTGCATTTGAGGAAAATGCGCGTGACCTCGCCCGGATAGGCGGTGGCTGAAAAACAACATTGGCGAGGCGCAAATCAAAACTGCCACGACGCGGACATCGGTGAAGCGGATGCAGATGAGGTTAAACGGGAACGAGAATATGCATTCGAAATGTCCGCCTGAAGGTCTTGAAGAGAGCAGATTCACCCAATGGGCAAACCAACAGGTTTCATAGAATACAAGCGGCGGACGCCGCAGGATCGTCCGGTATCAGAACGGCTGGGCGACTGGGATGAATTTCACCTGCCAATGTCCGACGCGGACCTGCGCGAGCAGGCTGCGCGGTGCATGGATTGCGGGACGCCATTCTGTCATGCCGGGATTGTGCTGAAGGGAATGGCGTGTGGCTGCCCGATTTGGAATCTTATTCCGGAGTGGAACGATTTGGTTTACCGCGGGCTTTGGCGCGAAGCGCTTGATCGGCTGCACAAAACCAACAATTTTCCCGAATTCACCGGTCGGGTATGTCCTGCGCCATGTGAAGGCTCTTGCGTTCTTGGAATTCACTCTCCGCCGGTCACAATCAAGAACATCGAATGCACGATCATCGACACCGCATGGGAACGGGGCTGGGTGACGCCAGTGCCTCCCAAATTCCGAAGCGGGAAACATGTTGCAATTGTCGGTTCAGGTCCCGCAGGCCTGGCTGCCGCGGCGCAATTGAACCGCGCGGGTCACTTTGTCACCGTATTCGAGAGACAAGACCGCATAGGCGGCCTTCTGACGTATGGAATCCCGAACATGAAACTCGATAAGCGGATTGTACAAAGGCGGATTGAACTGATGGCCGCCGAGGGAGTGACATTCAAGACCAACGTCAATGTCGGTGCTGAGATGTCGGCGAGAGACCTGCTGAAAGATTTTGATGCTGTTGTTTTGTGCGTTGGCGCCACACAACCGAGGGACCTCAAAGTGGATGGCAGGGATTTACGAGGGATACACTTTGCAGTCGAGTATTTGTCGGCGAGCACGCGGGCTGTGTTGAGTGGTCGGGCTGGAGCGACACCGATAAGTGCTGCGGGCAAAGACGTGGTGATCATTGGCGGCGGCGATACGGGAACCGACTGTGTGGGAACGGCGCTTCGGCAGGGATGTCGAAGTGTCGTGCAGATCGAGATTCTTCCGAAGCCGCCGATCGTCCGGGGCGGTGACAATCCATGGCCGGAATGGCCCAAAGTGCACCGTGTGGATTACGGGCAGGAAGAAGCCACAGAAAGGTTCGGAAGGGATCCGCGTGTTTATTTGACGACCGCGAAAAGATTCGAGGGCGATGCCGAAGGCAATGTCAGAGCCGTGGCAACCGTCGAGGTCAAGTGGGAGCGTGAGCCGTCGGGCCGAATGAAACCTGTCGAAGTTCCCGGCACAGAAAAGCTCCTGCCTGCTCAACTGGTTCTGCTGGCCATGGGATTTGTCGGGCCCGAGGCATATTTGCTGGAGCAGTTGGGCGTTCAACGTGATGCCAGGGGAAACATCCGGGCCGAGCACGGCAAGTTCACGACGAGCGTAAAAGGAGTATTTGCAGCGGGCGATTGCCGGCGCGGCCAGAGCCTTGTAGTGTGGGCCATCAATGAGGGCCGCGGGGCAGCACGCGAGTGCGACCGTTACCTCATGGGGCACACATTGCTACCGTGAAAAGTTTGTCTGCCATGAAACGTGCTGTTGTAGCATTGGAAGACGGGCGGTTCTTCGAGGGTGAGTCGTTCACCGGCGATGGTGAAGCGTTTGGGGAGATTGTGTTCAACACCTCGATGACCGGCTATCAGGAGATTCTGACTGATCCTTCGTATCATCAGCAGATCGTCACGTTGACCTACCCGCTCATTGGGAACTACGGTGTTCATCCTCAGGATGCCGAGTCAGCGGCTGTTCGGCCTGCTGCGTTGCTTGTAGGCGAATGCAGCCGAGTTCACAGCAGTTGGCGTGCGCGGGGTTCGTTGCGTGAATTTTTGCAGGCCCATGGTACCTTGGGCGTGCACAACGTCGATACGCGCGCCATAACACTGCACATTCGGTCGCGCGGCGCGATGCGTTGTGTGGTTTCAACAATTGACCTTGATCCGCAGCGGCTCGTTGAAAAGGCACGGGCGTGGCCCGGATTCATCGGACGGGACATTGCCGGAGAGGTGACCTCGGCTGTGTCGTACAAGTGGCCGGGGCCGTACTCAGAGGTGGCGCCGTTTTCGCCGGCATCGGCCGAGGGCATGGGGTCATGGGACGCCGTTTTGCCGGTTGAACCGGTTGGCGGGCGCCGTTTTCGGGTTGCAGTGCTTGATTGCGGCTTGAAGTTCAATCAGTTGCGTATTCTGGCGCGGCTTGGATGTGATCTGACGGTTTTTCCGATATACACTTCGGCAGAAGAGATTCTGCGTACACGACCGGACGGCTTTTTCATATCGAACGGGCCCGGGGACCCGGCGGGCATGGGGGCGGTTGCGATGAACATTCGGAAGATAGTGGAAACGGGGCTGCCGACGTTTGGGATTTGTTTCGGGCATCAGTTGCTTGGGCTGGCTTTTGGTGGGCGGACTTTCAAGCTGAAATTCGGGCACCGCGGCGCCAATCAGCCCGTGCTTGATCGCAGAACCGGCTGCGTCGAAATCACATCTCAGAACCATGGATTCGCCGTGGACATCGAGTCGCTGCCGCCGGAGGTCGAAACGACGCATATCAATCTGAACGACGGCACATCGGAAGGAATGCAACACCGGCACAAACCGGTTTTCTCGGTGCAGTATCATCCCGAAGCGGCGCCGGGGCCGCATGATGCCGCGCCGCATTTCCGGCGTTTCATCTCGCTAATGTCAAACTAGGACCAACATGTTTGCCCCGGTCTGATAAAAGCAGGAAAGAGAGCATGCCAAAGCGCACTGACATCAAAAGCGTACTGCTGATCGGATCAGGACCGATCATCATCGGCCAGGCGTGCGAGTTCGACTACTCGGGTTCGCAGGCTTGCAAGGCATTGCGCGAGGAAGGGTATCGGGTCGTTCTCGTCAACTCGAATCCGGCGACGATCATGACCGACCCGCGCGTTGCTGACCGCACTTATGTAGAACCCATAACTCCCGAGATCGTCGAGGCGATCATTCGAAAGGAGAGACCCGACGCATTGCTTCCGACGTTGGGCGGGCAAACAGGATTGAACACCGCCATGGAACTGGCAGAAAGCGGTGTGCTGGACCGGTACGGCTGTGAGCTGATCGGGGCGAAAGCCGACGTGATTCGGCGGGCCGAAGACCGCGCGCAGTTCAAGCAGGCAATGGAAGGCGCCGGTTTGTCCTGTCTGCGGAGCGAGCTGGTAACGAGCGTTGCGGAAGCGGAGCGCGTGGCGGAGAGGCTGGGTTACCCTGTAATTATTCGCCCGAGCTACACGCTTGGCGGGACTGGCGGTGGCACGGCTCACAACGTGGAGGAGTTGCGGGAGATAGTTGCTGACGGGCTTGCAGCCAGCATCAGGCACAACGTTTTGATCGAGGAATCAGTGCTCGGCTGGAAGGAATACGAACTCGAGGTGATGCGCGATCGGCACGACAACGCAGTTATTGTGTGTTCGATTGAGAATGTCGATCCGATGGGTGTTCATACCGGCGACAGTATTACTGTTGCGCCGGTGCAAACGCTGAGTGACGCCGAGTATCAGGTCATGCGGGATGCGGCAATCCGCGTCCTGCGCGCCGTGGGCGTCGAGACCGGCGGTTCAAACGTTCAGTTTGCGGTTCATCCGAAGACCGGGCGGCAGGTTGTGATTGAAATGAACCCGCGGGTGTCGCGCAGCTCGGCTCTGGCAAGCAAGGCGACAGGGTTTCCCATCGCCAAGATCGCAGCGAAACTCGCTGTCGGGTACACGCTTGATGAACTGAAGAACGACATAACCAAGAAAACACCGGCCAGCTTCGAGCCTGCATTGGATTATTGCGTGGTAAAGATTCCAAGGTTCGCTTTCGAGAAGTTCCCCGGCGCAAACCCCAGACTCGGCGTCAGCATGAAATCCGTCGGGGAGACAATGGCCATAGGCGGGAATTTCCGCGAGGCACTGCAGAAGGCGTTGCGCGGACTCGAAATTGGAGTGGACGGTCTTGATCTGAAAGCTGAACAGCGCGTGCCGGCGGAGCTGCTCGAGGAAACGCTCGCGGCGCCCGCACAGGACCGGATTTTTGCGATCAAATGCGCACTCAAGCGGGGGATGTCGGTGGAAGCGATAGCCGAGAGAACCCAAATTGATCCGTGGTTTGTTGACAACATAGCTCAGATTGTTGAGATCGAGCGTGAAATCGCGTCGTTTCCGGCGGGCCGACCGCTGAGCACTCAATTGCTGTGGAAGGCGAAGAAATCCGGTTTTTCGGACCGGCAGATTGCCGCGCTCATATCGTGCGATGAATTCGAGGTTCGCCGTTTGCGGCATGAGTTTAACGTGCGCCCTGTATTCAGGCTGGTGGACACGTGTGCGGGTGAGTTCGAGGCGGTGACACCATATTACTACTCGACCTATTGCGGGACAGTTCAGGAAGCCCGACGGTCGGAACGGCCAACGGTCATTGTGGTTGGCGGCGGCCCAAACCGCATAGGCCAGGGGATCGAATTCGATTACTGCTGTGTTCACGTCGTACAGGAACTGCGCCAGCTCGGCTACGAAACGGTCATGGTCAACAGCAACCCTGAGACCGTTAGCACCGACTACGACACGTCTGACAAGTTGTATTTCGAGCCGTTGACTCTGGAGGATTTGCTTAACATTTGCGACTTCGAGAAACCGGTTGGCGTGGTTGTTCAGGTCGGCGGACAGACCCCGCTGAACCTTGCTTTGCCACTCAAACGAGCCGGTGTGCCCATTCTCGGCACCGACCCCGAAAACATCAATCGCGCTGAAGACCGCGAAGAAACGCGAAAGCTGCTCGACGCGCTCGCGGTCAGGCAGCCGGACAGCGGCACAGCTCGAACGGTCGAAGAAGCGCTGGCGGTTGCCGAGCGGGTTGGATATCCGGTGATGATTCGGCCCTCATACGTGCTGGGTGGCCGTGCAATGATGGTTGCGCACACACCGCAGGAAGCGCGACCGTTTATCCAGGCCGCATTTCATGCCAGCCCCGGTTTTCCGGTTCTTGTGGACCGTTTTCTTGACAGGGCGACCGAGGTGGATGTGGACCTTTTGTGCGACGGGCAAACGGTGTACATCGGCGGGATAATGGAGCACATCGAGGAGGCCGGCATTCATTCTGGCGACAGTGCATGTTGCATTCCGCCGCACACGTTGCATCCTGCAACGCAGCGCAGAATTGAGTACGTTTGCAGGCGCATGGCGCTCGCATTGAATGTGAAGGGATTGATGAACGTTCAAGTGGCCGTCAGGGACAACGAGGTTTATGTCCTTGAGATCAATCCGCGGGCGTCGCGCACGGTGCCTTATGTGAGCAAGGCCACCGCGGTTCCTCTGGCACGGTTTGCTGCTCGGATCATGGTTGGCATGTCATTGGCCGGTTTCGGGCTTGGAGAACGTCCGCCCAAATTATCGTGGTATGCGGTCAAAGAAGCCGTTCTCCCGTTCAACAGGTTTCATGGTGTTGACCCTATTCTCGGGCCGGAAATGAAATCGACGGGCGAAGTGATGGGACTGGGCGAAACGTTCGAGGAAGCTTACTGGAAAAGTCAGATCGCAGCGGGCACCGCATTGCCAACCGAAGGGCTTGTGTTCCTCAGCCTCGCAGACCATGACAAGAACTGGGCGGGAGAAATCGGATGGGACCTGAACGAACTTGGCTATCGACTGGCCTGCACGCAAGGCACGGCCGAAACCCTCAGAGCTGCCGGGGTTGAGAATGTCATGCTGCTCGGGAAAATCCACGAGAACAAGAAACCTGACATTCTGGACCTTATGCGCGAAAAGCGTGTCGCGCTCATAATCAATACGCCCAGTGGGGCGAAGGCGCGATTGGACGAAGTCGGGATTCGCGCCGAGGCTGTTCAGTTGAACGTACCCATGATCACGACTGTTGCCGGCGCCAAGGCGGCAATTCGAGCGCTGCGCCAGATGCGCACGCGATCCTACACGGTGCGATCGTTGCAGGAGATTTACGCTGGCAGCACCCCGCAAGGCTTTGCATTGTAAGGTTGGAAAGTCGCTTGCGAAAATGAACGAATCGGAAACCACGGCTCGCGAACTGCTGTTGCTGTACGAGGTCAGCAGGCGGCTGGATGAAAGCCTTGACATGCGCGAAGTGGTCCAGCCCGTGCTCGAGGCGTTGGCACGCCATATGGGGATGAATTATGGCACCTTGACATTGCTTCACCGTGATACCGGGCAAATACTGATCGAAGCCGCCCACGGATTGTCTGAAGGCCAGTTTCGCCACGCAAAATATCGATTGGGCGAAGGCGTGACAGGCCGGGTGATCGCGACCGGCGAACCTGTCATTGTGCCGCGCAAGAGCGAATCGCACTTGCTCCTGGATCGCACCGGCCGCGGGAAAAGTCCCGATACTGCATTTCTCTGCGTGCCAATAAAGATCGGCCAGGAGGTTGTGGGTGCGCTGAGCGTTGACACGCCAACCAAACCCGAGTCTGAACTGCAGAACGACCTCCGATTGCTGTGTATTGTTGCGTCGATGATTGCTCAAGCGGTCAAACTCAGGCGCGCCGCATTTGAAGAGCAGGAACGGCTCGCCGAGGAGAACCGCCGGTTGCGGGGCGATCTTGGGGAACGGTTCCGGCCCGGGAACATGGTGGGCAACTCTCACGAGATGCGCGAGGTTTATCAGCAGATAACCCAGGTCGCTCCCACGAATGCCACCGTTCTGATATGCGGTGAAACTGGCACGGGCAAGGAACTGGTTGCGCAGGCAATTCACTACAACAGCGACCGCGCCAACGGGCCGTTTGTCAGAGTCAACTGCGCCGCATTGCCGGAAGCCTTGGTTGAAAGCGAGTTGTTCGGCCACGTGCGCGGCGCGTACACGGGAGCAGTGCGGGACCGCAAGGGGCGATTCGAATTGGCCAATGGCGGCACTCTTTTCCTTGATGAAGTTGGTGATGTTCCCCCGGCAATTCAGGTCAAGCTTCTCCGCGTATTGCAGGAGCAGGAGTTTGAAAGAGTGGGCGACACGCAGCTCATCAAAGTGAATGTAAGGGTCGTAGCCGCGACGCATCGCGATCTTGGCGCCATGGTTGCCAATGGCAGGTTTCGCGAGGACCTGTTTTACCGGCTGAACGTGTTTCCAATCTATGTGCCGCCGCTCAGGCGCCGGCGCTCAGACATCATGCCGCTGGCGGAGCATTTTCTGCAGTTGTACGCCAGACAACAACGCTCGCGCGCGCGAGTGTTTTCAGCCGAGGCACGTCGCAGGCTCCTTGCATATTCGTGGCCGGGAAATGTTCGCGAATTGGAAAACGCAGTTGAACGGGCGGTGTTGATTTGCAACAGTGAAACCATCGACGTGCAGCATCTCCCGCCCGCCCTGCAGGCGCTCGAGAACGAATCGACTGAATCAGACAACAGTCTTGCAGCACAGGTCTCGAATCTCGAGCGGAAACTGATCACTGAAGCGCTGCGTGCTGCCGGTGGAAACATAACTGCTGCTGCCAGTGTCCTGCAGACGACACCCCGTGTACTTGCTTACAAAATCCGGAAGCTGGGCATGGACCCATGCAGGTTTAGATGAAAAAAAGACAGCGGACAGCAGACAGAGACCCTGCAGGCTGGGATGAAGGAAACGCATGTTCCGGTTCACGACGATTTGTTGGAAGAATCTTTGGCAAGATTCCGCCTCAGCCCGATTATGCGTGAGATTTCATGGTGCCGAAAAGGCTCCCGTTCCTTTCACTGCTTGGCAGCCAACACCTCTCGAATCGGCGACAGAAAAGGCACAAAGCCGGGAACCCGCGCCGAACACTCTGCGCCGAAAACGCCCCAGCATCTTCTTTGAGAACGCCCCGTTTCCAGCCTCGAACCAACTGACTCTATCGAGGAAGCAGGAAAATCGTCTCGGTTTGTTCCTGCCAGCCGTTGGTGTACGTGTAAAACTGCTTTCGTATCCGCCGGCCCTGGTGATCGTACCCGAACACCAGTTTCTGTCGGGCGCCTGTTGGACCGTCACTGTCCCGAATCATCTGCACCAGTTGGTTTTCTCCGTCCCAGCGTTGGGCAACGCCCCACGTTCAACGTTCAACGTTCATGTTCGTGGGGTGGGTTGAGTGGACAGGGAGAATTAAGGGACAGACACGATATTTTGCCTGACAAGGTGCCACGGACTGTATCAACCCGGATGGATCAGGGGACGGTTAAGGTTTGAGTTGATGGATCAAGTGGAGATTGAAGTTGGGAGTGTGTGCCAATGCCAGTGGAAAGCCCGGTTGGAAGAGGTTGATTGCGGGTGCAAAAAACAGTTGACTTTGGGGGGCGTTGTGGGGCATCGTGTAATGGTGTGTGGCGCAATGTGTGAAGATGCAGGTTCGTTCACCACTTTGCGTCGGGCAACATGGCTGAAGAAAAGGCAGTATCTGGCACGAGGTACTACGCTGTTTATGAGCACCTGGTCGATGATAAACGGCGAGTACAGGTTCCTGCCAAGTGGCGGCCGCCAGCGGACCAGCCGGAGTTAGAATTCCTTCTGGTTCTCTGGCATCCCAAGGGGCAGGAGCATCCGTGTCTGCTGGCTTTGCCGCCGCCAGTGCTGGCAGCGCTCGAAAGGAAGATCAGCGATCTTGCGTTTTCGGACCTGCGAGCCGAAACGTTGCGTCGCGTGATAACGCGGAAATCCGATTCTGTGAAGCTGGACAGTGCGGGCAGGATTTGCCTGCCGCAGCGGCTTGCAGAAGCGGCCGGGATTACGCGGAAAGCAGTGTTGGTTGGGATGCTGGATCGGTTTCAGATTTGGAATCCGGACCATTACAAGGCGGTCGAGGAGCAGGACAACGCCAGAGAGCAGGAAGCGCTTGCGCTCATTTAACCATGACGAAGCCATATCAACTGTTGGTTGCGAACCAGACATTTGTTGGGTTCAGTGGCCGGCCGCGTCGGTTCAAGACCGTCGAGCCCGGATTCCTGCCCGTGTTTGGCAAATCGGCGTCGAACACGCCCGTGGCGGGTTCAATCGCACAACGCGGTGACGAACGTACCAGAAGGGTCGTGCAGACTGCAAATCAATGTGAGTTACCGCTGTTTGGAATTGCGCCTTCGAATGCAGTGGGCGCGCCGAAGCCGGGCGTGTCCTTGGCGGGCAAACCGGCATTCAAATTGCCCGAGAAACAAACAAGCAGTGAAACGCGCGGCGTGGCGCGAGCAGGTGCGGTTGGGCGTAGTCCGACCCGGATTTGGGAGATTGTGTCGGGCGGTTTGTGGCGACGTCGGCGTCGAGCTGTTGGGGTGCTGGCGCAGGGTGAACTTTCTCTGGCGGCGGTCAGGGTGGTGCGAAACGATCTGAGCGACGCTGACATTGAGATCGTGCAAGCGAAGCGATTGGCTGATCGTGCTGGTGCGCAGGACAAAGTGGCTGAGCACGGTGCGGGTTCGATTTTCAAGCGGTTTTTGTCGAGATTGAACTGGCAGACGGCGTTGCGGAGCAACGTCTAGTGCTGCGGCAGCGCGTGGTGCATGTGCCTTGTTTTTTTCACAAGCCGGTTTTGGAGCATGAAGTTGTGGCTGCGCTGCAGCCGCGGTCCGGGGGATTTTACGTTGACGGGACGGTCGGTGGTGGCGGACATGCATCGGCGATTTTGCGTGCGGGGTCGCCGGCAGCGCGGTTGTTTGGCATAGACCGGGACGTTGAAGCTGTCGAAGCGGCCAGGATACGACTGGCTGAGTTTGGGGACCGTGTGGAGTTACGTGTCGGCAACTTCGCGGAGCTGGCTGAGCTGGTACCCGAGGGCGTTGTGGACGGCGTATTGCTGGACCTTGGGGTAAGCAGTCACCAGCTTGATAGTGCTGAGCGCGGGTTCAGCTTTCAACGGGATGGGCCGTTGGACATGCGGTTTGACCGGTCGCAGGGGCTTACGGCGGCGGACCTTGTGAACGAGCTTGATGCGCGTGAGCTTGAGCGGTTGTTCAGGGAACTTGGCGGGGAACGGCGTGCGGGGCTGATTGCGCGCGGGATTGTCAGGGCTCGCAGGCACAAGCGGATCGAGCGAACGCTTGAGCTGGCAGAATTGATAGAACGTTTGGTGCCGCGCCGTGGGTCATGTACGCATCCGGCGACGCGTGTGTTTCAGGCGTTGAGGATGCGGGTGAATGACGAGGAAGGCGTGTTGAGGCGCGGGCTTGCGAGTGCGTGGCGCGTGCTGCGACCGGGCGGGCGTTTGGCAGTCATCTGTTTTCATTCCGGTGAAGAGAGGGCGGTGCGTGAGTTTGGTCGGGCATTGGTTCGAGACTATGAAGTTGACGGTGAGGTGGACGTGCCGGAGTTGAGGCGCCCGAGGGTGCCTTTGGCGGTGTGGGTGACCGGGAAGGCGATTGGACCTTCTGAGGCTGAAGTGGCCGAGAATCCGCGTGCGCGCAGTGCGCGTTTGCGTGTTTTGGAGAAGGTGTGATCGAGTGAGAGTATGGCGACGAATCGGAAAAGCCGGAGCGGGATTGTGCGGCTTGGGCCGTTTTGTTTGGCGGTTTGGGCATGTGGTTTTCTGTGTTTGTCGGGGCTTGGGTATGTTTGGCATCGGAACCGCAACGCTCAACTGAGTCGCGAGCTGCACAGGCGCGCAGCGCACCTCGAGTGGGTGAGGAAACAGAATCAGCAGCTTGACCAGGTGCTGGAGGAATTGCGGTCGCCGCGGGCGCTGCAATCGGCGATTCAGAGGTGGCAGCTTGGTTTGATTGCGCCGGAGCAGGTGTTGCCGGTTGTGGACGCGGGTCGTGCGGGCCGGGCCGGGGGTGATGTTGGTGGAAGTTTGGCTGGCGGGCTTGGCGGTGCGGTTGCGAGCAAGGGGTTACACGGCGGGGTCGAATGACATGATGGAGTGGACGGCGGCAATTTGGGAAAAGGGTTGATGCTGAGTGTTGTGCCATATCGGCGGATGGCGGTGTTGGCCTCTGCTGTGACGCTGGCTTTTGTTGGGCTGGTGGGATGGCTTGCGCATTTGCAGCTACATTTTTTTGATGACGAGCCGATGCCCGAGCGCAGCACTGTTTCAAGCCGCACAGCCAGGCCGGGCCGTCGCGGTGCGATTTTGGATTGTCGGGGCACGGTTTTGGCGATGAGCGTGCCGACCAGGATGGTGTGTGCGGATCCTTCGTTGATTTTCACGCAGCATGTGACGATTGCGAAGAGTCTGGCGCCTCTTTTGCAGATGAAGGAGTCGGAACTGTTGTCTCTGATATCGCCCCGGGTTCGGACGAATGCGGCTGACGGGCGTTTGATTACCAACAGCTATGTGGTGTTGAAGAGGAAGGTGCCGATTGACACCTGGCAGCAGGTGACACAGGCGATGGCGCGGTTGGAAGTCAAGTTTCCGGGGCGACGGATTCGGTCCAGCGAGAAGCTTGCGCGGGACGCTCTTCGGTATCGGTCAATTTTCGGGAGTGACGATTACCTTCGGCACTATCCGAGCGGGACGCTTGCGGCGCATGTTTTGGGGTATGTGGCGTCGGCGGAAACTAACACGGATTACGGGCCGGTGTTCGAAGACAGGGGGCTGACCGGGATTGAACTGACGTGCGACAGGGCGTTGGCGGGTGTGCATGGTTGGGCCGGGGCAGGAGGCGGGGTTGAACCCAAGGAAGGGTTGAACGTTGTTTTGACTGTGGATGCGACAATGCAGGCGATTGTCGAAGACGAACTTGCTGCTGCGATGAAGAAGTACTCGCCTGCCGGGGCGTGTGCGATCGCGGTGAGGCCGTTTACCGGGGACATACTTGCGATGGCGAGTGCACCGACTTTTGATCCCAACTCGCCCGGGTCCGGAGTGGACGGTTGGCGGAACCGTGCGATATCGGATCTGACCGAGCCCGGGTCAACCTTCAAGATAGTCACGATAACGACCTGTCTTGAGGAAGGCATATTGACTTTGGAGGACACGGTGGATTGTGAGCATGGTCGGTGGTGGCATGGGGGTGCGTGGCTTCACGATGTGCATCCTTACGGTGTGCTGCCTTACGAAAAAGTCATTTGCAAATCCTCGAACATAGGGACGGCAAAGGCCGCGGTGCGTTTGGGGCCGGGCAGGCTTTATCAGGCGGTGCGGAATTTTGGTTTCGGGCAACGCACCGGCATACCGTTGCCGAGCGAGGCAGCGGGTGTGATTCGTCCGACAAACCAATGGAGCAAGCTGTCGATAACGCGCGTGCCGATAGGACAGGAAGTGAGTGCGACACCGCTTCAGATGGTGATGGCGATGTCAGCGATTGCGAATGGCGGGACGTTGATGAGTCCGCGTTTGATTGACCGGTTGGAGGATTCGGAGGGGCGGGTGATCGTGCAGTATCCGGCCAGTACCGTAAGGCGTGTTGCCAGCGAACGCGTATGCCGGGAGATGGTTCGCGCTTTGAAAAAGGCGGTGAGCCGCGAGGGTACGGCTTCGGCTGCCGAACTCGAGTCGTACACGGTTGCGGGGAAGACGGGCACTGCGCAGAAGTTTGTGGATGGCACGTACAAGTCGGGCAAGTACTACGCATCGTTCATAGGATTTTTCCCGGCGGATCGTCCTGCTGTATGCATTGTGGTTGGGATTGATGAGCCTGATCGCCGTGTTGGTTATATGGGCGGGACGGTTGCGGCGCCTGTTTTCAAGGCGATGGCGGAGCGGATAGCGGCCTATTTGCATTTGCCGCCTGACAAACCATCGGATGTGCCGGGCACCGGGCAGTCACCTGCGCTGGCTGCGCGTGAGCGGGTGGAACCGGCGCCCAAGGTCGCAAGGCAATAATGATAATCAAATGAGAACGCAGATATCACTCAGAGAGATTTTGGACGGGACCTCCCGGCGGGCGTACGGCGGTGCATTGGACATCCCGGTTGCAGATTTGCAATACGACGTGAGGAAAGTCAGGCAAGGGTCTGCCTTTTTTGCTTTTGCGAGTGCGGCTGGTGATGGTCATAACAACATTACGACTGCGCTCGAGCGGGGTGCGGTGGCGATTGTGTATGAACGACCGATGTTCAGACCGGCGAGGGTTGTTGCTGTTCGGGTTCCGGATTCGAGAACGGCAATGGCTCGTGCGGCGGAGGTGTTCTATGGGCATCCCGAGAAACAATTAACGGTGATTGGCGTGACCGGTGGCGGAGCCCGCAGCGGCGCGGCATTTCTTGTCAGGCGACTGTTACAGAACGCCGGGATCGAGAGCGGGCTGGTTGGCAGCGTTGTTGATGAATATGGTGAAAGGGCGATTCCGAAGTTCGGTGTGATGCCGGAGTCGGTGGATGCGGAGAAGCTGATGGTTGGGATGGTGCGCAGTGGTTGTGCTGCATGTGTCTTGGAAGTCCGACCTTGGAATGTTGTCGGGCAGAACTCGGTTACGGCGCGATGCGACATTGCGTTGTTTGTGCATGGGATGGGACAGGCAAACGGCTGCGGAACACAGCGTGGTGGAACATCTGAGTCGTGTGTTTTGGGGCTGGCCCCAAAGGGCAACCAGAAGCGGTTTTCGGCGGTTGTCTGTGACCATGACGATGCTGTGGCATCGGCCTGTGGAAGGTCGGCCCGTGCGGGTCGAATGGTGACTTGCGGGACGAGCCCGGCGGCGGATGTGCATTTGCAGGAATGCTGGCTTCACGGCGATGGTGCGCGGTTGCGTTTGAAGGTGCCGGGCGGTCCGGTTTCTGTCGCGGTGCCGATACTGCATCGTGAGGATCTTCGGGTGCTGGTTGGTGCGGTTGGTGTTGCGGTTGCTTTTGATGTGCCGATTTGTTCCTTGCGCGATGCGTTGGAGAATCTGACGGCAGTTCCGGGGCATTTGGAGGCCGTTGATTGCGGGCAGCCGTTCAGGGTGTTTGTGGATTCAGCGCGGCGGAAGACCGGGTTGAGCAAGGCGCTTGCGGTGTTGAGGCAGACAGGGCGCGGTCGGCTGTTATTGGTGTTTGGTGCCGGGGCGGATCACACACACGAGGAGCGAGTCGAGCTTGGCGAATTGGCGGCGCGAATGGTTGATTATGCGATAGTGACCGCGGACAACCCGCGCTGCGAATCGCCCGAAGAAATTGCATCCGAGGTGGCAAGCGGGATGCGGCGTATCAAGCCGCACGGATTCGAGATCGAGTGCGACCGTCGCGCGGCGATTGCGAAGGCGATGAACATGGCGAAGCGGGGCGACACTGTTCTGATAGCCGGAAAGGGGCATCTGACCTGTCAGGAGGTAAATCATGCCATTGTGCCGTTTGACGACCGGATTTACGTCCGGGAAAGCCTTGGAGTCGCTGAAAGCCTCGAGCGGACCCGGCGTTGTAATGAACTTGAGCTTATAAACCGCTGATTATTTTGGTGAAGATGGAACCGAGGCCGATACACGAACTGGCGGCGAGCTGTGGCGGGCAGTTGATGCGTGGGGATCCGCGTGCGGTTGTCCGGCGAGTTACGATTGACTCGCGCCGTGTGCAGGCCGGAGATTTGTTTGTGGCAATCAGGGGCGAACGGCACGACGGGCACCGGTTCGTTGCCGAGGCGGTGCAACGCGGTGCCGTGGGGGTGTTGATTGAATCCGGCACCGACTGCAGTGAGACACTTGATAGCTGTGTTGTGCGCGTGGAAGACACGCGTCGTGCGCTCGGGGACATGGCGTTGTGGCACCGGCGCGCGTTTGACATTCCAGTGGTTGCGGTTGTGGGGTCGAATGGGAAGACCACGACGAAGAACCTTGTTGCGAGCGTGCTGGCGGCGCGATTTCGTACCTTGTCCAGTGAGGCGAGCTACAACAATGACATCGGCGTGCCGCTCACGCTGCTCGGGCTTGACCGGTCGCATGAAGCGGCGGTGGTTGAAGCCGGGACGAACCATCCGGGCGAGCTGGCGCCTTTGCTGGAGATGATTCGACCGACGGTTGGTGTGTTGACCGGGATAGGGCGGGAACACCTCGAGTTTTTCGGTGATCTGGACGGTGTCTTGGACGAGGAAGGGGTGATAGGTGAGCATGTGGATGGTGGTGGGGTTCTTTTTGTGAACTCCGACGCGCCGGGGATTGAGCGTGTGACGAGTCGAGCGCGGGTGCCGGTTGTGCGCGTTGGCTGTGGGGGATCGGCTGAATGGCGGGTGTTGTCGGCAGCAGTCGGCGATGAAGGGACAGAGTTTTCGATTCTTGCGCCGGTGCGCGAGTACGAGGGGAAATACAAGCTCAGGTTGCTTGGGAAACATCAGGCTGTGAATGCGGCTCTGGCGGTTGCCGTCGGAGCAAGACTTGGATTGAGCCGGGACGAGATTACGTCCGGGTTGTTGTCGTGTGCGGCGGCAGCGCACCGGATGCAGATGCAGAGGTTTGGCGGTGTTCGTGTGTTGGACGACACCTATAACGCGAATGCGGATTCGATGCGTGCGGCGCTCGACACGTTGAAGGAACTCCCATGCAAGGGGCGTCGGATTGCGGTGCTCGGCGAGATGTGCGAGCAAGGGTCGCAAAGTGGAGTGTTGCATGCGGAGGTGGGTGGTTATGCTGTGAGCGCGGGGGTTTCTCACATTTTTGCCATCGGGCGGTGGGCGCGTATTTATGGGGAAGCGGCGCGTCATGCGGGGCGTGTGGAGGTTTGGGAGTTTGACGACAAGGGTGCGGCGGCGGGTGCGTTGTGTGATTTTGTCCGGAACGGGGATTTGGTCCTTGTGAAAGCGTCGCGGGTGATGAAGATGGAGGAGATTGTTGAAGCATTGCGGCTGCGATTGAAAGGGGCTGGCGACAGCGATTGTGCGGGGGGCGCTGGGGATTGTGGGTGCGGATGCTTGCGTGGTGATGGCAAGCCGATCGCCGATGGAGAGTTGGCCGGCATTGGAACAAAGCGTTGAGAGGCGGCAAGGTGTTTTATTATTTGAGTCAGTATTTGTTGGAAGAGACGGCCGGGACCGAGCTGGGCGATCTTCTGTCGCCGTTGCGTGTATTTCGGTACATCACATTTCGGACGGCGGGCGGGGCATTGACGGCATTGCTGTTGAGTTTGTGGTTTGGGCCGACGGCGATTGCGTGGCTGAAGCGGCTGTGCATGGGGCAGAATTACAAGGACGCTGCCGAGGAAGCGGGCGATTTGAAGGCGCGGATAGTTGACAAGCGCGGCACGCCGACGATGGGGGGGCTGTTGATAGTGGTGGCGATTGATTTGTCGGCGTTGCTGTGGGCGCAATGGAATCAGTTGACGGTGTTGAGTCTGTTGGCGCTGCTGGTTCTCGCGCTGCTTGGGTTTGTTGACGACTACGTGAAGATCGCGCACCAGTCGAGCAAGGGCATCAATGCGAAAGTGAAGTTGTCTGTTCAGTTCCTGTTGGCGCTGTTTGTGGCGTTTTATCTGTACAACGATCCGCACATGCGGAAACTCGTGACGGAGGTTGTGTTGCCGTTTTGGAAATACCCGGTGACATCCGGTGGGGCGGTTTTGGGGGGTGTGGTGACAGTATTGACGATAGTCGGGAGTTCGAATGCGGTGAATTTGACGGACGGGTTGGACGGGTTGGCGATTGGGTGCACGGCGATTGTGGTGATGGTTTTCCTTGTGTTGACGTACATAGCGGGGCACGCGCGGTTTGCGGCGTATTTGCAGGTGCCTTACGTGGCCGGGGCCGGCGAACTGACGGTGCTGTGCGGAGCAGTGTTTGGGGCGTCGCTGGGGTTTCTCTGGTTCAACTGTCATCCTGCCCAGGTATTCATGGGGGACACGGGGTCTTTGGCGTTGGGCGGTTTGTTGGGGATAATAGCGGTGTTGATCCAGCAACCGTTTGCGCTGTTTATTGCCGGTGGTGTGTTTGTTTTGGAGGCGGTTTCGGTGATTCTGCAGGTGCTCTCAGCCAGGTACAGCAGGAAATACCTGAAAACTGACAAGAGGCTTTTCTTGAGGGCGCCGATACATCATCACTTTGAAAAGAAGGGCTGGTATGAGTCGAAGGTTGTAATTCGATTTTACATTTTGAGCATTTTATGTGCTGTGGTGGCGCTGGCGACGCTCAAGATGCGGTGAGGGCCGCTGCGAGATGTGCGGACCGGGATGAGAACACGACGTCGGGACAATCTGATTGAAAGCGTGCGTGCGGTGCGGTGCCGAATGCCGCGGCGGACGGACCTCAGCGCTGTGTTGACAGCGGTGCATGATCGCCGTGAGCGCGGGTTGTTTTGCCTCTTGCACTGCGGGAATGTTGGTGATAGGAAACGTTGTTGTGACGACGACACGGGTACGATACGCCGAAGACCGAGGCGTGTGGCCCGTTGTGATTCTGTGATGCTTCCGAACCACCAATGGGAAAGCTTGGTGTTGGGGCTGTGCACCACGCAAGCTGCGGTGGGTGTTGATTCCGACGATGGCGTTGGTACCACCGGAAAGGCGGGTGGAATGCGCATCTTTCGTTGGTTGTTCAGTCGCACGGAATCAGATGCTATTTGCGCCGGACTGTTGCGCGGGAAGTTATCGGCAGCAAAGGAATTGTTGAACAGTGTCCCACGCACATTGAGTTTGGAGAATTCAGAGAGTTTACAGAGAGTTTAGAGAGCGAGGCATAACATGAGTACAATGTCACCCATAACGACACTCAGCGGACAACAAGCCAATCGGAGGGCGAACTTTCGGCTGACGGTCATAACGATGTTTGCGATACACAGTGTGTTTTTGGCGGGGCTGCTGTTGCAAGGCTGCAAACGCCCGAGCAGCGGTCCGCCTTTGGCTGGAGGCGGTTCGGACACGAACTTGGCAAAGCCGCCGTCCTACGACCTCGGCACGGTGGGTCAAGCCACATCCCAGGTTGGACAGGTCACTGCACAGGTTGGGCAGACCAGCGTTGTTGACACTGTGGCGGCACAGACTTCGGGTGCAACCGGGCTGGTGCAGCAGACGCAGCCACAGCTTACGGCCACCGAGCCGCAAGCGACCTTGCAGCCCGCTCCAGCCGGGCCAACGGAGTACATTGTCAAACCGGGGGACGTGCCATTCAACATCGCCAAGGAGCACGGCGTGACGCTGACAGCTTTCATGAAAGCGAATCCGGGGCTGGATCCGCGAAAGCTCAAGGTTGGGCAGAAAGTCCAGATTCCGGCGCCCGAGCCGAGTCGTAAAACGCCTGAGAGTGTTGAACCGCAGACTGGAACAGAAGGCGGTCTTGTGCATGTGGTCAAGGGTGGTGAGAACCTGACCAGGATAGCGAAGCGGTATGGGGTTGCTGTTTCGGACATACGCACAGCGAACAACCTGAAGTCTGACAAGATTGTTGTTGGTCAGAAACTGAGAATCCCCGGGGCGCACACTGGAGAAGGGACAACGTCCACCAGAGCAACAACTGAAACCAAGACGGGTAGCGGTACCGGGTCGCTGGTCCTGCCTCCGGGTCAATGAGTGGGCACGCGGGGTTGACCCTGTTCGCCATGTGATTTGGCGGGGACGTGCGGGGTGAGATTTTGCGAAGTGCCGCGGTGCGGTGCTGTGTTGTTGTGGAACGGGGGGCGGTGGGATGAAGTGTGTTTGAGAGTATTGGCAAAGCGCGATGAAGCGGGTTGCGACAGTGATGATAATTGCGGTGCTTGCGCTGCTGTCGCTTGGTTTTGTGATGCTTTACAGCGTGAGTCCGCCCCATGCGAGCATGCGGCTTCTTTCGCGGCAATTGGTTGCGGGCGGGCTTGGGCTGGTGGGGGCGGTGGTGATGGTTGTAGTGGGTTACAGGAGGCTGAGATACGTGTCAGTGGTTTTGTATCTGCTTGCTCTTGTGCTTTTGGCTGCTGTGCTGGTTGTGGGGGTTGAGGTCAACGGGGCGCGACGGTGGTTCAGGTTCGGCGGCATTCAGTTTCAGCCGTCGGATTTTGCGAAACTTGCGCTTGTGGTTGTGCTGGCGCATTACGGTGCGCACTGTCAAGGTCTGATGCGGGCTTTTCGGCGGGGTCTTGTGTATCCTGGTTTGATAGCGGCGCCGGTGCTGGTTTTGGTGTTTCGGGAGCCGGATTGGGGGACGGCGATACTGCTGGGTTGTGTGAGCATGGTGATGCTGTTGGTGGCTGGTGTGCGGTGGGAGTACGTGGCGATACCGGCGGTTTTGGTCGGGGCGGTTTTGGGGGCAATGCTGGCGGTAAACCCGTTGAGGAGTGATCGGATTTACTCATGGCTGCATCTTGAAGAGACGCGCGACGGGGTGGGTTACCAGGCGTGGCGGGCGCGGGAGGCGCTGAATCGTGGGGCATTGCTGGGTATTGGTTTGAACAAGAGCCGGGAGAAAGCGTTGTTGCCGGAGCATCAGACAGATTTCATTTTTGCAATTATAGCGGAGGAATTTGGTTTTGTTGGGTCGGTTGTTGTGGTGGGGTTGTTTCTTGCGTTTTTTCTGAGCGGGATAGTTGCGTCGTGGCGTGCGCCGGACACGTTTGGGATGCTGTTGGGCACGGGGATAAGCTTTTTGATCGGACTTCAGGCACTGATCAATCTGATGGTTGTGTCCGGGGCGGCGCCGAACAAGGGGTTGGCATTGCCTTTTGTAAGCTACGGCGGATCGAATTTGGCGATGATGCTTTTGTGCACCGGCGTGTTGGTGAGCATTGCGCTGGCCGGTTCACCGGGCGCTGTTGTCAGGGCGGAACTGGCAGAACCCGAAGAATTGGCGACGGCATGAATTGATGCGATGGAACGCGAATGCGGCAGTCCGTTGGCGACCATAGCCTGCGGAGGGACAGGAGGGCATCTTTTTCCCGGAGTAGCCGTTGCGCGCGCGCTGAAGGAAATGGGAGTGGAAGCGCAATTGCTGGTTTCGTCGAAGGCCGTGGATGAAATCGGGGCGGGGTGGGTACCGGGCGTTGAAGTGGTGCGTTTGCCGGTTTTGCCGTTTACGAGGCGTGGTTTGGGCAGGTCTGTTTGGGCGTTGTGCAAATCGGTTCGCGTGTGCGCAGGCCTTTTTCGTCGGCGACGTCCGTGTGCGGTACTTGCGATGGGCGGGTTTGCATCTGCGCCGGCGGTTGTGTGTGCGCGGTTGATGGGTATTCCTGTGTTTCTGCATGAGGCGAACGCAGTGCCCGGTCGGGCCAACAGATTCTTCTCGAGATTCGCCCGGGAAGTGTTTGTGTATTTTCCGGAAGCGGCGGCGCGATTGAAGAACAGGGCTGTTAGTGTGTCCGGGATGCCCGTGCGTGGTGAGTTCGACGGGGTTGACAGGGACCGGTGTTGCAAGGTGCTTGGGCTGGACGCGCAATTGCCTGTGTTGCTTGTGATGGGAGGCAGTCAGGGTGCGCGTCCATTGAATGGGCTGATGGAGAAGGCGGTAGGGCTGCTGGCGGCTGCGGCACCGGAACTTCAGTATGTGCATTTGACCGGGGCGCATGATGTCGAGTTGATGCGCCGGGCATATGAGAAGCACGGTGCACGGGCTGTGGTTGAAGCGTTTTTCCGTGAGATGTGGGTTGTTTTGGGGGCGGCGACTCTAGCTGTGACGCGGGCCGGGGCGTCGTCGCTTGCTGAGCAAGCTGCAGTGCGGTTGCCGGCGATACTGATTCCGTTTCCGTTCGCTGCGGATGATCATCAGTACCACAATGCGCGTGCTTTTGAACAAACGGGTGCGGGCTGCGTGCTGCGACAGAGTGATGCCACGCCTGAAACGGTGGCGAGACTTGTGCTGGATTTGCTGCGCGACAGGCGGCGGTTGGAACTGATGCGTCAGGCGCTGGGCAAGTGGCACGTTAAAGACGCGTCCGCGCGAATTGCCAATGCGCTCGCGGTTTTGGCAGGGCGAGCCGGCGACGGCCGGAGCAGGGTTGGCTCGGCGGCGCTTTTTGACTCGAAGACCGCGGTTTTGGGTGCGAATGGGCGGAGCTTTTGACGTGGGACAAATGCGTATCATGGCAAGCCATCGAGATTGCGACGGCTCCGGCGGTTCAGACGGAGTCGAAGGCCCTCATTTGGTGGGAGTGGCGGGGCGCGTGGCGTCGCCGTTTGACAATGCGGGTTTGTCTGCCGGAAGCGTCGTGCGTGCGAATGAGCCGATGTCGCGTTGGACGACGTTGCGTGTTGGCGGGGTTGCGGACTGGTATGTTGAACCGGGCACCGAGGAGGACATTGGTGTCATAGTGAGGTGTTGTGTTGCGCGCGGTTTGCCGCTGCTTGTGATTGGGCATGGATCGAACCTTTTGGTGCGGGACGGCGGCATTCGGGGTGTGGTAATGGCGCTGCGTGCGCCTGTTTTTTGCAAGGTTGCGGTTGAGGGAACGACTGTTTTGTGTGGAGGCGGGGCGCCGCTGAGGTTGGTGGCAAGGGCGGCTTGCGATGCGAGTGTGAGCGGTTTCGAGTTCATGGATGGGATTCCGGGGACGGTGGGTGGCGCGCTGCGGATGAACGCGGGCGCATTTGGCGGGACCACATTTGGTGTGCTGCAGCGGGTGAGGTACATGGAAAGGGATGGGACTGTTCGGGAAGGGGCTGCGGAGGAATTTGGCGCGCAGTACAGGAGCTGCCGGTTTTTCAAGGACAAGGTTGTTTTGGCGGCGGTTTTCAAGGGTGTGGCGGACACATCTACAGCCATTCGCGAGAGAATGGAGGAAATGCGTCGTCGTCGTTGGGCGATGCAGCCGAGGGAATGGAGTGCGGGGTGTGTGTTCAAGAACACTTCGGTGGGGGCGGCAGGCTGGCTGATTGATCGTGCCGGGCTGAAGGGGTTCAAGGTGGGCAAGGCTGTGGTATCTGGTGTGCACGCGAATTTTTTGATTAACGAAGGTGGAGCCAGTGCGGCTGAGATGATCGAGTTGATCAATCGAGTGCGCGAGAAGGTGAAGGAAACGTGGGGTATTGAATTGGAAACTGAAATTGAGATTGTGGGTGAAGATGTCCAGTTGTTTGGGAAACAGGGAACTGGTTGAAGGGGTTTGGGACAAGATGAGCGTTGGGAGTTCTGGGAGTTGGTTATTGAGCAAAGGTGCAGGTGTGCAGGGGACAGGGAAACCGTGGCGGATAACTGTGATGTTGGGCGGGCCATCTGCCGAGCGTGAGATATCGATTCGGTCGGGGCGCGCAGTTGCGGGTGCATTGCGTTTGCTTGGCCACCATGTAGCGGAATTGGATCCTCGGGATGGGCCGGGATGGGAGCTGCCGGATGGGACGCAAGTGGTGTTTCTTGCTTTGCACGGGACGTATGGTGAAGACGGCACAGTGCAGGCCGAGTTGGACAAGCTTGGGGTGCCATACACAGGTTCTGGCCCCGAAGCCAGCAGGATTGCGTTCGACAAGATTTTGGCGAAGAAGAAGTTTTTGGAAGCGGGTGTACCGACAGCGCGTTTTGTTGTTCTGAAAGAGGCGACTGAAGAATGGCCTGAAGGCTGGCAGCCGCCGGTTGTGATCAAACCTGCGAGGCAGGGGTCGAGTGTTGGGTTGGAGATGGTCAACGAGATCGCTCAGTTGGGTCCGGCGATGGAACGGGCTTTGGCGTATGACACCGAAGTCCTGATGGAAGAACGCATTATTGGTCGGGAAGCGACTGTTGGGATTCTTGAGGACAGAGCGTTGCCGGTGATCGAGGTTTGTCCGAGGGATGGCGTGCTTGATTACGAACACAAGTACACCAAGGGCGCGACCGAGTATTATCTACCGGGCCGGTTTGACGGGGCGACGACTGCGCAGGTTCAGGAGGCGGCGCTGGCGGCTTTTCGTGCGGTTGGAGCGCGTGACTATGCGCGGGTGGATGTGATGGTTCGGCCCAACGGTGATCCGGTTGTGTTGGAGGTCAACACTCTGCCGGGGATGACCGAATTGAGTTTGCTGCCGAAAGCGGCAGGGGCGGCTGGTTATTCGTTTGGAGCGTTGTGTGAGAGGATGGTGGAGCTGGCTTTGAAGCGCGGCGCGGCAGTGCGGGGCTGACATTTAAGTGGATTGGATGAGCGATGTGGTTTGGGAAATCGAGCCGTAAAAGACATTTCGAGCGGTCCGAGGTGCTCGAGGTGCGGAGCCGGTCCGAGCCGGTTCGACGCGAGCGTCGCAGGCTTGTGATTTGGGCTTTGATTGTGGCGTTGAGCACGTTTGGGATTGTCGTTGGGGTGTCGTATGGGTGGTCATGGGGGCGGCAGAAGGTTTTGGACGCCGGGTTGTTTGCGTTGAAGACGGTCGAGATAACCATCGACGGCAACTGGGTGACTGCGGAGCAAGTGAGGAGGTGGGTGGGCATACGCGAGGGGATGAACCTTCTGGCGATCGACCTGCCTCGTGTACGGCGTGACCTCGAGCTGGTGCCGCAGGTCAGATCGGCGTCGGTCGAGCGCGTTTTACCGCATTTGTTGCGGGTACGTGTTGTTGAAAGGGAACCGGTTGCACGCGTTCAGACCCTTGCGGTTCGGAGTGAAGGCGGTTTTACCCCGGCGACCTATTATCTTGACGAGATGGGTGTTGTCATGCCGGCGCCGCAACCAGGTGAAGTGTCGGCTGATTTTCTTCAGACGCTTGAGACGCTTCCGTTGATTCGTGGGGTGGCACAACGTGATTTGTGTCCCGGAAGGAAAGTCGGGTCGGCGTCGGTCGAGTCGGCGCTGCGGTTGTTGGGATGTTTTGGGCGTTTTGAAATGGCGCGGGAAGTTGAAGTGCGCGTGATTGACGTTTCGACACCCGGCTTGATGAGCGTGATGACCGATGAAGGGGCGATTTTAACCCTGTCGCACACCGGGCTTGAGGAGCAGTTGCGTCGCTGGGCCCTTGTGAGGGACGCGTGCATGCGTGCGGGGAAGACGATTTCGAGTTTGGACCTGTCGATCACAAACAACTGTCCGTTGCGATGGGCTGAAGCGAGCAATTCGCTTCCGGTTCGTGCGCGACCGGCAAAACACTCGGGGAGACCTAACAAGCATGTTTGACAAGAGCAACAAAATCATAGTTGGGCTCGAGATAGGCACTTCAAAGGTATGCGCTGTGGTTGGCGAGCTTGGTCAGGAGGGAAACCTTCGGATAACAGGCGTTGGCCAGGCAAAATCGCGCGGTGTGCGAAAAGGGGAGATAGTGGATACAAGTGCTGCGGTTGAGGACATACGCGCCGCGGTAGCCGAAGCCGAGCAGATGGCGGATGTGGAGATCAGGAGCGTATATCTTGGGGTGACGGGTGGGCACATCCGCGGGTTCAACAATCGCGGTCGGCATGCGATACCTTCGGCGGACAGAGAAATCACTGCTGATGATGTTCAAGACGTGGTCAAGAACGCTCGTGCGATAAACATACCCGCTGAGAATCACGTTATACATGTCATCAGGCACCATTTCATTGTGGATGGACAGGAGGGGGTGCTTCAGCCTGTGGGGATGCTTGGGGCGCAAATCGAGGTTGATGTGCATGTGGTTCACGGGGTGACCAATCGTCTGCAGAATCCGATTCGAGCGGTGAAAAGTCTGCAATTGGACGTAGAGGACATTGTTTTCAACGGGATTGCTTCATCTCTTGCGGTGCTTACGCCGGAGGAGAAAGAACTGGGCGTGCTTGTGATTGATCTGGGGGCGGGAGTGACGAATTACGTGGCCTATGTGAACGGGATAATCAAACACACAGGCGTGCTGGCCGTTGGCGGTGATCATGTGACGAACGATTTGGCCTACGGGCTCAAGACCGCGATGGGCCGGGCTGAAGCGCTGAAAATCGAGCACGGTTCAGCGGTGGTTGGCCCCGGTGACAAGGGGCAGACGATTACGATATCGAACGACGTTGGTTTACCGGAACGGTCAATCAATCTCGAACACCTTCGAAGGATAATGTCGCTCAGGATCGAGGAGACACTTCAGATTGTGGCTGATGACCTTGAAACTGTTGGGTTGATTGATTACCTGCGGGCGGGAGTGCGGTTGTGCGGCGGGGGGGCCCGGGTTCCAAACATCTCGAGGTTGGCGGAGCAGGTGTTTGGTCTTCCGGTGTCGATTGGGCGGACGAAATCGATTTCGGGGCTTGTATCTACGCTTGACCAGCCTGAATTTGCGACGGGGATTGGGCTGGTGAAATTCGGGTCTTTTCAGGTCGAGAAACGGGCTGCACGCGGCGGGTGGCAAACGCGGTTGAAGAGCACGTTGAGTCGGATGTTACAAGGTGCGTGAGTGGCGCATGGGTCGATAAGGACCGGGGAGAGTTGACTATGACTGAGGCTGAGAACGTTGCAGTGGGACTGCCACCGGTGCACAGGACACCGGTCATACGTGTTGTCGGGCTTGGCGGAGCCGGATTACAGGCGGTCGCGCACATGGTCCAGAGTGGGCTAACGGGGATTACTTTTGCTGTGGCGCACACTGACGCTCGGCAACTGGCTCAGTGCGCGGTTGAACCGAAGGTGTTGTTTGGCGGAGGCATTACGCGTGGGCTTGGGGCTGGCGGTGACCCCGACGTTGGCCGGGCGGCTGCGGAGGCTGATGTTGAAGCTTTACGAGAACTGGCGAAGGGCCAGGACCTTGTGATTTTGGTGGTCGGCCTTGGCGGGGGAACCGGGTCGGGGGCTGCGCCTGTGTTGGCAAGGGCTGCGCGAGACTGTGGAGCGCTTGTGGTTGGAGTGGCGGCGTTGCCGTTTGATTTCGAAGGACAACGCCGAATTCATCAGGCGCAGCAGTCGCTCAGGCAATTGAAGTGCGCTGCCGATGCTGTTATATGCCTGCCGAATCAGAAGATTGCGGGGCTGCTTGATGAGACTACGACGTTGCTGGATACGTTCCGGGTTGCGAATGATCATTTGGCTGAGGGTGTGCGGGGATTGTCGCGTTTGGTGACCCAGGAGGGGCTGATCAACGTGAATTTTGCGGATTTGTGTCGTGTGGTGCGGGGGCGACAGGCTGAAAGCTCGTTTGCTTCGGCATCTGCGGCGGGTGAACATCGCAGCCGGGAAGTGGTGCAGAAGCTCTTTTCCAGTCCGTTTCTGGACGGCGGGAGTTTGCTGGCGGAGGCGGAAGCTGTGTTGGCGAGTTTGGTCGGCGGCCCTGACTTGACATTGCGCGAGGTGAAACACGTGATGGAACAGATCAACCGCGCTTGTGAAAACAGCCAGGTTGTGATGGGCGCTGCGATTGATCCGAGCTGCGCCGGGCGGCTTGCAATGACGTTGATTGTGACTCGCCGAAGCACGTCCGATCCGACCGCGGCAGTGGAGGAAAACGATCAGGCTGCGGCTGAAGCGCAGTTGGTTTCAGAGTTTCCAATTGAAAGCGGACGTAATGGGTTGACGCTCAAAGAGGGGAACGAACCTGTGCGGCCTGCGTCGCGGTTTGTGCCGCCGCCGCCGAAACTGTCGCCCGAGCAGGCTCAGCAGTTGTTGGCGCAGCAAGCGGGTGCGGGAGCTGCGAGGCGACGACAGAAGCAGGCCAGGTTGAGGCAGGGCATGCTGCCGCTGGAAGTTGTGTCGAAGGGCCGTTTTGCGAGGAGCGAACCGACATTATACCGCGGGGAAGATTTGGATACACCGACGTACATTCGGCGTGGTGTGCCACTGAACTGAGTTGCCCACTGACAGGATTCGTTTATGTTGATGTGTTGTAAGCGAGCTGTTCGGCAATGAATTCTATTAGAAATGGGGAATCAGTGGTGCGAATAAAGCGCATTGTGGGCGCTGGAATTGCGCTTGCTTTGGTGGCTGGACTGGTCTGTTTGGTGAAGGTGCGGACAGCCGAGTCAGTGCCGGGCAACTCCGATTCGGGGCTGACAAACCGCGCCCGGGTAGAAGGTTCGGGTGTTGCGGTCACCAATCCGGTTGAAGAACTTGCCGCCATTACTTCGAGGTACTCGCAGGTCAAGCCGCTGACTCCGGGGCCGAATGACGGGATGGTGGCGGCTTTGACGGCCCGTGTTTTGACCAATTCGCATTATTTGAGGAGGACGCTCGATGCCGAAATGTCAGCCCGCTTTTTCCGCCGTTACTTTGACCTGTTGGACCCGCTTCACATGCATTTTTTGAAGACGGACCTGAAAGAATTCGAGCAATACAAGTCGTCATTGGCGGACATGGTGCTGCGTGTTGGGGACACTTCGGTGGCAAACGAGATTTTTTCGCGGTTTATCGAGCGTGTTGACCAGCGGGTGGCATTGGTTGCCGGGTTGTTGATAACAAATCAGTTCGAGTTCAAGACCGACGACACTTACAGTCCCAACCGCAAACATGCTGATTGGCCGGCTGATCTTGAAGAAGCCCGGACTTTGTGGCAGCGGCACCTCCGGTACGAGTATTTGCAGGAAAAACTTAACAAGAAGAAATCCGACGAGATTCTCAAAACACTCAGTGCCCGTTACAAGCGCCTGATCAAGAGCTGGGGCGAACTGGATCACGAGGACGTGTTGCAGCTTTTCCTGACGGCGCTGGCCCAAGCGTATGATCCGCACTCGGATTACATGGGCAAAGCGCAGTTGGAAAATTTTGCAATCAACATGAAACTTTCCCTGTTCGGGATAGGGGCGTTGTTGCGAATGGATGACGACTATTGCAAGATCGAGAGTCTGACACCCGGCGGTCCTGCGGCCAGAAGCAAAAAACTCAAACCAAACGACAGAATCATTGCTGTTCAACAAAAAGACGGTGAACCGGTCGATGTCGTCGGCTGGAAACTCACGAAAATTGTGGAGCTGATTCGCGGTCCAAAGGGTACCGAGGTAACGCTCACCATCATTCCCGCGGACGCAACTGATCCTTCTGAACGGAGGACGTTGACGCTTGTCAGGGACGAGATCAAGCTCGAGGACCAGGAAGCCAAGGCGAAAATCATCGACTTCCCTGAAGAGGGCGGCAAGACGATCAGGTTGGGGGTGATTGATTTGCCATCGTTCTACGCGACTTTTGACATTGGGAGCCCGAAGAAACCTGATTTGGCCAGCGCAAGCGAGCGCTCAACTCCGAAAAGTACGACCGCCGATGTACAGCAACTGCTGAAAAAACTGATCGCCGAAAATGTCCGCGGGATAGTATTGGATTTGCGCAGGAATGGCGGCGGGTCATTGGAGGAAGCCATCAAGTTGACCGGGCTTTTCATAGGAGAAGGCCCGATAGTACAGGTCAAGGATGCCGACGGTGACATAGTTGTTGAATTCGATCGTGATCCCAGCATTTCCTACGACGGGCCACTGATCGTGCTGACAAGCCGGTTCAGCGCTTCGGCTTCGGAGATTCTGGCTGCAGCATTGCAGGATTACGGTCGCGCGCTGATTGTTGGCGATAAATCCACGCACGGGAAAGGGACTGTTCAGACAATTTATGAACTGAACAGGTTTGCCCGCTTTCCGCGCAGCTACAATCCCGGCGCGCTGAAGGTCACGATCAGAAAGTTTTACCGTGCAAACGGTGAATCGACTCAGTTGCGGGGTGTGACGCCGGACATCGTTTTGCCGTCGGTGGCCAACTATCTTGATGTGGGTGAATCGGCCCAGGAGTATGCGTTGGCTTGGGACACTATTTCGCCGGCAAAATTTGTTAAACTGAACAGAATAGCGCCGATAGTCGATGAATTGCGGCGCCGCTCAGAAGAGCGCCAGGCAAAGGACCCAGAGTTTGCCTACGTGCGCGAAGACATCGAGCTTTATCGGAAGGTACAGGCTGAAAACAGCATTTCTCTAAACGAGGAAAAGAGAATAAAGGAAAAGGAAGAAGCCGAGGCGCGTTCCAAGGCCAGAAATGCAGAACGCAAGGCGCGGCCGCGTCTGGATGAGAAAGTCTATGAGATTACGCTCAAACTGGCCGGTCAGCCCGGTCTTCCGCCAGCCGTGGGGACAACCAATGAAGCTCCGTCCACGGTCGAAGGAAAGGTCGAACAGGAGACCCCGTCCAGCGCAACCACAGGTGATGAGGAAGGGGAGGAAAGCAAAGCACCACCTGTGGATGCAAACCTGGAAGAAGCAAAGCGGATTCTGATTGATCTGATCAAGCTGTGGCCCGGAGCGAACAGCGTCTGAGACATCCGATCCCACTGTAATGCCGGATCTCAGCGGAATTGTATCTTTTACGCAGAACGGCTCGCGAGGTTCATTCCCGATTTTGCTTAAGTTTATTGCAAAATAGAGCAGGCCGCCTCCTCAAATGCGCTAACCCTACACAAAGATTTCTGGATTGGAGGACTGTTCTCGTCGGGATTATCCGGGAGGGGGAGCAACATCTCAACTGGTTACCCCGAGGAAGCCCGCCGTTTTGGAGCGGAACCTCGCTGACACCCTGGCCCCGTTTGACTGCGGGAACCGAGTTGGGGCATCTGGCGCCCAAATACGGGGACAGACACGATATTTCGACCGATTGGCCAAGAACGCCCAGTGTGATGGATTGAGTTGACCGCTAACATTGGGAAAAGGTAATGTTGTTTCTTGTGGTGCGATGTACGCATCGAGTTGCCTCGGGAAGTCTTCGGGCAGCCAAACCGGAAGGGAGGATGGGTGTGCGCTTGCTTGCTCGTTCAGATGGCAGCCAATCATTGCGTTCCATCGCCCAGAAAGCCCCTCCGGAACGGGGATTCAGGGATCTCATTGCGCAGCGTGAGGGATTGGCCGATGCTTGGTCTCATCAAAAGCTGAGCAACATCTGCCAAATGTACATCGCACCGTAAGAATCGACTTCTTCCCAAACGCGCCGCACGAGGTCGGGATTGCCTGTAACGGGCGGGAGTTCCTTGATTTTTTCCTCCCACGGATAACAGACACCCGGGCGTTTTCTTGGCTGCGGACGTCCGGCCATGCCAACAACCTGTTTGCGCGAAGAAACCGACTCCGGCAAATCGGCTGGCGGTATGGGAGTGGGCTTTGGGGCGTTCGGGTACACGCCGTGTTCACGGAACGTGTCGGTCATCATGCGCAGGTTCTCGAGGCGCGTGTCATTTTGCATTATGGCACTGGCATCGGCAATGTACCCGCCATCGGCTGCCACCTCACGAATTACCCTGAGGCAGAATTCGCGAACCTCTTCCGGTTTGCCGATGCTGAGCAGCGTGTTTGGTATTCCACCGCTGATGGCGAACTTGTCATGGAGCCTGCGATGGACCTCGAAAATGTCGTCGTTATCGCAGTGAAAGACGATGCTGCGATCTGGAAGTTCGCGGAATGTGTCGAAGTGATGCTTCCATTTTCCTTCGGCGTAGAAGAGTGTTTGATGACCGTTTTTCCAAAACTCCTCGATGATCGGTTTGAGAGTTGGCCAGAAGTGCGACTTGAAATGTTCCGGGTTGATGAACGGCACGCACCCGCGGTGCATCCAGAAGCCGATCGGGACCAATTTGTTGGGATCGGCTGTCGTGAGGCCCACATGGCACAGATGCGGCATCAACGCTTCGCAAGCCTGGAGAACCTTCTTTGGCTGGGTGTGAAGGTCCATGACAAGCCCAACGTAACCGCGGAGCTTGTCGGCAATAATGTCCAGCGGCGCCTTGAAGATGCCTGAAATCGCCGACACAGTTCCGCATTCGGCGCGAAGCCGCTGAATTTGCGGGCCGAACGCATAGAAGTACTCGAGCATTGCCATGGCACTTCTGACGAGGGCGAGACTGTGACGATACGTTGCGGGTTTCCCGGGCGCGCTGATCTCTGTTGACACGCGCGGCAGCCACACGTTGTAGAGAAACTCATTCGGGTCGCGGATCAACTCATCGTATTCGTCTGCCTTCATGAACGCGTTCTCTTCCGAGGGTTCGATGTAGTTGAACCCGACGTCAGGTGGGATTTGAATGCCGGGTATGGCGTAATAACGGAGACCTGCAGCGAGCGCCAAGCCCATGTTCACATAAACCATGTTCGGAACGACTGCATCCCAGCCAAACTCTCTGGCGCATCTGACGGCTGCATCGAACGCGCGCCTGTAATCAACGGACACATCCTGGCACGTGTAACCAGCAAGGGTACAGGTGGCTTCGGCAACAAAGGGACGGATCGGGATGCGATCGGGTTTCTCATTCCGCATTGCGGTAACGTAGCGGTTCAGGCGCTCCTGATATTGTTGCTCGGCGTTCATGTGTCAATTTTCCTTAAGTATTGATTTCTTGTGGGATTGGTTAGTGCTTGTCAACGCTCAGCCCGGCTGTTCAAGAACTCGCGTGTCTTGTGGGCGGAATAGACCGCCACAAGATAATCAATGTTGAATTCTTCGTCTGTCTTGTATTCGAGCGGGATGTTCTGAAGGTCCTGGGTCGCCGACACATACGCGAATCCGTCGAGCATTGTGAAAAACTTCGGCGTGCCGGCATTTTGCCGGCGAGCGAACACGGCGACCATTATTTCCTTCCCGTCCAGAGTATTCGAAGTTGCGGTCCACAATGCTGGCGTGACGTCACCCTTTTGTTCTGCTGAATACGGAATGCCGCCCGAATTCTGGTGGCGCGCTACGCGGTCCCATGTCCTCGGGAACCGCAATCCAAGCCCATGGTACGCTGCGCCCGAGAGCACCACTTTCTCCACGGACGGGCCGACCCGGAAACTGCCCTGCCAGCGGACCGCGACTTCCTGATCCAGCTCATTTACTGTGAGAGTCAACGTACGTCTTTCGATCAGGAGCGCGGCTTTGGCCGTGTTGGTGGCCCACCGGTCCTTGTTGTGCACCCAATGGAGTGTCTGGGCGAACCAGACAGAAGGCGCAGGCGCGTCAGTTGTTCCGCAAGTCGGTGTGCCGAACGGTTTTTCAACGCCCGGGTCCTTGGCTTCCTCCCAGAAATTGATTCCATTAACCGTGATTGCATACATCAGCCCATGGTGATGCAGATGATCAGGTGGCGCGTCCAACAGAACGTTTTCGCCCGAAAGGCTGTAAAGCTCCTTGACATACGGCTTGAACTGGTTGGTGGCAAAAACGTAAAGCATTACTCGGCGACCCTTGTAAGTGACTTCAAACTGTCCAGAGTCCGCGTCGAGCGAGTAGTGAAGATCAGCCGCAGCCGCACCGGGCAAAATGCTGCCGAACAACAACGTCAGCCCAGGAACAAGACCGGTGAGCAATAAACGAAATAGCAGTGCTATTCCTCGACGATTTGAAACTGATCTGCTGCTGTTGCTTCTCATGTTGATCCTGATGGTCTTGGTGTTCTGACAAGCAGATTCCGCCTCGTGGGACCTGCTACTGCCACCACACGCGGTGGCTCAATCGCGGCAACTATTCGACCATTGGCGCGCAGCCGGGTCAACATCATATCGCAGCGGGGCACAGCCGCAACCGAATGATCCCGATGGGATAAAGGCCTTCGATGCAGGCATGGCGCGCCGCCGCGCTGCGCTGACCGGGGCGACTTAATCGCTTTGCCCGGACATCGCTCAGCGCGGCGCAGCCGCAGCCGAAGGATCGCGGCGAGATAAATGCGTTCGTTCCAAGCTGGGCGCTGTGTCGCGCCGCGCTGAAAGGGGCGACTTCGTCGCTCAATGGGGGGAGACGGGATCGGGATCAATAGCCGGTTTGGAGCCAAACCGTTGTTTGGTGGCGATGATTGGAGCGCACAAGGAGCAGGATCTATTCCGTCACTTCATAAACGACCGGCCCGAGGACGAATTGAACCTTTTGGCCCAGTGCAAACCACAGCGCAACCTCGGGATTGCGTGTTAACAGGTCAAAGTACTCTTTCGACCCAAACTGAATCCGGACTTTCTTGTTTGGATCAGTTTTCTGGACCTGAGAGTCGATCCATTGGTCGCCACTGAAGAAAAACGTACGTCCACCGACAAATCTTGTCTGTTGTGTGGAAGCCACGAGTTGTTCGGCAACGTCCGTGCTGCCGGCACTTTGGACCCGGCCTCTGGCATTAGCCGGTACTGCTGCCCGCCGGTACATGAGAGCACGGCTTGTCTCGGCGGCTCCGGCTTGCAAGGCATGGTCAACCTGGCTTGCAACTTTCTGGCTGGAGACATAACTCGCCGCCGCCAAAGCGGAACCACCGGTCGCCTCCGAGAGATAGCTCTGGTACACCTCCTGCGCGACGGCGCGAACCTCTTGATTGGTTTCGAGCTGCGGGAATGAGCGCATTGCCATGGGCACGTTTCTGCGCTGCTCATCCTCATGAATCAGATACGCGGTGTACGGAGTTACGACGCCGTGCTTTCTGGCCAGTTCGATGACTTCGTCGCGCAGTTCGGGGTTCTCACCACGCAATCGGATTTCATCTAGAAGGTATCCAATTCTCCGCGTGGCCCAAAGCCGCGGAATGAAGTCCATGTCAGCCGCCGATTCCGGGAATCGCACCTCGTACTGGAAAGACTTTGGGTTGCCATTGACAATCCCTTCCAGCGTGACGTTGCCGGTTCCATTTCCGGAATAACGCCCGACAAGGACGAGTTGTTCGCCTTTGAAGAGGTCCGGCATTGTTGGCGGGTGCAACATGGTGACACGCACAGTGTCCGGGAAATGAAGCTTGACGTTGGTGAGAACGGGTTCGTTGATTTTGCCGAAAAAAGCGGAAACCTTTACTTCGATATCTTCATCCGGGAACACGTATGCGCTGACGGCTCGGGTTGTTTCTGTGATGCGGTCGAGCAGATGCGTGTTAACGTCAGTGCCAATGCCGAAGCAGAACACTCGAGTTGTGTTGGCGGCTCCTCCGCTGCTGCGAACCATTGCGATGATTCGGTCGTTGTCGGTTTCCCCGACCGTGGGCAGGCCATCGGTCAGGAAAATCACATAGCAGGGGCGCTCGCTGTTCCCGGGGCGTAGTGCAAGGGCTTGTTTGAGCGCGTCATGCATCGCAGTGCCACCCGAAGCCCTAAATTCACGCACGAACTGTTCGGCGCGGTCGCGATTGGTGCGTGCGGCGTCAACAAGCCGGCCAAACAAAGGTTCGGCCTCGGTTGAAAAACGTATTATCTCGAATCGATCGTGTTCGTTGAGGCTCTCGACACAGTACGTGAGCGCCTTTTTGGCCTGATCGAGTTTCTTTCCGGCCATTGATCCGGAGGTGTCGAGTACGAATATGATGTCTTTTGTAACGACGTTTTTTGTGTCAGTTGAGAAGGACGGCGTGGCCAGAAGGAGAAAATAGCCGTCGTCGGTCCCGGTTCTCTGGGTCAACAGAGTGAGGCCGATGTCACCCTCGGATTTCGAAAACAGAAGGGCAAAGTCTGTGTCGGGTTTGACATCCTTGGCCTCGAATCCAACTGTGGCTCGGTCATCGCCGTGTTGGCGCACTTCGACGTTGTGGCTGGGCGAGTACACGGCTTTTAACGGTCGGCTTGATTCAAGCTCGAGCTTGATGCTGATGTTGGGAATGGGCTTTGCGGAGTACTTCTCGGTGTTTAGCGGGTAAAGATACCGGGTAACTCCGGAATCTGTTTTGAGAAGCTCTGTGTATGAGAGTCTGACCCGTTTGCCGCGCCGGGGCTCAATTGGGAAAATGCGGACTTTGAACAGATCGCGTCCTGCGTATTCGAGAAGGGCCGGGTCGCGGTGGCGGCGGACAATATCCTCATAGATTTGGCGGGCTTTGTCGGCAGGGAGCAATTCGGCTTCGAGCTGACGGCCGTCAACCTCGAGACTGAACTTGTCGATACGCGCACCCTGCGGTACCGGGAAAACATAAGTGCCTTCGAGTTGTCTGTCGTTTGGATTGTAAAACTCCTGGTCCACGGTTGTCGTAGCCACATAATCACGAATTTTCACATCGACGTGATGATACTTCACCTCGAGCGGGGCGAATGTGTACGGACGCGGCGGTGGAACAAACGGGGGACGGGGCGGACGTGGCTCCGGCCACGGCGGAGGAAACACCGGCGGCCTTGGACCGGGGTCATGCACGATGATCAACCCATCCGCGTAACAAACGGGTCCGATCCCGATCAGCAGATACAGGAGAGCGAGCAGGTTTTTTTTCATGGCGATTCTCATTTCAATTTGAGAAGCATTGGCACCAATTTGTTTGACGACAATTGCGCCAAAATGCTCTCCCCGATTTTCGAGCTGTCATTTGGATGTTTCCAGCGTAGGTTTGGCCCGTGAACTGCAAATTGATTCCAGCAGTTTTGCGCGTCGGCCTGGTCAGCGCAGTCATGGTTACAGACCTTTCAGATTCACTCAACTCCGCTGAGCGAACCCAGGGCAGGTCCATGGTCGTCAGCAAGCAGGGAATAGTTGCCGCAGAGCATCCGCTGGCAGCACAAGCCGGAGCTGAGGTTCTTGCACAGGGCGGCTCAGCCGTGGACGCCGCCGTTGCCGCAAACGCAGTGATGGGCGTTGTCGCCCCAATGATGTGTGGTGTTGGCGGTGATTTGTTTGCGATCGTCTATGACGCCCGCAGCGGCACACTGCACGGGCTCAATGCCAGCGGCTGGGCACCGTCCGGATTGACAATCGAGTTTCTGCGGCAGCGCGGCCATACAAACATGCCATTGAGCGGGATCCATTCGGTGACAGTGCCCGGTGCTGTTGACGGTTGGGGGAAACTCGTCGGCCGGTTCGGTCGGAAACCCCTGCGCCAATCGCTCACTCCTGCAATCCGGTACGCTGAAGACGGTTTTCCGGTCAGTGAACTCGTTGCCGAGTACTGGTCTTCAGGCGAACGTTTGCTGCGCGGTGACGCCAATGCAACGCGCACTTTTCTGCCTGGCGGGCGCGCTCCTCAATTTGGAGAGGTTTTTAGAAACCCGGACCTTGCGGCGGCCTATCGCATGATCGCAACACGCGGTCCCAGAGTGATGTACGAGGGCGAGTTGGCACGTCGCGTTGTTGCATGGTCGCAGCGATTGGGAGGAACCCTGACCAAAGACGATCTGCGTGCGTTTGAGGCCGAATGGGTCAAACCGATTTCGGTCACATACCGCGGTTGGACAGTGCACGAAATCCCGCCAAACGGCCAGGGAATTGCAGCTTTGATGATGTTGAATTTGATGGAATGCCAGCCCCTCGCCGATTACGGCCATCTCTCAGCACGTGCGTTGCATTCCATGATCGAATCAAAGAAACTCGCTTACGCTGATCTCCTCAAGTACATCGCCGACCCGCGCGTGAACCGCGTGCCCGTGGCCGGTCTTCTCGACAAACAATACGCTCGGATGCGTGCCGCTCTCATAGACCCGAGCCGGGCAAACTGTAACGTTGCCCCAGGCGTTCCCCCTGAAGCTGGCAACGACACAACCTATTTGTGTGCTGTCGATTCCGACGGGAATATGATTTCTCTGATTCAGAGCAACTACTACAGCTTCGGGTCCGGACTGGTTCCCGACGGGTGTGGTTTCGTCCTGCAAAACCGCGGTGGCCTGTTCAGTTTCGACCCCGGGCATCCCAATGCGCTTGCAGGGCGCAAACGCCCGTTGCACACGATCATTCCCGGCTTCATGGAAAGGGACAGCCTCAGGATCGCATTTGGCATAATGGGCGGCTGGAACCAGGCGCAAGCGCACGCGCAGTTTGTTGCGAACGTGGTTGATTACGGCCTCAATATTCAGGCCGCGCTCGAGGCGCCCAGATTCACAAAAATGACCTTCACCGGATGCGATGTGCAAATCGAGTCGCGCGTCCCAGGAGAAACCGTTGACCAACTCCGTGCTTTGGGCCACGAGGTCAAGACTATCGGCGCGTTCGCACAGGCGGTCGGAGGCGGCCAGGCAGTTCTGCGCGACTTCGCAAGAGGTGTCAATTACGGTGCATCGGACCCCCGCAAAGACGGCGCAGCAATACCGCAGCCCGTTTCAATCAAAGGAGCAGATTAGCCGATCGTTTGAGTCCCCGCAGACAGACTTTGTAGATACCCGTTTGGATTTCTGGCAGAAAACACCGAAACGGGCCTGGTGGGACGAGAATTCGTATGGGCCCTGGGACCAGTTCGTTGGGTCGTTTGCAAACGTGGCACCTGAAGACCCCCGCCACATTGATAACTGCCACGGCAACCAGGCAATCTGGTCGTTGTTTCTGAGTTGACGCCACTGACTGCATCTGTAGGTTCCAGCCTCAGTCATTTGGTTCGGACTTGAGCGTGCAGAAGGTTCGGCGGGACGTTATCGTCGCCTGACCGGTTGGCCGCAAGTCCAGCGTTCTAACCTACGTCAAAGTGTGCCATAACAAACGTCAAACTGCCGATAGAACCTCGAAGACAATCCCCATTATACGACGATAAATGAAAGCAACCCCGATCGAACGCAATCAACAGATCCAATCGGCGCACCAACCTTACTGCAGTTCCCTGCAAGAAGCTGTGCGGCATGGTGTGTCGCGACGCAGTTTTTTGGGAGCAACGGCCCTGGCTTTGCCGGGCTTTTGTCTCCAAAGTGCGGGTGCCGCAGATTCGCAATCCGGCAGGGCCGAAATAAAGGTTGGCTGCTTGAGCTGGTGTTTCCATGATTTTTCGCCCGGGGTTGATCCGGAGCCGGCAATTGAAACAATCGGCGAATTGGGCTTCGATGGCATCGAACTCATTGTTACCGCGCCGGAAGACTTGCGCACTTTCTGGACCGATGCCCGAATTGACCGGCTGAAACAGAAGCTTGATCGAGCCCGCTTGAGCGTTTCACAGTTCGTGCTTTTTCAACCCGTTGTCGAAGAGCTTTCGAGCACAAATCCCGATGCCCGGGCACGCGCCTTGGACAACTTCGAGACCGGTTGCCGCCTTGGTGCCAAACTGGGCGCGCCAATTGTCAACATCGTTGCGCCATGGGCACGCGAACTCAAAGGGCCGACTGGTTATCTGCCGCGCTATTACGAAATCCCAAACCCAAAACCGGGAGAGAAGTTCCACATTGATATTGCCCCTGATTTCAATTGGGAACGCGTATGGGCGCAGTTTGTGGAAACAACAAAGGCCTGCCTTGCACGCGCCAAAGCGCACGGACTCAAGTTCACCATCGAGCACCATACCCACTGTCTGGTCCCCGACGCGACAGCGTTCCTGCGCCTGTGGGACCATGTGCGCGACCCTGCGCTCGGCTTCAACCTCGACACTGGCTGGACGCTCTTGCAACGCGAATACCCGCCAGTGGCTGTTCACAAGGTCGGCAAACAGCTCATGAACCTTCACATGCGCGACATCGATGGCCAAATGCGCAGATTCGTCCATATCGGCGAGGGCGTGATGGATTTTCAGGCAATTGTCTCTGCGCTAAAGCAGATCGGGTTCAAAGGGTTCGTCTCGATTGAGCAGGACAAGCACCCCGGCGATATGCGCGAGACCTGCCGAAGATTCCTGCAGCTCATGCGCGGGTGCATTGGTTCGTAATCGCAATTTCGAACCTTTTAACCCTTGTTTTGACCGCTTCGCGGACTGAGCGCGTCACGCAGTCCGTCGCCCACAAAATTGAGCGCCAACAGCGTCCCGGCAAGGGTGCACGCCGGAAAAACAATCAGCCACCAGTACGTCCGAATGGGGTTGATTTGGCTTGCGCCTTCGGCAATGAGCGATCCGAGACTAGCTTGGGGCGGTTGAATCCCGAGCCCCAGATAGCTCAAGAACGATTCGTAAAGCACAACCGACGGAACCGTCAGAGCAAGATACACAATAATGACCCCGGCCACGTTGGGTAAAATGTGCCGGCGCAAAATGTGCAGGTGACCGGCCCCAAGCGCGCGGCTGGCCTCGACAAACGGCTGGTTGCGAAGCGACAACACCTGGCCCCGCACAATACGTGCCATGGTCAGCCATGAAACCAATCCCAGCCCGCCGAACAACCCGATAAGTTGAATTGTCTTTGCGGATTCGGCGCTCAAGCCCATTGCCTGCCAGCGCTCGACCAAACCGTTTAGCGCCGTGATCAGGACGATCACGAAGATTATCGACGGCAACGAATAAAGAATGTCCACTATCCGCATCATGATACCGTCAGTGCGCCCGCCCACGTACCCGGCAACCGCACCCCACAACGCGCCTATTACAAGGCTCACTCCTGCTCCCACAGCGCCCACCATGAGACTGATGCGCGTCCCATAGAGGACTCGCGCCAGCATATCGCGCCCGTGCACGTCAGTCCCAAGCCAATGCGACAGGCTCGGAGCCGAAAATTGCAGATCACTTATGGCATTTGGTTCGTAGGGCCATGCAAACGGTCCCAGAAAAGTCAACAACGTCAGCAACGCCATGAACCATGCACTGACAACCGCAGCGCGATTGGCGCGAAATCGATTCCAAGCCCGCCTGTCACTGCCGAGAGAAACCATGCGCATAAGCCAGCCATTCAATCGTATCGGATTCGCGGGTCCAGCAGACTGTAGGCAAAGTCCACCAGCAGGTTCAGCCCCAGCAGCAATATGGCGTAAAGCAGCACAAGACCAACCACCATGGGATAGTCACGGCTAAGCGAGCTGTTCACAAGGAACACTCCTATGCCGGGAATCTGGAAAAGGTTTTCGATCACGAATGAACCGGTCAAAAGGTCCGCAAGCATCGGTCCCGAGTACGAAACAACAGGCAGTATTCCAATACGCAACCCATGACGCAGCAACACAGCCGTCTCCGACAACCCTTTGGCGCGTGCGGCACGTATGAAATCGCACTCGAGTGTTTGCGCCATGCCTTCTCTGCAGAGTCGCGCAACTTTGCCCGCGAAATACAAACCAAGGCTGACCGTCGGCAACACAACATGGTGCGGGCTCTCCCAGAGCGCTGGCGGGAAAACCTCCCATTTCACGGCGAACAGCATTACCAGTATTGGACCAACCACAAACCCCGGCACGCACACCGCCAGCAAAGTGACAACACTCACGCCGTGGTCGCGCCAACTTCCACGCCGCAAAGCGCCATAGAACCCGGCAGGAACACCCAGGCCAATCGCCAATCCGAATGCCAGTCCTCCCAATGTCAGTGAAACGGGCAGCCCCTGCACGATTATGTCCGAGACGGTATGGTTTCTGTACTTGAGCGACGCGCCGAAATCGCCCTTCAAAAGACCGCGCAAGAATCTCGCGTATTGTTTCCACAACGGTTCGTCGAGGTGATACCTCACAAGCAATGCGCGCTCGATCTCCGGCGATGCAGGCCTGCGCTCGCGATCGAACGGCCCACCCGGCGCCAGGCGAACCAACAAAAACGCCAGGGCGCTGATGATCAGTATCAGCAGAGGCAAATAAACAAGTCGCTTCAGGAAATACATACAGTCATCTTACCCTCGATCGCCATTGAAGCACCGCGCGACACAATCAGATGCAATGCACGGTAAGATGCAATTAATTTTTCCAACCCAAAAGCGCGCGCCAGTGCCGCATGACGGTTCGCACCGCTGTCTGACATGCGTTTTCCGCGTTGTGGATTTGTCAGCCGCTCCGCTTAGAAACACCACGGCGCAGGAAGCAATACTCACTTTTTCAGCTCGGCCAATTTTGTTTCAAGCTCGTCAATGGCAAATCCCTCGGCCGCCACCTTGCCATCAACGTCAACGAGTATCAGCCACGGCAAAGATTTCACTCCAGTGGCCCAGCTTGCACTCGAAGTTTTCCCGCGAACACGACCGACCGGGAAATGTACTGGGGAGGAGTTTCTCCATTCTTGGAACTGTTCATCTGACACAGGGGCGGTCTGAACAGCTACGACGGCGACCCCCTTGTTGCTGAGCGATTCGTACTGCTCATCAAGAAGCCGGGCAGACCGCCGCGAGGGTCGTTGTTCGAGGTCAAACAGACAAATGACCAGGGCCTTTCCTTTTGGCACGTCCTCGGCAGCAATGCCCACATCCGCCAAATCAGGACATGGTTTTCCTTTCATGGAAGCCGATTTTGCAGGGGCAGGCCGGGCTGTGCCATATGGCATGATCTGGATAACGACGTTGGTTTCGCCTGCTTCGGCAACTGTTTGCCCATAGCCACGTTGCGAACTGACATGCAACTGGGCGTTTCCTTCACAGACCTTGAGTTGGAATCGCCCGTTCTTGTCGGTGGAAACGCTGGTCGCCGGCTGCCCATCCCCACCATAAATATGAACCTGTGCATTCCGAACCGGCTTGTCATTTTCATCCACCACTTGTCCGGCGATAAGCTTGTCGGCCACTTTCAAAACAAGCGGTGGAAGTTCGAGGAGGTTGGTTTGTGGTTCGCCGGTATCAACCCGCTGGTCGTCCACGCCATGACCGGGCGCGCTAGCGCGAAGCATGTACATTGGTCCTGCAGGGAGCCCGGTGATTTCAAAAGTGCCGTCCGGCCTTGCCGAAACCGGAGCATCATCGACAGAGCTCCATGTACGGCCCGCAATCAGCCACAGATTGATCTGCGCATTTGTGATCGGGGTCTCTGCAGTGTTCACAACCCGGCCGGTTAGTTTCAGCGCAGGTTTGAGTTGAACGTTCAAATTCGTGATGCCCTCCTCGATCTCTTCGGCTACCGCAAGGTTGCGGGCTCGATTCATTGCCACCAGACAAGCCGGCTCCCCGGAATCCAGAACCCATTGTTCAAAATAATAACTCAGGTTGTATCTGCCGTTTGTGTCGGTTTTCGCGCGCCCTCTGTCATTGGAAGGATAAATTCTGACTTCAGCATCGGCAACGGGTTTCCCTTCCGGGTCTGTTACGATGCCCGCGAGTTTGCGCGGTTCACCTCTGGTCTGCGACATGCCCTGACCCAGCCTGACAACCACGTTTGTGTCGCCGCCCTGGGCTGTGGCATTGCCGTACTCGGCCCCGTAAAGACCGCTCAAAGTAGCTGTGATCACAGCCTGGCCATCGCAAACCTGGTTGAAAGTAAAACGCCCTTTTCGGTCTGTCCGCGTGACTGCACTTGGCTGTGGCTCGCCATGCAACTGCACCATTGCGCCTGCGACGGGTTTGTCCTCTGCGTCCAAAACAACGCCTGAAAGCTTCAAATTGGCCGGTTTCAGTTCGATTGGATCGAGTTCGATTCGCTGTGGCTCGTCGCTTGGCAATTGGGAGTTCGAGTGTTGTCCGCAGCCGGGAGCCGACACTATCAGGCCGTACCTGCGCCCGACCGGCAGTGCGCGAATTTCGAAGCTGCCCGGCACGGCTGCATTCGTCGCGAGCCCGTCGATGATGTGCAAGCCGCTGTCTCCAATCCAGAACAGCAACTTCACGACGTGGTTTGTGACTGGTTTGCCCTCGCATTCCACACGCCCGGCAAATGAAAGCGCCGGACCGAGGGTAAGCTGCAGCGTGTCAGGTATATCCTCGAAATCCTTTGCGGCAACGAGATTGTTCTGCACATCACGCGCCAGAACACAGTAGTTCAGATTCATCCCATGTTGTGCACGCTGCGCCTCGATTTCGAAACGGCCAGCCGCATCTGTAACGCCCTTTTCGTCAACAAGGCCGTATGAAGACAGGATGCGAACCTCAAGATTGGCAGCGGGTTGTCCGTCGGCTCTGCGAACAACACCCGCAATTTTTACCGGAGCCGGAATTCCCACCTCGACATGGTTGGTCTCGCCCTCCTCGACCGTGACCTGAAGGCTCTGTGACCATACGCCGTACTGGTATGCCAAAAGACTGAATACGCCCGCCGGCAACCGCACCCTGCCAACGCCGTCGTCTCCCGCATTCGACCACACATGGAAGTTCGGCGATTGCGCAAGCAGCCGGACTTCAGGCTCGGGCTTCCGCTCTTTTTCGCTTACGACCGACACCTCAAGGACACCGCCACGGGTGGCTTTTATCTGCACGCCCGTCGTCGTGCGGCCCGGTTCGATTGTAACCGGGACCGACTCTGCCACCCACTCCGGCAAAGTGTTTGTGCCAAAAACCGCGCGGAGTGTGTATGAACCTGCAGGCACGTTCGTGAACAGAAAACTGCCGTCCGCCTTCGACAAAACCTCGAGCCCAGTGGCCCACTGGGCTGAAGGCCCAACATCGAGCACGAGTCTGGCCGTTGGCAAGGTTTGAGAAGATTCTGGCATGACAATCTTGCCTTCGACACTGCCCGTATCTTGCAACATCATCTCGACATCTTCAGTACCTGCCGTGTATTCCGTCAGACCGGGGCTGATAATCTGGCTTTCCGCGCACGGAGTGGCCTTGCCAACTGCTGTAGCAGCAAGATTGACGGATGCATTCTTTGGGAATCCGTCGATCCTGAACCGCCCATCGGCGTCGGCCTTGGTTCTGTACAACTGGCGTGCAAGATTCACTGTAAGATAGTGAAAGGATCGTCTCCCGGGCATTGCAGATGCAGAGCTGTACACTGCAGTGGCATAGACATCCGCGCCCGAAACAGGTTTCCCTGCCTCGTCAATGACTTTGCCCGCAACGGATGCCGGTTGCGTGAGCGTGACACGAACCGGTTCGGTCGGACGACGATCCAATTCAATCCAACCGTGAGCCAGACCTTGCTTGCGCACCACAATTACTCCGTATGGGGTGGATGTCGGCACTTCGAATCTGCCTTTCGCATCAGTTGTTGATTTCGCATCGGTTGTTGCTTTCCCCTCGAGCCGCAGGTCTAGATGCATATGACCCTCGACTGCCGCGTGAAACTGCACCTCGGCGCCTTCGACCGGCTGACCCGAGGTGTCTGTCACCGTGCCTTTGATCTGCGATGCAGCGATTGTCTGGCGGCAGAGCACAAAGAAAAGCCCCAAAACAAAAGTGGGGAAATATTTTGTGATTGTCTTCATTTTTCAGGAGTCATTGCCGAACAGAGTTTTGTTCAGTATCGGGATCAGATTAAAACGCTTTGACCGGCGAAGACGATGTTCAGCGATCCTTGATTGCTGCGAATCTGGATCGGTTTCTCGATCGACGTGCCCGGGAGTACTGATCAGGGCGATTGGCATTTTCCAGATGTGTTCAACATATCCGCTACAATGCATTGGTTCAAGCCGCAAACGCCGGACCTAAACCGTTGGCGACGCTCTGCCTCAGACCGATCACTCGTACTTGCTATAATGCCGGATAGAAGAGGATATGGGGACAGACACGGAATTTGGAGGACCGGACTCTTGGCCCGGTGGACCTGTCCAAGCGCCGGTATGGCGGCCCAAGCCGGCTGTGGTGCCCAGATAGGGGGACAGACACGATGTCCGATATGCCGATCAGGAACGTTCAACGTGAAACGTTCAACGCTCAACTTTCAACGGAGCGACCGAAAGGGCGCATGGTGGCCGGGATATGGGGACAGACACGGAATTTGGATCGTGGGCGGCATATGGGGACAGACACGCAATTTTGGACGACCGGGCTCTTGACCCGGTTGACCGGACTATGCGCCCGTCAGACGGTCGAGGCCGGCTGCGGCACCCAGATACGGGGACAGACATGGAGCTGAGGCAACCGGGATCTTGGCCCGGCGGACCTGACCCAGCGCCGGTCGGACGGTCCAGGCCTGCGGGGCGCCCCGTGATGGGGACAGACACAATGTCGGGTATACCGTTCGGGAACGTTCAACGTGAAACGTTCAACTCTCAACTTTTAACGGTGTGACCGAAAGGGCGCA